>Ga0209415_10019673_pt1 | contig 10551 bp, 8 predicted proteins | sample PeaSoiSIISIP2007_FD_187696 | JGI IMG/M metagenome (GOLD analysis project Ga0209415, IMG submission 187696) | Peat soil microbial communities from Weissenstadt, Germany - SII-SIP-2007 (SPAdes) (version 2) | ecosystem: Environmental > Terrestrial > Soil > Wetlands > Peat | place: Germany... | reverse complement strand
ATTGGCATCGCCGCGCTCAACACGGGCAACAATCTTCTCTACATTGTGGTCGCGGCCATGCTGGCGGCGATCCTGGTCTCAGGAATCGTTTCCGCATGGGTGCTGCGCGGGCTGGAACTCGATGTCCGGCTGCCCGACCATGTCTTCGCGGGCCGGCCCGTGGCAGGACGCATCGTGTTGCACAACCCGCGGCGGCTTTTGCCGTCGTTTTCCATCCGCGTGATTTCCACCCGCAAGAAGAGAAAGAAGCCGGCTAAGCAGTGGCAATGGGAAGCGACTACGTTTGCCTTTCCATTCAATCGCCCGCCGGAGCAGCAGTGGCTGCGGCTGCCAGACCGGCGCCTGCGCCGGGTTCTCATCGTGCCGCCGCCTCCTGGAATCTTTCAGGGGATGGCTTATTTTCCCTTCCTCCCCGCGCAAGCTGAGGTGTCCGCCGACCTGGAACTAAGGTTCGACCAGCGCGGCCGTTATCGCGAAGACAGCTTCGGTCTGGCCACGCGTTTTCCTTTCGCGTTTCTGACCAAGACGCGGCATGTGTCGCTGCCCCGGGAGGTGCTGGTCTATCCGCGCATCGAGCCGACCCAGGAAGTCTTCGAGATCCTGCCGCTGGTGCGGGGCGAGTGGGAGAGCTTTATACGCGGCCGCGGCTCTGACCTTTACCGGATTCGCGAATATATGCCGGAAGATTCCGCGCGCCACGTCGACTGGAAGGCAACCGCTAAATCGGGGTCTCTGAAAGTGCGCGAGTTCGCCCGCGAAGACGAGCGCCGGTTGTGCATCGCCTTCGACAATCCCGAACCCGGACTGATTTCCGAGCGCGCGTATGAGAAGGCGGTCGACCTGACGGCCTCGCTAGCCTGGCACTTTTCGACCCAGGAAGCGGAGGTGTCCTTCGTAGTTCCCGGACGCCCGCGCACTCGCGATCTTCACGAGTTTCTGGGGTGGCTGGCCGTGATTGAACCGGGCGTGAGGCGTGCGGAGGGCGGGAAAGATGCGCCCGCGGACGATGGGTTGCGCGAAATGAACCTGGGCGGCTCCGATGACTACAACATCGTGGTCACGGCCCGGCCGCGTGGAAGCTTACCCACGGCACTGTGGAACTCCTCATATTTTGTCTTTGCTGGCGAGGATGGGTCGCCGAACAGCATGCCGCGCTAGCGGCTCGTAGGGGAATCCCTTATCGCTTCTTACCGCGCTGAGCCCAGCCTATCTCCGATCGGTGCGAGTCCGCTCCCATCCGCCCGATTCGGGCGAGATTTCTTCCTCGCCGACTTTTTCGCTTTCCTTCCATCTCTGTTTCGGCATATACTCGCGCCCCGGTAGATGCTTTTGGACGAACTCGGAACTCTGTATGCCGGGAGGTGTCAAATGCGTATCTGCGACCTGATTAAAGATCAGGACACGTATCAGGCGGACCTGGGCCACACCGTGTTCGAAACTGTGCAAGTGATGGTCGAGCACAACATTGGCGCCGTGCCCGTGACGCACAACGGCAAACTGGTCGGGATCTTCTCGGAACGGGATCTCATGAAGCGCGTGGTGGCCGAAGGCCGCGATCCCCGCAGCACTTGCATGGCCGAGGTCATGACCGACGATCCTCTCACCATCAGCATGAACGAAGACCTGGAAAACTGTATGGCCCTGATGCGGCGCCACGCTTTCCGCCACCTGCCCGTGTGCCACGAAGGACAATTGATCGGCATGGTGTCGCTGCGCGACATCCTGCTGCACGATCTGGACGAAAAGGATGATGAGGTGCGCATGATGCGTGCCTACATCCACTCCATGCCCGACGCGTAACTGCTCGGCGCTACGCTCGCTTGGGAGCGCCCGCTGGGTGAGTGTGTTTCCCGATCTTCTCCCGGTCTCCAAGGCCCGCGAAAATCGGGGTACAAATCCAATTCTGCCCTCAAACCGAATCTCTTGCCAGCCTGTGCCCCCGCCGCTTTGCACCAGATCGCCAATAGCACGAAGGTAACTTGCGCCGGGGTTGCCCACAACGGTAACGTTACCATCGGTTACCTGGGTACATTGAACGCCTGATTGGGAAAGGCTAACGTTAGGTGTTACTTAGGTCCGAAGAAGCACCCGTTTCGAAACTGATATACACAGGCTGTCGGCGCGACTTCTTGTGCACCGCGGCGAGGTAGCCTTGCCGGTTATGCGAGCATCATGAGCGAGAAAGTTAAAGTTCTCTATTACGCGCTCTGGATCGCACATCCCGTCCTGCAGATGGGAATTGCAGCGATCATGCTGCGCCGTGGGCTGCACCGCAAGTTCAAGTTCTTTTTTGCCTACGTCCTCACTCAGCTGCTGACTTTTGCCGCAGTGTTCCCCGCGGTCTGGCACAGTTATTCCGTCTTGTTCTATATGTTCTGGAGCTTCGACGCCCTGGGCGTAGCCTTCGGGTTTGCCGTGATTCACGAAGTCTTCGTCGACGTTTTCCGCGCGTTCCACACCTTGCGCGATCTGGGCACGGTGCTGTTCAAGTGGGCGGGCCTGGTCATGCTGTTGGTGGCCGGGGTCGTCTCGGTCTCCAATTCGTCGGCGATGTCTCCTGTGATTCAGGCCATTATCACCGCGCAGAGATGTGTGCGTTTCATCCAGGTGGGGATGGTTCTGTTCCTGCTTTTCTTCGCGCACTACGTGGGCATCAGCCGTCGCCAGCACAGCTTCGGGATCGCCCTGGGTTTTGGTTCCTTCGCCCTGATCGAACTCGTTTTGATCTCCTCATGGATCGGCAATCATCTGGGGGGCCCGTGGATGAGTATCGTGAACATGGCCGCCTACAACGGCAGCCTGCTGGTGTGGCTTGGCTATGTCACGGTGAAGACTCCGGCTCGGGATGTCTCAGTTTCGCTGTTACAGCCGCAACGCTGGGAGCAAAGCCTGTCCGACATACACCATCCGCTGCCGTCCGATTCTCTGATCCCGATGTTCGAAGGGATGGTAGACCGCGCTCTTTCCCGCGTGCAGCCCGACCCCCCCATCGCCCACGAAGATCGCGATACGGGTACCGCCGCCCGGGCCTCAGCAGCCGCAGCCGGCAGTTTCAGCGTCCCTACGGTGCACGCCAGCTCAAAACCACAGCCTTCGTAGCCGACAATTTTGCCCTCACGAAAGGGATCCGACGTCTTTTACCTTTGCTGGAGTGCGGCTTCCATCGAACTCCGCAATTCTGCCGCATCGGTAACGGGCGGCTGGCAGGCCGATCCGGAACACAGCACCGCGAAAGATTTTCTCGAGTCCAGAGCTGGAAGCTTGGGAATCGTCGCTGCTAACTCAGGGGGAAGATTTTCCGCCACTGCCTGATTGGCTGCCAGGAGTAGCGTGCTTTTATTAAAGGCAAAAGGCCTGGCCGCTTCCGCATATAATTTTTCTGCCGCGTCTGCGTCCCGGTCTTGGGCAATCACGACCACCTGCACCGGACTCTCCAGCAGATGCACGACCGCAATCCCATAGGTCGCGGCGAAGATTCCAAACTGTTCCGCCACGCCGGCGAAGGTTTCCAGGGTCTGCTCCGTCTGGTCTCGATAATCGGCATTTCCGGTGTAGTGATGCAGGCGCGCCAGGGCAATCGCGGCCATGGGATTTCCCGCCGGCGTGGGCGAATCTTGCAGCGGCTTGCGCCGCGTGGCCAGCACGCCCAGGCTTTCGCCGTCGGCGGCAGGCTCGCTGTCGAAGAATCCTCCTGAAGTCGAGTCGAGGAAGCGGGCGATCATCGCGTCGGTGATGGCATGGGCAAACTTGAAGTAACTAAGGTCGGCCGTGGTCTCATAAGCGTCGAGGCAGGCCAGCGCGGTGAACGCATAGTCATCAAGCAGCCCGGCAACGTCGCGGTGAGAAGCCGCAGGATCCGAATAAGAGACCACGTGCAGCAGCAGCCCGGCATGTGTGGAGCGGGCACTCTTGCCCGCTTCTTCGGTTGAGTGCTGTTTCCAAGCCTCGGCCAACACCCGATCCAGCGACCGCAGCGCAAACCGCCGCGCGCCTTCGAGATGGAGCACCTTCGCCGCCTCCAAATAGGCCGAAACGCACAAGCTGTTCCACCCCACATACACCGTCTTGTCGACGTACGGAGTTGGCCGCTGCAGCCGTGCCGCGTACATTTTTTTCTTCGCCGATGCCAGCAGTTCAGTTACTCGTTGCGCGGACAGCTTCATCCGCCGCGCAATCTCTTCGACCGAGGCTCGCACGTACAACACATTCTTCGCCGGATTGTGATGCATCTCTCCGACTTCGTTGATGTCGTAGTGCAGCGCTGCCACCTCGGCCTCTTCCTCGGTCAACACGGCACGGGCTTCCTCCAGCGTCCAGGTGAAGTAATCGCCATCATCGTCCATGGAGATGTCGGCATCCTGCGACGCATAGAACCCGCCGCGCTCGCGATCGCTCAGCCACTCGTCCATCCAGCGAATGATGTCGCGGGCTATGTCCGCGAAGAACTCCGCGCCCGTGGCCTGATACCCGTGCACGTAATTCTTCAGCAGCTCGGAATTGTCGTAGCACATCTTCTCGAAGTGCGGCACCACCCAGCGCTCGTCCACCGAATAGCGGTGAAACCCGCCCGCCAGCTGGTCGTAAACGCCCCCGTTGGCCATGTGCTCAAGGGTGGTAACGATCAAGTCGCGAAGTTGGTTGTTGGCGCTGGCAAGGTCCATGTGGGGACGGCCGCCTTCGGCCGTCCGGCGGAGCGAAGCTCCGCCCGTCCGCGCATATCGCTCAATCAGCAAATCCAGCGCCGACGGATGGGGAAACTTCGGCGCCTGCCCAAAGCCTCCGTGCTGCGGATCAAACATCCGGAACGCCGAAGTCTGAATGGCAGCGATCACGCTTGCCGACACTCGCCCGTCTTTTCCGGCGAATGATTCCGATTGCGCAATCGCGCTCTCTACCATCATCGCTTGCTCAATCACGTCGCCATGCTTCTCCGCGTAAGCGCTGGCAATGCTCAGCAGCACGCGCCGAAAACTGGGACGTCCGTATCCGTCGCTCGGCGGGAAATAAGTCCCCCCATAAAACGGCTTGCCGTCGGGCGTGAGAAACGCCGTCAGCGGCCACCCACCTTGCCCGCTCACCGCCTGCACCCCCGCCTGATAGCGGCTGTCGATGTCGGGCCGCTCGTCCCGATCGACCTTCACGGCGATGAAATGCTGATTCACAATCGCGGCAATCTCGGGATCGTCATACGACTCGCGATCCATCACATGGCACCAGTGACACCACACGGCGCCAATGTCGAGCAGCATGGGTTTGTTCTCGCGCTGGGCCGCGGCAAAGGCGTCGGCGCCCCACTCATGCCACTGGATCGGCTGATGCATGGCGGAGCGCAGGTAGGCGGAGGAGGCGCGGGCGAGGGAGTTGAGGGTGGTGGTGGTCATAGTGATTCCAGTCTAAATCGTTTTGAAACACGCGGGATGCCTGTCGCTACTCTGTGCGTTCGTTGCGGAGACAGGGAGGGGATTTTGATCCCTGGCGCGAGCGGTTCGTCGACATTGTCGCATCTCAAGACATCCCCGGCCTTGGCAGATGCATCTTTGGACCATAGACTACTTTGCGGTCTCGATTTGCTAAAGGGAAACCTTCCAATGAATCCGAAAGCGGCGCAGTTCGTCTTTGGGCTTGTACTGATTTTTGTATTCACCGCCAATGCACTCCACGCGCAGGACACGCAAGCCACGCTCTCTGGCACGGTTACGGACTCTTCCGGGAAAATCCTCGCTGACGTCAAGGTCTCAGTCAAGAATCTCGCCACAGGCCAGTCGACTGAGGCGCAGACTGACTCCGCAGGGGGCTACGCAGTGCCGAACCTTGCCGCAGGCGATTACGAGGTATCCGCCACGGTGGAGGGAATCGGCTCCGGCGTGGCTCGGGTGACGCTCGCGGCCGGAAGCCCGCAAACGCTGAGTCTCACTCTGACCTCCGCGCCGGCGCAGCAGGAGCCTGCCCCTCTACAGTCCGCGCCATCCGAACTTCCGAATGCTCCTTCCGCCGCGAAGTCCGAACCCTCGCTCGAAGACCTGGGCTTCTCTAAGACTGAGACGCAGAGCAACGCCGCGCAGCAGGCCCTGCTCGATAAGCGCACCCACATGTTGAAGATCCATCAGCGCATGGGCCTGATCACCACCGTCCCCATGATCGTCTCCGTGATCACTTCACTCAATGCCGGAGGCAAAAGCACCGGCACGGCCTCGCGCGATCTGCACGTCGCTCTGGGCGCGCTCACCGGCGATTTGTATGGCATCACCGCCTGGTACGCGATCCGCGCGCCCAAGATCGCGGGCACAGAGACGCGCGGCCCAATCAAGCTGCACAAAGCCCTGGCCTGGGTTCATGGGCCGGGCATGATCCTGACGCCGATTCTGGGCGCGATGGCTTTCCAGCAGAAAAATAACGGAGAAAAAGTTCACGGCATCGCCGCCGCTCATGGGCCGGTAGCGATCATCACAGCGGGAGCCTTTGGGGCCGCTCTGCTGTCGGTGTCGATGAAATTTTGAATCGACCTGAGTCGATCTATGAACACGAAAATCCTAGCGCTGTTTTTGCTGCTGTCTCCGTCGAATCTGTTCGCGGCCGACCATCTCTGGGTACTCAAGCAGAGCACTCTGACCTACCACGTCTCTCACCCCCTGCATCAGACCGATGGCGTGAGCCACGCGGCGCGCGGTAAGGGCGTTTGCCACGAGGGACAGTGCGATTTTCTGATCGCCGTCCCGGTGAAGACGTTCGATTCCGGCGACAGTAACCGCGACCTGCACATGATCCAGGTCACGCGCGGCGCCGAATTCCCCATGGTCACGGTACGCACGCGGCTGCCGGAGGCTGCCTCAACATCGACGACCGTCAAGGCCGATCTGGAAGTACAGTTCGCCGGCCAGACCGCGCACTACGCGCAGGTATCATTTGAACTCGTGAAGCAAGGAGACGAAACGCGCATCTCGGGAACCATTCCAGCCACGCTGACCGACTTCAAGATTGAGCCGCCATCTCTGCTGACGATGCCAGTGAAAAACGAAATTCCGGTGCGCATCGAGATGACCTGGAGCCCGCAGTGAACGACTTCAACCCAGAAGCTGCCTGGCTATCTTGCAATACAAATCAATCGCCTCGGCCAGTTGCTGCTTCTCGATGTACTCGCCATCGGTGTGCGCCACATGAATCGATCCAGGACCGAGCAGCAGCGGTTCGCCCCATTGGGTCAGCTTAGGAATGTCGGTGGTAAACGCTGCGATCATGGTCGGCAATCCTGCCACTGTTCGTAGGCGAAGGAAGGGAAGCTCCAGGGGAAACGTCACCTGCACCTGATCGCCCGCAGTCGCAACAATCTGTCGCCGCAGATCGTCCGAGGGACCAATCAGCCGGTAGAGCAGATCCGCGTGCGCATAGTCAGGAATCACGTTCGGCGCTCGCCCGCCCTCAATCAGCCCGATATTCAACGTGCACGGCCCAATCTCCGGATCGGAAGGCAAAGTCATCGAGCGTAACCGCGTCAGCGCGGGAATCAGCTTGTCGATCGCGGACTCGCCTAGTTCAGGATAAGCCGAGTGCGCCATGCGTCCCGTCGCGGTGACCTCAACGCGCAGCGTTCCTTTCGAGGCGAGGGCGAGCTTATTCTCCGTGGGCTCGCCGTTGACCAGAAAGCGGCATCCTGAAGCCTGCCCGCTCGCCGCATCTCTATTGGCTACTTGCGCGCCCAGGCTGTCGCGCTCTTCGCCTGCCACAAAGAGCAGCCCCACATGGATGTTCTGCTGGCGCAATCGTTCAGCAGCGGCGATTTGCGCCGCGATGATGCCCTTGGCATCGCATGATCCGCGTCCGTAAATGCGTCCGGCATCCTCGGACGACGGGATAAAGGGAGGAACCGTATCCATATGCGTGGAAAACACCATGGCGGGATGCGGATTCTCGGCCGACGTCGCATACACGTTGAAGCGGTCGGTCTCGACCGGCATCTTCTGGGTTCGATAACCGAGACGGCAAAGTTCTCCGTAAAGATAGTTCCCAACTGCCGCTTCGTTGCCGGTGATGGACTCGATGTCCACGAGTTGGCGAGTAAGCGTTACAGCATCCATGGAAGAGAGAATAGCAGAGAGCAAAACGGCTTCGGACCTCGGACCCAAGACCAAGACCCAAGTTTCTTCACCGCTTCTTCCTCTGCGCAGCTTTGTGTAATCTGGGAGCGTGATCTCTCCTGGCTCATCCATCCGTTCGCTGTTTCTCGACGGCCCTGCAGGACGCCTGGAAGCGCTGCTCAATGCTGGCGCAGCGAATGCAACGTACGCGGCCGTGGTCTGCCATCCGCATCCACTTTTTGGGGGGACGCTGCACAACAAGGTCGTCTTCCACACCATGAAGGCGCTGAACGGTTTCGGTTTTCCCGTATTGCGGTTCAACTTCCGTGGAGCGGGATTGAGCCAGGGCGAACACGATCAAGGCAACGGGGAACTGGACGACGTTCGTGCTGCTCTTGACTGGCTCGACGCGGAGTATCACCTTCCGCTGCTGTTTGCCGGATTCTCGTTCGGTGCGGCCGTCGGATTGCGCGCCGCTTGTTCCGATGCGCGGGTTCGCGCCGCGATCGGAGTCGGAACGCCAGTCGTTCCTGTGGCCGAGGCTACCGAACAACCGCGCGTATATGCACTCGATTTCCTGCACAACTGCGCGAAACCCAAGTTGTTGGTCAGCGGAGCGCGCGACCAGTTCGGTCCGCGAGCCAGGCTGGAAGCGCTGTTCGCATCTCTGCCGGAACCAAAGAAGCTGGTAGTGATCGAGGGCGCAGACCACTTTTTCGAAGGAAGGTTGCGCGAGTTGCGGGAAGCGATTGAAGCGTGGGTGAAGGAAGCGGTCAAGGAAGCTGTCAGCTCTCAGCCGTCAGCTCTCAGCTGAACTACAAATGCGTGAACAGTTCCGATCTGACGTTCCAAGCGGCTCTGGCTGACGGCTGATAGCTGAGAGCTGACAGCTTTTTTATAATCCCCACCATGACCGATTCCGATCGCGAGTCCCAGTTCCGCCACATGCGCGTGAAGGCGCGAGAGATCTTTCTGCATGCCCTGGCGGAAGCGTCAATCGGCAAGGGATTTGCCCGGCACGTGCATTGCGAGCGGGGATTGTTGCGGGTCTGCGAGGATCTTTACGATCTGCATTCGTATTCGCGAGTGTTGGTCGTGTCGCTGGGCAAAGCCGGACACACGATGGTCGAGGCGCTGTCCGCGCAGGTCGGAGCGTCGCTGGAAGGGATTGTTGCCAGTTCGGTTGAGCCTGCGGCGCAGGTTCATGGGTTCCGGTATTTTCGCGGTGGGCATCCGACGCCGAATGCGGAGTCGATTCAGGCGGCGAGTGCGATGCTGCGGATGCTGGAAGCGCAGCCGGCTTCGGCGCTGGTGATTTTCCTGCTCAGCGGCGGAGGATCGTCGATCGTGGAGAAACCCATCGATGGCGAGATTTCACTCGACGACCTCATCGCAACTTATCGCGCACTGGTGCATTCGGGCGCGCCCATCGCCGAGATTAATGCCGTGCGCAAACACTTATCCGCGGTGAAAGGTGGACGCCTGGCGCAGGCCGCGTTTCCGGCACAGCAGGTTTCGTTGCTGGTGTCCGATGTGCCGGACAACACGCCTGACGCGCTTGCTTCCGGGCCGACAATGCCCGATTCCACGAGCGTCGAAGATTGCTACCGGATCGCCGAGAAGTACGAACTGCTGAAGCAGTTTCCACAATCGGCTCGGGAACTGTTTGAGCGTCATGCTCTTGACGAGACGCCCAAGTCGGACGATCCTGCGTTTCAGCGCGCGCGCTGGTGGCCCGTGCTCTCGAACCAAACCGCGATTGACGAGGCGAGCGTGGCAGCGGAAGGAGCGGGTTTCATCGCGCATGTGGACAACTCTTGCGACGATTGGGATTACGAGAAGGCTGCGGAGTATTTGTTGCAGAGAGTGCGCGAGTTAAGAAAACAATTCTCTCCGGTATGTCTGATTTCCGGCGGGGAAGTGACCGTGAAGGTCGCGAACGGCGGAGTTGGTGGGCGCAATCAGCAGTTCGCGCTGGCGTGCGCGGAGAAGATTGCGGGGGAGAACATTACCGTGCTCAGCGCGGGGACCGACGGGGTGGACGGGAACAGCTCCGCGGCCGGAGCGGTTGTCGATGGCACGACTCTGGAGCGCGCGCGAGGCCGCGGGCTGGACCTGCGTACCGCGCTCGACAAGTTTGACGCGTACCCGTTTTTCACGGCGCTGGGAGATGCAATCGAGATCGGGCCGACGGGGAACAACTTGCGGGACTTGAGGATTCTGCTGGCTTACTAGCTTGTGCGCAGTAGTCTGTGCTCGACGCCGCCGAGCTTCGCTCAGGCGGGACAGCCGAAGGCGGCTGTCCCTACATGGGCATTTTTTGAGCCGGCAAGGACTATGCGGTCTTTTGCATTTTCTCCGGCTTCTCCATCTTCTTCATGGCTTCGTCCATGCCGTGTTTGATTTCATCCATCGACAGGTCTTTGGTGTGAGTGGCGATCGACCATTTGTGGCCGAAGGGATCGGTCAGCTTGCCGTA
>Ga0209415_10019672_pt1 | contig 10551 bp, 7 predicted proteins | sample PeaSoiSIISIP2007_FD_187696 | JGI IMG/M metagenome (GOLD analysis project Ga0209415, IMG submission 187696) | Peat soil microbial communities from Weissenstadt, Germany - SII-SIP-2007 (SPAdes) (version 2) | ecosystem: Environmental > Terrestrial > Soil > Wetlands > Peat | place: Germany... | reverse complement strand
TCGTGGCGCCGGCAGTAGACCAGGGCTGGATCACCGTCGAGGCCGTCGCCGTCCGGATTCGGGAAGGCTTTGAAGTAGAAGTCGATCTTGTCCTTTTCGTAGCCGGGCTGGTTGGGTCCCAGGGTGCCGGAGAGCTCGGCGATGGTCGAGCCCATCCGAGCGATCCGCCCACTCACCCGGTCGTCCTCGAATTGAAGCCCCACTTCGCCGATCTTCTTGGGCTCCCCGAACGTCTCACGTCCACCGGTGGTCGACTGCTCCGTCGTCATCGGCATGAACAGGGCGTACTCACCCTCGACCTCGCCATGGCGTGCCCGTACACCGAACCAGCCTGCTCCGAAGGCCGGCAAACCGGTGCCCATGTCGACCACCGCGATCCGGAGCCGAGCCGAGGGTGAAGCGGGCAGAAGGGGACTAGGCAGGACCGAGGCGACAAGTTCCGGGTCGGTCTCGAAGACGACGGTGAGCGCCTTCGACCAGATGGCCGCCCTCGTCGCCTCGACCTCCCGGTTCCGCATCTTCTCGGGTGGGCGGGCCGCATATCTGATCGGTGCCATGACCTATCCCCCAGTCGTCTCGGCCATTCGAGGACAACCCGCAAGAGTGTGGCACACCACTGCCCCGGAAGGCCTCGTCGCCAGGAGGGCAGTCAACGGGCTTGGCGATGCCTCGACCGTCCAAACCGAGGTGATCACGAGTGAGCTCAGCTGGCCCGGAACTCCGTCTGACTAAGGATCAGATGCCGCAAGCATCGTCGCATTGCGACGTACCCCGTCTGGGTGGCAATCAGATGATCTCGTGGGGCAACTACTCCAACGAGGTCTGCTACGAGAACTCCCAGAAGCCCCCGGGGTGAGCCAGCCCAGGTGATTTGGACTGGTCGGGCTTGGTGTAGCACCGCGAGGCGCGAATGACGACAACGACTTAGGTCGGCATGCCCTCGTCGCGAGGCCGGTGCCGATAACTCGCATCACCAACTTGGTCAGGCAACCGGGTAGTGCTCAACGACCGCGTCGGCTCCTGGGAAGAACACCCCTTCGTGGCCGTCGTCGTCCCAACGCACGCGGTAGGGCGGCCCTCCATCTGGTCCCTCGACGGCGAGAATAACCCCCTCGCGGTCGTGCTCCCCGACCCGGTGGCCTCGCACCACGATCTTGTCCCCGATGGCAGCCCGCATCTCAAGTGCCTCCTGGTGAGATCACTGTCGCCAGCATCTGTGGACACCGTATGCGCGCCCTCGGAGGCGGGGAAGAGCCCTTCGCCCCTATCTCGTCCGTCGGATTGGAAGATTCGACGACTTCCGACCCCTCGGCGACATCAGGTTCCTACACGTCCCGCCCAGCCCCCTGTAGAGCTCGACGATAAGCCGTGCCGTTTCGGGCCAACTGAAGCTCTGGATGACTCGGCGGCGACCGGGGTTTGATATGTGGGTGCTCGTGCAGGTCTCCGACTGTCAAGAACGTCTGATGTGAAATAATCGCCAATCAGTGCGTTGTCGCAGGTGATGGTGTTGCATCGCACAAAGCTGGCTGAGTCTCTGACGCGTTCTCGCACGTCAGAGTGGATGAAAGAAGAACGCGACGAGAGCGTCTGATTCTGTGTCAGCAGGTGTAGGAGCAAGCGTCAAAGCGACCAAGCCCCGGGGAAAGGACTGGTCACCGCTCAGGCGCTCTTGCGGTGACCGACATCCGCCTTCAGTGGGGTGCTACGGCGACGCGGACGAGTCTTCACTTGAACTTCCACCTCAGCGCCGAGGAGATAGAGCAACGAAATGAGCTGCTTGACAGACTTGGTGTAGTTCGTAGGGTCCAGTAGGCGATATAGCTGAGCTAGCGATGTATCCAGAAGCCTGGCGACCTCTCGCGCCGATAGACCCGAGGACCTAAATCGCTCTTTGACTATCAGCGTCAGCCGATAGAGAGCCAGTTCGGCCATGTACGACGGATCTTCGTTGTACTCGAGTACTGCATCGATATGGACGCTTCCCTCGTTGCCGGACTCGAGCCGATACGTAAAGCCTTCTCGGCCAAGCTCTGGATCGACGTAGACCTCGGCAATACGATCATCGGAAGTCGGAGCAGGCTCGGCCTTGGCGTATGGGAATACGAGCATCTGTGTCCGGGTGTACACCTCAAAGAGGTGCTTGCGGTTGTTGGCGGTGACCCTTTGCAGCTTCATAGTCTTCCTTCGTCCTCTAATTGTGTGATCAGCCTGATGATCCGCGGGGTGGCGCGGCCTTTCATGGCCTCTCGGTGGTCGAGGTCCCACTTGACCACCAGCCGACCATCTCGATAGACGTGAACGTGCTTTGGGCTGTTGGTCGCCAACCCACGATTGAAAGACGTATCCACCTCGCCTTACCTTTGGCACTCGTGAAACGTTACCTGAAATGGTAACAGTTTGCAATGGGGCCTGCCGTAGGCACAATTGGAGGGGCTGAGTTTGCATCCGACGGACCTGCATCTGATCACCGGTCAGACGCTGTCGCGACCTGACACCAAACGGAGGCTTCGATCGTCAGTTAGGGTCCGGTATCGCCAAGATACTGGGCCTAGAGTCTCTCCAACGCATGACATCTGTCCGGCGCGGAGCCGGAGATCCGTTTGCTCCGGGGTTCAGGATATTAGGCACTTTTGCCACTCCTGCTCGATGAACCTACGATTGGCGAGTCCTCACGCCGCGGTTCGCGGGTTCGCAGGCGCCAGGTTCCAAATATCGGCTCCGCTGTCGGGGTTTTCGGTTCGTAAAGGTGGCGTTCTCCGGGCCTATGTGCGCGGCAAAGGGGTAGGCGGCGGGTATCCAGGGTCCGACGGGTTGCTGTGCCTGGTGGTCGATGAGTCGCCACCCTGGACCGCTGTCGTTGCGGCCTCGTGGCGAGGAGCAGAATGTGACTTTCGACCCTGCCGCGGTCTGGGATGTTTTTGCTCTCATGTCATGCGATGACACTCGACCTGTCGCGCTGGCAATTCGGTATCACCACGGTCTTCCACTTCATCTTCGTCCCTCTAACCATTGGGCTCGCTCTGCTGTTGGCGATCATGCAGACGGCGGCCTACCGGACGCGACACGACGAAGTGAAGCACCAGAAATGGGAACGCATGACCCTCTTCTGGCGCCGGCTTTTCCTCATCAACTTCGCCATCGGTGTGGTCACCGGTATCGTCCAGGAGTTCCAGTTCGGCATGAACTGGGCGGCTTATTCGCGCTACGTGGGAAGCGTCTTTGGTGCCCCCCTCGCCGTCGAGGCCCTCCTCGCCTTCTTCTTGGAGTCGACTTTCCTCGGCGTGTGGATTTTCGGACGAGATCGTGTGTCCGCCCGTATCCACCTGGCGTCGATCTGGCTGGTGAGCGCCGGCACCACTCTGTCGGCCTACTTCATCCTGGCCGCCAACGCCTGGATGCAGCACCCGGTCGGCTACAAAGTGGTCGGCGATCGGGCAGTGATGACCAACTTCTGGGCCGTGATGACCAACAGCACGCTCATCAGCTCTTTCCTCCACGTCTTCACTGCCGCCCTGGTCACCGCCGCCGTGCTGATGCTGGGGGTGAGCGCTTGGCATCTGCGCCGCAGCCGACGCTCCGGGCAACCCCCACATCCGGTGTTCTCCGCCTCAGCCAAACTGGCACTGATCGTCGGGGCCATCGCCATCGTGGCAACCATGTTCTTCGGCGACAATCAGGCTCGGTTGATGGAAAAGCAACAGCCGATGAAGATGGCAGCAGCAGAGGCCATCTACAACACTCAGAACGGCGCCAGCTTCTCGCTACTCACCATCGGGAACCTCTCAGGCCAGCCGGTCTTCCAGTTGCGACTGCCCCACATGTTGTCGGTGCTGGCCGACAACAGTTGGAATGGTCCAGTCCAGGGAATCAACCAGATCCAGGCTCAAGAAGCCGCCAAGTACGGACCGGGTAACTACAAGCCCATTCTGTGGGTCACCTACTGGACCTTCCGGATCATGGTGGGCTGCGGGATCCTAATGCTATTGGTCATGGCCGTCGGCCTCTGGCTCATGTACCGACGGAAGCTGGACGACTCGAAGTGGTTCCTCGGGCTGGCCGTCCCTGCCATCCTCCTTCCGTTCTTGGCCAATGCGACAGGTTGGATCTTCACCGAGATGGGACGCCAGCCCTGGGTGGTCTACGGACTCCTCAAAACCTCGCAAGCGGTCTCCCACATCGGCACCGGCTATGTGGTGACGACCCTGATCGGATTCACCGCCATCTACAGCGTGCTGGCACTCATCGACTTCGGTCTCATGGCCCGCTACGCCCGCCTTGACCCCGACTCCACAGACGAGCACGGCCACGACGACGAGCTCGACCCCGGTAAAGACCGGGTTCCGTCCCTCGTCTACTGAGCCGAAAGGGGAACTGATGGTTGAAGCAGTGGTGGCGGTCCCGCCGTACACCGGACTTGAAGTGTTCTGGTTCACGATCATCGCAATCTTGTGGGTGGGCTACTTCGTGCTCGAGGGATTCGATTTCGGCGTCGGCATGCTGTTGCCCGTGGTGGGCCAGAACGACCTCGACCGCAGGGTGATGATCAACACGATCGGCCCGGTGTGGGATGGCAACGAGGTCTGGCTCCTGGTGGCCGGTGGCGCCACCTTCGCCGCCTTCCCTGACTGGTACGCCACGTTGTTCAGCGGCTTCTATCTCCCACTGTTCCTCATCCTGGCCGCGCTCATCTTCCGGGGAGTGGCCTTCGAGTTTCGGGCCAAGCGCGCCCTGCCGGCGTGGAGGGCCACCTGGGACCACGCCATATTCTGGGGGAGCCTCATCCCGGCTTTGCTGTGGGGAGTGGCCTTCGCCAACATCCTGCGCGGCGTACCGATCGGGCGGAACTACAGCTACCTCGGGTCATTCTTCAACCTGCTCAACCCCTATGCGTTGGTCGGCGGGATCACCACATTGCTGCTGTTCGCTTTGCACGGCGCCGTCTTTCTCTCCCTCAAGACGACCGACGAAATCCATGAACGGGCTTCCCGCGTCGCCAAGATCCTCGCCCCGGCCGCCACGGCCGCCTTGGTCGCATTCTTGGCCTGGACCTACGTGAACGCGCACAACGCGCATGACACAGGACTGGTGCCTCCGTTCGTTCCCCTCCTGACCGTCGTCTCGGTTGCCGTGGTGGCTTGGCTCCTGCGGGAACGGCTGGAGGGGTGGGCATTCGTCGCCACCGCCGTGGGTCTGATCGGCCTGGTGGCCACGATCTTTTTGAATCTCTACCCGAGAGTGATGGTGTCGAGCATCTCCCCGGCCTTCAACCTGACCATCGGCAACTCAGCCTCGGCGCCGTACACGCTCAAGGTCATGACCATCGTGGCGCTGATCTTCACGCCGGTCGTGTTGGTGTATCAGGGTTGGTCGTACTGGGTGTTCCGGGCGCGGGTGCGACGACCGGGCCCGATCTCGGCTCCGCGCCATGACACCGGCGGGTCATCAGGTCTATCCGATGAGGGGGAAACCGGCCCCGCGCTCACAGCTTCAGGTGACGCCGACTCACCTCCGGGTGAAGGCGGAAGCTCTTGAGCGCGGATGGTGGCCGTCGGGGGCTGATCGATCCCCGCCTAGCGCGTCGAGTCGCTCTCACCCGCCGCTACCTGGCGGTGGCGGTGGCGGTGGGCAGTGGTGCGACGGTCTGTCTCGTTGCCCAGGCCATCCTGTTGGGCTTCGTCATCGAGCACGTCCTTCTTGATCATGCCTCGCTGACCAGCGTCGTCCCGCAAATCATCGGGTTGGGCGGGGCGTTTGTGCTCCGGGCCGCGTGTTCATGGGCGGGCGAATGGGCCGCCCACCACACCTCGGCCCAGGTGACCTCGACGCTGCGGCGGCAGCTGATCGCCCGGGCCGTCGCCCTTGGGCCATCGTGGCTGGCCACCGAACGTACGGGCGAACTGACGTCGGCGGCCACCCAGGGGGTGGAGGCCCTCGACACCTTCTTCGCCCGCTACCTACCCACCGCCGTGCTGGCGGGTCTCACGCCGGTGCTTCTGCTGGTCTTCATTCTGCGGACCGACTGGCCCTCCTTCATCATCCTGGCCGCGACGGTGTCGGTCATCCCCCTCTTCATGGTGCTACTCGGCCTCGAGGCGAAGCAGAACGCGACGCACCAGTGGGCTCGACTCTCCGAATTGTCGGCGACCTTTTACGATGTCATCCAGGGCCTCCCCACGCTGCGCGCCTTTGGTCGGGCTCGCGCCGGACGCCGCACATTGGAACGGGCCAACGAGGAGTTCCGGGCTACGACCATGAGCACCTTGCGCGTGGCGTTTCTTTCCTCGCTGGCCCTCGAGGTCCTTGCCTCGGTGGGCACCGCGTTGGTCGCGCTCTTTCTCGGTCTCCGGCTGCTCGACGGCACCGTGCATCTCGGGATGGCTCTGGCCGTCCTCATCCTGGCCCCTGAGGTCTATCTTCCTCTGCGTCGAGCGGGCGCCGAGTTCCACGCCAGCGCCGCGGGCCAGGCCGCGGCCGGGCGCATCCTGGACATCCTCGATGACGGCGAACCGGCCGCGGCCGATCGACCGGCGCCGGACACCGACGGGACACGGAGACCGCCTGAGGTCGCCGCCAGCCCGATCTGGTTCCGCCGGGTGGAGTTCCGCTACCCCGGGCGCAGCGTTCCCGTGCTCGATGGCGTTGACCTCACCATCGACCCCGGTGAGCACCTGGCCATCACCGGGGAGTCCGGGTCTGGCAAGTCGACGCTGCTGTGGCTGATGCTGGGATTCGTGAGGCCGAGCCACGGCACTCTCACCGTCGGCGGGGTCGACCTTCGCGATCTCTCTCTGCGCGACTGGCGCCAACAGGTCGCCTGGGTTCCCCAACTCCCGTACCTCGTCCGGGGGACGATGGCCGACAATCTCCTTCTCGGCCACCCCGGTGCCGGCGATCGGGCGCTCACGCGCTCGATCGAGTTGTCCGGTCTGGCGGGACTGGTCGAACGGCTTCCCCGTGGGGTCGACACCCTGGTGGGCGAGGGAGGCGTCACCCTCAGCGCCGGTGAGCGCCAGCGGATCGCCCTCGGGAGGGCCATTCTGCGTGACGCGCCGCTCGTTTTCCTGGACGAGCCCACCGCTCATCTCGACGCTGACCGGGAAGCGTCACTGCGTGACGCTCTGACGCCGTGGTTGGAGGATCGAACGGTGGTGGTGGCCGCGCATCGCCGCGGCCTCGTCGGTCGCGTCGACCACACCGTGACCCTGGTCGGCGGGCAGCTTGTCGACGTTGCTCCTACCGGGTGGCCCGAGACACGATCACTGGTGGTCCGGCCGTGAGCCTGGATACCGTGACGCCGCGCTCCGCCGGATCCACTCTTCGCACCGTTGTGCGCGTCGGCGCTCCCCCCCGGAGCCGCGTCCTCCTCGGCACCGTCCTCGGCAGTGCCACGGCCGTGTGCACGGTCGCCCTCCTCGCCTGTTCGGGCGCCCTGATCGACAAGGCCGCGCTGCGTCCGCCTCTCTACACCTTGACCGTGCTGATGGCCGCCGTGCAGTTGCTGGCCCTCGGCCGTGGGCCGCTGCGGTACGGCGAGCGGCTCGTCTCCCACGATGCCGCCCTCGGAGCCTTGGGCCGTGTCCGCATGTGGCTCTACGACCAAGTCGAGCCCCGGTCGCCCGCCGGACTGGCGAACTGTCGCACCGGGGATCTGTTGGCTCGAGCCACGAGCGACGTGGACCTCCTCCAGGACCTCTACCTGCGCGGTATCTCTCCTGTGATCGTGGCCGGTGTCACGTCGCTCGTCGCCGTGGTCGCCGTGGTCGTCGTGTTACCAGTGGCCGGCCTCGTCCTGGCGGCCGGGCTGACGGGCGCCGGCGCGCTCATGTCGGTGGTGGCATGGACCCGCCAGCACCGTCTCGGGGCGACGGAGGAGGCTCTGAGAGGCGAGCTCGCGGCCGACGTCGTAGAGCTCCTACGGGCCGCCCCCGACCTGGTGGCGCTGGGCCGAGACGGGGACTATCTCGAGCAGACCCTGGCTTCTGACGCCGCCTTGACCCGGCTCGCATGCCGGCGTTCGTGGACCGAAGGGGCGATGTCAGCCATCTCGGTTGTCTTCACCGGGGCTACCGTGGTGGCGCTGCTCGCGGTGGCCATCCCCGCCGTCGGTATCCACAGGCTTCCTGGTTACATGCTGGCCGTTCTCCCTCTGGTCGCGCTGGGCGCGTTCGAGGTGGTGGCCCCGCTGGCGGACGCGGTATCGAGGCTTACGCACCATGTGGAGGCGGCCCGCCGTCTCTTGGAGATCGCCGACATCCCGCTGCCGGTGACCGACCCTGCCGACCCGGCACCCACCCCAGTGGACACCGATGTGTCCCTCCAGAATGCCGACCTCCGCTACGGACCCGACCACCCGCGGGCGTTGGACGGGCTCACCTTATCTCTCCCGGCCGGTCGCCGAGTGGCCCTGGTCGGGCCCAGTGGTGCCGGAAAGAGCAGCGTGGTTAATGTCCTGCTGCGTTTCTGGGCCTTGGAGGACGGTGAAGCTGCCATCGGGGGGACTTCGCTCGACCAACTCAGCCAGGAAACGACGCGGGGACTGATCGGCTGGGTGGCCCAAGATACCCACCTGTTCAACACCACCATTGGCGCCAACATCGCTCTGGCTCGGCCCAGTGCAGACGAAGCAGAGATCGCGGGGGCGGCCCGGGCGGCCCAACTCGGTCCGTGGATCGATTCGCTGCCCCGCGGCCTCGACACGCCGGTAGGAGAACAGGGGGCGCAACTCTCGGGTGGCCAACGCCAACGACTCGCCCTGGCCCGGGCCTTGCTGGCCCGGGCGCCGGTGCTCGTCCTTGACGAGCCGACCTCAGGACTCGACAGGCCGACCGCCCAACGACTTGTCCATGATGTTCTAACCGCCACCACCGGAATCAGCCTTCTTTACATTACCCACCGGACGGGCGAGGTGGCGAACTTCGACAAGGTAATCGTCGTCGACAACGGCAAGGTGATCGGGGATATCGACCCGAAAGCCTCGTGCCCTGTATGTCGATGCGGAATCTGGCCGGACCACACTCATGGGTGTGGAGCTCCCTCGATGTCATCCCCGGATCCGAGCGGGCGGGCATCTCGGGCGTGAGCGCTGGCTGAGTACTCTGCAGCGCTCGATTGCGAGTTTCTGACTCCGGGGAATTCCCATTGGCCGCTCGACAACGACGCAACGCTGTGCACCGTTGTTCCTGGTCGAGCACGCGAACATGCCGGCCACCCCACCGACGGTTGCGATTTGTTCGACCACCCTGGGATTGTGCGCGCATGACCTCCTGGCGCTGAGACCTCCAACGGGACCACGGGCAGGACCGCCCGGCTGATATGAGGGTCACCGTTAGCCCGAAGATGCGCTGCCTGAGCCCGTCCCGGCCCTGAGCATGACCTCGACCGGGAACAAGGCACATCCCGGAATGCCGGAAATGCCGTCCGAGTTAACTCGCACGATCCAGGAGACGGGATGTAGCTTCCGTCGTTGTTGACCGCACGAGGACGGGCAGGATTGTGGGTACGACACCCTTCGAACGTCAGACTTCGATCGAAGCCATCCCCGATCGGCCCGGTTTGTATAGAGCCGAGGTGACCGGGGAGTGGAACGCCCCAATCCTCCCGCAAGGTGGCGTCCTCGCCGCCTTGGCTGCTCGCGCCATGGACCGGGAGCTATCGAACCCCCGGCAGTCTCTGCGTTCGATAACGACGGTCTTCGCCGCCCAGGTCCCGCCGGGCCCCGTGGAGATCGGTGCTTCGGTGGTTCGGCGGGGAAAGGCCATGTCACAGGTGACAGCGACGCTGCGCTCTGTGGGGGCGGACGCCGGACACACATCAATGGCGGTGTTCGGAGCAGTTCGCCCGGGTTTTGAGTTCACCGACGTTGTTCCTCCCGTCGTTCCCGCTCCCGAGCACTGCCCGTCGCTGCGCGACCCCCCTCCAGAAGGCGTGACCGATCGCCCGTTCCGAACGGCCAGCTTCATGCAGCAGGTTGAGGCGCGACGGGCCATGGGTCATTTCCCATGGGACGATTGGGAGCCGACAACCTCAGACCATGCCCGATGGTTCCGCTTTGAAGAGCCACCGCTCACCGACGACGGAATCCTTGACCCCCTGGCTCTCGTAGCCTTGTGTGACATGATGCCTGGTTCGGTGTTCGAGCGGATGGGTCCAGGGTTGCCGCAAATGGCGGTCCCGAGTGCAGATCTGACGGTGCACCTACTGAGTGAAGCCACATCGGAGTGGCTGCTCGCCCATAGCCGCGCTCGGTGGGCGGGCGACGGCTACGCCTCCCTTGAGTTGGCCCTATGGGACCAAGCGGCAGGGTTGGTGGCATACGGAACTCAGATGGCACTTTTCAGCTTCCCCGACGGCCCACCTCCGCCCGCCCAGCTCTACCCGCCGGGTTCATCCGACTAGACCAGGTGGCCGAACCCCTCGGCATCGCTCCTGCCGTCATTTCCGAGCGGTTGAGTCGGGGCAGAAGCGTACTGGATCGGCACTTATGCCGGTAATCGCGTCAAGTAACTGCGGGATATGCCGGTAATCGGCGGGCCCCACCACCTTCGTGAG
>Ga0209415_10019671_pt1 | contig 10552 bp, 10 predicted proteins | sample PeaSoiSIISIP2007_FD_187696 | JGI IMG/M metagenome (GOLD analysis project Ga0209415, IMG submission 187696) | Peat soil microbial communities from Weissenstadt, Germany - SII-SIP-2007 (SPAdes) (version 2) | ecosystem: Environmental > Terrestrial > Soil > Wetlands > Peat | place: Germany... | reverse complement strand
ACCGTGCCTGAGCGATACCACCAGAGAGGGCATCCCGGTCGGCGGACCGCCGCTGATCAGCCCGCTCAGGGCCGCGGTGTCCAGGTGATCGGCCACCAGGTCACCCAGGACGTCCAGCCGCGCCCGCCGCACCGCGGCGAAGTCGGTGCCGGGCGCCGGGGTGAAGCCGCAGCCGGCCAGCGCCGCCACCTCGGCCAGGAACGCCCTCCTGAACTCGTCGTTCTCCAGCACACCGTGCCAGCTCGTCCCCCACACCGGGCCGCGGCGGCAGCCGTCAAGGAACGGCTCGGCGGCCGGGTCGGTGACCTCCGCGATCCCGTGGTGGATCTCGTACCCGGCCACCGGCGCTCCGAGCGCCCGGCCGGCGGGCCGGGCGAGCCGCTTGGCCGACCCGAACATCACCCGCACCGGCAGCAGCCCGAGCCCGTCGAGGCGGCCTAGGCGCGATTCCACCGGGTCATCGATCACGTCGGCCAGCATCTGGTATCCGCCGCAGATCCCCAGCACCGGCCGGCCGGCCCGGGCCCGCTCGGTGATCGCGCCAGCCAGCCCGCGCTCGCGCAGCCAGGCCAGGTCGGTCACGGTGGCCCTCGATCCGGGCAGCACGACCAGGTCCGCGTCGGCCAGCTCCGCCGGGCTATCGGTGAACCGGACCAGCACCCCGGGCTCGGCGGCGAGGGCGTCGGCGTCGGTGAAATTGCTGATCCGCGGCAGCTTGACCACGGCCACGCGGAGAAAATCTCTGGTACCGAACGGGCCGTGGTGCATGCTCCCGCTCAGCGCCAGGGAGTCCTCGGCGTCCAGCCACAGGCCGTCCCGCCAGGGCAGCACGCCGTACACCGGCCGGCCGGTGAGCTCCCGGAGGAGGCTCAGCCCGCTGTCAAGCAGTTCCGGCGCGCCGCGGAACTTGTTGATCACGAAGCCCGAGACGAGCGCCTGGTCCTCAGGCGACAGCAGGGCGAGCGTGCCGACCAGGCCGGCGAACACGCCGCCGCGGTCGATGTCCCCGACCACGATGACCGGCAGGTCCGCGGCCCGGGCCAGGCTCATGTTGGCCACGTCGGTATCCCGCAGGTTGATCTCCGCCGGGCTGCCCGCGCCCTCGCAGATCACCACGTCGTAGCGGGCCCGCAGCCGGGCCAGGCTGGCCAGCGCGACCTCGCGGAGCCGGGGCGCGTGCGCGCGGTAGCCCACCGCATCGGCTTCGGCCTCGGGCTGGCCGAGGACCACCACCTGGCTGCGCCGGTCGCTGCCCGGCTTGAGCAGCACGGGGTTCATGTCCGCCGTCGGCTCGATCCCGGCCGCGGCCGCCTGCATGGCCTGGGCCCGCCCGATCTCCGCGCCTTCGGCGGTCACGAAAGAGTTCAGCGACATGTTCTGCGCCTTGAACGGGGCCACCGAGACACCCTGCCGGGCCAGCCACCGGCACAGGCCCGCGACCAGCGCGCTCTTGCCCGCATCCGATCCGGTCCCCGCCACCAGCAGCGCCCCTCGCACGATGGCAGGCTACTGACGGTCATGTTTGAGCCGGTCCAGCGGGGTAGCTGTAGGAGCGGTAAAGGCTTAACAAGGAGGCCCCAATATGTTGCTCATGCTGCTCGCCCTGCTGATCATCCTGATCATCGCCGGCGCGGGATTCGCCCTGCACGTCCTGTGGTGGGTCGCGATCGCGGCGCTGGTCCTCTGGCTGATCGGCTTCTTCGTCCGCCGCGCGTAAGCGCGACCAGGACGGCCAGGCCGGTCGCGGCCGCGGTGACGGCCCGCGAGAGCCGGACCGCGCGGCGGATGTCGTCAGGCTCCGGGGCGCTTCCCTCACCTAGCCCCGGGCGAACCTCGGTGACGCCGCCGTAGACGTTGGTCCCGCCCAAGCGGAGGCCGAGCGCCCCGGCGAAGGCCGCCTCGCACCGGCCGGCGTTCGGGCTGGGGTGGCGCGGGCCGTCCCGCAGCACGGCCCGCAGCGCCGCCGCGGACCCGCAGACCGGCCTGGCCCCAAGGTCTCCCCCTGCCGGCGGACTCTGGGCGGACGTCTCCGGCAGGGGGGCCATTTGTGTCTTCGCGGTCGCCGAGGCGACGGGGGCGCACGCCACCGTGAGCGCGGCCGTGACGCGCGCCGGGATCCAGTTGGCCGCGTCGTCCAGGCGGGCCGAGGCCCAGCCGTAGCGCAGGTACCGGGACGAGCGGTAGCCCACCATCGCGTCGAGCGTGTTGACCGCGCGGTAGGCGGCCAGCCCGGGCAGCCCGGCTACCGCGCCCCACAGCAGCGGGGCCACCACCGCGTCGGAGGTGTTCTCCGCCACGGACTCGATCACGGCCCGCGTTATCTCGGCGGCGTCCAGGCCGGCCGGGTCGCGGCCGCACAGGCTGGGCAGGACCCGCCGCGCGGCGGGAAGGTCGTGGCCGGCCAGGGCAACCATGGCCCGTTCGGCCTCATGATGTAGCGAACGGGCACCGGTGACGGCCCACACCGCGAGCGCGGCCGCGGCCGCCTCCCACGGCGGCCGGCCTCGCGTGCGGCGGTGCAGGAGCGCGGCCGGGGCGGCCACGGCCAGGACGCAGGCGGTGGCGTGCGCGGCGCCGCGCAGCCGGGAATCGGCGTAGTCGCGGGCCTCGAGCGCGGCGGCGGCCCGGCCGAACGCGGCCACCGGGTGACAGCGGCGGGGGTCGCCGAGCAGCGCGTCGAGCGCCACCCCGGCGGCTAGGCCCACGGCGAGTGGCCATGCCCTCGCGGGGGGGCCAGGGGGGACGGGGGGCGGGCGCCCCCCGTGCCAGAGAGCTGCCAGGGGGGTCCGGGGGGACGGAGCCCCCCCGGAGGGAGGCAGTACGGTCGTCCCCCCGGGCCAACAGAGTGAGCGGGGCATCAGGCTATTGTGCCCGGGGCCTAGGACCATCGGCCGAGGCGGGCCGGGGCGGGCGGCCGATGCGGCGGACGTCCGGGTGCGCGCAGGCTGGACGGCATGAGGACCTATGCGGAGCTTCCCGGGCTGATGACGCTGATGACCGGGGACGAGAAGCACGGGCCCAGCGCGACTTCGACGCTGGATGTGCTGTGGGTGCTGTACGACCAGGTGCTGCGGGTCTCGCCGGGCCGGCTGGACGATCCGGGGCGGGACCGGTTCCTGCTGTCCAAGGGGCACGGGCCGGCCGCGTACTACGCGGTGCTGGCGGCCAAGGGGTTCATCCCGGAGTCGTGGCTGGCGGGGTTCGGTTCGGCCGGGTCGCGGCTGGGTTACCACCCGGACCGCAACCTGGTCCCGGGGGTGGAGATCGCCAGCGGGTCGCTGGGGCACGGCCTGCCGCTCGGGGTGGGGCTGGCGCACGGCCTGATCGCCCGCGGGCTGCCCGGCCTTGATGATAGAGCGCCGCGGGTGTTCGTGCTGGTGGGCGACGCGGAACTGGACGAGGGCAGCAACAACGAGGCGATCGTCTACGCGGGGGCCGCCGGGCTGCCCAACCTGGTGGTGGTGGCGGTCGACAACCAGTCCTCGTCGTACGGCTGGGGTCCGGGCGGGATCGAGGCGCACTTCGCGGTGAGCGGCTGGTCGGTGACGCGGGTGTCCGGGCGGGACCACGCGGCGCTGGCTCCGGCGCTTGACGCTCCGGGCCAGGGGCCGCGGCTGGTGGTGGCGGCCGTGGAGAAAGGGGTGAGCGTGCCATGAGTGACATGCGGACGGTCTTTGCTTCGGTGGCCTCCTCGTTGCTCGACGAGGATCCGCTGGCCGCGGTCGTGCTGGCCGAGATCTCGGCCGACCTGTTCGCCAAGGCGGCGGCCAGGCACCCGGACCGGGTGCTCAACGTGGGGATCAGGGAGCAGCTGATGGTCAGCGTGAGCGGCGGGCTCTCGCTGGCCGGGCTGCGCCCGATCGTGCACACCTACGCGCCGTTCCTGGTCGAGCGGGCCTTCGAGCAGGTCAAGCTGGACCTCGGGCATCAGGGGGCGCGGGCCGTGCTGGTCAGCATCGGCGCGTCGTACGACGCGGCCCGGGCCGGGCGCACCCACCACGCGCCGGAGGACGTGGCGCTGGTGGACACGGTGCCGGGGTTCGCGGTGCAGGTGCCGGGGCATCCGGGCGAGGTGCCCGGGCTGCTGCGGCAGGCGGTGGGGATGCTGGACTCCGGTTCCACGTACCTGCGGCTGTCGACCGAGAGCAACCGGTCCGCGCTGCCGTTGTGGCCGGGGCTGCAGGTGGTGCGGCCGGGTCGGCAGGCGGTGGTCGTCGCGGTGGGGCCGATGCTGTCGCCGGTTCTCGACGCGGTGAGCGACCTGGATGTGACCGTGGCTTACACGACGACCGTTCGGCCGTTCGACGGGGAGGGGCTGCGGGCGCTGGCCTCTTCGTCGGCTTCGGGAGCGGTGGTGCTGGTGGAGCCGTACCTGGCCGGGACGTCTGCGTATGCGGCCTCGGAGGCGCTGGCGGGGCGTTCCGCGTTTCGGCTGCTCAGCCTGGGGGTGGGGCGGACGGAGCTGCGGCGGTACGGCACGCCTGCCTATCACAGCGCGCTGCACGGGCTGGACGCGGCGGGCATCCGGCGTTCGGTGACGGACTTCCTGGGTTTGACTTAGAGCGCGCTCGATGTGGATCCCGGCGCCCGGCGCGGCTGAGCGGTGCGGAGTTGGCTGTAGCCGGCGTACGGTTCATAGACTGGGCTGTCCGTGAGGGCGGAGGTCGCGACACACTGCGACCCGCACGTGGCCGAGGCGTGACCTTCGTCGGCCACACTTATCTCCGGGCGCCCGTAGCTCAGTCGGACAGAGCAGCTGCCTTCTAAGCAGCGGGTCGCGGGTTCGAATCCTGCCGGGCGCGCCAGCAAAATACCAGGTCAGCACACGTACGACTAGGCTGTCCGTTAGCGTCACGATGCCCTCCCCCGGCGCCGTGCCCGTTGCGTGCCCGATCGGCCCGTTTTCGGCCTTCCGAGCGCGGCCGCCGCTTGCCTGCTCAGCTCGTCGGCGATGGCCTGCTGCCGCTTGTCGCTGCCGTGCAGATAAGCCATAGCCGCCCGAGTGGTGGAGTGCCCCATGCGGTCCATCAGCTCGCGCAAGTTGGCGCCCGCATCCGCCGCGAGCTGGTTACCGGTGTGCCTCAGATCGTGAAAGTGGATCATTGGAAGCCCGGCCGCGCGGAGAGCTGGCCGCCATACGCGGCGGCAGAAGTTACTGAGCCGCAGCGGAGCCCCTTGGGGACTGGTGAATACAAGCCCGTCGTCACCGGGCGCGGCGTAGGTAACGATGTGCGAGGCAAGATCCGAGGTGATCACCTCGGGGATGGCCACCGTACGCTGACCGGCGTCTGACTTGGGCGGCCCAAACGCGAAGCCGCCGCCGCGTCGCTCGCTCAGTTGTCGGGTAACACGGACACTGCGTGCCTGCATATCGATATCGGACCGCCGCAGCGCGGCCAGCTCGCCCCAGCGCAGACTGCTGAAAACGCCGAGCAGCACCAGGGCTCGGTACCGGCAATCGACCGCATCGGCCAAGACGTAGACCTCCGGAACCGTTAGGACTGGCCGCTCGGGTGACTTTTCCTGCCCAGCGCCTTTGATCCGGCACGGGTTACGACGGATCAGCCCGTCATCCACCGCAGTGTTGAACACCGCCTTCAGCAGCCGATAAGCCTTAGCGACGGTCACGGCGCTCACGTCAGCGTCAAGCAGGTTCTTCCGCCACCGCCGCACGTGCGGCTCCTTGATATCGACCAGCGAACGGGCGCCGAATGCCGGGTCGATATGGCTGCGCAGCAGGTAGCTATACAGCTGAACCGTCTTGGGACGAAGATCCGGGCGTTCCTCGATCCAGTCGCGGGCGTACTTGCCAAATAGCACCCGGCCAGCATCCGGGTTGATCCAGTCACCCTGGATGACCTCGGCCTCGATCACGGTCAGCCAGCGCTCAGCGCTGGTCTTAGAGTCGAACCTCTGCGGAGCTGGCCGGTCAATGCCATCCGGTCCCTTATAACGTGCCTGCCAGCGGCCGGAGGACAGCTCACGGACCCGGCCGAACCGCCGCTTTCCTGCCATCAGGCCACTCTCCCGCGGGAGCATCGGACCGGAGCGACACGGCCAGCCTCGATGAAGTCGGCCAGCGCGGATTCACTGATTCGCACGTGACGGCCAACCCTGACGAACTCGATGCGGCGCTCAGCGATCAGACGGCGGATGAACCGCGGACTGGTATTGAGCCGTTGGGCGGCCTGTTCTATGGTCAGCAGCACAGGCGCGGTCCTCGGCGCCGTCATGCCGCTCTCCCATCTGCCGGAAGATCCCCGTCCGGGGGCATCGCGGCCCGTCTCCTGGCCTCTGCTAGTGCGGTCTGCCAGCGGAGCCGGTCGGCGACGACGTGAAGCAGCCGCCGGGCATGGTCCATGTGATCCTGGTCAGAGGGGGTAACTAGCTCCCAGGTGTACCGGGCCGGGTCGGTTGCCGAAACACCGAGCGTCCGCAGCAGCCACTCCTTACGGTCGGCCCGGTGGTCCGCCAGGGTCTTGCCAGACCACTTACGGGAGCACAGCACCCGCCGCCCGGCATAGCCGAGGTGATCAGCATCGTGGGCCTTGCCCTTGCAGCACCCGGATGCCAGGCCGGGCCGGGCATTCTTGGGCTGGATGCCGTACCGGAGCCAGTTGGCGCACCGCGGCGAGCACGGCTGGTACCGCAGCGCCTCGGCCAGCCGGGCGGCATGATCGGACTCGGGGCCGGTGGCGGCCCGGTGGCAGTGGCCGATTTGCTTGGTCAGGTACTTGGTCAGGTAGCCGATGCACCGGGCGGCCCGGGGGGATCCGGCCAGCACGCCCTGGGCGTCGAACCGGTCGCCGAACCGGGCCACGTGCCAGGGCAGGTCATAGCGGCTGATACCGTCCAGCGCCTCATCCCAGGTGGGCAGGATTTCCCCGGTGGCCGGGTCGACGTACCGGCCCGTCTCGTCGTGCCAGACGGGCAGCTCGTCGCCGTCGTGGTATTGCACCGGGCGGTCGGGCCACCAGACCTGGTGGTAGGTGGCGGCCAGTACCTTGCGGAGCTCGGAGCGGGCGATAGTGCCGCGGATCGCGATGTGAACGTGGGGGGCGAGCCGCCTTTGGGGTTCGACGGCGGCGAAGTACTGCACGTCATAGCCGAGGTAGCGGCGCAGGTTCTGGATGAACCGGTCGAACAGCGCGGCAAAAGTCAGCGCGTCGCGGGCGGCCTGGTCGTAGTCGTAGGAGGCGGGGTCGACCGGGACGCCGCGGTGGTCGACCCGGCCGTAGGACGGGCAGGTCAGCGTAACGAACATCGACGGGCGGAACGTCTTGCCGTCCGGAGCGGTGTAGCTCTTGCCCAGCGTCCGCGGATTGACCTTGCGCCGTGGCAGATCGGGGGCGTCCTGGCGGCGCCTGGTAGAGCGGTGCCGACGCGCGGGCCGGTCCGGGGCCACCTTCCCGCGCACCCCGGCCCGGGTGATCTCCTCATCGAGATCGGCGATCAGCGTGTCGAAGTCCGCGGTGTCCTGGTCATCGTCGGCGGCCTGGTCACGGGACTGCTGCGCTTCGGAGCGCAGCGTGATCCACCATTGCTGGTCGTCGGTGGCCGGGTCCGGGGTCAGGTCGGGTTCGTCCTCGAGGTGCCAGCCTTCCCGGCACTGGACCGCGCGCAGGCTCCGGGCTCGTTCCGCGCAGGCCGGGCAGACGTGGCCCAGAGTGTGGCCGCACGGAACGAGCACTTGTCCGGTCTCCCCGGTGTCCAGGTTGGTGCGGCGGAGCTGGATCGGGCGGATGCACGCGCCGTGCTCGACGGCCAGGTCCCGGACGACTTCGCGGGCCAGCGGCATGGCCATCCGCTGCACCCGGGTCGCCCTGCCGGTGGGGACGGGTGTGTCGGTCACTGGTCACCTCCAACCGTCTGGTCGCTGGTCCACGTGTCGGCCCGGCCGCATATCCGGCACTCGGCCCGCTGCACCTGACCGCCGTCCTCGGCCAGGGTCAGCGTGGTCCCGCAGGACGGGCACGGGTCATCGGTCTGCCAGAGCGTCAGCATGGTCATACGATCACCCCCTCGATTACCCGCAGGTCCGTGTCATCCAGGCACCCGGCAGCCATGGCGCGGATGTCGGTGTCGGTGACCCATCCGGCGCGGACCCGCACGGGGTCGGGGTCGGCTTCGAGGCGGATGAACGCCACCCCGGCGCCGGTGGCCGGGTCAGTGGAGATCCGTTCGCAGGTCGCGCCGCGGTCCCGGGCGCCGTCGCCGAGCACCATGTCGACCTGTTCGGGCTCATCCAGCCGCATGGCGATCCGGTCGGGGAACAGGTTCCGGATGGTCAGCACGTCCTTGCGCGGGTCTTGCAGCGCGGCCACTACGCAGTAGCCGAGTGCGCGGCCCTGGGTGGTCAAGGTGGCCAGCGCGAGCATGATCCGCTCCTTGAGCTTGCGGTCGGGCTGGTAGGCGGTCAAGAACGCGACCTCATCGACCAGAACCACGGTGAACGGGTACTCCCGGGTGGGGGCGTGGTCGCGCTGGCGTCCGGCGAAAGCAGTGGCGCGGGCTTGCATGTCGGCGACGGCCTGGTCGAGCAACGCGGCGACGGCAACCGGGTTGGCGGCGTAGGCGCCGTAGGTGTCGAAGATGACCCGGCCGTAAGCCAGTTCCATCAGCTTGGGATCGGCGGCCAGCACGCGGACGAGCCCGGCGCGCATCAGCGGCAGCATCGCCCGGACCAGCCCCCACAGCAGGGACGCCTTGCCCGCTCCGGTGGCACCGGCGATCAGCAGGTGGGTGCCGTGCAGCCGGACCAGCCACGGCAGCCCGTCCTCCCGGCGGCCGACCGGCAGGGCCTTCAGATCGGGCAGGTCAGGGACAGGAAGGGCAGGGACGACGGCGGCCAGGGCGTCACGGCGGACGAACTCCAGTACCACCGAGCCGGACCGGGCGGTGCGGACCCGACACAGCAGAGCGCCGAAGCCGTGGGCCAGGTTGTCGGCCCGGTCAGCGAAGTCGGCGGCGCACTGGCCGGAGACCAGCCGGACATACACGCGGTCGACGTACAGGGTGGAGGTGACCTTGACCAGCACGGGCAGGATGATCCGGCCGCGGTACAAGGGGGCCAGGTCGGCGATGCTGGTCACGGCGGCCCACTTGCGGCGATAGCCCCAGGCCCGCCACTTACTCCGCGCGGGGGTGGCCACCCAGCGGGCGAAGGTCACCGGCCAGTAGTGCCACCAGATCACCAGGACCAGCACGGACCAGCCCGCCAGCAACGTCACACCGATCCAGCCGATGCTGACCCACAAGAACGCCAGCACGGCCACCACCACGGCGGGCACCGGGTGACGGAAGACCAGCCGCAGCACCCGGATGATCAGCCGGACCAGCCAGGCGATCAGGATGAGCCCGGCCGGGGTCCGGTAGACCGGGGCGCGGAAGACCGGACGGGCGAAGGGGTCGGGGTTGTAGATCTGGGCGACCTGTTCCCCGGTCACGACCCTGCGCATACGATGTTCACCTCTTCCTTGCCTGTCGCGGGAGAGACACCAGGGGCGGCCGGAGGTACCAGCTCTGGCCGCCCCGCCTTAATCTGGAGTGCCATCACGCTGCCCGCCCGGCAGGGTCCGGGTCAGCCGCTGCGGGCCGGTTGCGGGCGGCGATCTTGTCGAGTTCGGCCGCGTACCGGGCCACGGCGTCGGCCAGCAGATGGCCGAACGTCACGTCGTCGTCGGTGACCTCACCTTTACCGGGGTTGGTGATCGTGATGTCCGCCGCGTCGTCGAGGATGGACAAGATGGGCGCGGCATCGTCGTAGGTGCAGCACTGGATGTGCGTGCTAGCGGTGAGCCGGACATAGGACTGGACGGTGGCCGAGCCGTCGGGGCCGAACCTGACCGATACTGTGGCGGTCATGCTGTCACCTCCCGGCCGGACGGCAGCGGCACCAGGTCCGGGCGTTCCGGGTCGGTATCCAGCCGTGCTTCGGCCTTAGCGGTCAGCATGTACGGGATCGGCGCCTCAGGCAGCAGGGGCAGGCCACGGTACCAGCGCTCAACTGCGACCGCGTAGGCCCACGCCTTGGCGGCGAGCTGGCGGGCGAAGTCGACGTGCCCGGCCTCCAGGTGCTCGGGCAGCGTCAGGGTAACCAGCAGCGCCGGTCGGCCTGTGGCGATGGTCAGCAGCGGCGTCCGGTTTTCATAGCCGAGGAAGGACACCCCGGCGCCGGGGTCGACCGGCAGCGCCAGCGCCGGGACACGGCGGGCGGGCATCAGGCCGCGTCCTTATGCTCAGGCATGGTCCGGGGCATGGCCCGGCCCGGGGCGCGGACCCCGGTGGCCTTGAGCGAGTACGCCAGCCGGGCCGTGCACTTGCCCTTGCCCTGGCATCGAGATCCGTCCACCCACGGGGTGGCGGTCAGACCCTCGAACTCGACCGGCACGAACGGCGACCCGGCCGGGGCGTCCGGCAGTACCGGCTGGTACTCCGCGGCCACCTTGACCTTGACCGTCCGCTGCCGCGCCTCGGGGTCGGCGTCGATCACCTCGACCACCCACAGCGGCAGGCCCGTGTGCTTGTCGGTCTGCTGGACCACCCGGTCACC
>Ga0209415_10019670_pt1 | contig 10552 bp, 4 predicted proteins | sample PeaSoiSIISIP2007_FD_187696 | JGI IMG/M metagenome (GOLD analysis project Ga0209415, IMG submission 187696) | Peat soil microbial communities from Weissenstadt, Germany - SII-SIP-2007 (SPAdes) (version 2) | ecosystem: Environmental > Terrestrial > Soil > Wetlands > Peat | place: Germany... | reverse complement strand
GGGCTGTCTATGCGAAAGATGCATCTGTTCTATGCGGCGCTGGGCTTTGCGGTGGCCCGCTGGATATTCAAGCGGCAGACAGTGGTCGATCCAGTTACACGGTTCCGGTCGCAGGGTCTTCTGTAGAAGGGTTTTTCCGGGCCTGGGCGTGCGTACCCGTTGCGCCTCCATTTCGTCAGCGCACGCCCATTGCTTCTTCCTCCCTGCAGTAACTGTTACCAAGGTTTGGTTACTGCACGTATTTTCCGTTCTGCACTTCATACTCAACGCGAAACGGTTTTTGGGTCCGGCGATCCTGCCAGCCTTCCTGCGCAATCACGCTGTTGGCCTGCGCGAGCCGCTCGGACGGAAGAGGATGCGAACGGAAATATCCCTGCAGGCTTTGGATAGCAAGTTGCGAGAGTTCTTCCTCCGGACTCTGGGCATGAATGACGTACTCGCTGTGCAACTTGCTGAAGCGCTCGAACAGCGTGACCTCGCCGTAAGGTGAGTAGCCATCCAGCACCGCCAGGCGCATGCCTTCGCGGTCGGCTTCGAATTCCTCGTCCTTCTTGTAGCCGGCTTCCCATACTTGAAACGGAATTTGCAGGAGGGCGCCTACGATGTCGAGGTTCAGATGGCGCAACCGGGCTTCGATCTGCACGCGTTCGGCGCAGTGGTAATGATCAATGTGTTCGATCTCGTGGGCCAGGATCGCCGCGAGCTCGTCTTCGCTGGTCATCAGGTCGAGCAGTCCCTCGCCGACATAAACAGGGCCACCGGGAAGAGAAAAGGCGTTCATCATGGCGCGGTCCGGCAGCAGGTGAAACGAGTAGGGCAAACGCCGGTGAGCGTGCAGGCTGACAGAATTTCCAACCCGCCGGACGTAACCCTCGAGGGCCTGTTCTTCCGGAGTCAGTTTCTCCGCAGACGCGGCGTATTCTTCGGCCAGTTCTTTGCCGACCGCAATCTCTTCGTCATCGGATAGGCGCGTCAGCCGCATGGGAGCCCGGCTCAGGTCGCGCTGGGCGTCCGCTGCCATGGCTACGACTGCATTGGCGGAGACCGGTGTGGGATCATTCCGGCGCTGGCTGAAATAGAGTCCGGCGAGCCCGGCCAGCAGCACCACCAGAAACGCGAGGGCACGCTTCATAGAAATTGCCGAATCTTCTCGCTGTACTTGGTGTAGAGAAACGAAGCCAACACCATCGCGACACCCACAATCACGAACGTTATGTAGCGATCAGTCCAGCTCCATGCCCCTGACCAAATGTCGAGCAGAAGCATTTTCGCGAAACTGGCCATCAGAAGAAGGAACCCAACCAGCCGAAAACTGCGCTCATTGATGAGGAAAGCGAAGATGATGATCGATAGCGCTTCAATTCCCCACGCCAGCGTGACCATGCCGGCCCGCATCTTCACGGCCAGCATTAGCGTCAGCAACAGCACAGGCGCGAAGAACATGAGCTGCTCGGGATGCCGCACCACTGCTCCGATCCAGTTGCCGGAAGGCTGTGCCTTCTCGTGATCGCGCCAGCGGAACGCGAAAGGCAGGCAGGCCAGCAAAACGGCGATGGCGGAACTGAGAACGACGTATCTGCCCGTCCAGCCCGAGCCGGTGAAATAACTTGCGCCGAAAAGATTGTGCATCACCCCGCGAGTACAAGTTCCCAAAGTCAGAAGCAACGCCTGATGCAGAAAAATGGGGCGATCGAGCCCAAGCGCCAATCCAAAGAGAACGAAGACCACAACCGCCCAGGCTGTGACCAGCCATTCGTTGGAGAACTGGAAATATAAGAGAGCGACGACCGTGCCCGTGCCGAGATAGGCCAGGAGTATGTCGAAGTGGAATCCGCGGTCAGCGCGGGCGGTCTGGTCCTCCGGGCCCAACTGCGCATAGACAAAGAACAAGATGAGCGCGATGGGCAGCACGGTGTACGTTCGTGGGCCCCAGAATTCGCCCGGATTCCCGGCGGTCAGGTTGGCAAAGAAGATCCGGCCAAAGGATGCGGCCAGCGCAACATACGCCTGAAATCGAAACTGCCTGATCCTGCGCCACAGACCATATTCGAAAAGGACGAGGCCGAATACGGCCCATCCCACGGCAACACTTAGCGGCTTCAACTCATACCACACCAGCAGCGAAACCAGCACCGACGCCGCCCATGAGTAGATGTGGTGAAACTCGCGCTCCCGCAATTCTTCCGGCATCCGGATGAGCCGCGACAGCGCATAAAGTATGACGGCGACAATGGCCAGCGAGAGCAGTCGCACGCTGACGCCATGCCAGGTTTCCAGTACATATAAATTCACGGTGACGCTGCGCAGCATGGTGAGGGCGGCGAGTGCGTGGGCCTGCCATCGTAGGTCCTCAACCTCGAAGCGGCGATCCACCAGCGCCAGCACAAGAGCAAATACCGCCCACACGGCCGCGAGCCATCCACTGGATACTTCGTGCCAAGCCAGGAAGGTAAGCAGCGCGGTCGCGGCAAAAGTGTGCAGGTAAGCAATGGCGCGTCTGGACTCGGAGCCGGGCGGCGTAGATTTTCGAGAGAGGAAGTACAGGCCCGCGGCCACGATCGCAATCGTGACCAGCCGCAGGGAGATGCCTTGCCAAAACGGCTGCTCCATTGCAAGGTTGAAGTTATAGGAGCGCACGATCGAGCACGCAGCCACCGCATTCGCCTGCCAGCCGATTTGCCGGTACCCGATCCTGGGCATGATCAGCGCGAGAGCAACGGCAAGAACAATCCACGAGACCGCGATCCAGGGCGCGGGCACGGCTTCGTTGAGCACCCAGACCATCATGGCGGTGCCCGCCCAGCTATATGCCAGGCGCCCAAGCCGTACGTGATCCTGATTGGGCACGCGGATTCGCCAGGCAATCCAATAGGCTCCGGCAACGACCGGCAATGCGGCAAAGGCATGAAGCGGAATGTTCTGCCATCGTTGGACGCCTGATGGATCGACGGTCACAGCGGCCAGCGCCGCCAACGCTCCCAGCAAATGCGCGTGCCAGGCCAGCACGGGATAGCCGATCTGTTTGCCAACTTCCAGCAGCAGCACCGCGAAGGTAATCGCGGCGAGTGGCTGCCACAGTTCCGGCACTTCGTAGTAGATGAGCGAGGTGATGAGCGCCGTTCCGGCGAAGGCGAACAGCCCGCGGAAAAATCGTTGATTATTGTCTTCGTTCGCGGCGGCCCACTTTGCAGTCAGATAAAATGCCGCGGCCACTATAGGCAAAGTGATAAGGCGCGCCGGGACGTGAGTATATTGCGCAGCATCGCTGTGCAGGTTTACCACCGCCACGCGATACAGGGCCAGCAGGCCGAGGACTCCGTACTGCAGTTGCAGATGGAAGGACTTCAGCTTCTGCCCGAGCACCGCCAGGGTCAGCATGACGCCGGCGAAGGCAAGAGCGGTCCAGTCTCCCGAAAACAATGCCCACGCTGCGGACGCTGCCGCGAATGCTCCGACGTAAGAATGAACATAGATCAGTTGCACATCCGGCGCATCGCCAAAGAACTGTCTCCAACGCTGGCCTACAAACAGGGCATTCACGTAAAAGACGGCCGCACAGAGCGCGAACATCACACCGACGGCCAGCGCGACGTCGTCGTTAACCCGCCGCGCCACCATCAGTTCCTGAAAATCAATCCCGGCCAGGTGCAAGCCCACCAGCAAACCGGCGAGCAAGCCCAGTCGCCGGAAAACGACTTCGCTCACCGCCACGCCGGCGGCCAGAAAAGCTTCGGCGCCAATCAGCCACAGGATGGCCACGTTATTGCCGGAATAGCGGAACGGGACTGCTCCAATCATGAGCCCCGCGCCCAGAACGCTGAGGACCACAAAGGCTTCCCGGCGGCGCCGGATGATGGGAAGCTGTCCCATGCTGAATTCCAACGCACCGATGATCAGCAGAGCCCAAAATGCCAGCTCCGGTTGCACCGATTGAAACTTCAGGGCGCCGAGCAGCAGCAGCGTGTTGAGCAAAGCGGCCACCGTCGAGATGTGCTCGTGCATCGGAGATTTGGTTTTGCGAACGACATACGAAATGCGATAGGTGACCCAATAAAACAGCAGGATGGCGGTGCTGGCGTGGTAGTCCGGGAAGGCGTGTCCCGCGGCGCCGCCCGGGCCGAGCCGGCGATACAACCAGTAAAGATGATTCGCATAGGTCGACAAAATGCCAAACACTTCGAGTTCGAACCAACTCATTTTTATGACGATCGCAACCAGTCCGATCGCGAGGATCACGCCTGCGGTGAGGCTGTACACGTTGTCATTGCTGAGCGACACGGTCCAGTAAGCCAAGAGAAACGCGATCCCGGTGACCACTTGCGAGCGATAACGCAGCGTGTGGACGACCATGGCCAGCGCGACCAGGAGCATGAAGATCAGATCTGTGCTGACGGAGCTCACCACCCGCATCGCCGCCACGTGATTCAGCGCGTAGGTGGTCCAGAAGAGGAGGGACCATCCCCCACCGATGCAGGGGTAAGAGAAGACCCGGTAGCGCTCGCGCCTCTCCAGAAAAACTCCTCCCCCGAGAAGCGCAAGAGACACCAGGTACGAAAGCACGACCTTCCCGAAGGCACCGAGTTGGCTGAACTCCTTGATGCCAAACCACGCGACGCCCAGAACGATGAGAACGATGCCGATCTTGTTGAGCCAGTTTCTTCCCAGGATTTCTTCCAGCGCGAAGACGGACTTCATGCGCTGCTGAGCGGTGGCTGCAGGAACGGAAGAACTTGGCGCCGCGGAAGCCGGCGTCGAAGAACGGAACGTTGCCTGCTGCGAAGGAGCGCCAACGCGGGCGGTCGGCGGTGGTGTAACCGGAGTTGGCGCCGGAGGCGCCGGAGCCTTGGTGGGTGGCATCTGCGCCCGCGAAAGCGGTGGTGGAGTCGCCGCAGCCGGAGGCCGCATTGGTTCCGGGCTCCGAGTTGGAATAACCGGTGACGGCACAACGGTTGCGGGCTGCTTCGCCTCGGGCGTGGGCGTTGCCGCAATTGGCTGCTCGACAGTTGGAAGTGAAACAGTTTTCTGTGGTGTCTTCTCGCCAGTCGTGGAAGCCGCTGGCGCTGATTTCTCGGGCAGCGGTTGATATGGTTTCGGTGGTACGGGAGGCGCGGCAACCGGGGGCGCATCCTGTTTCTGCCTTATCGACGGTGGAGTGCTCGCCAGCGAAACGACCGCTGGTTCCACTGGTTTCTGAGCAGCCGGAGGAACGGGAGCTGCTGATGCCTTTTCAAACTGGATCTGGGTCGCGGGTCGGACGGGCCGAGTCGCCTCTGCCGCCGAGGCCGGAGCTGCGACCGCAGCCTCAACCTGCCGCTTCAACTCCAGCAGGTCGCGCCGCAATCCATCCCCCACCTCCATGCTCAGATTCGTGAGTTTGAGAAGTTGCTGGCGAAGATTGTGCTCCCGCCAGAGAAGATAGGCGGTGGCAAAAGGTGTGGCGATGACGAACAGCCCGAACACTACGAGTACGAGCTCCACTAGTGGCACTCTCCCGTATGTACGTGATCCTGCAAGCCTCCATAGTAGAACGCGCAGCGACGCTCGTCCTGCACTTTATTTCCCCCCGCAAACCCCGGAAGTTACTAACGTTCCGGTCTATTGTGACTGGATTAGGAAACCTCTTCGTGAAAAGATGTGCAGAACTCCAAGAACAACAGGACTCTGTGAGCACCTATGAGCCAAGGCACCGCCTCGACTGTGGTTGAGTCCTCCGTAGCTGAGACCACCGAACGCGTAAACAACGAAGCCGCTCCGGCGTGGCGCACGGGATTCTGGTCGCTGGTGATCACCCAATTCCAGGGCGCGTTCAACGAGAATGGGCTGAAGAATCTGGTGATCTTCCTCATTCTTGGGATGGCAATGCAGAAGGCCGACCGCGATCGGTTGGTCTTAATTGTCGGCACTCTGTTCTCTGTTCCATTCATTTTGTTCTCGATGACGGGCGGCTTTCTCGCGGACCGTTATAGCAAGCGAACCGTCACCATCTGGACAAAGTTTTTCGAGATGGCCGTCATGGTGCTGGCCATTGCAGGGCTGGGCTGGCAGAACCTGCACCTTGAAATGGCGGCAGTCTTTCTGGCAAGCACGCAGGGCGCGCTGTTCGGGCCATCCAAGTATGGATTGCTCCCGGAATTGTTGCCGGAGCCGCTCCTCTCCTGGGGCAACGGTGTTCTAGAGCTCGGCACGTTCCTGGCAGTGATCGCGGGCGGAGTTTCCGGTGCGTTTCTGGCAGACTTCTTTCAGACGCACCAGGGATGGTCCGGGCTCATTTTTCTCGGGCTGTCATGCCTGGGCTTGATGTTCAGTCTTGGAATCACAAGAGTTCCAGCCGCTAATCCTACAAAGAAGTTCCGTGCCAACCCGATCGGCGATCTATGGGTGCAAGGACGCCTGATCCGCAAGGATCGAGTTCTCTGGCTGGCGGTGCTCGGCAACACGTATTTCTGGTTTCTGGGCGCGCTGCTGACGGCGAATATTGTGTTCTACGGCAGCGACGTGCTGCACATCAGCTCCACGCGCTCGGGGATTCTTCAGGCCGCAGTTGCGATTGGAATCGGGCTGGGGAGTCTAACCGCGGGATATCTTTCGAGTGGAAAAGTTGAATATGGACTGATTCCGCTGGGCTCGGTGGGCATGACCGTATTCGGGATCATGCTCTCCGGGCACAATCTTTCGTTTGCGCATGTGCTGGCGCTGCTCGGCGCTCTGGGCTTCTCGGCAGGCTTCTTCGCCGTTCCCGTCAATGCACTAATTCAGCACCGGCCTGACGAAAAGGATAAAGGTGGTGTCATCGCTGCGGCGAACCTGCTTTCTTTCGTCGGCATTGGGGGTGCGGCTGGCATTTACTACTTCTTCCAGCACTATACGCACCTGAGCCCGTCAAGCATCTTTCTTTCAGCATCCCTGATGACCGTGGCAGCGACGGCGTACGTGCTGTATCTGCTGCCGGATGCGTTGCTCCGGCTGCTGCTGTGGATCGCGACTCACACCATTTATCGGATCCATCTGCAGGGCCGCGACAATATTCCGGCGAAGGGGGGCGCGCTTCTCGTGCCGAATCATGTTTCGATGGTGGACGCGGTTCTCCTGATCGCCTCCATCGATCGTCCCATTCGCTTCCTCATGTTCAAGGGTTCCTATGAGCATCCGCTGGTGAAACCCTTCGCGAAGATCATGGGCGTGATTCCGATTTCGTCGCAGTTTCGCCCGCGCGAGATGATTCAATCCTTGCGCACTGCAACCCAGGCGCTGAAGGACGGCGAGGTTGTCTGCATTTTCCCCGAAGGCCAGATGACCCGCATCGGCCAGTTGCTGCCCTTCCGCCGAGGGATGGAAAGAATCATGAAGGGCGTGGATGCGCCGATCATCCCTGTAAATCTTGGCGGCGTGTGGGGATCCATCTTTAGCTTCGAGCGTGGGAAATTTCTCTGGAAGCTGCCGCTCCGGATTCCGTATCCGGTCACGGTAACCTTCGGCGAGCCAATGCCTGCCACCAGCAGCGCGCAGGAAGTGCGGCAAGCCGTGCAGGAACTCAGCGCCGAGGCCTATCACTTCCGCAAACGCTACATGCGGACCTTGCATCGCTCCTTCGTGCAAAGTGCGCGGCGGCATCCCTTGCGCTTTGCCATGGCAGATGGCCGCACTCCGAAAGTCACGTTCGGCAAGGCCTTGACCGGTACGGTTTTTCTGGCACGGCGGCTTCGGTCCGTCTGGCGCGAGCAAAACATGGTTGGTATCTTGCTGCCGCCATCGGTTCCGGGAGCGCTGATCAACCTGGCTGCTCTCTTGATGGGCAAAGTCCCCGTCAATCTGAACTACACCGCGTCTAACGAGATTCTGGCGTCTTGCGCCCGGCAATGCGAACTGAAAACGGTGATTACGTCGAAGGCCTTTCTGGAACGCGTTCACCTCCAGGTGCCGGGGCAAGCCATCCTGCTGGAAGATCTCGCCGCTAATCAAGGCTCGTTTGAACGGATAGCGGCTGCGCTCATCGCCTGGCTGCTCCCCGTGCGGCTCATAGAAAAATCCGTGGGAGCGAGCCGCAAGACAGGCCATGACGATATTGCGACGGTCATCTTCTCCAGCGGTAGCACCGGCGATCCCAAGGGCGTCGTGCTCACTCACTACAACATCGCCTCCAATGTGGAGCAATTGAATCAGGTCTTCATGCTCGGGAGGAACGACAAGATCCTTGGCATTCTGCCGTTCTTTCATTCCTTCGGTTTTACCGGGACGCTGTGTCTCCCCACAACTATTGGAATGGGCGTGGTGTTCCATCCCAACCCGCTCGAACCGCGGGCTATCGGTGCCCTGGTCAGCCAATATGGCGTCACGTTTCTGCTGGCGACACCGACATTCCTGCAGGCCTACATCCGGCGCTGCGAACCGGAAGAGTTTGGCAGCCTGCAATACGTGATGGCTGGCGCCGAGAAACTTCCGGAGCGAACCTCGATTGCCTTTGAAGACCGCTTCGGAGTTCGCCCCCTCGAAGGCTATGGCTGCACCGAATGTTCCCCGGCCGTTACCGTGAACACGCGCGACTTTCGGGCAGCGCAGTTCCGCCAGGTGGGTGCCAAGCGCGCCAGCATCGGGCATCCGCTGCCAGGAATCAGTGTGAGGATCGTGAACCCGGAAACCTTCGATCCTCTGCCCGTGGGGGAGACCGGCTTGCTGCTAGTGCGCGGCCCCAACGTGATGCAGGGATACTTAAATCGTCCGGAGAAAACCGCCGAAGTTTTGCGCGACGGATGGTACAACACGGGCGACATTGCCGCGGTAGATGAAGACGGCTTTATCCGCATCACCGACCGCATGAGCCGGTTCAGCAAGATCGCTGGAGAAATGGTGCCCCACATCAAGGTTGAGGACAAGCTTCACGAGCTAAGTGGCGCCACCGAACAAACCTTCGCAGTCACGTCGGTTCCCGATGAGAGGAAGGGCGAGCGCTTGATGGTCCTGCATACCCTGCCCGAGGACAAACTGGACGCATGCCTAGCCCTGCTTGCCAAGTCGGACTTGCCCGCGCTGTGGAAGCCACGACCCGATCAGTTTTTGCATGTGGACTTGTTGCCGTACCTGGGCACAGGCAAGCTCGACTTACGCCGCCTGAAGGAAATCGCGACAGAAACAACGGTGTGAGGGGGAGTTCGTCCGATCCACTCTTGTGAGCGTGCTAGACTAGCCACAAACCCAGGCAACGAGGATATCCGATGAAATTTGGCGTCATCATCTTTCCCGGTTCGAATTGCGATCACGATGCCTACTGGACGATTCAACACGTCGCAAAGCAGCCGGTCACCTTCCTTTGGCACGAATCGCACGACCTGGAGAATTGTGACGCCGTCATCGTGCCCGGAGGTTTTGCCTACGGCGATTACCTGCGAACGGGCGCGATCGCCAAGTTTTCCCCGGTAATGGAGTCGGTTCGCAAGTTCGCCGACGGCGGCGGGGTGGTGCTGGGCATCTGCAACGGCTTTCAGATCCTGTGCGAGTCGGGCCTGCTGCCGGGCGCCTTGATGCGCAACGTGGGCCTCAAGTTCGTTTGCAAGCCCGTGCAGGTACGCGTGGAAAACATTGAGACTCCCTTCACTAATGCCTGTGCGAATGGAGAGGTGTTGACCATCCCGATCGGCCACATGGAAGGCAACTACTTCTGCGATCCCGCCACGCTTGATGAGTTACACCGAGACAATCGCGTTGTGTTCCGCTATTCCTCACCCGGCGGCGAGATCACAGCCGCCGCCAATCCTAACGGCTCTTTGGACAACATCGCCGGGATCTGCAGTCCCGGGCGCAATGTCGTCGGCATGATGCCCCACCCCGAGCGCTCGGCCGAACCGGAACTGGGCTGCACCGACGGGATGAAAGTATTCCAGTCGATGGTGGGTGCCATGGCCGCCCGTTAGCCTGATTCAGATTCAACAAGCATGTAATCTTGCGGCCGCAGAATTTTCTTGGTTATCAACAGGCTCTAGGTATATGGTCGTTGCGTCTTCCCCTGTAGTACAGGTCCCTAAAACCTGGTTGTGTTGCAAAAACACACGCGGGGAGGCGTGTCTCTTATGACACCGAAGCAGATTCTAGATTCTTTCTCTGAAACATTAATGCAGGACGAGCGCATTCTCAGCGCGCAAGAACGCGCGCTGGTAGGCACTCTGCTGCAGCATGCCAAAGCGTCGGGCAGCGCGAACCCGGAAACGCAGGAAGCAGTGCGGGCTGTCATTGCCTCGGCCGTCGGAGAAACCGTAGCGCAACGCGCGTTCGCCGTGCTTGGCGGCAGTATTGTCGAACGCATCCTTGAGGGCAGTAAATTCTCGCAGGATGACTCCGGGGGCGTCCGCGGCGGGCACGTCCACCCTGGGCCGCATCCTCCATTTGACCCGCAATCCCCAGGAGAGCTGTTGGGTGCCATGGCGGACACACAAACCCCCAACGCGCCGCTGCGGATGAAAACCGAACCCGATCCGCCGTCTGGACAGCCGCACGGGCCGGGTGTTCGAGCGCCCCACAAAGAACCCCAGCCTCCGTCCAGGCCAATGGGCGAGCCCGATCC
>Ga0209415_10019669_pt1 | contig 10553 bp, 7 predicted proteins | sample PeaSoiSIISIP2007_FD_187696 | JGI IMG/M metagenome (GOLD analysis project Ga0209415, IMG submission 187696) | Peat soil microbial communities from Weissenstadt, Germany - SII-SIP-2007 (SPAdes) (version 2) | ecosystem: Environmental > Terrestrial > Soil > Wetlands > Peat | place: Germany... | reverse complement strand
CAGGATGGATCGTGGCGACAAGTTCGTGCTGGTGGACGTTCGCGAGGAAAGCGAATTCGCCAAGGATCATCTGCCCGGCGCCATTCATCTGGGCAAGGGCATCATTGAGCGCGACATCGAAGCGCGCGTACCCGAACTCAACGCCGAAATGATCCTTTATTGCGGTGGAGGCTTTCGCTCCGCTCTGGCCGCGGACAATCTGCAGAAAATGGGCTACACCAATGTGATTTCGATGGACGGCGGCATTCGCGACTGGCGAGAAAAGCGCTATCCGCTGGAAGCAGGACCGCGAGAGTAAAGGCTGGACCTCGGACGTCGGACCTTAGACCTCAGCTACAACCGTGGGCGGCTGATGTCGGAGGTCTGAGGTCCGAGGTTTGAAGTCTGAAGTCCGAGGTCTGAAGCCCGAAGTCCTACCCACTTATGAATGGTCGCATCTTCTTCTGGTCGCTGACGTCGGCACTGGCCGGATTTCTTTTCGGCTTCGACACTGTGGTCATTTCCGGCGCCGAAAAAACCATCCAAACTCTTTGGCGACTGAGCCCCGGACTGCACGGCATCGCGATGGCATCGGCCCTTTACGGCACAGTCGTCGGTTCCCTGCTGGGCGGCTGGCCTGCGGACCGCTTCGGACGTAAAGCCACGCTGCTTTGGATCGGCGTTCTTTACTTTGTCGGTGCGGTGGGCTCAGGTTTGGCGCCCAATGTTGCCACGTTCATCGCGGCGCGCGTCATTGGCGGGTTGGGCATCGGCATCTCCACCGTGGTTGCTCCCATGTACATCTCGGAAATCGCACCTGCCAAACATCGCGGACGTCTGGCCGGCATGTTCCAGTTCAATATAGTTTTTGGCATCCTGATCGCCTTCGTTTCGAACGCTCTGCTGGCCGGCATCGGCGATAACGCCTGGCGCTGGATGCTGGGCGTCGCCGCATTCCCTTCGTTTCTGTACGCCGTGTTTTGTTTCGGCCTGCCCGAGAGTCCACGGTGGCTGCTGAGCCGGAAGGGCGACCGCGAAGCTGCTCTGCAAGTCCTGCAGAGAATCGAGCCTGACGCTTCGCAAGCCGAAATTGCAGCTCAAGCGGACGAGATCATCTCAGCTTCTTCGCAGCAAGGATCCTCGGGACATTTCTGGACGAGACGCCTTCAGAAGCCGATCCTGCTCGCCATCCTGATTGCCTTCTTCAACCAGATGTCCGGCATCAACGCGATTTTGTACTTCGCGCCCCGCATCTTTGAACTGACCGGGCTGGGCGCGAAAGCCGCCTTGCTGCAATCCGTCGGCATTGGCGTGACCAATCTCGTTTTCACATTCTTCGGCCTCTGGCTGATTGACCGGTTGGGCCGCCGGACTCTTCTCTATATTGGCTCGTTCGGCTATATCACTTCGCTCGGCCTGGTCGCCTGGGCCTTCTTCACCAATCATTTCTCCATCGTGCCCGTTTGCATTTTCGCTTTCATCGCTGCCCACGCCATCGGCCAGGGAGCGGTCATTTGGGTTTTTATCTCCGAGATATTTCCCAATCGTCATCGCGCCGAAGGTCAAACTCTGGGCAGCTTCACACACTGGATCTTCGCAGCCCTGCTCACAACTTTCTTTCCCAGGATGGTCTCTTCCTTCCCGCCCGGTTATGTTTTCTCGTTCTTTGCCGGCATGATGGTTCTCCAACTCTTGTGGGTGAAGACGATGGTTCCAGAAACCAAGGGCGTGCCGCTGGAGCAGATCCAGAAACAGCTGGGCATTGCATAGGTTCCGCGGGTCCTGCTGGAACAGTCGTAGCTGTATCGATTCACCGCAACTTTTCGTGGTTGATTGCAATGTTGATTTGTGATTGCCTCCATAACAATGACGGCGGTAGAATCACTGCCGCGCTTTGCCACCCACGAGCGCTGCGGAGAGTTGCATGGCAATCACGGCTGTTGCCGATCCAGATGATCTGACCTGGGACGATTTCGACGTTACTCCGGATCAAATTGAGGATCCCGCCGACGGAACGTTGGTCGACGCGTTCACGCGATTCGAGTTCGCCTTCCCGGATCTAGCGCCGCGCAAGATCGGCCACGATTTTGCCCTGGCAGACCCTAACGTGATCACCATTTCTCCCCTGGCCCAGGTGTTCGGCAATGTCCTGCAAACCGACGACCTGCTGTCCCATGAACAGTTGCACTATGATGTCGGCTTCGTCACAGCGCGGGCCCTGGCGCGCGAATTGACCCGCATGCGGGCACCAAGTCTGGCGGCCCTTAAAACGGCGCTTCGGGACGCCTTCCACCTGCACTTCAAAACGCGCGCCGGTCTGATCCAGCGCCGGTACGACAAGGACACCAATCACGGGTCGATCGCTCACTATCAGAAGATCTGGAAGAACGCCATGGCCGGCTGTCTGGCCAATGAGCGATCTGACATGCTGCTCGGATGGTGGCTGTAAAGGTCGCTTACTTAGTAGCGTGCGCATCCAGCGTTCGCGCCAGCGCTGCTCCCAACTGGTCAGGCTTAAATCCAAATGGCCCCGGCCGGCTCTTGTACACGATGCGGCCTTGCGCGTCGATAAGGTAAATGCGGTCGGGCCACCCGGTATAGGCTTGCTCCGTGGAGTTGCCGAACTCGTCGAGCACGGCGGGAAATTCTATCCCCAGCTTCCGCACGCAAGCCCCGGCGACGAAGGCTCGATCATCCTCCGTTTTCGGGCTGGCAAAAACCACGTTGTCTTTGACATTGCTCTGCATCTGCCAAACGTCGCTGGGATGGGCCTCGGTAATGTAAACCACCAGGAAGGCGACGCGGCCGCGATACTGCTCGTAGAGTTTGTTCAGGGCGGGAACCTCCCGCCGGAACGGCGGTCAAGTGTAGCTGCCGAACACCAGCACTACCGGTTGCCGCTGGTTTAGTTGAGAGAGTTGAACGCGCTCGCTTTTGTCCACCTTGAGCAACGAGAAATCTGGCGCGGCATCTCCGACGCGCAGCCGGCCGGCGCGAGAGTGAGTCCACGCCGTTTCAAACGGGAAAATCAGGAAAGGAACCGGGCCCGGCATTCTGGCCATCACGCGGCCGAAGGTCTCAGGAGGTTGGTGCATCGCCCACAAGATGTAAGCTCCGAACGAAACGTAGCCGATCGTCAGGCCGACCAGAAGCCTGGATAGGAGCCGGCGAGCGTATGGACTCAGCTTCAGCATCAAAATAGGAACTTCAGCGCGACCTGGATCACCCGCGGGCTCACATCCGACTGGATTTGGCCGAACGTCGCCGATTCAATGTCGCTAACCGGCAAGCGGTAATTGGTGTGGTTGAGCAGGTTGAACAACTCACCGCGAAATTGAAGCTCCTTCGATTCCGCCAGCCGAATGTTCTTGAACGCCGAGAAGTCCCAATTCACGTATCGCGGGCCCAGCACAGCGTTGCGGCCCTCGTTTCCAAACTGCTCGAACGGGGAATTCGGGTCTTGAGTAATTCTCTGAAAGGCGTTCACATTGAACCACTGCGCCGCCGTACGCGGCCCGGAATTTGGATTGCCTACAACGTTGGGCCGGTTGCTGGAAAATCCGGAAATCTCCGGCGCCTGCCCTTGCAGCGAAACGTCGTTCGAGTCGAATACCGTAAACGGCGTGCCGCTCATAGCCGTGAAAATCCCGTTCAACTGCCAGTTGCCGAGAACCTTGCCGTACCAGTTGGCAGAATGCTGCAGGAACGGAAGGCTCCACTGGTAACTCAGCACCAGGCGATGGCGGGCATCGAACATGGACGGGCCGCGCTCTGCGGCGAGGTCAAAGGGATTCTGCGCCAGATCGTTCTCGCCCGCTACGGGCTGCGAGGCCGATCCCGTGATGTTGAAAGAAGAGACGTCATCGATAGAGTGCGACCACGTGTAAGACGCGAGAAACGATAGGCCATGGCTGAATCGCTTGCGCAGACTGGCCTCCATAGCGTTGTAACTGGAGTTCGAGATGCTTGCGATCTCACCGACTGAACCGTAAACGCAATTATTCGGCTGGGCCAGCGTGCATCCGGAATACAGACGTCGCTGGTTGACGTTGTTTTCGGTAGAGATTGGACACGGGTTCGCCGTCGAACAGCCAGTGCTGGTAGTGTCCACACCGGGAATGTAGACTGCAGGATTCCCTTCAATGAATCGCGGCAGTCTTACTCCCGTCGTGCCCACGTACCCGAGTTGAAGCAGCCAGTTCTCGCCAAATGAACGTTGAAGGTTCAGATTCCAATCCTGCGCGTAGGGTAGATGCAGATTGCGCGAAACCACCAGCAACGTCATGGGCTCGGGGAAGGGCACTCCGAAAGGGTTCGGGGCATAAAACGGATTGGCAAACGAGTTAATGGGAAATCCTAACTGCAGCGTCTTTAAGTACGGCGGCGCGCTGACCGGATCCTGCAGCGGACCGCCCTCGCCGGTGTAGTACGGCTCGTAGAAAAGGCCGTAAGCCGCGCTGATTACGGTCTTGGCGTCCCCGCGGGGATCCCACGCCAGTCCAACGCGCGGAGCGAAAGCTGTCTTCTGCGTCGGAATCAAGCCCGCCGACACGCCCGCGTCGCCGGGATAGAGAAGTCCCGCCGGTGCGTTCGGCAATACTCTCGATTGCGCTCCGGGAACGAAGAGATTCACCCGGTTCTGATTTTCGGTGGAAGGAAATGGCAGTTCGTAGCGAAGTCCGACGTTCATCGTCAGATGCGCGTTGACCTTGTAGTTGTCCTGCCCGTATGCGTCCAGCGCTCGACCTCGGATTTCGCGGGCAAAGTCACCCCCGCCTTGCAGAAACACCACGGGGTTGGCCGAAAGAAAGTTGGCAAAACCGTCGTTGTAGAGGAAGTTCGCGAATGAGGGGATGCCCGCGAATACAAAGAAACCATTGGTTGCGATGCCCTGCAACGCATTGATCTGGTCACGCCGGTAGCCTCCGCCAAACTTGAATTCGTGGCGGCCATGAATCCAGCTGAGAGAACCGGAGAGGTCAAACGTATTCTGAAACGTGTTGCGCGGCCCAGTAATGGGGTCGCCCACCGAGGCGTAGCCTCCGACCTGGATAAACGGCGGCCCTGCGGCCGAAGCCAGCGTGGGATCGTACTGAAAGCCTAAGGCCGAAAACGACTCATGATTCAAGTGCTGGTCGAGCAGGAACGTATTGCGGAGATACGAAAACCGTGCGACCCCAATTGTGCTCGACGAAAAAACATGGGTCTCTTGCGCGACAAAGTTCTGTGCTCGGTCATACTCGCCCACCGGGAAACCAGGGACATTGGCGCCCACCGGCGAAAGGGGATCCGTAGTCGGCCCACTGCTAAACATGTAGCGGAAATTCAGGCTGTCCGCGCGGGAAAGATAATGATCCAGGCGCAAGCCGAGTTGATTGTTATTCGCGCTCAGGGTCTGCGTGGCAATGAATCCGTTGGTCCCAGGTTTCGGCAGCGGGAAGAAGGGCAGGACATTCGCCGCAACCGGGTCGATAGGCGTGAAAAGAGTCATTTGGTTGAACGGCACCGGAGTTCCAAAGAACGTCAGTTGCCCTTGCGGATTACTGCACAGGCCGGTGCTTGGGTCAATGGAAGCGGGTGCGGCGCACAACTCGGCAAAGTTGCCCTGTCTCTCCGCCAGCGAAGGTACCGTGGCCGCCACCGTCTCGCCCTGCCGGTTGCGAAAGCCCTCGTAGTATCCGAAGAAGAAGGTCTTGTCCTTCACTACCGGACCTCCGAAGGTGGCGCCAAACTGATTCTGCTTCAGAGGCTGGACGCCCCGAGTGAAGTAGTCGGAGGAATCCATCGCGTCATTGCGCAGAAATTCCCAGGCGGCGCCGTGAAATGAATTCGTGCCTCCGCGGGTTACGACATTGGTCGTGGAGCCGGTATTGCGTCCAAATTCCGCGTTCGCGTTGTGCGTGAGAATCCTGAACTCGGCGATCGCATCGATGGGCGGCTTGAGCACAAACCCGGCGTCCACCGCGTTGACATTGTCCGCACCGTCAATCAGAAAATTGTTCGACTCCGGCCGTTGGCCGTCGACAGCGTAGGCCTGACCCTCTCGGGCCGGGCCTCCCGCTTCGAGGAGTCCGGGCGTCAGAGGCACAACGCCGGGTTGCAGCGTTCCTAGCTGGGAGAAGTTGCGCCCGTCCAGCGGCAGGTCGAGGATCTCGTGCTCCATCACGGTTTGCCCCAGACTACTGACCGTGCTCTGCACCAGCGCGGCGTCCGCGTTCACTTCCACTTGCTGCGTCTCCGCCCCCACGCTGAGGCGAATGCCGACCGTCGCGGTCTCGTTAACATCCAATGAGATTCCTTGCTGCAGGTACGTCTGGAAACCTTTAGCATGAACCTCTAGCTGGTAATGCCCGATCGGGAGCTCGACCAGAACGTACTCTCCCTGGCGATCCGTCACCGCAGAGCGGGTCAAGCCGGTTTCGACTTGCCGTGCAGTGACCGTCGCGGCCTGAACCATCGCCCCGCTCGGATCCAGCACAGTTCCACGAATGCTTCCCGTGATTTGCTGCGCGGCAAGGTGCGAGCTCACAAGGTGCAAACCGGCAAAGATAGTCGCGATTAGAAACGCAAGTCTCCCTAGATTACTCACAGATCTCCCCATTCCCCCACGAAGAGGCAGTGACGCTTGAGATGAAAACCATCCGGCGACACGCAGACGTTTACGAACGCCAGCGCGATCGCACCCACAGATTTAAGTGCGGTGATTATAGGGACCCTCAGCAGCACGTCAATAATGTGAAAGAAGTATGGGCCCTCGTCCTCGAGAACGATAGGAAGCTCACGGCTGAAGTCGCCGCGAACTTAAAACAGTCCACTGCACGACCGCTTGCCGCGCAAAAAGGAGGATGTCCGAAGACGTTCGCGATCAGATTCGCACCGGCTCGCTTCGCAGGTCATCGCTCAGTCTCTTAGTCTCACCACCGGGGAGCGTCCCGTCCTGTCCCCATTTTTTCGCCGCCACAGCGAAGCCAAGCGTGAAAACTCGTGAACAACGCTGCTGCCTTGCTGTGAGCACCGTCACTGACAGCGCTGCTGTCTTGGATTAAAAGGGCGGTGGTCCCAACTCTATACGAGAGCACGTGCTCTAAGGGGTCGGGGAGTGCAACCCGCCCAGGTCAGGACGCGTCTCGTCCCTCGCTCACATCTGCGGAAAGGGAACCCCATTCATGAAAAACAGAACCCTCATACTCTTCGTGGCTCTTCTCTTGATCATCGGCCAAGCATTTGTTCCTTCGATGGCAGGACAACTGCACAGGGATAGCGTTCCCTCGATGGTCGAAAGGCTGCCAAAGCTTTCGCAGGGGCAGCCCAAACCACTCTGGCAGGCGACGATCAAAGCGCAGGAAACAGACTTCATCAAATTCCTCTCGAAAGACCGGGTTCTGGTCGGCACCGTCGCAACAGAGGGGCTCGCTTGGGGGCTCATACCGTCATCGATCATGCTGCTGAATGCCGTGAATGGCGAGACGGTCTGGACCTTGTCCCGGGCATCTTTCGGTTATCCTCTGCAGCTTCTCGCGACGGACCCCGTGATTCTCCTTCAAGGCGGTAGGAAATGCGTGGCGCTCAGCCCTAAGGACGGCACTCTCGTTTGGGAACGAGCCTGGTCAGGCGCAGGTCCTCTTCTGCTGCCAGACGGTGAACACATCGTTCTTCTCACGCAGAAGAAATCGTCCGTCTCGCTAAGCGCAGTGAACGTTAAGGACGGCAACGAAGTCTGGAGCGCCTCGGTCGAGAATTATCCCCGGGCAAAGGACGTGGTACTCAAGGCCGAAACAGCGGGGCAGGCCGTGCTGCTTGTTGGACCCGAGATCGTAGCGATCTCGGCTAAGGCTGGTCAGACGCTCTGGAGAAAGCCCTTCCCAGGAAACTTTGGAACGAGTGCCGCAGCAATCGGGCTGGGAGACGACTTGTACTTCATTGACGACGCGTCGATTACGAGAAGCGATCCCGCATCGGGAAACGCTGTATGGCGTCAAGACTTTCCGCGCAACGCGGTGCGCAACCTGTCGATGAGCGGGACCAGTGTTTTCGTTTTCCTGCGCGAAGGTGGGAGCGACGGCTCGCGGGAGACAATTCAGGCTTTGGAACGCAACACCGGAAAGCCTCTTTGGAAATATGCCCTCGCCGAGCAGACGCAAAGCGCCATGACGATTCAGGAAGGCCGGATTTATGTGACGACGGTGAGCCAATTGATCGGCATCGACGCTTCGAGTGGATCGCTTGTATTCAAAGGGGCAATACCCCCGAATCTACAGGCACGAAGGCTGCTGTCTGACGTTCTGCGGATTACCGACGACAAAATCATCGTAGCGAGAGAGACCGGCGTCATGGCCGTGCGAAGGCAGGACGGGACACTTCTGTACGCCGAGCCCGTCGTTGGCGGAGCGCCCTTCACCTATGACTACACCATGCACAAATTGAACCATGCGCTGGAGAGCGCGACACCTCTCAAAAAGAGGGGGGAGTTCCACGAGCAGACTCTCGCGTCGTTCTCAAGTGTTCAATACCACGCCGCATTGGCCCACCAGGGGGCGGTGTACCAACGAGACCTCGCGATGGCTCGTGAAAATAGGGCCCTTGAAAACCTGAACCGGTCAGCCAATGATTGGCAATCGGGAATGGTGCAAAGCCAGTTGGACGCGTCTTTCGAATTGGGTCTCTCCGCATTTGTCTCTTGGGCGGCGAGCAATGCTGAGTTTCAAAGCAAGTTCCGGGCGGATCGCACGGGAATTATGAGTGCGGAGATCAGCCAGGCACTCCAGTCCCAGGCGAACTCGTTGCAGAAGGACTTCTACATCAGGCCTTGCTACGAACTGGACCGGGGATGGTCCCTTGTCCTGGTGAACCTGAAAACGGGGAAGCGTGCCGAGATTCTCCTGTCGCCGGACAACGATCCCCTGGCCCGGTCCGCTCCGAACCTGCCGGCGTTTTCCATCGATCCATCAGGCTCCCGGATCGTCTCCAAAGGTCTCGGCCTCGATCCTGCTCGCTTCGTGACATACAAAAAGTGGGCTTATGCAGCCAGCCGTGGAACGATGGCGCCTTCGCTGAACTGGAACATTCCTTATCCCTTGGTCCTCTCCTTCGATCTTGCCTCGCTTCCCATCGGACAGAAATCCGAGAACCCGGCGCCCGCGCCGAAACCGGTCGCTCCGGAGAAGAAGCAACTGAATGACCAGCTCATTAAGGCGGCTTTTCAGTGTGACCTCGAGACGGTGAAAAAGACGCTGGCAACTGGGGCTGATGTAAATGCGACGGACGAGTATGGCCAGACCGCCCTGATGCTCGCCGCCGAATCGCTCAGGGTCTGCAACCAGAAGGACGTCATCCAGACGCTGCTGGAATCGGGCGCGGACAGCTTAATCAAGGATCCCAACGGATGGACGGCGGCCGACTATTACTCCATTATGGGGTGGGATATCGTGAGAGGCGCCGAGCCGGGGCGCAAGCTGCTGGTGAAAGCAGGAAAGGAAGAGACTGAAAAAGAGCCGTGACGGGCAAGACTCGCTCCGTCGCAGACGAATATAGGGAGGACGAATAAATAAATATGAAATATGTGGGGAAATATGGGGACAGTCCCTGGTTTTCGTCCCCACCCTGGGGAATCTGGAGTAGAAATACTCACGCCACGACCGGAAGCGTAACGTGGAGCAGGACGCCCACGAAAGAATATGGCATCTGCATTCTCGCACGCCGTCGCGGCTCTCAGCATCGGAACCTGCTTCTATCGACCCCAAATTCCTAGGAGCGTCTGGGTGACTGGCGTGTTGTGTTCTGTAATTCCGGACCTCGATGTGATTGGCTTTCGTTTTGGTATTCGCTACGGCGACTTCTGGGGACATCGCGGATTCACGCATTCGCTGGTGTTCGCCTTTCTTCTGGCAAGCGTGACTGCCTTTGGGTTGTTCTGGCGTGGAGCATCCGGTATCGGGCGAGTTGCCCTATTCGGATATTTGTTTCTAGCCACCGCCAGCCACGGCCTGCTCGATGCCGTGACGAATGGTGGGCTTGGGGTCGCGTTTTTCTCACCCTTCAACAATCGTCGCTACTTCCTCCCGTGGCGACCCGTTCGCGTTTCACCAATCGCCGTAACGCGCTTCTTCACGCCACGAGGACTCGCCATCATGCAAAGCGAACTCCTTTGGATTTGGCTTCCCGCGATGCTGTTTGCCGCGATGGTGTTGATGCTGCGCCGCAAGGGCCCACCAAACGTGGCGAGCTTATAGGCTGAAAAGACCACGCGGTCCGTTCCCGTGAATTGATCGGGGAAAGAAGTGCGCGACGGATTCGCACCAGCGCCCGTTGCAGGTCAGCGCTTAGTCCCAAGACCGAGGACGCCCCGTCTGTCCACGGGTTTCCAACGGGCGTAGAAGCGGCGTTTGGAAAGCCCGCGTGGATACGAGGCCAAATGTAGAAAAGCGCGCTCCGCACAACAGCCTCAGAGCGGTCGGGATTACATGGTGAGCGCGGTAGGAATCGAACCTACAACCTACTGATGGAACGCCAGCTTAACCAAATCAATGGTTTCAGCGACTTCCGGGCATTCCAAGTAGGCAATTTGAGGCAATAAG
>Ga0209415_10019668_pt1 | contig 10553 bp, 7 predicted proteins | sample PeaSoiSIISIP2007_FD_187696 | JGI IMG/M metagenome (GOLD analysis project Ga0209415, IMG submission 187696) | Peat soil microbial communities from Weissenstadt, Germany - SII-SIP-2007 (SPAdes) (version 2) | ecosystem: Environmental > Terrestrial > Soil > Wetlands > Peat | place: Germany... | reverse complement strand
CCTGCCGAGCTACGACCTGTTCCTCATCATGGTCGCTCCGGTCGTCCTGATCGCGCTGCATCTGATCCTGGCGCGAACCCGGTTCGGCCGGCTGGTGCGCGCCGCGACCCAGGACCGCGACATGGTCGGTGCGCTCGGCGTCAATCAGGCTCTGCTGTTCACCACAGTGTTCGCGCTGGGCTCGCTGCTCTCGGGTCTCGGCGGGGCGCTGCAGGTCGCCCGCGAGCCCGCGAACCTGATGATGGACCTCAGCGTCATCAGCGATGCGTTCGTCGTCGTCGTGGTCGGCGGCATGGGCTCGATCGCCGGGGCCTATCTGGCCGCCGTCCTCATCGCGGAGATCAAGGCGATCTGCATCAGCATCGGAGCGGTCGAGCTCGCCGGCATCGCGGTGAACTTTTCCAAGCTGACCCTGGTGGCCGAATTCCTGGTGATGGCGGTGGTGCTGATCGCCCGGCCCCATGGCCTGCTCGGACGCGCCCAGGCGGCGGTGCGCAGCATCGCCGAGCCGGAGGATCCGATCCGTCCGGCGTCGGCGTCGCTCAAGATCGCCGCGACCGTGATCCTGATCGGGCTCGCCGTCATGCCGCTGATCGGGCGTCATTCGCCTTATGCGTTGGTGCTCGGGATCGACGTGCTGATCGCGGTGCTGTTCGCCACCAGCCTGCATTTCATCATGGGGCCGGGCGGCATGCATTCGTTCGGTCATGCGGCGTATTTCGGCCTCGGGGCCTACGCCGCTGCGCTGATGGTCAAGTGGCTTGCTGTCGCGATGCCGGCAGGCCTCGTCGCGGCGCCCCTCGTCGCCGCGCTCGGCGCATTGCTGTTCGGCTGGTTCGCGGTGCGACTGTCGGGCGTCTACCTCGCCATGCTGACGCTCGCCTTCGCGCAGATCGTATGGTCGATCGCGTTCCAGTGGAGCGACCTGACCGGGGGATCCAACGGCATTCTCGGGGTCTGGCCGACGGCGCCGTTCGAGAGCCGCGGAGCCTTCTTTGCGCTCACCGCCGTCGTCACCGTGCTCGGCGTCCTGCTGCTCCGCCGCCTGCTGTTCGCGCCGTTCGGCTACGCGATGCGGGCGGGCCGCGATTCGACGCTGCGGGCCGAGGCGATCGGCATCGACGTTAAACGGGTCCACTGGCTCGGCTTCACGGTCGCCGGCGCCGTCTGCGGGGTCGCGGGCGGCCTGTTCGCCTTCGCCAAGGGCTCGATCTCGCCGGAGGCCATCGACGTCAACCGCTCGATCGACGGCATCGTCATGGTGCTGCTGGGCGGCATCCAGACATTGAGCGGGCCGCTGGTCGGCGCGTCGGTCTTCGCCGTCCTCCAGGACACCGTCATGCGCCAGACCGAATACTGGCGCGCCTTGCTCGGCGCCATCATCCTCGGCCTGGTCCTGTTGTTTCCCGGCGGGCTCGTCGGCGGGCTGGCGAAGCTGCGTCTGCGGCGTGGAGGCCGATCGTGAGCGTGCTATCGGTCTCCGGGCTCACCAAGTCGTTCGGCGGCGTGCGCGCCGTGGACGGCGCGAGCTTCGCGGTTCATCAGGGCGAATTCCTCGCCATGATCGGCCCGAACGGCGCCGGCAAGTCGACCTGCTTCAACATGATCAACGGCCAGATCGCCCCGGATGCCGGGCTGATCCTGCTGGAGGGGCGCGACATTGCCGGCCTGCCGGCGCGCGCCATCTGGCGCCTCGGCGTCGGACGTACCTTCCAGATCGCCGCAACCTTCGGCTCGATGACGGCCGTCGAGAATGTGCAGATGGCGCTGATCTCCCACGCCGGCGAGACGTTGCACGGCTGGCGCCCGTTCGCCTCCCGTCATCGGGCGGAGGCGCTCGATCTGCTGGCGGCGGTGGGAATGCGGGACGCCGCCGACCGGCCAAGCCGGGTGCTCGCCTATGGCGACGTCAAGCGGCTCGAATTCGCGGTCGCGCTCGCCAGCGCGCCGCGCCTCCTGCTGATGGACGAGCCCACCGCCGGCATGGCGCCGCGCGAGCGCACCCAGCTCATCGCGCTGGTGAAGCGCCTCGTGGTCGAGCGCCGGATCTCGGTGCTGTTCACCGAGCATTCGATGGACGTGGTGTTCACGTTCGCCGACCGGATCATCGTGCTGGCCCGGGGAAAGCTCATTGCCGACGGCGACCCCCGGTCGGTCCGCGAGGATCCGCTGGTCCGCGAGGTCTATTTCGGTACCGGCAGGACATTCGAGCGCCGTGGAGAGCCCGGCTGATGCGCCACGACCCCATGCTCGAGGTGGAGGACCTGAGCGCCTGGTACGGCGCCGCGCAGATCCTGTTCGGGCTCGGGCTGGAGGTCGGACGCGGCGAGGTGGTGGCGCTGATGGGACGCAATGGTGCCGGCAAGTCGACCACCATGAAGGCCATCATGGGGCTCGTCGATCGCCGGCAGGGGGCCGTGCGTTTTGCCGGCCGCGACATCTCCCGGCTCGAGCCGTATCGGATCGCGCGCCTCGGTCTCGGCTTCACGCCCGAGGACCGCCGCATCTTCGGCGATCTCACCGTGCTGGAAAACCTCGACGTCGGGCGCCAGTCGCCGCGTCGTTTCGCCGACGGCACGCCGGCGCCGGCGTGGGTCCCGGAACGGCTGTTCACGCTGTTTCCCAACCTTCGCGAACGCCGGCACAGTCCCGGCGGCCAGATGAGCGGTGGCGAGCAGCAGATGCTGACGGTCGCGCGCACCCTGATGGGCAATCCGCTGCTGGTGCTTCTGGACGAGCCGTCCGAAGGGGTCGCGCCGCTGATCGTCGAGCAGATGGCGAGCACGATCGTCGAATTGAAGAAGGAGGGCCTGTCGATCCTCCTGTCCGAGCAGAACATTCACTTTGCCGAGCTGGTCGCCGACCGGGCCTACCTGCTGGAGAAGGGACAGGTTCGCTGGCATGGCGGCATGACGGAACTCGTCGGCGACGCCGACATCCAGCGTGCCTTTCTCACCATGTGACCCGCCGCTGCATGTTCGGGCGAAATGGTCGCCGTTTCGCCAGCAGAACCTGATCCAGAGGACGCCCCGGAGGCCCACCCGATGCTCCGCCGCAAGCCGATGAAGGCGCTGCCCGCTCCCGCCGTTCCGCCACACCGAGCCGAACCTTACGTGCTGGATGATCAGGTCGGCTTCCTGATGCGGGTCGCGATGCAGCGCCACACCGCGATCTTCATGTCGCGAATGGTCGAGGGTCTGACGCAGACCCAGTTTGCGGCGCTCGCCAAGCTGCTCGAGTGCGGCCCGTGCTCGCAGAACCATCTCGGGCGTCTCATCTGCCTCGACGCAGCGACGATCAAGGGCGTGGTCGATCGCCTGCGGGTGCGCGGGTTCGTGGCGACCGGTCACGACCCGCGGGACCGGCGGCGTCGCGCCGTGATGCTCACCGCCGCCGGCCGCCGCGTCACCGAGAGCGCCGTCGCGGCCGCCGCCGGCATCACGGCCGCGACGCTCGCGCCGCTCGCCGCCGGCGAGCAGCGCGCCGTGGTGCGACTGCTGAAGAGACTGGCGTGAGGGGTTCGCAAAGCATCATATCGCAATTTTTGATTTTGGGGTCAGTGGTTTGAATCCCTTGCTGCGCGCCATTTCGGAACACGCTATCGACGATAAATCACACCGATCCCGCGACGCGAGCCTTCAGGCTGCATCGCCGGTGCCGGCAGGGTCTCGGTAGGCGACCCGTTCCATGATCCCGCCCGCAATCGCGGCTCTATAGACGGCTTCCGCGAAGCGCCGATCCTCGATCGCCTCAACACGCGACTTGCGCAGCACTTGCGGCGCCGATTCGACAGCGCTGGTGAGCAGGTCGAGATCAATCGGCATGCAGACGCCGGCCGTCATGACAAAAAGATCGGGCGCATAATACCGGGTCGCAAACGCAGCTCCAACCGGCAGTGATATCTCAAGGCCCTCATCGACCAACCAGAGTTCGACTTTCCGAAACAGGTCGGCGACGATGAGCCCAACGGATGGGTGTCGGCGCCGCACCGATACGACCGCGAAGCGCGCATTGCGCATAGCCTCGAGCATCAGTGCCTCGCTGGATCCGGGCGCAAACCGTGCCGATCTCGCGTAACGATCGATTGCCCGGGATCGGCCATCGGGAGCCGTGTGAATCGCAAGATCGAAGGCCAGTGTAAGCTCGTCCATGTTGTCGAGGATGACGGTCTTGCCGAGAGTTAGGCCCAGGCGGCGGGCGTGGCGCAGGATCGCATCCTGGGACAAGAATTTCATTGCGTCGGAAAGATGCCGCTTGCTGATTTCGCGCAGGTGGCGGTACCGCGCGAGCACTTCGCCACGGCATGGCGCCGGCGCCGGCGGTTCGACGTTGTTCTCATTCCGGAGCCCGACGGCGGCGACCAAGACGGCCTCCACGCTTCGACGACGCTGCTGCGGATCGTGCAACAGGCACTTATGCAGTGTCTATCTTGTATGCTGATTCGCTTAATGGCCAAAGCCGGCAATCAACATTTTACACCGCGAGACCTCCGACTCCTGAGCTTCTTGAACGGAATAGTCACGTGATCTCCTCTGCTCGCGGCAGCGCAAGCTCGATCACGCTCTTCAGCCGCTGTGGCGTGACCGGAAGCTGCGTCACCGCGCCGGGCATGCCGAGCGCATCGTCGATCGCGGCGGCGATCGCGGCGCCGACCGCGTTGGCACCGCCCTCTCCCGCGCCCTTGAGGCCGAGCGGGTTGAGCGGGCTCGGCGCGTCCTCGGTGACGAGGACGTCGATGTGCGGCATCTCGTGAACCGTCGGCATCAGGTAGTCGGCAAAGGTGACCGACAGCGGCTCGCCGCGGCCGTCGTAGACGAACTCCTCGAGCAGGGCGCCGCCGAGACCCTGGGCGCAGCCGCCGACGATCTGGCCCTCGATCAGCATCGGGTTGACGGCCCTGCCGATGTCGTAGGCGACCAGATAGTTTTCGACCCGCACCGCGCCGGTCTCGCGATCGACGCTGGCGACCGCGATGTGCACGCCGTAGGGATAGTTCATGTGGTCGGTGTGGAACCAGCCCTCGGCGGAGAGCCCGGGCTCGCGGTTGCCGCGCGTCCGGGCGGCGGGCAGCAGGGCCCGTGCCACCTCGGCCAGCGTGATCGAGGGGCCGGCCTCGAGGTCGGTGCGAACGATCTCGCCGTGGATCACGTCGAGCAGCCCGGCGCGCACCTGCAGCAGCTCGGCGGCGACCTCGATCGCCTTGGCGCGGACCTTCGCCGCCGCCATGCGCGTCGCCTCGCCGGTCATCACCGTGACGCGCGATGCGAACGCTCCCGCGCCGTGGTCGATGCGATCGGTGCGGCCGTGGATGACGCGGATCCCCGCATAGTCGACCCCGAGAGCGTCGGCGCAAATCTGCGCCAGAACGGTCTCCATGCCCTGGCCGACCGAGGCGGCCCCGGTCACCACCTCGACGGCGCCGGTGCCGTCGACGCCGACCTTCACGCCATCGAACGGGCCGAGGCCACTCTTTTCCACGAACATCGCGAGGCCCGCCCCCACCGCCTCGCCGGCGGCGCGACGGGTCGCGAGCCTCTCCTGCAGCGCTTGCCAGCCGACGCGCTCCAGGGCCTTGTCGAGCAGGCCCGCATAGTCTCCCGAATCGAGCATCACCTCGGTGCCGAGCGTGTCGATCGGCCGTCTGTAGGGCATCTCGGATGTTGCGATCAGGTTGCGGCGCCGCACCTCGATGCGATCGATCCCGATCCGGGCGGCGATCGCGTCGATCAGCCGCTCGCGCACGAAGGTGCTCTCGAAGCGGCCCGGGGCCCGGTAGGTCCCGCACGGCGTCTTGTTGGTGAGGCGGATGTGCCCAGTCGCCCGATAGGCCGGCACTCGATAGGGCCCCGGCAGCATGGCGGCGGTCAGGTCCGGCACGGTCGCCGCATGGGTGCGCATGTAGGCGCCCTGGTCGTGAAAGAATTCATCCTCGATCGCCAGGATGCGTCCTGCGGCGTCGACGGCGGCGCGCACCCGATGCTGCTGGTCGCGCGAATGATTGGAGGCGATCAGGTGCTCGCGCCGGTCCTCGATCCATTTGACCGGCCGGCCCAGGCGCAGCGCCGCCACGCAGACCAGCACGTCCTCCGGGTAGAGCTCGCCGCGGATGCCGAAGCCGCCGCCGACGTGCCCCTCGTAGAGATGCACCGAGGAGGGCGCGCGTCCGAGCATGCGGGCGATCTGGTCGCGGTTCCAGTGCGGCACCTTGGCGGCCCCGTGGAGCTCGAGCACATCGCGGGACCGATCATGACGCGCGATGGCGCCGCGGGTTTCCATCGGCACCCCGGAGTGCCGGCCGATCGACAGGTCGAGCGTGACAACCGCGTGCGCGGAGCGAAAAGCCGCGTCGACATCGCCGAATTCCTTGGCGATGACGGCCGGCTCGGTGGTCCGCCCGGGCGCGAAGTCCTGCGGCGGCTGGCCGGCTTGCAGCACCGGCGGCAGCTCCTCGACGTCGACGGTCACCAGCTCGGCCGCATCCTCCGCCAGATAGGGATCCTCGGCGAACACGACGGCGACCGGCTCGCCCACATAGCGCAGGCGGTCGGTTGCCAGCACTCGCTGACGGTAGGGCTCGAGCCCCTCGACACGCGTGAGGCGGAAGTCGATCGGCGGAATATCCGAGACGTCCGTCGCGGTCCATGCCGCATAGACTCCGGGGCACGAGAGCGCCGGCCGGAGGTCGATGGACTTGACGATGGCATGCGCATGGGCCGAGCGGACGACGCGCATGTGCAGCTGCCCGGCAAACGACACATCCGCCGCAAAGCTGCCCGCTCCGATCAGCAGCGGCCGGTCTTCCAGGCGCATGACCGAGCGGCCGACGAATGGCTGTTTGATGACGCTCATGTGCTTCGGCCCGACATCGGGTTGTAGCTTGTCGCCCGCATGAAGCGAAGCGGAATGCGGGATCGGCCTCGAAATGCGGGACCGCCGCCCCGGATTGCGCCATCGCCCGTCGAAGACGGGCGTGAACGCCCTGGTGGCTCCATCCGGGCTACGATTTGCGGGCTACGACACGCGCGGCTGCCGCATCTCGGCGGCGGCGGCGCGGACCGCCTTCACGATGTTCTGGTAGCCGGTGCAGCGGCACAGGTTCGATGCCAGCACGTCGATCAGGTCGGCGTCGCTGATGTCGGGCTCGCGCTCCAGCACGCCGGTCGCCAGCATGAGAAAGCCCGGCGTGCAGAATCCGCACTGCAGCCCATGATGCTCCATGAAGGCGCGCTGCAGGGGATGGAACTGGTCGCCGGACGCGAGCCCCTCCACGGTGCGGATGGGCTTGCCCTGTGCCTGCACGGCGAACATCAGGCAGGAGCGCACCGGCTCGCCGTCGACCAGCACCGTGCAGGCGCCGCACACGCCGTGCTCGCAGCCGAGATGGGTGCCGGTCTGTCCGCAGTCGTCGCGGATCGCGTCGGCAAGGGTGCGCCGCGACTCGACGCGGATGCGGTGGGCGCGGCCGTTGATGGTGAGGGTGACGTCGATCTTGTCGTTCATGCGTCGTCCTGACCGGACCCTATCGGGTCGCGCAAGTTGGCGGCCGCACGCAGCGCCGCGCGAACGCGTTGCGGCGTCGCCGGCATTTCGTCGATCGATGCGCCGAACGGCGAGATCGCATCGTTGATCGCGTTGATGACCGCAGCCGGCGCGCCGATCGCGCCGCCCTCGCCGACGCCCTTGGCGCCGGTGATGCTGGCGTCGCTCGAGGTCTCCAGATGATGGATCTCGATCGGCGGAATCTCATGACACGTCGGCGGCAGATAGTCGGCGAGGGTGGTGGTGCGGATGTTTCCGGTGTCGTCATAGACGATCTCCTCGAGCAGCGCATTGCCGATGCCCTGCGCGACGCCGCCGTGAATCTGGCCGTCGACGATCATCGGGTTGATGATGCGGCCGGCGTCCTCGGCGACCAGGAACCACTCGACGGCGGTCGCTCCGGTGTCCGCATCGACCTCGACGATCGCCACGTGACACGCATTGGCGAACGTGCCGGGCGGGTCATAGGTGGCGCTTGCGGAAATTCCCGGCTCGATCTCGCCCTTGAACCTCTGGATCTGATGATAGGCGGCGCGCGCCAGCGTCGCGATCGGCACCGAGCGATCGGTCCCGGCGACGGTTGCGACGCCGGCCGCCAGCACGATATCGTCCGCCGCGGCTTCGAGCAGATGGCTGGCGAGCATGACCAGCTTGGCGCGCACCTTGCGCGCCGCCAGGAGGCTGGCGCCGCCGGCGATCACCAGCGAACGGCTGGCAAAAGTGCCGAAGCCGTACGGCGTGCGATCGGTGTCGCCGTGCACCACCTTGATCTGCTCGGGCGCGACGCCGAGCTCGTCGGCGATGATCTGCGCCAGCGTGGTGCGCAGGCCTTGGCCGTGTGGGCTGGCGCCGATGCGGGCCTCGACATAGCCGGAGGGATCCATGGTGAGCTCGACGGTCTCCCAGCCAAGCGTGATGTCCATGCCGCGCGCCGCAAACGCCGGCGTGCCATAGCCGGTGCGCTCCGAGAACGTCGCGAAACCGATGCCGAGGAATTGGCCATGGCGTCGCGCAGCGGTCTGGCGCCGGCGGAATGCCGCGAGGTCGACCGCCGCGACGGCAGTCTCCATGGTGCGCCGGTAGGATGCCTCGTCGAAGGTCAGTCCGGTGGCGGACACGTAGGGGAACGTGTCGATCAGGTTGCGGCGGCGGATCTCGACCGGCTCCAGCCCGAGCTCCGCCGCCGCCCGATCCATCAGCCGCTCGATCGCAAGCGTGATCACCGGACGGGAGACGCCCCGGTAAGGCGCCATCGGGCAGGTGTGGGTGAGCACGCCGCGCGCCGCGCACCGATAGGCGTGAACACCGTAGGGGCCCGGCAGCTCGGCGAGCGCCATCAGCGGCTCGACCGCGGCGGTGGTCGGGAAGCACGAATAGGCCCCGACGTTGGCGGTCACATCCGCCGACAGCGCGACCAGCCTGGCTTCGCCGTCGAAGGCGCCCTCGAGCCGGATGGACTGATCGCGGCTATGGTATGACGCGATGAGGTTCTCGCGGCGATCCTCCGTCCAGGCGACCGAGCCGGCGAGCTCGCGGGCAAGCCACACCAGCACCACATATTCGGGCGCCAGCGACATTTTCTGGCCGAACCCGCCGCCGACGTCGGGAGCGACCACGCGCAGATCCTGCTCGGGCATGGCGAGCAGATCGGCGATCGCCGTGCGCATCACGTGGGGCATCTGGGTCGAGCAGGTGAGGGTGACGCGTCCGGTCGCCGGGTCGAACGCCGCATGGCCGGCCCGCGGCTCGAGCGGCATCGCGCTCTGCCGCCGCGAACGCACCTCGACCGCGACCAGACGCCGTCCCTCGCGCGCGGCGGCAAACCCCGGCGTCTCGATCTCGGCATTCACGATGACGTTTCGGGCAGCGCCGGCATGCACCAGCGGCGCGCCAGGGGCCAGCGCCTGGTGCGCGTCGATCACCGGCGGGGTCTCGGTGATCTCGACCACGACCTCGTCGACCAGGTCCTCCGCTTGCACGGCGCTCGCCGCCACCACCGCGGCGATCGGCTCGCCGACGAAACGCACCTCGCCGCACGCCAGTACCGGCTGGCCGACCGGCACATAGCCGAACCGATGCAGCATCGGATTGATCGGCTTGACGCCGGCCAGCTCGGTCGCCGTGATCACGTGGGCGCCGGCCGGCCGCCGGATCGCATCGATACGCCCGGCGGCGACGTGGCTGCGCACGAAGCGCACCCAATGTGTTGCCGCGAGATCCGCCGTGAAACGGCCGCGGCCGGCGACCAGCGCCGGGTCCTCGACACGCCGGATCGAGCGGCCGACCCAGGTCGATCCCGATCCCCTCGTCCCGGCTTCTTGTGTTCCGGGGTCCCTCGTGATGCTCATGCGAGCGCCCGCTCCAGCGCACGGCGCGTGACCGCTCGCACGAGGTCGCGCCGGTAGTCGGCGCTCGACTGGATGTCGTCGAGCGGGTCGACGACGTCGGCCGCCGCATCGGCGGCGGCGCGAAAGGCCGTGGCGTCGGGTGCCCGACCGGCGAGCGTGCTCTCGGCTTCGGCGATGCGGCGCGGAAACGGCTCGGCGCCGCCGATGCCGATCCGCGGTTCGGCGATCGCCCCGTCCTCGAGGCGAAACGTCGCCAGCGCCATGGCGATCGCGTAGTCGCAGGCGCGCCGGCTGAATTCGTAGAACCCGAAGCGGGTGTCGGCCGGCAGCAGCGGCAGGCGGGCTTCCACCAGCAGATCGTCCTCGGCGAGCGCCGTGGTCATGATCCCGGAGAAATAGTCGCCGGCCGCGATGGCGCGGGTCCCGCGAACGCTGGTCGCGATCATCCGGGCACCGAGCGTGGCGGCGACCAGGCACCATTCCGAAGCCGGGTCCGCATGGGCGAGGCTGCCGCAGAACGTTCCACGAACGCGGATCGGATAGTGCGCGATGTGGCGGACCACGTCCGACAGCAGCGTGCCGAGAGGTCCGGCGACGACCGGCCGGTGGAACGCCGCGTGGCGTACGCATGCGCCGATCGCCAGGGCATCCGCGCCGACCTCGAGG
>Ga0209415_10019667_pt1 | contig 10553 bp, 11 predicted proteins | sample PeaSoiSIISIP2007_FD_187696 | JGI IMG/M metagenome (GOLD analysis project Ga0209415, IMG submission 187696) | Peat soil microbial communities from Weissenstadt, Germany - SII-SIP-2007 (SPAdes) (version 2) | ecosystem: Environmental > Terrestrial > Soil > Wetlands > Peat | place: Germany... | reverse complement strand
AGGTGGGGCTTCGCGCGAGGCCGCGACCTCGCTCGGTTCGCCCGATTGCCCTGGTGATCGCACGCTGGCGGCGACGCTTGGCCCCACCCGCCCTCGAGCCTAGGCTGCATTCACCCCGCCCTGTGTCAGCGAGCCAATCATGACCAGCTACGTGTTCCACAACCTCCGTCTGCTCGATCCGCGCCGCGACGAATTGCTCCACGGGATGCAGGTCCTCGTGGACGACGGCATCGTCCGCGAGGTCGCCGACCGCCCCATCGCCAGTGCCGCGGCGCAGCGCATCGACCTCGCCGGCCGCACGCTGATGCCCGGGCTGATCGATGCCCACATCCACGTGGTGCTCACCGAGGTGAATATCCGGCTGCTGTCGGACGTGCCGCTGACATTGGCGTCGGCCAAGGCCTCGGTTGCCATGCGGGCGATGCTGATGCGCGGCTTTACCACGCTGCGCGATACCGGCGGCGCTGACTGGGGCATCAAGGCGGCGGTCGAACAAGGTCTGTTCGAAGGCCCGCGGCTGCTCATCGCGGGGCAGACGCTGAGCCAGACCGGCGGCCACGGCGAGACCCGCCTGCGCACCGAATCGCAGACCGTCTGCGCCTGTTGCTCCGGCCTCAACTGGTTCGGGCGCATCGCCGACGGCGTGCCGGACGTCATCAAGGCCACGCGCGACGAGCTGCGCAAGGGCGCTGACCACATCAAGCTGATGGTGTCCGGCGGCGTCGCCTCGCAGGCCGATCCGCTGGAGAGCCTGCAATACCGCAGCGACGAGATCGAGGCCGCGGTGGACGAGGCCACCCGCTGGGGCACCTATGTCTGCGCGCACGCCTACAGCGCCAAGGCGATCGAGCGCGCGGTGCGCGCCGGCGTGCGCACCATCGAGCATGGCAACCTGATCGATGCGCCGACCGCCAGGCTGATGGCGGAGCGGGGGGCCTACCTGGTGCCGACGCTGGTGACCTACGATTCGATGAAGCGACGAGGCTCGGAATACGGACTTTCGGCATACTCGCTGGCCAAGAACGAACTGGTGCTGAATGCCGGGGTGCGTTCGCTGGACATCGCCCGTACGGCCGGGGTGAAAATTGGCTTTGGCAGCGATCTACTTGGGCAATTGCAGAACGACCACACCAACGAGTTCACCATTCGCCGCGAGGTGATGCCCGCGCCCGAGGTGATCCGCTCCGCCACGCTAGTCAATGCCGAGATCGTACGGCAGGTGGGGAAAATCGGCGAACTGATCCCGGGTGCGTTGGCCGACCTGCTGGTGGTGGACGGCGATCCCTACCGCGACCTGACCCTGCTGCAGCACGAAGGCCGGCACATCGCCGCGATCATGCTGAACGGGCGGTTCGTCAAGAACGCGCTGTGACCCTGGTTTTTCCTCTCCCGACAGCCGGGAGCGGTTGTTCTATCCGGGCATCTTCGGGAAGCGCTGCCACTCGCCGCTCAGTTGCACCCAGGGCTGCGCGCTGTCGCAGAAGATCTGCATGCCCGGCTTCAGCCAACTCGGGTCGTCCAGCGTGCCCGCCTGAATCATGACGACGCCGGGCATCACCGCGGCCTCGTCAATAACGGTCGAGCCGCACTCGGGACAGAATCGGCGGAACAACGCCTGGCCGCTGTCGCCCTTGTCCTCGTAGGTCTTCAGCTCGCCCTGCACGGACAAGGCCGGTTGCGGCACGGCGACCACGATGGCGAAGGCGCTGCCGGTCTCCTTCTGGCAGTTGCGGCAGTGGCACACGCCGGTGAATGCCGGCTCCACATCCGCACTGTAGCGCACTTTGCCGCATAGGCAGCCGCCGGTAATGCTGGCCATGTCCTCGTCCCCCTCCATTTGCCGTTCTTGCCATGCTCCCACGCTCCGGCGGCGCATACAAGCGGCGTGACGGAGCGTCACACGATCTTCGCCTCGAACGGCGGCTTCAGGTCCGGCGCGTCGAATTCCAGCACCCAGATGTCGGGATCGTAGCCGGCCTGCCGCGCCACGTAGGCGTCTGCCGCTGCCTGGTCCACCGGGGCGGCACCGGTTGCGCGCATCCACGCCGGGGCGCCTTCGGGCGTTCGGATCTGCGACAGCACGCACAGGCCCTCGCGCCCGCGCAGCACCACCAGCACGCCGCCGGCATCCGGGTCGCCGCGGCGCAGCACCGCGCCGGGGCGCCCATCGATGTCGCCCATGCGCAGCGCCATCTTCACCCAGATGCCTGCCTTCAGCCGTGGTTCTGATCCGGACACTGGCTACGCTTCACTCACGAGATGTGGGTTGAAGCACGCTTTGACAAAGGTAGGTGCGAGGAGCGCGGCGGCGAAGCAATCTGCCGCGCCGGGAAACTGCGTCGTGGGGGCGCTGCGCACAATGCAGGCCATGCTGCATGAGTGTGTCCTGGTACTCGCGACGCTCAAGGCGATGCCGCGCCAATGACGGGCAGGATATCGGTTTCGGCAAAATCATTGCCTTTGAACAGCAATGGAAGCTCCCGCATCTTCGCCAGCGCATAGGAGAACAGATCGCCGAAATTCAGCTCTGCCGGATGGCCGCTGCCCCTGCCGAAAACGACGAAGGCGCCGAATGCCGCTTCCAGGTCCGCCGGTCCCGGCGGAACGACGTCGAACATCGGCAACCGAAGCAGGTCGTCCACCAGGACGACGGCCGGCGGTCCCCGGCGGCTATACAGCACCATCTTGAGCTCGATGACCGATACCGCGCTGATCAGCGCCTTGTCGGCTTGCAGGATTACCTGCCGGAAGGCCGCTCGCTCCGGTTCGCCCAGGACGATCGCGACGATGGCCGAGGTATCCACGGCAATCATCGCGGCAGGCCATGCTCATCCCACAGGAGCGGCTCGACCGCGCCGGGACGGTCGGGAATGCGATCGAACTGAGCGAGCAGGGTATCGAGCCGTGCGCCGACGTCGCGATGCTCCGCGGGTGGCTGGTGCCGGCGCGGGTGTTTCCCGAGTTGTGCCGGCGGGACGAGAGGCGGCCTGGCAAAGTCGGACAAGCCGCTCGGACGGTCCAGGGGCGGCAGCGCTTGAAAGGGCGGCAGAGCGTCGAGGTCGATGCCGAGCTCCTCAAGGGTGGTGTACCGAACCGGGTAGCGGTGGTGCCCGAATTTTCCCCAGATGTTCGGAATTGGGGGATCTGGGACGGTATATTCGCTGAGTTTGATCAGCCAGCGACCGGGCTCGTGTTCGGACGGAGCCACAGCGGAAATGCGGCCGATGAGAAACGCCGCCCCGTGTGGCGCGGTGGGCGCACCGAACTCGGGGTTATGACGGTTCTGGGTGCAGACCAGGTATTCAGCCCGGCCTGCGCGATCGGCGTCGAGCCGCCAGTCGCGGGAGCCTTGATCCTTCAGGATCCACTCGAGCGGCCTCGCGGTGAAAGTGACTACGGCAGTGTGGGTCATCCGACCCTCCAAAGTTGGCATTGTCCACTGCCATATATCGGATATTGCCCTGGAATTTGTGCCGTCAAACATCCAGCTCTTCCACCGTCTTCGCCCGCTCCTGGATGAACGCGAAGCGCAGCTCCGGGCGGCGGCCCATCAGGCTTTCAACAAGCTCGTTGGTCTGCGCCCGCTCCTCGGGCCGCGCCACCACCTTCAGCAGGGTGCGCTTCGCCGGGTCCATCGTGGTCTCGCGCAACTGCGATGGCGGCATCTCGCCCAGGCCCTTGAAGCGGCTGACCTCCACCTTGGCGCCGGCCTTGAACTCTGAGCCCGTCTTGCGCTCGCGGTCGGCGTCGTCCATCGCGTAGACCGACTTTCCTCCCTGAGTCAGGCGGTACAGCGGCGGCTGCGCCAGGTAGACGTGGCCGTGGCGGACCAGCTCCGGCAGCTCGCGGTAGAAGAAGGTCATCAGCAGCGAGGCGATGTGGGCACCGTCCACGTCGGCGTCGGTCATGATGATGACCCGGCCGTAGCGCAGCTTGCCCCGGTCGAAGCGGTCACCGACGCCGCAGCCGAGCGCCTCGATCAGGTCCTTCAGCTCCTGGTTCTGCCGCAGTTTTTCCACCGATGCGCTCGCCACGTTCAGGATTTTCCCCCGCAGCGGCAGGATCGCCTGGGTGTCGCGGTTGCGCGCCTGCTTGGCCGAGCCGCCGGCGCTGTCGCCCTCCACCAGGAAGATTTCGGTTTCTGCGGCGTTCTCCCGCGTGCAGTCGGTCAGCTTGCCGGGCAGCCGCAGGCGGCGGGTCGGCGACTTACGCGCGGTGTCCTTGCTTTCCTTGCGGCGCAGGCGTTCCTCGGCGCGCTCGATGACGAAGGCGAGCAGGTTGTCGGCCGAGGTGGGGTCGCCGGCCAGCCAATGGTCGAAGCGGTCGCGCAGGGCGGTTTCCACCAGGCGCGTTGCCTCCGGGCTGGTCAGCTTTTCCTTGGTTTGCCCCTGGAATTGCGGCTCGCGCAGGAACACCGACAGCTTGGCGGCCATCGGGGTCAGCAGGTCCTCGGCGGTGATCTGGGCAGCACGGCGGTTGCCGCGGTGCTCGCCCCAGGCGCGCAGGCCCTTCAGCAGAGCGGCACGCAGGCCGGTTTCATGGGTGCCGCCGAGCGGGGTGGGCACGGTGTTGCAGTAGGTGTGCAGGAAGCCGTCCTCGCCATCCAGCCAGGCGGCGGCCCATTCCATCCGGCCGGTGGACTCGCCGTTGGGGGCGGTGGGAAGGTCAGCCTCGCCCGCCCAGGGGAGTGGCAGGACGCGGGTCGCCACACCGATATCCGCTTCCAGGCTGTCACGCAGGCCGCCGGGGAAGTGCAGCACCGCCTCGGCGGGGGTGTCGTCCTTGCCGCCCTTGAGCAGGGAGGGGTCGCAGACCCAGCGGATTTCGACGCCGCGGAACAGGTAGGCCTTGGAGCGGCACAGCCGGTATAGGCGGGCAGGGCTGAACTGCGCGGTGCCGAAGATCGAGGTGTCCGGCTTGAAGCGGATCGTGGTGCCGCGGCGGTTGTGCACCGGCCCGGCATTGAGCAGTTTGGAGGTCGGCTTGCCGCGGGCGTAGGTTTGCTTCCACAGGATGCGGTCGCGCGCCACCTCGACCTGCATCGCCTCGGACAGCGCGTTCACCACCGAGGCGCCGACGCCGTGCAGGCCGCCCGAGGTCTCATACACTTTGCCGCCGAATTTTCCCCCTGAGTGCAGGGTGGTCATGATCACTTCCAGCGCGCTGAGCTGCTTGAACTTGGGGTGTGGATCGACCGGGATGCCGCGGCCGTTGTCACGCACGGTCAGCCAGTTGCCGGGCTCCAGCGCGACCTCGATGAAGCTGGCGTGGCCGGCCACCGCCTCGTCCATGGCATTGTCGAGGGTTTCGGCCGCCAGGTGGTGCAGAGCGGTTTCGTCGGTGCCGCCGATATACATGCCGGGGCGGCGGCGGACGGGCTCCAGGCCCTCCAGGACCTCGATGTCCTTGGCGGAGTAATCTGCCCCCGGCGGCGCGGTGGGTTTGCCGCGCTTGCCAGGGCCGCCGGCGCCGAACAGGTCGTTCATGCTGTGTTCCGTCTTGCCGCCCGCACCCTAGCCGGGGGAGTGGAGTCTCGGCAACCAGTGTGAGGACTGGGTCGTGGGTCGGTTCGGATGGGAGGATGCGCTGGATGCGGCGGTTCATGTCGGCGGACACTGCTATCGCCGCGTGGGGGAACAAGCCTCGATTAATGGGTAGTGACGCCATATATGGCGTCAGTCCTGGTCATGTGGCACGCGGTCCGATAGAATGGCACCCACGCTGCGCGTGGTCATTGATACCGACGTCCTGCTGTCAGCCTTCATTTCCGTCGGGGGCGCGTCGAGGCAGCTTGTGCTCGACGCGCTTGATGGCAAATTCGCGCTGCTGCTTTCGACGCCCTTGCTGGTGGAATATGAATCGGTGCTCCGTCGGCCGCGGCATCTTGCGCGGGCACGCGCGGCCGACGCGGACGTCACGGAGATACTGGATGCGCTTGCGGGTCTCTGCGTCCCGGTCGTGGCCGACTACCATTGGCGACCAACCGGCGCCCACGCGGACGATGAACTGGTGGTCGGGACGGCGATCAACGGACACGCGGATGCGATCGCGACGTTTAATCTGAAGGACAGGCGTGAGGCCGGTGCCCGATTCGGGTTCCTGGCACAGCGACCGGGTCCCCTGGTCGAAAGGATCAGAGCATGAGCAACACGAAAATCCAGATTCGGCTGCCCGAAGATCTGAAGGACGCCGCCATGCGGCAGGCGGCACAATCCGGGATCAGCATGAACCTGTTCGTGGCCACAGCCGTCGCGGCCCGTGTCGGGGCGGGGGCCGAGGCGGAGCGTTATTTCACGGCGCGGGGATCGCGGACGACGCCCGCCCGTGCGAAGGCGCTATTGATGCGTCTGGGCACCCCAGGTGCTGTGCGCGACGACGACAAGCTGGAGGCGGCTGACGATCCCGCATAGGGCGTGGCGTGCGCCGCGTGACACGCCATGGCTGGATTGGACGTCTGCGCCATTCTGGCCGTCGCCGTCCGCAGCATGGCGCCTCAGACGATACGAGAAGCGGAGCACGCATTGAGAGCGTCGCGCGCCTTCGCGCCGGAGCGCCAGGCGCATAGCGATCGGCCGAGGCTTGCCGGACGGCGAGGTGCGCGCCGGGTGACTGCGCCAACGTCGTAGGCGCTCGCACCATCGCGAGCTGCACATTCGCGATGGGGAGGGGTGGGAGGACGCTGGCCGTTGTCGCGCACCGTCAGCCAGGTCCCCTGCTCCAGCGCCACATCCATGAAGCTGGCGCGGCCGGCCACGGCCTCCTCCATGGCGTTGTCGAGGGTTTCGGCCGCCAAGTGGTGCAGCGCGGCTTCGTCGGTGCCGCCGATAGGACATGCCGGGGCGGCGGCGCACCGGCTCCAGATCCTCCAGGACCTCGATGTCTTTGGCGGAGTGGTCGGTATTGGACGGGGCGGCGGGGGATTTCCCGCGCTTGCCCGGGCCGCCGGCGCTGAACAGGTCGTTCATGCTGTGTTCCGCAATGCCCGCCGCACCCAAGCCGGGCGAGTGGAGTCTCGGCAACCGGTGTGAGGATCCGGGAGTGGGTCGGTGTGCACGAGGGCAACGGGCCGGATGCGAGGGATCAGGCCAGTGAACATTGCTATTGCCGTTTCGGGTGGGGAGCGGACGTTCTGTCGGCTGATCAAGCTGTGCTGCCAGTCGATGGGAAAGCCACCTTCGTATGTGATCATCGCGACGACCGATCCATCACAGCGGTCGCGGTGCATCTCCATATATCGGCACTGCCCTACCTGTAGCGGATTGCTGCCGTTCTGACAGTCCTTGGAGTAGACTAATGTGTGGCACCGTCCAGTGGTCGTCGAGCGCGATCGCGGGTGCGGCGCCCCGTTCGATGTAGAGCCGGGACGTGACGACGCCGAACCGCGTTGCCTCGACAGTGCGTCGCAGGGCCGTGACCCCCCGCCATTCACACCGTTCGTCCGTGCGTCCCCGTTGCAACGTGACCCCCTGTGCGTCCAGCAAGAGCGTCTGGCGTCTGCGATACCCGGTTGAGAGGCGCTATATGCCGACGCATATCGCTCCGATTGCACCTAGGGTAACTAGCAGAACGACGAGCAAGCTGATCTCGTGGCGATGCGCTGCCACTAAGGCGAAGTCCACGCTTCGCAAACTTAGAGCGATCGCCAATGAGAACTCGATTGCCGGTCGAAACCGTACAGACCACCGCTGCCGCAGTACCAGAGGGGCCGAGGGCGCTGACGTAGAGAACGGGAACGTTCCAGCCATAGAGTTACAATTGGTTCTGGCGTTGGCCGATAATGGTGACGTCGTATACCGCGCGCGAGCATGGTGGACAAAGTCTGACGATTGGATCCGGTTGGTCATGCCGCCGGCGGCATACGCATGACAGCCCTGTCATGCGCGCGGGCAGCCCAGCTGCACAATTCTAAACGTTGCCCAAATGGCAGTCCGCTTTGGGTCGATTCCGGACCTTGACGCCGGCAGCACCGGCCACGGTCAGTACCTCGCCCCACCCCTACCGTCTGCCCGCCAGCGGATACCGTTGCATAGCCATAAATCGGGCGACCTCGTGCATCAGAAATCTGCATCGGAAAAGCCCAATCGGATCAGTGGCCTGGGTTTGATACGAATATCTTGAGATTTGCAATGTCAGATCGGCCAATCGCCCCCGCGTGTTACCGCCACCTCAGACCTAGCCGTCACAGAGCCAGGGTGGGAACCTGAATGGGGCGGATGCGACGGAACTGTCACGACTCACCTTTGTCTCTCCCTGCCAGTCCAGCGCCTTGCCTTTGTGTCTCGCTACTGGCCGTTGGCTGCCCGCCAAGCAGTGATGAATGCTTCGACTTGTGTGTCCCACCGTTCACTTACTGCATGCACAAACTCTGCCGAAGAGGCAGCTAGAGCGAGAGGAGGTGCGTTCCAGAGAGCAAGAGCGGCCGGCACTTGCTCCCCGTTATAATTGGTAACCGGTCTCTCCTTAGAGAAGGCGCGCAGCTCCGTCGTAATACCAGCAGCGCACAAACCACCATTGAGGGTCGCTACTGCGATGTGAACAAAGAGAAACGGTTGAGAAGACAGGTAGTCTCCTTCTCTCCTGTGGCTCTCGGACTGTTCGCTGTTCCAAGATGGCTTGGCGCCGGGCGGTGTTTCTTCGAGATGGCGTAGCGCCTGGTTGAACTCGGACTGGAGCGCCCGCAGTTTTGCAAGACTGTCCACCGCCCCGATCGCATTCGGGCCGGATTTATCAAGCATTTCTGCACCGTGGTGCTCGAAGGCAATACGGTCGAGGTGGCAAGGCGAGGAGCTGTCCATGCCACTTCCGTCGACAACCGGATTGACCGATACGGTGATGGCCTGGATGCCGCGTAGCCAAGGAATTCTATAATCCGGCTGCACGGCTTCCGCAGGAAGGAGAGCAAATACAGTGGTCACAATGATACACGCGAAGATTGATGCAAGCCGTAAATGGCGGGTGCCGAGAAGTGGTGTATGGCATCCCAATCGGGAGCCGCTGGATTCAATTACGAGCGCACGATTAGAGGGTCGACGCCGAGTGGCATTTGCGTGAGTTGGGGTCATGTCCGGCTGCACATCTGAATTGCTACCATACCATTTATGTCCGCTTCGGGTCGAACCGGCTGTTTAGGCCAAAGCGGCTCCGCTACCGCTGCTTCGGGTCGCAAGGTGGCGTTCAAGCTGACCCGCTACCGAGGGTTGCCCGCAGGGGAATCGCACTTGGACCTCCCTCGGCACCCGAATGCCGTTTGCCCGGCCCCGCAGCCACAGCGCTCCCGCCGCATCACGGCGCCGGCCGAGGCAGACGACCCGCCCCATCAAAAGTGCAGGAACATGCCGCCGGGGGCAATCTGCTGGATCAGGTCGAACGCCACCCGGTTGGCGGTCACCACCGGGAGCCCGCGCTTCGCCGCCGTCAGATAAATCAGTACGTCGTTCAGCCCTTCCTTGCGTTGATGCGGCTGAAACCCCTGGGTGCGGGCAAGAGTGCCGGAAATCACCCCCGCAAGGTGCCAGGTCTCGGCATCCGGCACCAGCAATCGCGTATCCGGGATCGACCCCAGGAGGAGGCCGTATTGCCGCCGCACGCGGCGCCAATTGCTTGCGGCCGGATCATAATGCGCGATGCCGGCGGTGATCTCGGCGACACAGACCGAACAATGAAATTGCAGCGCATTGTCGAGCACGAACTCGACGTCGGCCGGCAGGGTGCCGCTCATGTTCCTGATGGTGACATTCGTATCCGGCAGCAGCGCCAAACGCGCGGTGCCGGCGACCGATGCCGCCGCGACGAGTTCCCCGATGGGCCGCGGGGTCAGTTGGCCGCGCCACCTCTCCGGCTTGCAGCGCCGGAGCAGCGCCTCCAGGTCAATAGTCAAGCGTATGCGACGGACCCAGCGAGAAGCGGGTCCGTCGCATCGCAGCCGCCACCGGGTCCGGGCGCGCCAGGGTCGCCAGGGCAACGAGGCCGAGTTCGGTGGTCGATCGCAGCCCGGTCTCCCGTTTCGCGGCAGCGACCAGCGCCTTGGGTGCCCGGAAGCTGACGTGCTCTGTCTTGTCGTCCAGCAACCCGGCCTGGCGCGCTTCTTCCATCAGGGCGGCACCGATCAAGGCCGTGCCGGCGTGGCTGCACCGTCGTGGTCGCGCGGCATGGTCTGCCTCCTGGGAGGTGTGCGCGCGATGTGGCGATTTGTCACACAGTGCAAGGCCCGGACGGCGAGCATCGGCCGTCCGAGCAGGTGTGCTGCCCGGTTGGGTCGTTTCGCTCCGCGGTCGGCAGGTGACGTGCCACCGATTTTGCTTGTCTCGTCAGTTTTAATAACGTAATATGGGAATATGAATAACATCATGCACTTCGACCTCGCGCTGGCTCTCCCGACCCAGGCCTACTACCAGATCATCCACACCCTCACCCGCGGCCTCCCCCCGCCGGTGGCGGACACGCAAGAGGCGTTGCTCGCCCGCAACCAGGCCGCCATCGACAAGGTGGCCGCGATGATGCCGACCAACGCCGACGAGGCCGACCTCGCCGCCCAGTGCGTCGCCTGCCGCGCG
>Ga0209415_10019665_pt1 | contig 10554 bp, 8 predicted proteins | sample PeaSoiSIISIP2007_FD_187696 | JGI IMG/M metagenome (GOLD analysis project Ga0209415, IMG submission 187696) | Peat soil microbial communities from Weissenstadt, Germany - SII-SIP-2007 (SPAdes) (version 2) | ecosystem: Environmental > Terrestrial > Soil > Wetlands > Peat | place: Germany... | reverse complement strand
GCCAGGCGGGTCAGCAGCGCGACATAGTTTTTCTGATAGGCCCGCATGGAGTAGCGCTCCTCGACATGGGCGTGCCCGCTGGCGCCGAAGCGCGCTCTCAACTCCGGGGACTCGATCAAGCGTTCCAAGGCTCGCTCCCACTCGTCGTTATCCCTCGCGTGAAAGCCGTTGACGCCGTCGATCACGGCTTCCGTATTGGCGCCGACGGGCGAGGCGACGCAGGGCAGCGCAGCGGCCATGTATTGCAGCAGCTTGAAGGCGCACTTGCCGCGCGCCCACTCATCGTCGGTGAGCGGCATGATGCCGATGTGGGCTGCGGCGAGCGCCGCGGCTTCGGTTTGCGAACTCCAGGCGAAGCGCTCGATGTTCAGCTCCGGCCAGTCGGGGAATTGCGAGCAGATGACGCGCAATCGAAGGGTGGGATGCCGCACCGCGAGTCGCGCCAAGGCCGGCCGAATCATTTCCAGGTAAATGAGATTCTCGGGGCTGCCGATCCACACGATGGTGGGCGGATCCGCCGCCGAGGCGGTGCTCGCGCGGTACGCCGCTGTGTCGATCGAAGTCGGCAGAACGACGATGTCCCGCGCCGCGCGTCGCGCCACATGAGCCAACACGTCATTGCCCACGGCAACCACATCCGCCCAGCGGCACGTGGCGTCGAATTTCCTGCGGCGCCAGATGAAATCATGCACGGGTTCGCCGAGGCGCCGTGGTTTTCGTACATAGATCGCGTCATCGACGTCGAATACCCTGCGCCGGCTCAAGGATGCCATCAGACGCGCTTCGGGCGCGCTCAGCTTGATCTGGTGCAATACGACGACATCGGCCCAGCGCAGCAGAGCGCGCCGCTCCCAGGTGCGAATTCCATACCGTCCGCTCGGAAAATGTTCCGCACGTACCTGCCATCCGGCCGTTTCCAACGGACCGATGAGACTCCGCATCCGGTGCCGATATGACGGTTGATCGAGACCATAGCCCAACAATAGTGCATTCGACATTGGGTGCCGTTACTTCGATTCCAACAAGCGCGTCATCGCGCGCAATGCCACAACGACGCCGTCGGCCAGCCCGAGGCCGAGCGCACGGTCCGTCAAGGCGTTCAATGCCTGCTCATTTTGCAGCAAATCGGTGGCGCTCTTGCGGATGGCGGCGCCATCGAGAGGCGCAGCAACCGCGACGCCGGCGCTGACGCAACGGCGGATGCGCTCGCCCTGGTCGCCCGCGATGGGCACGGCAATGCACGGTCTGCCGCACGCGATGGATTGCAGCAGCGTCGAACCTCCGTTCGCAATGATGAGGCGGGCGCCGCGCATCAACTCGGCTAAATCGCTTTGCGGCAGAGGGCCCGTGATCCGCAGCCGTGAGCCCACGGCCGTCGCGCCGGGAGCCATCGCACCGGGGTCCAGCGATTCGCCGAATGCAGGTCCCGCCCGGCCCACGAATACCGTATCGACGCCGGCGGCCGCCAGCTCGCCCGCCGCTTGCCGAAACCGTGCAATCGCGTCGCTCGCTCCCGGGTGACCCGTACCGCCTCCCGGCACCACCAACGTGTACTGATGCGCAACGCAACCGATCCGCGAGAGGATGGATTCGCGCCGCTGCCCGCCGCCCTGCGCGAGGATGACGTCCAGAAAGCGTACCTGCGGGCGGTGCATGTACTTGAGCTTGAGCCGCTCGAGAAACGTCAAATCGCCCGCGATGAACGGCGGGTAGGCAATCCAATGTTCATCGATGAGGCGCATCCACCTAAGCCGAAATGCCTTGCGTCGTTGCCGTCGCCGCGCGCTGATGTAGACCACGCGCGCGCCGCCGCGTTTGGCCGCGCGCAGTTGCGCCGTGCGTCCGGCGTTGTCGAAAATCACGATATCGGGCCCCCAACTCTGCATGACCTCGATGACGGCGGCGGAATGAAACGTGGGCGACGAGTCGAGCAGCGTGGTCGGAAACGGAGTGGTGCCGGCATAGGGCGCCGCGCGGCTCAGCACGAACAGGATGGCCGCGCCCGGCCAGCGCGCCTGGACGCCCTGCGCGATGGCCAACGAACGGGCGTACTCGCCCATGCCGAACTCGCCGGACACCGGCACGAACAAGAAGCGGGGCGCTCGGTCACTCAAACGCGGTGAACCAGCGATCGAGGATCAACAAATACCAGGCCCGGCGAAACTCGCTGCCCACCGGACGCCGCAACACGCCGCGCGCCATCAGGCGCGCCACGGCGTCCTGCAATACGGCCGGGTGGCGCTGCAACCACCGATGCACCGGCAGACCAAAGCCCGACTTCGGGCGATTCAGGTGTCCCGGCGGCAGGCGCGGCTCCATGAGTCGGCGCACCAACAGCTTGCCTCGGCGCCGGCGCGGGTCGACCAGCAGCTTTGGATCGACGCTCAGCATGAACTCCACCAAGCGATGGTCGAGCAGCGGCGGCCGCACCTCGAGGGAATGGGCCATGCTGGTCCTGTCCACCTTGGTCAACAGCCCGTCCGCCAGATCGGTGTTCAAATCGAGCCAGCGCAATTGCACGAGCGGATCCAGTTCCGGATGCCAGAATTGCCGGTAGAACCACAGGTAATCGTAGCCACGCTCCTGCCAACCATCCGCAAGCAGAGCATCGACTTGCGAGCCCGCCAATCCGCCCAGCGCAACGGCGAACGCCGGCAACCCTACGGAGGCATGGCGCTGCATGGAAGACCCGAAGCGCGACAGCGGCGGCAGGACGCCGGCCAAGGTTCGGTTCAAGAGGTTCGAGCGCGCGCCGATGTTCGACCAATAGCGCGGATAGCCGCAAAAGATTTCATCACCGCCCTCGCCGCTCAACGCCACGGTAACCTCGCGGCGCGCGAACTCAGCGATCAAATAATTGGACCATGCCGCACTGTCGCCGAACGGTTCATCGAACAACTGCGGAATGGTATCGAGAGCGGCCGCGAAATCGGCCATCGGCGCGGTCATCTCGGTGTGCAATGTCGCCAGGTGAGTTGCCGCGCTGCGCGCCGCATCGAGCTCGGACCGGTCGCGCGCCTCGAACCCCAAACTATAGGTGCGCGGCCGCTCGAGGTAGTACGCCGTGAGCGCCGAATCCATGCCGCCGCTCAAGAAAACGCCCACCGGCACGTCCGACAACGTGTGAGCCGGCACGACCTCCTGCAGTAATCCATCCAGCTGCTGCAAGGTGTCGGCTTCACTCCTCGCCGTGATCGCAGGCGACGGTCGCCAATATCGCTCGATGCTGACGCGGCCGTCTTCCCAGGTCAGTGCGTGACCGGCGGGTAGCTTGGCGATGCCCTGATAGATGGTCTTGGGCGCAGGTATGTAGCCATGGACGAGAAAGTCGCGCACCGCACTGCGCTCGATCGCCGGCTGCCCAAGCACCCGCAAAGCCTTCAATTCCGACGCGAACGCAATGCCATCGGGTAGGATCTGGTAGTACAACGGTTTTATCCCGAGCCGGTCTCGAACCAGCAACAGGCGGCGCGCGGCGGAGTCCCAAAGACCGAATGCGAACATCCCCGCGAGACGGCCGAGAGCCGCGGCGCCGCCGGCGGCGAGCAAATGCAACAGGGTTTCGGTATCGCCGGTGGAATGCCACGGTCCATTGAGGCGCTGGCGCAATTGCTGGTGGTTGTAGATCTCGCCGTTGTAGGTGAGCGCCAGCGGGCCCAGCACCATGGGCTGAGACCCTGCCGGGGACGTATCCTGGATGGCAAGCCGCCGGTGCCCGAGGGCGGCCCCCGGAGAGGTCCAAAAGCCCTCGCCGTCCGGGCCCCGATGCCGCAGGCGCTGCGCCATGGCCTTTACTGTGTCGCTGCTCGCGCGCGATCCGATGATACCGACTATGCCGCACATGGGCGCCAGTCTAGCGCGACCCCGGGGCTATCATGTACCGCTAGCCATCCGGCAGCGCTTCGTTTAGGGTGCACCCTGGAGCAGTAATATATGGCAACACCAGCCGATCAACGCCTGCTGGAACTACTGGAGAAATGGCTCACGAGTCTTGAGCTCCATGCGAAATATTGTTCGCTGGACGACGGCAGCTACTCCAAGATACAACCTTGGCCGGAACATCAACGTCCGAGCCGCTGGATCATCGATCTTGCCAAGCAGAAAGCGCTTGCCCTGCAGGGTCAGATTCAGGAACGCATCAAGATGGGGGACGCGAAATTTTCCGAATCGCTGGAGTTAATGACTTTCCTTGCGAATCTCGTCGGCTCGGAGCACATCGAGCGCTTCATCCCGTTGGCCGAGCCCGCCAACGAGCGCGCCTTGGGAGGGGAGCTCCCCGACGGCCAGCCGGCCGCGCCGAGCGACGCCGCAACCGGTACGCGAGAAATGCCGAAGTTCATCGGCAGCCAGCAACACGCGCCGCCGCCCGTGGGCACCCCCGCCGTCGCACGCACCGAACGCAAGGCGGCCGACCTCAAGCGCACCGCGCCGGCCCCGGCCTCTGACCGCAATGGACCCTCGGAGGAGGCGCGCGAGCAGGTCATCGCCGACGCGACGCGCTTGGTGCAATGGGGCCGCAAATGGTACGAATTGGCCGAACTCATCGCAAGCATGGCGGATCGGCCGCATTTGACCGACGTGCGACGTATACTAAAAGATAACAAAGCGGTCATCGACGAGAGAGCCGGGCGCACGTAATTTTCATTCGAGCCGGTCCGACGCCGCGCAAAACAATCAATTGTAGGGAACCTCCTAGCCTCATCTTCGCTCAAAGGCGGCCATGATTACGACGAAACATTTATCCAAGCGTTATGGTGAAATACTTGCGGTCGACGACTTGACGTTCGCGGTGGCACCGGGCGAAGTATTGGGATTCTTGGGCGCCAACGGCGCCGGGAAATCCACTACCATGCGCATGATCGCCGGTTTCATATCGCCCACGGCCGGTCGGGTGACGGTGTGCGGGCACGACATCGAAAGCGCACCGGTGGCCGCGAAGGCCTGCATGGGCTACCTCCCCGAGGGCGCGCCCAGCTACGGTGAAATGACGGTGGGAGAATTTCTCGATTTCGTCGCCGACATTCGCGGCTTGACCGGTGAACAGCGGCGCCGACGGCGCAGCGTGGTGATCGAGCGGCTCGCCTTGGGGCCGGTCATCGACCAAGTCATCGAAACACTCTCCAAAGGCTTCCGGCGACGCGTCGGGCTGGCCCAGGCGCTCATCCACGACCCGCAGGTTCTGATCCTGGACGAACCGACCGACGGCCTGGATCCGAATCAGAAGCATGAAGTGCGCCGCCTCATCAACGAACTCAGCAAGGACAAACTCGTCATCGTCTCCACCCACATCTTGGAAGAAGTGCATGAGGTATGCACCCGCGCCATCATCATCGCGAACGGCCGCATCGTGGCCGACGAAACGCCGAGCGCGCTCGTGGCACGCTCGCGCTACCACCATGCCGTGAGTCTGCGCTTCGAGAAGCCCGAACAGCTCGCCGCCGCAATCCGGGACATCGCGGCGTTGCCCGAAGTGGCGGCGGTCGAGTCGAACGAGCGCGACCTCAAGCTCACCGCGGTGCCCCGTCCGGGCGCCAATGCGTTGCCGGCCGTGAGCGCCATCATCACAAAGAACGACTGGGACGTGCCCGAGCTGTACCTCGAAACGGGGCGGCTCGACGAAGTATTCCGCTCGTTGACTCAGGCGCATCCGGGCGGCGCTGCGGCAGGGCCGGCCATTGGCACTGAGGGAGCGTCGCTTTGAACAAGGTTGGGACAATTTTTCGGCGCGAATTGCGCAGCTATTTCGCGACCCCGCTGGCCTATGTCTTCATCGTGATTTTTCTGGTGCTGGCCTCCGTGTTCACGTTTCAGGTGGGCGGACTGCTCGAACGCGGTCAAGCCGATTTGCAGCCGTTTTTCCGCTGGCATCCGTGGCTGTATCTCGTGCTCATCCCGGCCATCTCCATGCGTCTTTGGGCCGAGGAGCGCAATAGCGGCAGCATCGAGCTGCTGATGACGCTGCCGATCACGCTGTGGCAGGCAGTTACGGCCAAGTTTCTCGCCGCTTGGGTGTTTGCGGGAATCGCGCTGTTGCTGACGTTTCCCGTGTGGCTCACCGTCAATTATCTGGGCCGCCCCGACAACGGCGCCATCGCCGCCGCCTACGTCGGCAGCTTCCTCATGGCGGGCGGTTTTCTGTCCATCGGCATGTGCATGTCCGCGGCCACGCGCAACCAAGTCATCGCCTTCATCACCGCGGCGCTGGTCGGCTTGATCTTCCTGCTCGCCGGCTTTCCGCTGGTGCTGGACTTCGTGCGCGCGGTGATGCCGCAGGCCGTGGTCGACGCCATCGCCTCTTTGAGTTTTTTCACGCACTTCGACGCCATCTCCAAGGGCGTGATCGATTTGCGCGATCTTGTGTATTTCGCAGTGCTGATCGGCTTCTGGCTGACGGCCACGGCGTTGGTGCTCGACATGAAAAAGGCGGAATAGGTGAACGGCAATCGTTGGCAAAGAACCGGTTATGGCGTGGGCGGCTTGCTGGCCCTCCTCGTGCTCTTCTTAGGCATCGTCATGCTGTCGAATGCGCTCTTGCGCGGCGTGCGTTTGGACCTCACGCAGAACAAGCTGTACACGCTGACGCCCGGCACGCGCCAGGTGCTGGCCGAACTCAAGGAGCCCGTCAATCTGTATTACTACTTTTCGCGCGACGCGGCGGTCAAACAATCGCCGCTCCTCATGCCGTATGCGAACCGGGTGCGCGAATTCCTCGAAGAGATCGCCGCGCGCTCCGGCGGCAAGGTGCGCCTGCGCGTCATCGATCCACAGCCGTTTTCGGAGGATGAAGATAGAGCGGCGGAGTTCGGTCTGCAATCGCTGCAAACGGGCGGCGGCGATGCGCTCTATTTCGGTCTGGCCGGCACCAACTCGACGGATGGCCGCGCGGCGATTCCCAGCTTTCAAACCGACCGCGAAGAATTCCTGGAATACGACACGGCCAAACTCATCCATGAATTGGGCACGGCCAAGAAGCCCGTGATCGGCCTGATGAGTTCGCTCGGCATGCAAGGCCGGTTCGATCCGATGACGGGTCAGATGAGCGAGTCGTGGCCCATCCTCGCTCAGATTCAGCAGATCTTCACGGTGCGGTCCTTGACGTCCGACGTCGATCACATCGACCAGGACGTCGATGTACTGATGCTCGTGCATCCGAAACAGCTACCCACCAAGACGCTGTACGCCATCGATCAGTTCGTCATGCACGGCGGGAAAATGCTGCTGTTCGTCGATCCGAATTCCGGCGCCGACACCAGTGGCCAGGACCCGTCGAACCCGCTCGCGAGCGCGATGACCGACCATTCGTCGAATCTCGAGCCGCTGCTGTCGACCTGGGGCGTCGGCTACGATCCCGGCAAGGTGATCGGCGATTTGCAGCTGGGGCTGGAAGTCCGCACCAGCATGCAGTCGCCGCCGGTGCGTCACATCGGCATACTCGGCTTGCACCACGACGACTTGGATCAAAAGGATGTCGTCACGACGTCGCTCGACATCATCAACATGGCGACGGCCGGGTATCTCACGGCGCGCCAAGGGGCCAAAACGACGATCGAGCCGTTGTTGCTGAGTTCGACGAGCGCCGCGCCCCTGCCCGCCGAACGCTTCAACGGGCTGACCGATCCGGCGACTCTGCGTGACGGATTCAAGCCCACCGGCACCCGTTACGTGCTCGGCGCGCGCATCACCGGGCCCTTGGAATCGGCGTTCCCGCAAGGGGCGCCCGTAGACGGCAAGCCGGCCGCCGGCCCGCCGGTGGCGCACTTGGCGAAGTCGGTATCGCCGGCGAACATCGTCATCATTGCGGATACCGATCTGTTGATGGATTACATGTGGGTGCAGACGCGCGAATTGTTCGGTCAACGAGTCGCGCAGGCGTTCGCGAACAACGGCGATCTGGTCGCCAACATTCTCGACAACTTGAGCGGCAGCAGCGCGCTCATCAGCATTCGTGGCCGTGCCAGTTTTTCGCGTCCGTTCGAGCGCGTGGAAGCCCTGCGGCGCCAGGCCGACGATCGCTTGCGCAGCAAGGCCACGGAGCTGCAGTCGGAACTGCAATCGACCGAAGCCAAACTGACCGAGCTGCAAAGCAAACGCAATGATCAGTCGTCGCTCATGCTCTCCCCCGAACAGGAACAGGAAATCAAACGCTTCACTGCCGAGAAAGCAGGGATACGCAAAGAGCTGCGCGAGACGCAGCGCGGCCTGAACGTCGACATCGACCGTCTCGACAACACGCTGAAGATCATCAACATCGCGGTCGCACCGCTGATCGTCGCCGTGGCCGGCGGAATCGTCCTGGCAGCGCGCCGCCGTCGTAGGTCGCGAGGCTCACCGCAGACTCAGGCCTCACTCGGCGAGTCGAGCTCGCCATGAGCCGGCAACGCTTCACGCTGCTGCTGATCGCGGCGCTGGTGGTCATTACGGGCGCCTTGTATCTGGCCACGCAACGCAATCAGCCGCAGGAGACGCAGGGCGCGGCATTGCTGCCGTCGCTCGCCGGTGACTTGAACACGGTTACCGCCGTGCTGATTCGCAAGGGCAGCGCCACGCCCACGCTGACGCTGCACAAAACCGGTGATCAGTGGACGGTGGCGGAGCGCGCGGACTATCCGGCGGACGTCGCGAAGATCCGCAAGCTGTTGCTGTCGCTGCACGATGCGAAGATCATCGAGGAAAAGACTGCCGATCCGGCGCGGTTTTCCACCATCGGCGTCGAGGATCCGGCGGCCGGCGGTCCGGCGGCCGGCGGCCCGGCAACATCCACGGCGCTGGGCACCGAAGTCACGGTGGTTGCGCCCGGCGGCAAGCACGCGGTGATCGTGGGCAAGCCGGTGGGCGAAGGCACCTTCGTGCGGCGCGTGGGTGAGAACCAGGCCTACAGCGTCGAGCCGGCCATCAGCATCGAAACCGAGCCCCGTTTCTGGATCGATTCACGGCTGCTCGACGTGCCGGTTGCCCTGATTCAAAGCGTCGACGTCAAACCGGCCGCGGGCGCTGCGTATAGCCTGCATCGCCTGAACCCGGCGGACAACACGTACAGCCTGGACGGCGTGCCGGCGGGCCGCAAAGCCCTGGATGCCCATGCGCTCGCGCCGGGACCGACGACGTTCTCCGGCCTCACGGCGGAAGATGTCGCGCCCGCGGGCGGCATCGATTTTGGCCAAGCGTCGCAAGTGGTCGTGACCCTCACGGACGGCAACGTCATTACCCTCACGGGGACGGCCATCGCCGACAAGCACTGGCTCGAGGTGAAGGCCACCAAGAACGCGGCATTGACGGCGAAGACGCAGGGACGCGCCGTCGAAATCGCGAGCTACAGGTACGACGCCCTTTTCAAACCCCTGGAGCAGTTGCTCGTCCCCAAGGAGCCGCCCGCCAAGCCGCCCGCCGCGCCGGCGCACGCAACGCATAAGCCAACGCCCAACACGGCGCCGTGACCAGCGGCGTCAGTGCGGGTTTCGGCAGGCGTTTCGCGGCGCTGATCTACGATGCGGTGCTGTTGTTCGCGTTGCTGATGATCTACACGGCAGCGTCCATCGCATTCACGAAGGGTCACGTGGCGGTGAGCCGCGAGTCGGCCGGCGGCTGGTTCTACGCGTACCGCGCCGGAGAACTCGGGGTGATTGCCGGCTACTACATTCTCAACTGGGTGCGCAGCGGCCAAACACTGGGAATGCGCGCGTGGCATCTGCGCGCCGTGAGCGACCGCGGCAAGCCGTTGAGCGGCGCCTCCGCGGCGCTGCGTTTTCTGTGCGGATTCTTGGCGTGGCCGCCCGCGGCGCTCGGCGTGCTCTGGCTGTACCTCGATCCCGACCGCGTGGCGATCCACGATCGACTGTCCAAGACTCGCGTGCTGCACCTAGCGCGTTCGTGATATCGCGATGAACGTACAGAACCCGACGACCGCGGTGGGCAGCCAGCCGACGATCACCGGATTCAAGCCGAATAGTTGACCGCCTTTCTCGACCATCCCGGTGATGAGGAAGAACACGACCCCGAGCAGCACGCCGATCACCGTGCGGGCGCCGGCTCCCGTGGTTCGCAAGGGCCCGAAGACGAACGGCAGCGCGAGCAGCGTTACCACGATGACGGCGAACAGACGGGCGATGCGCGACCAGAAGCCGATTTCGTAAACGGCCGTGTCCAAGTTATTGCGCCGTAGATGATCGATGTAGGAGGCCAGACCGCGCAGCGTCAACAGGTCCGGATCGGTGGCCGCAAGCCCGAGAAAATCCGGGTTCACGGACGAGGTCATCGTGATCTCCGGAACGACTTCACTCTCGATGTGATCGTCGCTGAAGCGAGTAGTCGACACATTGTGCAGGCGCCAGTGACCGGGATCGGCCACCGAGATGCGCTCGGCGTGCTTCACCGACAGCAAGCGGTTGCCGTCCAACTCGAACAGCGACACGCCGCCGAATGCCTGGTCGACTTCGCCGGTTTGCACCCGCAGGATCAAGTTGCCGTCCTTGACCCAGGCGCTGCCGGTTCCGGCAAAGCTGATGTCCGCCAGCTTGCTCGTCGTCTTCTCGCGTTTTGCCAACTGAGCCATGGGCG
>Ga0209415_10019664_pt1 | contig 10555 bp, 10 predicted proteins | sample PeaSoiSIISIP2007_FD_187696 | JGI IMG/M metagenome (GOLD analysis project Ga0209415, IMG submission 187696) | Peat soil microbial communities from Weissenstadt, Germany - SII-SIP-2007 (SPAdes) (version 2) | ecosystem: Environmental > Terrestrial > Soil > Wetlands > Peat | place: Germany... | reverse complement strand
TGTAAGAAGCGAGAAGATCACAGCGAAAATGTAGAAACTTCAGGGACAGGCTTCCAGCCTGTCACTGGAGGCTGGACATACGGGGGGACGGCACAAACATGACCAAGACAAAGTTCTTTTGGCTGCGTAGGACAGGCTTTCAAGCCTGTAATTTTCTTCCAGATTGAGGCTCGTCAACAGTGGGCGCACTGCGGAACCAAGAATGACAGGCTTGAAAGCCTGTCCTACGCAGCCATTTAGTCGTTATTGTTGTTGCTGTGGGCGGAATGGGTCTGGAAACTTGAACGACAGTCGAAAGCAGGTCGATTCCCGCGACATCGGCCTTCGCTTACGCTCGATACTTGCGCAACATCTCTCCGAGACGGGATCCGGCGATGTCCTGCCAGGGACGTTTCTGGATCGCATCGCGGTCTTTGGCGAGATGTTGGCCCTATGGGGTTCCAAAACCAACCTCACCGCGCATCCACAGGATCCGGAGGAGATCGCGTTCCATGTGGTCGATAGCATCATGCCCCTGGTCCTGGCGCGGCAATATTTGTCCGCTCTCCCACATTCGGCGGTGGGTGAAATTCGGGAATCTGACGCTTTTCAAGTGCTCGCCGAGGCCCTCGCTCCCGGCAAGCGGGTCCTGGACTTCGGCAGCGGTGCCGGCTTTCCCGGTCTGATTCTCGCAATCGCATCTGAGGCAAGCTTCACCCTGGCCGAGGCCCGTCAGAAGCGGGCTAGCTTCCTGAAGGTGGTGGCCTCTCAGATGGCGCTTGAAAACGTGGAAATCATCGCCGCCCGGATATCGCCCGCGACGCTCACGGCTACGTTTGATACGGTCGTGTCGCGCGCGTCGGGGCCAACACCGGAGTTTTACGACCTCGCAGCCCGCACTTTGGTACCCGGCGGGTCTGCCATTCTCTATTGCAACCCCTCACAGCGGCTGGAGCTGGACGCCGCAAGGCGGGCCGGTTTGGGTGCGTATCGGCGCTATCGATACACAGTCAGGCGCGCGGATCGCGCGGTCGAGCGGATGCTTGCTGTTTGGCAAAAGCCGGAAAAGTCCCCTGAATCCTAGGACATTTCTGAATCCTCTCGCGAGCTTTTGATTCTCGGCGGGCTTCGGGCGTAGATTTATATGGTCGGGCGGGCGATCTTTAGCCCGTTTTGCGGACGGTGGAGGTTGGATGTGGGGCGTGTAGTGGCAATTGCCAACCAAAAGGGTGGCGTGGGTAAGACCACCACTGCCATCAATCTCGCAGTAGCGCTGGCCGACCTCAAACTCCGGGTCCTACTCATCGACCTCGACCCGCAAGGTAACGCCACCTCCGGTGTGGACTCGCGGCGCGAACTGAGCGGCCCGAAAAAGGCCTGGTCCAAGACCATGTACGATGTTCTCATCGGGCGAGCCCAGCTTATCGATGTGGTTCGACCGGTGCGGCACTTTCTGTTCCTGGCGCCGTCGAGCAGCGACCTGGTGGGCGCCGAGGTGGAACTTGCCGCGACGGAAGGGCGGGAGCGGATCCTAGCCTCGGCCATCAAGCCAATCGCGCAGAATTATAACTATGTTCTAATTGATACGCCGCCTTCCCTCGGACTCTTGACCCTCAACGCCCTGGTAGCCGCGACTTCCATCCTGGTGCCCATGCAGTGCGAATACTACGCATTGGAGGGCCTGAGTTCGCTGGTCGGCACGATCCGCCGGATCAACAGCGCGCTCAATCCGGCGCTCAAACTCGAAGGCCTGGTCCTGACCATGTTCGACGGCCGCAACCGGCTAAGCCACGAGGTCGCGCGCGAGGTTCGCGAGCATTTCGGCGCCCAGGTCTTTGACAGCGTCATCCCGCGCAACGTGCGGCTGTCGGAGAGCCCCAGCCACGGCCTGTCGGTATTGGAATATGACACCAAGTCGGCCGGCGCGCAGAGCTACCGCGCGCTGGCCCGGGAACTGACCGCGCGCAATCCGGATTTCACCGGCGATGACGCGCGCGGCGCGGGCGGCAAGCCGCAGTGACGCACATAACAAACTGACAGGCTTGAATTCCTACGAAATGATAGAGCGGGAGCATGGTTGGCGGCGCAGCCAAACGGGAGGAGGAGCATGATTCGTAAACCGTTGGGACGTGGTCTGGGAGCCCTGATCGAGGGCGCGCCGGCGGCCGCGGAGTCCGCCGCTTCGCCCCCATCCAACTTTATCGACGTGCCGCTGCATCAAATCGTCCCGTCGCCGTTTCAGCCGCGGCGCCATTTCGACGGCGAAAGTCTGCGCGAGCTGGCCGAAGCGATTCGCGCCCAAGGCGTTATCGAGCCGCTGGTGGTGCGCCCGGTTGCGGAACGCGGTCTGGGCGGCTTGCGTTACGAACTGATCGCCGGGGAGCGCCGCCTGCGCGCCGCGAAGCAGGCGGGGTTGGAGACCGTGCCCGTGGTGGTGCGTGACCTTGACGATCGCGCCGCCCTGGAGATGTCGCTGGTGGAAAACCTCGCCCGCGAGGACTTAAACGCGGTGGACGAGGCGCGCGCATTCACCCGCCTGGCGCGGGAGTTCGCGCTCAGCCACGAGCAGATCGCCCAGCGGATCGGCAAGAGCCGCCCCTATGTCAGCAATACCATCAGGCTGCTGGATCTCCCCGAAGCGGTGCTGCAAATGCTCGAGAGCGGCGAGCTGACCTCGGGCCAGGTGCGGCCGCTGATTGCGCTCGAATCAGCTTCGGCGCAGATCGCCGCGGCCAGGGAAATCGCCGCCCGCGGGATTTCCGCGCGCGGCGCGGAGGAGCTGTCGCGCAAGCGTCAGGTCCACGCCAGGCCTGCCGCGGCGCCGGCCGCCGACGTTCATCTTCAGGCCCTGGTGGAGGGCCTCCAGCGGGCGCTCAAGCGGAAAATCCGCGTGGTGAGAGGCCGCGGCAAGGCACCGGGGCGAATCGAAATCGAATTTTACGACGACAATGACCTGACCGCGCTGGCGACGATGCTGGCGGGTCATTCCAATGGCCATCGGGGTGCGTCGGCGTTATAATCGTTCTATCCAGGCGAGCCTCTTGTTGTAGGGGCGGTTCATGAACCGCCCCTGTCCGGTCGCTTGAAGCGTTTGGTTCGATGAGCGATTTTTACGCCAATCAAAATCGGGTTCGGTATCTCCGCGCGGCGGCATTTGCGATCGCGTTGTTGCTGGTCACGGGTCTTGACGCTTTCGCCCAGACCGCGGTCGGCACGATCTCGCAGGTAGCCGGGACTCCCCAGGTGGCGCGCGGCGGCCACACTGCGACCGCCACGCAGGGGATGGCGGTCATGCTACTCGACAAGCTCACCACTGATGCCAGCTCCTCGTTGACCGCGACCTTTGACGACGGCAGTTCGGCCGAGCTCAGCGAAAACAGCGTGCTGGTTATCGACGAACACGTGGCCAGCGCCGGCAAGACCCGGTTGAGTCTGTTGGGCGGGCGTCTGGTGGCGCTGGTCAACAAGGGTTTGCGGGGCTCGGCGGGTGCCGATTTTGTTGTTCAGACCCCCAATGCCTTCCTTGCGGTAAGAGGGACCAAATTCAAGGTCAAGTACGCCGACAGTTCGGCCTTGTACGACGGCCCCTCCACTGAAGTGGCCGTGATGGAAGGGACGGTGCTTGCGGCCAACCGCGCCGCTCCAAATCAGACTGTCGAAGTGACCGCCGGCTATGAGACGGTCATTCTGGGAACCCAGCCCCCGCTGCCGCCCGGTCCGATTGGATTGGCCGGAATGGGCGGCGGCCGCAGCAAAGGCTATCCGGGGGCGGGTCCCGGCGGCGCCGTGGCTCCCCCGCCTCCGCCACCACCACCGCCCCCCGCTCCTCCGCCTCCGGGATAAGACAAGACGCCATTGCGTACGCTTTGCCATGGCGCAGCAGGAATAGCGGTTGGTCTCCCGATGTTGGGCCCAGCACCGGCTCGAGACCGGGCGCCCGCTGGCGTTCACGCTCCCACACGGCGGCAGTGACTATAACGTAACCCGGCGGCGCATCGCCGAGCATCCCGCTGACCACCGGCGCGTTGCGATCCAGATAGAAAACCAGCGCGGCGGGATCTCCCATCCGATAGATAAAGAGCGGTTCTTCGGCGCCGACGATCCGATCGATCTGGGCCGCGGCGGCTTGGAACGAACCTTGGCCGCAGGTCTTTGCTTCCCGGCGCGGGATGAATACCAGATTGAAAGCGATCAGCGCCGCGCACAACGCGATGAACGTCGGTCTGACGATGCGCCCATAGCGAGGCGCGACGCGGTACTCAATCCACCACGCAATCAGCACCGCCGCCGGCGGCCATAACGGCAGCAGGTAGCTGCGCCGCTTGTAGGCCGCCAGGGTGAAGAAAATCACCGAGACCACCCAGAAAATCGCGAGGCATGCGACCGCGTCCAAGGCCGTATCCGGCGGCGATTCCTCACGCCGATGGCGTGCGGCGGTCAGGGCGGTGCCGACCGCGATTGGCGCGATCAGGCTCAACGGCGAGGAATTGAGCAGCAGCGGCTCGACGTAATACCAGGGCACCATCGTGCCGAGCGCCCCGAAGAAGCGGCCGAAGTTCTCGCTGCCGACCTGGCGGCTTAGGAAATCGTAACGCCCGCTGATAAAACAGGCTGCGTACCAACTCGATCCGACGGCTATCGCCAGCAGCGCGGAGCCCGGCGAGAACATCTGCGCCGCGATACTCCAATCACGTTTGACCGCGATGAACACGGCTACCGACAACAGCGGCATGATCGCCCCGACCGGTCCCTTGGCCAAAACTCCCAACCCCAGCGCGAGCGCGAAGAGCCATCGCCAAGCCGCCGCACCATCGGGGGCGTTGCGGGCCTTGAGCCACGACAGAAAGCTGGTCAGCGCTAACGCCTCGCAAAAGGTCAGCGTCATATCGACGCGCCCGAAGCGGGCCTGGCTGACGTACTGGTAGGAGCCGAGCAGGACCATCGCGGCGAGTGGCGCGGCGCACCCGCCGAATATCGTGTACGTAAACCATACTACTAGTAGAAGACCCGCTGTGCCGTAGAGCGCCGCCGGCAGGCGCAGATTGAAGGGGGTAACCTTGCGGATCCCGAACAGCCGATCGATCGCGAGCGCCGTCCAATGGAACAGCGGCGGCTTGTACATCGCGTCGCGTCCGTTGGCCAGCGGAAACAGCCCGCCGCCATGCTCGACCATCTGCTGGACGAACAATCCTTCGATCGCCTCATCGTAGCTGCAGACCCCCGCCGCGCCGAGCCCATGCAAGGTGAGGAACAACGCCAGCGCCCCGATACCGAATAGCGCAATCCAACGCGTGACCTTGGACTGGCGATCGGCCGGAGATCCACGGGCGGCGCTGCTCGAACTGCTCAAGCGCTTTTCCTTCGCCGCCGCGTCAACGAGTGCGCGAGGCGGGCGGGAATTCGATGCGAAAGATGGACAGGCGCTTGATGCGCTCCTGATCGTAGCCGCGCCACTTCGCCGCCGGGACGTCTTTTGGTGCGATCCTGCGGAACTTAAGCCGCTTGAAGAAGCGCGCCGCGTGCTCTTCGCTGGTGCAGGCGAACACATAACGCAGCTTGCGCGCCTGCGCTTCCTTGAGGACCTCGCGCACCAGTTCGGCGCCTACGCCTTCGCCCTGAAAGCGGGTCAGGGTGTAGAGCGCGGTCAGCTCGCCGGCGTGTTCGCGATGGTACGGCTCGGTCAGCAGCGAGCAGATTCCTGCCAGATGCTCGTCGGCGACGCGATAGCCGAAGCACGAGGGAAGGATTTGCGCGATCTCTTCTTCGGTGCGCAACAGCAGCAGCCCTTCGCTCTGGCCGCGCTTGATCATCGCCTCGGCCTCTTCGAAATCTTCAAGGGCGATCGACTTTACCGAACCGTAGGCCGCTTTGGTGAATAACGTTCCGGTCCCAATGAAGCTGAAGAGTTCGTCGTAAACGCTGCGCGGCGCGGTCAGATTGACCGAATTAACGCCGTCCTCCACAGCCCGCTGGGCGGCGCGCAGCATCACGCGGCGCAGCTTGGAGCGCTCGCGGCGGGCCAGGCTGTTGATCCGCCGCGTCTGCACGAACGAGACGCGCCGGCCGTCGGGCTCAGTGAGCCCGCCCTGACGGTCGAGCAGGACCAGCTTGAAGACGTCCAGGCGGCTGGCCAGCTCCTGGGCGAAGACCGTCAGGTCCTCGGCGTCGGCGGTGCGCGCTCCCGCCACCGCGATACGGCCCGCCCGCAGAATGCGCCAGATTTGCGTCACGGCCGAATCGGGCGGGTAGGGACGGGTGCGCAGTCCCCGGGTGGGGTCGAAGATTGGCGGCGTCTGGCGCGGCGCGAGCCGGCCCATCCGGCGCAACACGCGGGGCAGCACGTCCTCGGCGGCGATCAGGATGCAGCGGGTCTGGTTGCGCACCAGTTCGCGCAGCGCGCGCGCCAGTGAATCGAGCTCGCTCAGGCGCTGGCCGGCGGGCGGCACCAGCGCGAAGAGCAGGCCTTTGGCGTAAAATTCCTCAAGATAAAAGTTCTTTTCATTCAGGGGGCGGGGCACCTGTCTGGTATCCGGCTCGGCCAGCGGCACTGGCCGTGAAATAGCTGGCGGTTCGCTCACCCTATCTCATTACCTTCCGGACGCTTTTGCGCGCGAGCAAGTCACGAAAACTTATACAGATGTGCGAACGTTTGAGTAAGGGAAGACCTTGGATCGCGCGCGGCTCGCAACAGTTCCGGATAGCGGGAATCGGCCGGATAGCGGCAAGCGCAATCAGGCCTTGAGCTGGGCCATGTCGGGTTGGGCGGGAGGCGGGGTCGCAATCATCGCCATCGGCATCTGGGAGGACGCGATCTGCTGAAGGTTGCTTTGCGAAAAAACTTCGAGCAGGACGCGCTGGCCATGCTCCCAGACCCGGAACATCCGGCATCGCGGCTGCAGACTGCAGACGTTGGAGTCTTCCAGGCAGACATTGAGATTGATCGGTCCTTCGACCGCCTCGATTATGTCCTTGAACGAGATCGCTTCCGCCGGCCGGCCGAGCTGATAACCGCCGCCGGGTCCGCGCCGCGAGCGCACCAGGCCGCTGCGCATCAGGTCGCGGATTACCTTTTCCAGGAAATACTTCGGGATGTGTTCGTGCTCCGCGATTTGGTTGCCGTTGGCGACGCCCTCGGGAACGTCCGCGAGATGGATCATGGCGCGCAACGCGTACTCAATCTTGCGGGGGATTTGCATCACGCTCATGGCCGACCTCCGTACCTGGCGTCACCAGTCACAATTTTCCCCGCACGCAATCTCATCTCGCCTTCGCGCCGCGCCCGCCGTTTCGCTGGGTGACGAATTTCTCAATGTACTTGGCCAACAGGTCGCTCTCGATATTCACCGCCGACCCGGGCCGCTTGGTTCCTAATGTAGTCATCTTCAGCGTGTGCGGGATAAGCGCGCACGAAAAGCGCCGGCCGCGCACGCCGAACACGGTCAGGCTGATTCCGTCCACCGCGACCGAGCCCTTTTCCACCAGGTAGCGCGCCTGCTCCGGCCGGACCTCGAAGGTGAAGAGCTGCGAATCACCCTCAGGTTCGATGGCAACGATCTTTCCCAGGCCGTCGACGTGACCATAGACCAGATGGCCGTTGAGCAGGGTGCCCATCGTCAGGCTGCGCTCCAGGTTAACCGGGTTGCCGGCTTCCAGGCTCCCCAACGCGGTCCGGCGCAGCGTCTCCGCCGAGACGTCCATCGACATCGACCCCCGCGCCTTGGCAACGACCGTTAGACAGGCGCCGTTGACCGCAACTGAGTCGCCGATCTTTATCCTGGCGGTGGGCAGGTGCGTACCTACCGTTATCAGCGCACCCTTTTCAGTTGGCTTGAGGCCTTTGACCGAACCAAGGTCTTCGATAATCCCGCTAAACACTGCTACGCTCTTTCCCGAAGGTCGCGCCCGTCGATCGCCGATGCGCCCCCGGTCAGCGTCCAAACGGCCCGAATCGCGCTCAGGAATCCTTAAAAATGATAGCCTTTTGCGAGCCTTCAACGCAATCAGCCCTTTCCTGCCGCAGCGGGTGGTCAGCTGCGCCTGGCGCCGGTTTGAAGGCGGCGCACATGGTGTCTAAGATGGGATGCCATGGCTACAGGGGAAATCAGGGCGCTGCTCTTTGACTTCGGCAACACGCTTGCCTTCCTCGATTATGAAGCATTGGCGGAGGAGTTCCGCGCCGTGCTGCCGGCGCTCGACGCCGTCGCGCTGGAGCGGGCCGAGTACGTGGGCCGCCAGGCGCTCGACGATTACGTGATGAACGCCAGGCCGCTGGACCTCGACAAGGCCTACGAGCTGTATTTCCGGGCATGGATGGCGGCGGCGGGGATTCCGCCCTCGCGCATCGACTGGTGCCGCGAGCGCTTCATGGCGTTGAATCAGGCGGAGTCGCTGTGGCGCGTCGTCCGCCCAGGTATCACGGACCATCTTCAGCAATTCCGCGACGCCGGCTTTCGCCTGGGGGTGGTTTCCAACGCCTTGGGAAATATCGAGGCGGACGCGGCGCGCTACGGCCTGGCGGACTACTTTGACGTGATAATCGACTCCCACGTCGTCGGCGTTGCCAAGCCCGATCCGCGCATCTTTCATATCGCGCTGGAGCGCATGCGCATCGCTCCCGGCGAGGCCCTGTTTGCCGGCGATTTGTATTCGATCGACATGGTGGGCGCGCTGGCCGCCGGGCTGCGCGGATGCAAGCTAATCGACGTGATGGACAACTATTCGTGGGTCGATCATGTCAGAATCCGCGGCATTCACGAGTTGCCTCATCGCTGATCACGCGCGGGCGCGGGCGACGCGCGGCGCGCAGATTGACTTTCACCCCGGAGACGTATCGGACGATGGCCGCTATCAAAGAGACGGCTGAACGGTTGTGGCGCGGGGAGCTCTCGACCCGCGACCAGCATCCGTTCACCGCGACCGGTGAGATCGAAGAGATCGCGTCCAAGGTGGCCTTTTGCCGATGGTTCGGCAATTTCGCGGTCAGCAAGACCGACGAGGGCCTGGTGCTGATCGACACCGGCAGTTACCTGAACCAGGACCAGGCGTTGGCCCTGGTGCGCAGTTACTCCACGGCGCGCGTCCACACGATCATCTATACGCATGGACATCTGGACCACGCCGGCGCGGCGGCCCCGATCATCGCTGAGGCGGGCAAAAACCGCGTCGCGCGTCCCCGCGTGGTCGGCCATCGCGCGATTGCGGAGCGCTTCGACCGCTACAAACGCGCCGCGGGCTACAACCGCCGCGTCGACGATCTGCTGTTGGGCGGCGCATCATCGTGGCCTGCGGATTTCGTCTATCCGGACACCTACTTCGATCACCAGCTCAACGTGGTGGCCGGCGGCGATCGCTTCCAATGCCATCACGCGCGCGGCGAGACCGAGGACCATTGCTGGGTTTACATTCCCGCGGCCAAGGTTCTATGCACCGGCGACTTCTTCATCTGGGCGGCGCCCAGCGCGGGCCATCCGCTCAAGGCGCAGCGCTACGCGCGCGATTGGGCGGAGGCGCTGCGCGCGATGGCGAAGAGCGGCGCGGAGGTGTTGCTGCCCGGCCATGGCAGCCCGATTTTCGGTGCGATGCGCGTGCGGCAGGCGCTCAACGACACCGCCGAGTACCTGGCCCAAATCCACGATCAGACCCTGGCCCTGATGAATGAGGGCGCGACCCTTGACCAGGTGGCGCACGGCGTCAAGCCGCCCGCCGCGTTGACCGACAAGCCCTACCTGGCGCCAATCTTCGACGAGCCCGAATTCGCGGTCCGCAACGTCTGGCGCGTCAACGGCGGATGGTACGACGGCATCCCAGCGCATCTGAAGCCCGCGCCGGAGGCCGAACAGGCGCGCGAAATCGCCGAGCTGGCGGGCGGATTCCAACGGTTGGTCGAGCGCGCGCTGGCCCGGATGCAAAGCGGCGAGCTGGCGATGGCCAGCCATCTTATCGATTGGGCGGCGGCAGCGGCTCCAGACGACGCGCAGGTCCACAGCGCGCGCGCACAAATCTACGCAGCCCGAGCCGCCGAGTCCGTCTCCACCTTAAGCTATCGCATCTTCAACGCAGCAGCTCTGGAGTCAGCAGCCAAGGCCGGTATCAGCCTGCCTCAAAGCGACCGTCAATTTTGAGTTGCCGATTTCTCGGGAGGGCCGAAAGCCTCTCCCCCGCATGGAGCTGCATGAATCCGAGCCGCGAACGTAAGAGAGCGGTCAGCCACGGGCCTGCAACGAAGGTAGTACGGATAGCGGCAGGGTGGCGGGTGCGGTGCTGACCGCTCTCTTACGTTCGCGGCTCGGATTTTTTGGCCTCGTTGGATTTCTGAGCTAAATTTAATTAATGCTGGCCTTATGCAAAGCCCGCAACGCTACCCACGATCGCTACGTCCACAACGCCGCAATAAGAGCTTGAGTGGCGGCTTGCATCGGGTCGCCGGGACCGTGCGAATACCACGCCAGGGCCGCGCCTGATACCACGGCGATCATCCACCAGCGCACCAGTTTCAGCCGCCGAGCCATTGGTATCACCGACCCGGCCGCTGCCATTGCGATAGTGCCGGCAGATCCCACATTTGCGCCGATGGCGG
>Ga0209415_10019662_pt1 | contig 10556 bp, 7 predicted proteins | sample PeaSoiSIISIP2007_FD_187696 | JGI IMG/M metagenome (GOLD analysis project Ga0209415, IMG submission 187696) | Peat soil microbial communities from Weissenstadt, Germany - SII-SIP-2007 (SPAdes) (version 2) | ecosystem: Environmental > Terrestrial > Soil > Wetlands > Peat | place: Germany... | reverse complement strand
GGAGCTGGCGGAGGGATTTGAACCCCCGACCCTCTGATTACAAATCAGATGCTCTACCAACTGAGCTACGCCAGCCGGGGCGCATATTTCTAAAGTTTAGCACTTCGCCGTTTGAGGACGCTCTGGCGAATGCTCATGGTATATTGAGGCTTGCCCGGCAGAAGCACCCCTCCACGGGCCCGTAGCTCAGTTGGTTAGAGCGCCTGCTTGACACGCAGGAGGTCAGAGATTCGAGTTCTCTCGGGCCCACCATATCTTTCGAAAACTCATGCGCAAGCGGCCGTCGGATTAGCGCGGTCTGAGGTCCATTTGCAGTCCGCTGCAATCAGCGGACTGCCTTCCCGCTAGTGCCACCTGCCAACGACTGGAGTATCGCCCGCGGCCCCGAAGACGCCGGACTTGTCGACGCCCGCATCCCAGGTCAGATTGCCGTTCCAGTCGAGCCCCCACAGTGCTACGCTGGGGCGGAAAATGCCGGCCCTGGCGACACCCGAGCCATCCCAATCCCCAATAACCCACAGGTCTCCTGGCGCGCCGAAGACTCCGGATTTGTCGGTGCCGGAGTCCCACGCCAGATTGTTGTTGATATCCAACGCCCACAGCGACACAGAGCTCCGGTAGATCCCGATCTTCGAGATGCCGTCGCCGGTCCAGTCGCCCACAATCGCGGTGTCGCCGGATGCGCCGAACACACCGGATTTGTCGATGCCCGCGTCCCAGGTCAAGTTGTTGTTGACATCTTCGGCGAACAGCGACGCCGAGGGCCGGTAGATGCCGATCTTGGAGATACCGTCGCCCGTCCAATCGCCCACGATGGGCAGGTCGCCCGATATGCCGAAGTGCCCGATTTTGTCGGTGCCGGCTTCGTAAGCCAGGTCGTTATTGATGTCGAGCGCAAACAGGTTGGTGGTGGGACGGAAGATGCCGATCTTGCTTTTGCCGTCGCCCGTCCAGTCGCCGACAATCGGCACGTCTCCCACGGTCCCGAAGAAACCGAATTTGTCGATGCCTGGGTCCCACACGCCATTTCCGTTCATATCCAGCGCGAACATGGCCGCGCTTGGCCGGAAGATCCCGATCTTGGTCGTCCCAGAGCCATCCCAGTCGCCCTTGATGAGAACATCCCCGGCGGTTCCAAAGACAAATGCGCGATCCGTTCCGGGGTCCCAAGCAATGTTGCCGTCCACATCCTGGGCGGTCATGAAGGAACTGGAGCGGAGGACGCCAACCTTTGTGGCGATCTTCGGCTGAGTTGTGAATGACCATGTCGCCGAGCTTGTGCTACCGGCGGAGTTCTTGGCCACGATCCGCCAATAGTAGAGCGTGCCTATGCTCAGCGTCGCTGGGCTGTAGGAGGTTCCGGTCGTGTTCGTAGCCAACGGCGGCGTAGATGCGGTGCCGAAGTAGACGTCGTAAGACGCCGCACCGCTGGCCGCATTCCAACTGAGCCCGGCAGTCACAGAGACGCCCGTAGCGGCGTTGGCAGGAGACACCAGGACAGGCGCTGCAGGAAGCGCGAGGACAGTGGTCGGGTCGGTCGCGCTGGCGGTCGCTGAACCTCCGCCGGAAACGCTCACCTGGTTGGTCACCTGGGCGGGAGCATTCAAAGCTACGTTGACCGTCACCGTGACGGCAGGATAGCTCGCGCCCGCTGCCAGAGCGTCGCTCCGCGTACACGTGGTGGAGCCGCAGTTCCATCCCGTTCCCGACATCGATCCCATCGTCAGCCCGCTGGGCAGAGTCTCGGTTACTGTCACGGTTCCGTTGGTCGCGCCCGCCCCATTGGCGTTCGAAACGGTCACGGTATACGTGGCACTCTGCTGCCCTTGAGCGAAGTTGCCGATGTGCGTCTTGGTGATGCTCAGCGACGGAGCAGAAACGGAAGCCCTGGGAAGGATGAGCAACGTAATGCTCTGCGCCGGAACCGTGATGCCCAGACTGGCGGCGGAATAATTGATGCCGGATAAGTGCTGGATCGAGTTCGCGGCCGTTAACTGATAGACCTGAGAAGTGCCGTTGCCCGCGAAGTTATTCAGCGCCAGCGTCACCGGCGTGCTGCCCGAAAGGACCTTGTTGATCACCATCACCGTGAGGGCGCCATCGGCCGATCGCACGGCGGCAAATGCGGAGAGATCGTCGGGATTCGCAACCGCGGCCGAGACGCTGGTGTCTCCGAAGCCGGACTTGTTTCCGTCGTAGTTGCGATACATCTTCATCGCTTTATAAGTCGGCGTCGAAGGATCGGGCGTGGTCCAGCGAGTGGCCAGGTCCAGACCTTCGCGTCCGAAGATCCCCAGGATGTCGGCCTGCGTGGTGGCCCCGTTGATGTACGGTTCCGCGCCCCAGTTGTATTCCGTGATGGCGACCGGCGTGCCGGCGAAGTAATACGTGCTCACCCAGTTCTTCAGGCGTGGAATCAGTTCCACCGTCGCGTTGATCCAGGACTGATCCACATAGTTCGGGTCCCACAGCGATCTGGTGGACTGATTGCGAAGCAATTGCATGGAATTGGAAACGTCGTTGCCAAACTCGCCACTTTGCGGATAATAGTGCACGCTGAATACGTCCAGCAGCCGCTGTCCGGTACTGACGGCGTTCTGCTTTAATTGCGAGAGCAACCAAGGCAAATAGTCCTGGCCGCCGTGATTCGCCCGATCGGGAAGATTACTCCAGCCATGCGCGGCGCCCCATTGCTGGTCATAGCCGCTGTAGAAATAACCGTCCCAGCCCCACTCTTCCGGACCCACCACGAGCGCCGTCGGATCGACAGCCTTGATCTTCGCGGAGTAATCGATGATCTTGCTGTAAATCTCATCCATCGTCGGCCCGGTGGGATGCACGTCGCGATGGGTCGAAAACCAAATGCTGTGTTCGTTGTCCAGAATGTAGTATCCAACCCCGCCGCTCGACGCCTTGCCCCAGGTGGAGACCAGGTGCTGGACCCAGCCTTGCTGATAGGTGGAGTCCACGGAAACGTCGGCGTCGTTCGGATCGTTGCCGGTGACGTCCTGCCCCGTCGAAGCCAGGATCCCGTTGCCGGCGTCCGGGAAATACGCCGCGTCGCTTCCCGTCTGCGCACCATACTTCGCGATCGAAAAGCTGGCGAGCTTGTCGCGATTCGTGCCGAGTTTCGCCACCCAGCCGATGAGCGGAACCGTCAGCATCGTCCCGGCGCCGCCGGCTTTGCTGGTCGAGAAAAACGTATCCCCGCGTTCTCCCGCCGTCGCGCTGGTGTCGCCGATACTCTCGAAATACCAATCCTGGCCCCGGTTGTCGCCGTTGATCTGCCAGTTGTACCGGCTGGTGTTGTTGCCTCCGTAGCGGTTCATCGTGAAGTTCAAGTCGGGAAGAGTGGTCGCATCTCCATAGGCCACGCCGTAGATGTTAGCGCTGATGGCGTGCCGGTTGGCCGATGCATCTACAGTCACCGTAGTGGCCGGATTCTGAGCGGCGGAGCTGAAGGTTACAGCAAAGAACGCGAAGGAGAGAAGTACAAATCGATTAGAGGACCTGCGGGACAAGACGAACCTCCCAGTACTTGGCTCGTTCCAAGTCTAGAGGCTGCCCTCGCTTCAAGCATCCCCGCAAAGGACTGAACCGCAGGTTCCTTTTAACCTTAGCTCTTGCTTAATGGCGTGGACTGGCGGTCGGCAACGCCGGCAGACCCGGGTGTCTTTACTTTCCGACCATGTGAACGGCGTCCCGCTCGTTATCGCAGACGTGCTCCAGCATTTCGTAGTCCGCGAGCAGTTCAAAATGGAGCGTGGGCGTCCACGGCTTGGTATACGTCTTCGGGTCGTCAATCGTAACCACCAGATCCATGTGCCCCAAATCGCGGCGTGTGAAGCGTTCCGTAGTGTGGAGGGACTCGCTGTGGGGATAGCCGCTGATATCGATCCAGGTCCGGTCGTTAAATCCGATCGTATCCACCACCAGTGTGTCTTTGTCCCACTTGCCAACCGAGTATCCGAACCAGGTCGGGTTGATCACTTCGGGGAGATTGCGGCCATCGGTGAAGATCCGGCGGTAGTAATTGAATTCCTCGAACAGCACGCTGATCTGCGCGGGTGTCTGTATCATCTGAAACGCAATCGGAATCATCATGGCGCCGGGAAGCCCATGCGGCAGACAGTGTTCCGAGGGCAGCCCCACGCCGTTGGTGGCGACGCGCTGTTTGTACAGCTCCTCCGCCCACGGTTGAAACGGAATGGTCTCGCCGGACGGCAAGAAGTTCTTCAACCCCCCATTCCCCGTTCCCGAGGGGACCGGAGGCGGAGGCGCGGCGCTGCGTGGTCGGGCGATCCGCCAGATACCGGTGAAGTCTGGTTTCCCGTCGGAGGTTCGGGGAGCCGGCGCGGACAATTTGGGTTTCCCGTCCTTAGTTCGGGGGATTCCCGGCGTGCGATAGTTGAGCCACTGTGCAGACGCCACGATGGAGAGGGTGCTGACGGCCATTAGTCTCACGGTGAAGCGCATACGTTCGTCAGTCTAACAACTCCGTCCGGCGTTGGGATAATCGCGTCATCCCGAGTTCCGTCTGTAAGGTTGGAACCACCCTGGCAATTTCCTACGGCTGACTGAGAGCTATCTTTTGCAGGACGCACCGGCCAACGGCCCCACGCGATTCATGCTTCTGAACGGCGGGCGCGTCTATATGACGGGCATCGGGATGTTCACGCCGCGAGACTCACCGCTGCGGAACTTCGCCATGCTGCAGAATGCGGCGGCGGTTGGGATGCGAGACTTCTATGGAATCAGCGGCAATATTGCGGGGCCGCTCTCGGGCAATTAGTGTTGGGCGCTACTTCTGTGCTTGCTCTCCCGCGCGAGCACCTCTGAGCAGCCCTTCCATCCCATAATTCCCTTCGTGGCAGGCGTACTCGAACAGAGGACCTTCGGTGCGCATCATGGGAACTTCCCCGGACCAGCGGCTGATGAAGGCGGTCGGATCGTCGATGGTGAACTGATACAGGATCTGGTCCGGGCTCACGCGGGTGAAGCGTTCCGTGAGATGGAGGTTCTGGTCGGCTCCGCGGAAATGCGTCTTGCCGTTGAAATTGGTGGTGTCGACTACCAGCGTGTTGCCTTCCCAATGGCCGCGGGAATCTCCCAGCCACTGCCGGACTTGTTGGGGCGGATGGGGGCTGGCATCCAGCGGGATCACGCGAACGTCGTGGACCATCTCGGTGAGGATGGTGACGTACTCCGGGGTTTCGACGATCTGAATATTGTTATTGTACGGGGACGGGATCAGGGGAGGGCCGGCGTTATCGCCTACGATGCAGCGCTCCCGGATCAGACGATCTTCGGGACCCGTGGCGGGGCGGCGCAGAGCCTCGGCGCGCATGGTTTCGGCTTGCTGCGCCGACGAGGTCAGCGCAGGAATTCGCCCATTGGGAGGATCGACGATCAGCGAGGTCCGGTGGCTGGGCACAGTCTTATTCCCGCGATCGAACCAGGCTTCGTTGTAGGCGCGGGCGACGTCGGCGTCGGCGGGCCCGTCGCGGCGGTCGCGATTGAGATCGCGGTTCGCATTCTTCTCGAAATCGCCGGCTTCTGCCGCGGTGAAGAACGGCTTGGTCGCAAGCTCGCGCGGACGTTCCAGAGGCGTGATGGTGGAGTTGTTCCAGATGCCGGATAGGTCGCGCGAGTGGCCCTTAGCGGCGTCGGCCGGCGCCTGGCCCATGATCGGCGAGCCTATCAGGACCAACACCAGAGCGGCTGGAGCCAAGTGCCGGATGCCCATACCCGGCATGCTATCGATGCGCTCGAAGGGAGTCAAGGCCTGGCCGTCCATCGCCAGGCCATCCACCGATGCCGCGATCGGCAGTGCGGTACAAATAAATGATGCGTGCTTGGCTGATGGATTCTTATGACGGCGTTGAGAAGCTGCGTTTGGGCGAAGTCGCAGATCCTGAGCCCGGCCCCGGGCAGGTGTTGCTCAAATTGAGATTTGCGGGACTGAATCCCGCCGATGCCTTTCTCGCGAGCGCCCAGTATCCGGCGAAGCCGGCCTTCCCTCACATCCTGGGGCGGGACGGGGTCGGCGATGTGATCGCTGCCGGCCCTGGGGTAACCACGGTCGCTCCTGGAACCACGGTTGGCATTCTGCGTTGCGAGGCGGGAGTCAACACCTGGGGGACTCTCGCTGACATGGCCGTGATCCCGGCTGCGAGTGTCGTTCCGGTCCACTCGGGTTGGTCCTTCGAGCAAATGGCCGGCGCGCCGCTGGTCTTTCTGACGGCTTGGCAGGCCCTTACGCAGTGGAGCGATCCGCCGGCGGCGCCCGCCGCGGGTTCCGTGCTGCTGGTCACGGGAGCGTCGGGCGGGGTGGGCACGGCTTCGGTCCAGCTTGGAAAGTCGATGGGGCTGACCGTCGTGGCCTTGTCGCGTAGCGCGGAGAAGCGAGCGCGGTTGCTGGAGTTGGGCGCGGACTTCGCTTTCGATCCCGCCGACGCGCGGCTGCGCTCAGCGGTTGCATCCGCCATCGCGCCCAAGAAAGTGGACCTGGTGGTGGACAGCGTGGGCGGGGCACTGTTCAATCAAGTCATCGCGATGCTGGGCTATGGGGGACGGATCAGCGTCGTTGGGCGGAGCGGCGGCGGGGTGCCGGAGTTTAATACGGCGTCGTTGTTCTTCCGCAGGAACCGAATCGGCGGCGTGGCGGTTTCCGACTACACTGCGGAGCAGGCGCAAATCTCCTGGAAAGAAATCGTGGGCAGGTTGGATACGGCCGGGCAGAAACCGGTGGTCGATTCGGTGCATCCGTTCGAGGAAGTAAAAGCCGCGTTTCGGCGCTTGGACCAGGGTCCGCTGGGGAAAGTGCTCGTGCGCGTGGCTCCGTAGCAGGGCCAGGACGGACGGTTGTCGTAGGTTGCAGTTTACTTACCCTCCCGCGTTTTCAGAGAGCGATTTCTCGGCCGTTCTGGGGCGTGACGGCGTAACTTCTGACGCCCCAATGCTTGCAACTGCGCTCCGAGAAATCGGGGCGACAAGTTCCTTGAATCACTGCGGTGGAGGCGGTTCTGGGCGTGGGTAAGTTTCGTGGGTTGGGGAGGGCGGGGCGGACCGAAGCCGCCTCATAAGGCGGCTGCAGGCTATAAAGCCTGGCCCCACTTGGGTTCGTTTTGTGATGAGCGCCACTGGATAAGAATCAGAGGCTTACGGCTGGGTTTTGGGGGGCTCTGCCGGTCGTGGCCCGGCTACTGTAATACGGCAGTATGGCACGTATGTACCGCATTTATGCACGATATGGAATCTTCGCCGGCGATTCGCCCCTGGCGTGAGGGTCATGCAGATTAGGGCCGCGGCTCGCCCACTACTGTGGAAGTTGGTACACCGCCACGCCGGTGTTGTTGATCAGCCCGTACAGAAAATTCGGAGCCACCACCGACAAGTTCAGCACGATGTCGGGAGTATTCACCACCGTTGCCTGCGGGTTCGCCGCGGTCCGCGCATCCACCAGCAGAAAGGCGTTCTGCGTGCCCACGCGATGCCCCGCGAAGGCGAACTGCGCGGTGCCGACGGGAGCGCCACCATTGCCGGTCAGCGCCGGACCGGCTGGAGTGGACGCCGTGGTCGACAACACCGGGTTTCGCGGATCGGTGATATCGAACGTGCTCACGCTGGTGGGCCCCAGCAGCGCGCCCTGGGTGAAGTCGATGGGATTCCGCCAGCCGCCCACATCGTTCATCGTCACCGCCAGGTTGCCCTGAATCCGTATGGTGCCGACCTGGCGCGTGTTGGGAATCGAGATCTGCTTCACTACCTTCAGATTGGTGGGGTCCGTGGTATCCACCACCAGCAACTGTCCCGTGCCGACGGTGGTCTGGCTGCCGGTGGAACTGGAACTGGCCGCGTAGATCGTGGTGTCGTTCACTGCGATGACATCGAAGAAGGAATTGGGGCCCAAGGTGCTTCCGAGGTTACCCGAAAGAGCGTACACCACCTTGGGACTCTGCGGATTCGAGAGGTCGATCGAAACCAAGTCGCCGTTTTGACCCTGGAACGAGCTGCCGCTGAAGCTGATGGAGTTGTACACCGCGAAGGCGTAATTGCCGCGGTGCGCTACGCCGGAGACGAACTGCTTGCTCAGCCCGCTCTGCTGCGTCAACTGGGGTTGCGCCGGATTGGCCAGACTGAAGAAGGTCACCGAGGGGCCGCCGGACACCAGCGTGCTTCCGGTATCGGCGAAGGCCACCAAATTGCCGCTCTCGATGTAGCAGAACAGATTGCTCACGTTGTTGAAGGCGTTGGTTCCCACGGTGGCCGTGAGCTTGGGATTGCCGGGGTCCGAAATGTCCAGCACGCCGATGTATTGGCTGCCGCACACATACGCGATATTGCCGTAAGTCACCAGGCTCTTGGGTTGCGATCCGGGTGTGAGCACGGTGTTGGACGGCGCGCTGCCGATCGACGAGGTGGCCGTGGACGCGGTGATGGCGATGTTCAGTTGCGCCGTGGTGGTGATGCCGCCCAGACTCACCTGTACCGGCACCGCGGAGCCCGCAGGCACCCCCACCGGCAACACGATATTGAGCTGATTCACCGCGGGAAATTGCGGCGAGAGTCCGGAAAACGCCACCTGCGCGGGGACTCCTCCGACGGTGACCACCGGGGTTGTGGTGGTGCGGCGCAGCTTGTCCGTCGAGGCTTGTCCACTTTGGATGGAGCTGTCGGTGGCGCCGAATCCGGTGGCCAGAACGATCACCGTGCCGCCGGGCGAGGCCGGATGCGACGCGTACGGCGGCACGGCGCCCGACGGAGCGGCCAGCGACCCGTCCGGATTGATCGCGTTGGCGAGTCCCAGTCCCGTGCCGTTGATGCTGAAGACGCCGGGAGCGAAGGAAACCACCTGGAAACTCTGCGGCGCGGAGCTAGCCCCGTTGCGCTGGACGATTACGATCACCGATCCGCTGGTCTGCCCGGAAGGCAGCGCTTCAAACGGTACCTGCGCGTTGATCTGCCCGTCGGTCACGGCATAGAGCGGCGCCGAAATGCCGTTCATCAGCACCGCGGTGCCGCCCAGCGTCGTGGGCCAGGGCACGGTTCCGGCCACGCCGCCATTGCCGAAGCCCGATCCAAAAATCGCCACGAAAGATCCCAGCGTCACCGGCTGGCCTTTGACCAGACTGGCGGCGTTCAGGACTCCTCCGGTGACGACGGAAGGGGTCTGCGCGTAAGCCATTCCCGAGAGCAAAATCGATGCGATCGAAAGACCGGCGAGTCGCAAGAGCGTATCCTCCTTGGCGCGATGTGAAGAAACCGAGGATTGTAGCACGCCCGAGCCGGCCGGATCTCATTCCGAGTACCGCCCGTATTAGAGCCGCGGGCATGAGCGAGCGGAGCAGCGATCCAGGCGGCGCTCGCCCGGAGCACTTGGCGAACCTGCCGTTGGTACTGGCGGGCGCGGGGTGGCTGGGTCGCACTCAGGCTTTGGACATAACGCCGATATCGATGAAGTGGACAGTCAACCGGGCGCCATGCTGGAAGCAGCTTCGCTCAACTCCTGGATTGGCGCACATCCGCAGGCTAGTTTTTTTGTGGAACTAGCCACTTAGTAGACCTTTTGGGGAGACCAATCGCTCCACGCTCACGAAAGGTCGCTGGGGGCCAGGAGGACCTGGCGGTCCGCCCTACTGCGCGCGATCCTGCTCCCTCCCACCGCACATGGTGACGCGCCCCACTGCCGGGGCCCTGCGGGCTGAGGCTAAAGGCTTCATTTGGTGGGGCTTAGGTGTGGCTTGGGTTCGTTTGGTAAAGTTTAACGGGTGGCCGCGGGAGCGGGACCTGGGGTCCGCTTTGCCAACAGAAATGCTGTGGGAATGGACTTGATCCGGTGGGGCATTTTGGGGACACTCCTGGTGAGGTAGGGGGACCTTCCGGAGTTGAAGGCGGGGCCGAAAAGCGAACCAATTCTTGTTCGGCTGCCGAAAAACCTCGCGGCCGCGCCCCAGCGGCGCTCGATTTCCCGGCAGCCTTGTTGCAACCTTCGCGATCGCGGGCTTGCGGCCCGCTTGCGCTCGAGTTTAGAGAGCTCTCATGCCAGCGCCTTGCCTTCCCTGGCTGGAAGGACCGTCCTTCATCGCGGACTCGCACGCCGGAGCCATGGATGGCGCACAGGTCGCACTCGCACACCCGCGTGACACTCGCGTGCATACGAGGCGGGATCCGGCCCTCGAACGGCAGAGCGCCGAACTCCCCGGTTTCATGGTACAGGGGCGGGTCAAGAGTTTTGCCGGGTTGGGGTGGGTAGGTGTTTGAAGGGGCAGGGGATGGAGTTGTTGGTGGAGGCGTGACTCGCCATCGGCGACTGCCTCAGAACGGCGCATTAAGAGCGGCGCCCATGAGCGCAAGGCTAAGATTTGCTGGCTCGGAAGCGCATTAGCGCATCGCGCGAGCCGTGCGCCTGGTTTCGACTGTTCGGTCTGCCGGGCGTTAGGCGGCACCTTGGGCGTGCACGGTCCGGTCCCCAACGATGGTAACAATTCACTTGACTCACCTGATATCCTGGTGTACACTTGAAGCATGGAAAACGTTACGATCAATGCTCACAG
>Ga0209415_10019661_pt1 | contig 10556 bp, 9 predicted proteins | sample PeaSoiSIISIP2007_FD_187696 | JGI IMG/M metagenome (GOLD analysis project Ga0209415, IMG submission 187696) | Peat soil microbial communities from Weissenstadt, Germany - SII-SIP-2007 (SPAdes) (version 2) | ecosystem: Environmental > Terrestrial > Soil > Wetlands > Peat | place: Germany... | reverse complement strand
GGGAGCCGCTATGGCGGATGCTGAACATGGCGCGCGGGGCCTACTGGCCGGCGCTCGGCAACACGCCGGGGCACCTCAACCACTGGTCGCGGCGCGGCTTCGTCGCGCTGCTCGCGCGCTACGGCACAGTGGCCGAGATCCGCTCGCCCTTCCCGTGGACGATGCTGCTTGTTCGCCTCTAGAGAGTCGCACCAGAAGCGCTCCTACGGCAGCGGCGCGCGGATCCTGTCGATCGGGATCGCCTCGACAGGGCTGCTGACATTCGCCTACTTCTCGATCGCCAGCCACGTGCTGGGGGAAACCGAGGCCAAGCAGGTAGACCTCTTGTGGTCGGTCATGTTCGTGATCATCTCGGTGATCTATCGGCCGACCGAACAGTTGCTCTCGCGCACGATCGCCGACCGCCAGGCCAGGGGGCACTCACGGCACCCGATGCGCGTCCCGGTCTTGATCCAGTTGAGCTTCGCGCTCGCGTTCCTGCTGCTCGCGCTGGCGTTCAACGAAGTGCTGATCGACAACGTCTTCAAGCACTACGCGGCGCTGTACTACGTGCTGTTGGTGGGCACGCTGGCCTACGCCGCCAGCTATTTCGCGCGCGGCTGGCTGGCCGGGCACAAGTACTTCGCGCTGTACGGCGGCCTCGTGCTGATGGAGTCCGTTTCGCGCCTGTGCTTCGCGCTGGCCGTCGCCCTGGGCGTCGCCAGCGGACAGACCGCCGTGGCGCTCGGCATCGCGGCCGCGCCACTCGTGTCGCTGGTCGTGGTACCGGCGGCGTTCGTGCGCAGCGGCCAGGAACGGCGCGAGGCGGCGGCCGGCGCAACGGGCACAGCGACGACAGAGCGGGCCGCGGCGCACCGACACGACGCCGACCTGGCGCTGGCGGAGCCGTTCACGGCAGACGAGGCCGATGCCGCGCTGGCAGGACCCGGCGCGGAGGGTATCCAGGAGGCAACGCACGACGAGCTCTCACTGCGGCGCGGAGCGGGTTTCGTGTTCTCGGTGTCGGGGATCATGCTCTCCGAGCAGACGCTGCTGAACGCGGCGGTGCTGACTGTCGCCGCCACGTCGAGCAACGAAGCGCTGGCGGGAATCGTCTTCAACGTGCTGCTGATCGCGCGCGCGCCGCTGCAGCTCTTCCAGGCGATCCAGACCTCGCTGCTGCCGCACCTCGCGGGGCTGGAGGCCACGGAGGGGCACGAGGCGTTCGCGCGGGCCATCAGCGTGACGGTGCGCGCAATCGCCGCCTTCGCCGCAGCCGTCGCGCTGGGTCTGCTGGCAATCGGGCCCTTCGTGATGTCCCACCTGTTCGGCCAGCACTACAGCTACGGGCGCTACGGCCTGGCGCTGGTGGGGATCGGGATGGGGCTGCACCTTGTCTCCGGAGCCCTCAACCAGGCAGCGCTGGCGCGCGACCGGGCGCGCATCGCCACGGCCTGCTGGGGCCTTGCGGCAGCCGTGTTCGTCGCCTGGATGTTCGTCCCCGTGGTGGAAGAACAGGTGTTGCGCACGGAGATCGGCTACACCGGCGCCACCGCGCTGCTCGTGCTCATGCTGGGCGTGCTGTATCGGAGCAGCGGAGTGGGGCGCTCACCGGTCGCGGGCGGGAGCGTGGTTCAGGCCGCGTCCACCGAGCGCGCGATCGCCAGGTAGGCCGCGCCAGGGTCCGGCGCGGTGAAGACCGCCGAGCCGGCCACGAACAGCGAGGCGCCCGCCGCGCGGCAGATGGGGGCGGTGTCGGGGTCGATGCCGCCGTCCACCTCCAGCGCCGGGCCCTTCCCCGGCGCCAGCTCCCGATCAAGCAGCGCCCGCAGGCGCTGCACCTTCTGTGGTGAGCGCGCAATGAACGCCTGTCCGCCCCAGCCGGGATTGACCGTCATGCAGAGCGCGAGATCAAGCGCCGGCTCGATCTCCGTGAGCGCCTCCACCGGCGTGCCCGGGTTGATCGCCACACCGACGCCGGCGCCGTGCTCGCGGATTAGGCTGGCGGTGTAGGCCATATGCGGCGTGGCCTCGGCGTGAAAGGTGATCGAGTCCGCCCCGGCCTCGACGAAATCCGCCACGTGGCGCTCGGGGCGCTCGATCATCAGATGCACGTCGAGCACCGCTCCCGCCGCGTGCGCATGCTCGCGCAGGGCGGCCACCACCAGCGGGCCAATCGTGATCGGCGGCACGAAGTGGCCGTCCATCACGTCCACGTGGATCACGCGCGCCCCCGCGGCCAGCACCTCCCCGACCTGCTCGCGCAGCCGCCCGAAGTCGGCGGAGAGGATCGAAGGGGCCACCCTTACACCGGCTGGAAGCCTAGATAACGACATGCTTGTCACCTGGATATGGACACGTAGGGCAAGCTGGCCAAGGACGCAGCGAGCGTGGCGTGCTTAGCACGCGAGCGAGCGAGGACGCCGGTCCAGCGCCGCCATACGTGTTCATATCGGCTGGAGCATCGAGTCGCCGCAACTATTGCATTTGACGATCGCCGTGGAGGACATGCGCACGATCGTCGAGTGCTCGCCGCAGTTCGGGCACACCGAGGCCAGCTCGAAGCGGTGCAGGCAGTTCACGCAGCGGTAGCGGCCGGGGAGGTTCGCGGGGCGCAGCCACGGCTCCTGGCAGTTGGGGCAGCGGGGGCCCAGGTCCACCCCGTTCTCAGGTGTTTTCTGTTCGGGCTCCACGGTTCAGCTTTCCCGCTGCAGGCGCGCGATGTAGAAGCCCGCGGTGTGGTCGCGGTGGGGCAGCGTCATCGCGTCGCCACCCTCGCGAACGAACGGCTCGAACCGCTCGCCCTGCGGCCCCGCGGCGAGGTCATCGAGAGCGAAGTTTGGATGGGAGTCCAGGAAGGCGGCGATCTGGTGCTCGTTCTCAGTCGAGGAGATGGTGCACGTAGAGTAGACCAGCACGCCGCCCGGACGGACCGCTGCAGCACCCGCTGCAAGGATCGCCGCCTGCATGCGCACCATCTCCTGGATGCGCTCGGGTGTTACGCGCCAGCGCAGGTCCGCTCGCGCCTGCAGCGTGCCGAGACCCGAGCAGGGAGGATCGACGAGCACACGGTCGAACGGCGCTTCGGCCGCTTGCCCCGTGCGAGGGACGGCGGCGTCGGCGAGCTCCACACGCACGTTGCCGGCGTGCAGCCGTCGCGCGGTGCGCTGCAGCTCGCCCGCGCGCCGGGGGTTGCGCTCGACCGCCACAACCTCCCCCTCCCCCTGCATGAGCGCGGCGAGGTGGGTGCTCTTGCCACCGGGCGCCGCGCAGAGGTCGAGCACGCGCTCGCCCGGTTGGGGGTCGAGCGCCCGCGCGACGAGCATCGCGGCGCGCGACTGCGCGAGGATGTCTCCGCTGGCCCAGAGCGGCGAGCCGTGCACGTCCAGCGGGCCGTCCAGCACGAGCGCCTCGGGCAGGCGCGGATCGGTGTGCGTGTCGACGGGCAGCGCACGCGCGAGCTCGATGGCGGTGGTGCGCAGCGTGTTGGCGCGCAGCGCCACCTCGCCGGGCTCGTTGTCGGCGGCCATCAGCGCGCGTGCGTCCTGCGCTCCCAGCTGCTCCCACCACAGCCGCGCGATCCACTCCGGGTGGGAGTACATCGTCGCCGCGTGGGCGGGGGTGTCCTCCCGCAGAGCGCCCAGCAGCGCGGCCCCCTCGCGCGTGGCGCGACGCAGCACCGCGTTCACCAGCCCGTGACCTGCCCGGCCCGCGGTCTTGGCCAGCTCTACCGCGTCGGCTACGACGGCGTGGTCGGGGGCGCCCTGCAGGTACAGCAGCTCGTACAGCCCCAGCCGCAGCGCAGCCAGCACAGGTGGGTCCAGGCGCGCCACGGGCCGGTCGGAAAGGCGCTCGATCAGGTAGTCGAGCGTGCTTCGTCGCTGCACCGCGCCGTAGGCAAGGCGCATCGCCAGCGCCCGGTCGCGCGCGTCGAGCGCGCTTGCCTCGCTCTGCAAGGCGCGATCGGCATAGGCGCCGCGCTCGAACACGCGACGCAGCACGGCAAAGGCACAAACCCGCGCGTTAGCGGGCATGTCCACGCAGATATGCAGCGGCATCCATCGGCCGGCCTCCCGGGGGCTGCACAAGAAGCAACTCCAGGGCGCCGTCCTTCGTCCCGTATAGAAGCCGTCCCTCCACAGCCTTGAGGACTCCCTGGGGGACCGTGTCGGAGACCACGGCCACGCTCCGGACCCCGAGCAATGTCCCGTCCTCGAGTGCCAGCCGAGCCCCGATGTGCGGATGCAGGGCCCGCACCGTGCGCTCCAGCTCGACGGCGGGGCGGGTGGGGTCGAGCAGACGGTCCCCGGGGCCGATCTTCTCGGCGTAGGTGACGCCCTCCTGCGCCTGCTCGGAGAAGGCGACAGGTTCGGTGAGCGCGCGCACCAGCAGCTCGCCGCCGACTCGCTGCAAACGCTCGGCGAGCGAGCCGTAGGTGTCCTCGGGCAGGATCGGCTCGCTGGCGGTGAGCGCCACCGGCCCGCTGTCCAGACCTGCGGCGAGGCGCATGATCGAGACACCGCTCTCGGTGTCGCCGGCCATGATCGCGCGCTCGATCGGCGCCGCGCCACGCCAGCGGGGGAGCAGCGAAGGGTGCACGTTGAGCAGCAGGTGCTCAAAGAGCAGCGGCTCCTTGATCAAAGCGCCGAAGGCACACACGACGACCGCGTCGGGCTCGACCCCGGCGATCAGCTCCCGCGCGTGGGGATCATTGACGCCGTCAGGCTGCTCCAACGCAATCGAGAACGCCCGCGCGGCGTCCGCCACAGGTGGCGAAACCAGGCGTCGGCCCCTGCCCCTAGGGCGATCGGGGCGGGTGAGCACGAGCGACGGCGCGAGCCCGGCGTCCACCAGATATCCAAGCACCGCCGCCGCGAACGCGGAGGTTCCCAGGAAGACCGTCCTAGGCGATGCTGGCCTCCTGCTGCGCGTCATCCTGTGGGGCCTCCTGCCGCGAGCCCCCCTGCAGCGCTTCGCGCATCGCGCGCATCGCCTCCTTGCGGGCGGAGCGGGACACGTGGTCGAGGATCAGGACGCCGTTGAGATGGTCGATCTCGTGCTGGATCACGCGCGCCTCAAGGCCCTCGGCCTCGACCAGCACCTCAGCGCCGGAGCCGTCGCGGGCGCGCACGCGCACCTGCGCCGGGCGCTCGACCTCCAACAGCACCTCGGGGAGGCTGAGGCAACCCTCCTCGGCGGCCTCGAGCTCGTCGCTGGTCCACTCCAGGACCGGGTTGACGAGCGCGGTGGTGTCCTCTTCGGTGTGCGTGCGGTAGACGAGCACACGGTGCAGCACGCCAATCTGGTTGGCCGCCAGGCCGATGCCTAGCGCGTCGTGCATCAACTCCCCCATGCGCTCGATCTCCTCGCGCAGGCTCTCATCGAAGCGCTCGACCGCAACGGCGCTGGCGCGCAGCACAGGGTCGCCGAGCTTGCGCACGCGGCGCAGCGCGGCGTCGCGGCGTGCGCGGACCTCGGGGTCGAGCTCGGGACGCTCCTCGGCGTTCTCGTCCTGCTCTACCTCCTCGGCGTCGGCGAGCGGGCTCTCCTCCTCGGCGTCGGCGAGCGGGCTCTCCTCCTCGGCGATGTCCTCGATGTCAGCCATAGGACTGGATTTTGACAGGAAAGAAGAGGGGCCCGGCTCGCCGGCCTGCCTGCCTGCGCCCTTTGGGTGTGCCCTTTGGGTGCGGCCGGCTGCTTCACCCTCTATTGCGGGTCCACATCGACGCTGAAGCTGACGCCGCTGTGTGCGCGCCCGGCGGCGGCGAGCTGCACGGCCTCGCCGACGGCGCGAACCGCGGGGCGGCGGTCGGTGACCTTGAGGACCAGCACCTGGCGCTCGCGTCCGCGCAAGCGAAATAGCGCCGCGGGGCCAAGCACCTCCGCGCCGGGAAGCGCCAGGCGCTCACGTACCGCGCCGGCGGCAGCCTTTGCCCGCGAAGCTTCGGGAGCGGCGCAGGTCACGCGGATCAGGTGTGAGAAGGGCGGGTAGCGCAGCGCCTGGCGCCGCTCCAGCTCGCCCGCGAGAAAGCCCTCGCTGTCGTGCCGCGCGGCGTAGCGGATCGCGCGCGCATCGGGGGCGATGCTCTGCACCAGCACATGGCCCTCGCCGCCCCGCCCGACTCGACCGGCCAGCTGGGCGATCAGCGCGAACGTGCGCTCCTCCGCGCGGAAGTCGGGAAAGCGCAGTGTGGCGTCGGCGTCGAGCACGACACCGAGGCCGACGTCGGGGAAGTCGTGGCCCTTGGCGACCATCTGCGTGCCGATCAGCACACCCGCCGGGGCCGCCTCGAAGCGGCGCAGCAGGGTCGCGACGCTGCTGGCGCGAGCCGGTGAAGACTGGGCGGACGAACCTGCCGCAGCGGACGCGGCCAGCGGTTCGGCGACCACGTCGGCGTCGAGGCGGAACACCGGAAAGCCGCCGTCGTCCAGCGCGGCGGAGAGCTCGTGCTGCAAGCGCTCGGTGCCGGTGCCGTGACGCGCGAGCGTGGAGGAGCCGCAGGCGCAAACCTCCGGTACGCGCTCGCGGTGCCCGCAGTGATGACATGCGAGCAGGCCGTCCGCACGGTGCAGGACGAGCGCAACGTCGCAATGCGGACAGCTCCACACCTCGCCACAGGAGCGGCAGGAAAGGAAGTTCGACCAGCCGCGGCGGTTGAGCAGCACGATCGCCTTGCGACCCTCGCGCCGCACGTCGGCGAGCGCCTGCGCAGTCGTGGGGTGCAGGCCATGAGGGACGCCGCACATGTCGAGCACGCTCACCTCGGGCAGCGGACGGCCGTCGACGCGCCGCGGCAGGCGCAGGCGCGGCACCTCGTGCCAGCTCTCGGGCCGCGGCGTGGCGCTGCCGAGCAGCAGCAGCGCGCCGCAGTCGCGCGCGCGGCGCGCGGCGACGGCGCGCGCGTCGTAACGGGGGTCGCCTTCGTGCTTGTAAGAGGCGTCGTGCTCCTCGTCGAGCACGATCAGGCCAAGCCGCTCGATCGGCGCGAAGACCGCCGACCGCGGACCCACGCACACGCGCGCCTCGCCGGAGCGCAGCCGCCGCCATTCGTCATAGCGCTCGCCGGCCCCCAGGCGGGAGTGCATCACCGCGACCGTCTCACCGAAACGCTCGATGAAGCGCCCCACGATCTGCGGCGTGAGCGCGATCTCCGGGACGAGCACGATCGCCCCGCGGTCCTGTTCGAGCGCGGCGGCGGTGGCGCGCAGGTAGATCTCGGTCTTGCCCGAACCGGTGATCCCGTGCAACAGCCGCTCCGCGCCGCGACGCTCGCCCATCGCGAGGAGCAGGTCGTCGAGCACCTCCTGCTGTTCGGCCGTCAGCTGCGGCGGGCCAATGCCGAGCGAACCCACCGGGAGGGGGGCGGTGCGACGCACGGTGGCGCGACGTTTGCGTCCGCTGAGACGGCGGGCCGCGCCAGGCGGCAGCACCAGGGTGAGCGCGCGGGCGATCGTCGAGCAGTACTCGGCGGCGACCCACTCGGCAAGGGCGACAAGATCGACAGGTACGCCGAGCTCAAGCGCGCGCAGCGGCTCCAGCAGCCGCGCCTCGGAGATCTCGCTGTGCTCGGCCATCCCCACGACAACCCCCAGAACCTCGCGTCGTCCGAACGGCACGACCAGCATCGAACCGACATCGACGCCGTCGCGCAACGCCTCGGGCAGCTTGTAGTCGAACGGCCCCCGCAGCGCACGAGCGGTCGTCATTGGCTCAACCTGGGCGATGGCGGACATCGCCCCTGACCCTAGAGAGGGCGCCGGTCAGAGCCCCGCGGCATCACGCAGCGCTGCGGCGCCCAGAGGGTGGCCCGCCTGGCGGGCCGGGCCCCTCTGTCCATCAATCAAAGGCCCGCCGCCTCGCGCAGTCTCTCGGCACGATCTGTGCGCTCCCAGGTGAAGTCGTGGTCGTCGCGCCCAAAGTGCCCGTAGGCGGCGGTCTTCTGGTAGATCGGGCGGTGCAGCCGCAGCTCCTCGCGAAACGCCCCGGGGCGCAGGTCGAAGTGCTCGTCCACGAGCCGGGCGATCTGCGCGCGGCCGATCTTCTCGGTGCCGAAGGTCTCGACCATCACCGACACGGGGTGGGCCACGCCGATCGCGTACGCCACCTGCACCTCGGCGCGGTCGGACAGGCCGGCGGCGACGATGTTCTTGGCCACCCAGCGCGCGGCGTAGGCCGCGGAGCGATCGACCTTCGAGGGGTCCTTGCCGGAGAAGGCGCCGCCGCCGTGGCGGGCCATGCCGCCGTAGGTGTCGACGATGATCTTGCGGCCCGTCAGCCCGCAGTCGCCCATCGGGCCGCCGATCACGAAGCGCCCGGTGGGGTTGACGAGGAAGTTCTTCAAGAGCTTCTTCTCCTCGTAGAGGTCGGCCGGCAGCACCGGGCGCAGCACGTGCTCGAACAAGTCGGGCTTGATCAGCGCCTCGGCGTCGATCCCGTCGGCGTGCTGGGTGGAGATCAGGATCTTTTCGACCTCCACCGGGCGCCCGTCCTGGTAGCGGACCGTCACCTGCGTCTTGCCGTCGGGGCGCAGGTAGGGCAGCACCTCGCCCTTGCGCACCTCCGCCAAGCGCTTGGCGAGCTTGTGCGCGAGCGCGATCGGCAGGGGCATCAGCTCCTCGGTCTCGCGCGCGGCGTAGCCGAACATCATGCCCTGGTCGCCCGCGCCGGCGATGTCGAGCTCGTCCTCATCGGCGGGGTCGTGGCGGGTCTCATAGGCCGCGTCCACGCCCTGGGCGATGTCCGGGGACTGCTTGTCGATCGCGTTTATCACCGCGCAGGTGTCACAGTCGAAGCCGTAGTCGGCGTTGTCGTAGCCGATCCTGCGCACCGTCGAGCGCGCGATCTCCTGGATGTCGACGTAGGTGTCGGTGGAGATCTCCCCGGAGACGACGATCAGGCCGGTGTTGACGAGCGTCTCGCAGGCGACGCGGCCGTAGGGGTCGTCGGTGAGCACAGCGTCGAGCACGCCGTCGGAGATCTGGTCGGCGATCTTGTCGGGGTGGCCCTCGGTGACCGACTCGGAGGTGAACAGGTACTCGTTATCGGAAAGCTGGCTCATGGCAGGGGTCGGCTCCAGGTCGGCGGTGGCGGTCGGAAAAGCTCGCAGAGTTTACGCGGCGCGGCGATGTGAGCGTTCGCCGCGCTCAACGAAGTCGATGATCAATGGCACTCCGTCCATTCCATAGCGGGCGCGCAGGCGGTTCTCTACGAAGTAGGCGTAGTCGCGCGTGACGCGCTTGCGGGAGTTGATCTGGATGGCGAAGCGCGGGGGGCGCTCGCCGGTCTGGGCCATGTAGATCAGCTTCAGGCGGTGCTGGCTGGAGCCGCCCTTCATTCCCACCGGCGGCTGGCGGGCCTGGACTGTCTCTGACAGGAAGCGGTTGAGCTCGGGCGTGGGGATGCGCCCGGCCATGCGGTCGCCGAGCGCGAGGGCCTCGGTCAAGAGGCGCGAGACGTGGCGGCCGCTGAGCGCAGAGGCGGTGAGCACACGCGGGCGCAGGCGCAGCTTCTCCGCCACGCGGGCGCGCTCGTGATCGAGAGCATCCTCGCCGGGTGGGTGGGCATCCCGGACAAGGTCCCACTTGTTGAGGACCACCGCAGTGGCACAGCCGGCCTTCATCGCCAGCTCGGCGATGCGAAGATCCTGGGCGGTGACGCCGTCCTGGGCGTCGCACACGACCAGCGCCACGTCGGCGCGCTCGGCGGCGCGCTGGGAGCGCAGCGCGGTGTAGTACTCGACGGAGTCCGCGACCTTCGACTGGCGGCGCATCCCGGCGGTGTCGATCAGGGTCAGCTTGCGGTCCCCCATGAGCAGCGGCATGTCGATCGCGTCGCGCGTGGTGCCCGCCAGCGGGGAGACGATCACCCGCTCCTCGCCGAGGAAGCGGTTGACCAGTGAGGACTTGCCGACGTTGGGACGACCGATCACCGCGAGGCGGATCGTGTCGTCCGCGGGGTCGTCGTCCCCCTCGGGCAACAGCTCCACGATGCGATCGAGCAGGTCGCCCGAGCCGAGACCCTGCGCGGCGGAGACCGCCAGCGGCTCTCCCAGGCCGAGGCGATGGAACTCTGCGGCCTGGGGGATCTCGGCGAGCGAGTCGCACTTGTTGGCCGCGAGGATCACCGGCACCGGGGAGCGGCGCAGCAGATCCGCCATCTCCTCGTCGCCCGGCCGCACCCCGGCGCGGGCGTCCACGACGAGCACCGCCACCTGCGCGTCGGCGAGCCCCGCCCGCGCCTGGTCGCGGATCGAGCCCGCCAGCGGGTCCTCGTCCTGGAAGTCCACGCCGCCGGTGTCGATCAGCGTGAAGCGGCGGCCGTTCCACTCGCAGTCGAGCTCCTTGCGGTCGCGCGTGATCCCGGGGCGCTCGTGCACGACCGCCTCGCGGCTGCCCGTGAGGCGGTTGATCAGCGAGGACTTCCCAACGTTCGGATAACCGACGACTGCGACTTTCATAGGGGCCAGTATGACCGGGCTCGTCGCTTGCGCCCGCGCGGGCCATGGCGGCCGGGAGAAGCGACCGCTGCTCAGCTGGCGACGCGAGCGCCGCGGGCGAGCTCGGCGATGCGCTGCACG
>Ga0209415_10019660_pt1 | contig 10556 bp, 11 predicted proteins | sample PeaSoiSIISIP2007_FD_187696 | JGI IMG/M metagenome (GOLD analysis project Ga0209415, IMG submission 187696) | Peat soil microbial communities from Weissenstadt, Germany - SII-SIP-2007 (SPAdes) (version 2) | ecosystem: Environmental > Terrestrial > Soil > Wetlands > Peat | place: Germany... | reverse complement strand
AGACGAACAACACTTCTGGTTCCGGGCTTTCGAGTTCGCTGACAGCCTTTTGCCGGTCCCACATCCAGGTGTCGTGACGAATGGGCCCACCCGGGAGGCCGGTGTCGGGGTCGGCAAAATAGGCCCAGGCACGGTCGGTGCTGATCGCCTTGTAGCCGCGCCGGATCAGCTCCTCGTAAACCGAGGATTTACCGGCACCAGACAAGCCCTCCACTAAATAGTTTCGTTTGGCCATGGTGGAGGGCTCCTGTACTCGGCCCGGTCGCCGGCGTGCGTTCCGTGTCGTCCACTGTGCCTCCGTGAAGGCACCCAGCACCAAATGTCGCACGGTGAGCGTCCCGGTGATCAACCGGGCGCTTCCCAGCAGTAGGTGAAATCGCCCCGATACGTTGGGTCGTACGCCGAGAGGCGACAGACCTGGAAATGCGGATTGTCCTCACCCACGGGGCGGTAGGTGATGCCGAGGGGACCCGACGGCTCGAAACCGAAGCGCCCGTAGTAGCCGGGGTGGCCGAGTAGGGCGACCAGGGGGAGTCGGGCGTCGTCAGCCCGGCGCAGGAGCTTGGTCATCAGCGCAGTGCCGATACCCACGTCCTGGTGAGAGGGCGCCACCGCCAACGGGGCGACGGCAACCGCCTCCCGCCCTCCGAGGTCGCCGCGACCCGCCATGACATGGCCGACCACCACGTCGCCCACGACGGCGACCAGTTCGAGCTCGGAAAATGCCGCTCCCAACTTCCACGTGGAGACGACGATGTCGATCTCCTCGCTGGCGTCGCGCTGCGGGTTCGTGAACGCCTCGCGTACGACGTCCAGGATGGCGTCGTGGTCTTCGGACATCGCCGTGCGGGTCAACACCGCCCGCCCGGAGGTCACGACGTCGGAGGTCCGGGACCGGGCCGGGTCACGTAGAGGTGCGTGACGCCGCCCGGCGCGCGCTGGGGGGGTCGGTGAGGAGCTTCGACGCCACCGCGTAGGTGACGTCGGGGCCCCGTCCACGGCGCCGGTGGGGCTGTCAGCCGGTCGCACAACCGGTAGGCCACCGTCTCGTAGTTGACCCGCCAGCCCCGGAAGTCGGCCCACGCCTCCTCGGCCGACCGCTCGATGGGGAATCCCGCCTCCTTGAGCATCTCGACGGCCGCTTCGAATTCCTCGTAGGTGAGCTGGATGGGACCTTCGGGACTCGGATCGGGATCGACCGTCCACCCGAGTGTGCGGGCTATCCGGTTGAGGGCGGTCAGTCCCATCCGGAGGCACAGCCGGGCCTGCGAGGAGGCCGTGCTCGGCGACAGCGCCAGGTGCATGGCGGCGCCGTCGAGAACAGCCATCAGCCCGACCAGCCACGAGAACCAGGCCTCGGGCGAACGGAAGAGCAACAGCACCGGATAGGTGGTGTGGCTCTCGGCCACCTCCGCCGACCAGACCTCCCAGTCGGCATAGAAGCCGGGCAGGGCGTCGATGATTCCCACCAGCTGATGCCGGGCGAGGACCTCGGGCCCCCAGGCCGGGACGCCGGCCCGGCTCTCGAGCATGGCCACCAGGGCCTCACGCCGGTTGAAGGCGGCGTAGAGGGCGGGGAGGTAGGCGATCTGCAGGGTCACCACCACCGCCCACACGGCGCCGGCCACAATGTCGACCGCCTCGTTCTGGGCGCCTCCCAGGTGCACGGTCCCCACCGTGAACAACGCTCCCGTGGCCTGGAGGACGGCGTTGCCCAGATGGTGCGTCGTCCTCTCCAACATGAGACCGAACCCGACGATGAAACACCCCGCCCAGAAGAGCAGCTGGGCCACCAGCGCCACCGGCCCCACCGGAGCGAGCAGGGCGTCCTTGGTCTCGTAGTTCTTCACGAAACGCGTCGCCGCCAGGAACGCCACCCGCACCATCCGGTTGACCTGGACCGACAGGCGCTCGAAACCCCGGGGCGAACGGGGGAGCACCAACGTGAACAGGATGCTGGCACCGGTCAGGGCCACCAGCACGACCCCCAGGGCGAAGAGGGCCTGGTCCATTCAGGCCTCGAGCGCGGCGCGATCCCAGCCGGCCAGCTCGGCGGCCGCCTCGTAGGTGCTCTGGAAGAACGAGAGCAGCATGGCGTCGGGATCGTCGGCTCTCCGCACCGCCGCGTAGGGCAAGACGAACTCGCCCAGTGCCGTGTCATAGGAGGCCGTCTCGGGCGTGACGGGCCAATCGCCGAATCCCGCCGGCGTGGGATAGGCGTAGGCGTAGAACATGCCTTCCCCGTCACCGCCTGGCCAGTAGCCACAGCTGCTCACCTCGTGGCTGTAGGCCAGCTCCTGTACCCAGTCGGCGCAGTTGGGGACACCGCCGGGATGCTTCGGCGCCCGCCGGCCCGAGAAGCGCGTCACGGCCAGGTCGCCTCCGCCCCAGAAGAAGTGCACCGGACTGACCTTGCCCACGAAACGCGCCCGGAACTGCGCCATCACCCGATGGGCCTGGACGAGAGCCAGCCAGAACCGATGGGCGGCGTCGGCGTCGTAGGAGGCGTGCCGGTCGTCTTCGGGGAAGGGGATCGCGACACCGGGTATCTCCTGCGGGAGGGGGAGGATCTTCACCGCGATCCCGAGGTCGTCGAGGGCGGCCATCGTCGCCTGGTAGAAGCTGGCGACGGTGCGCGGCTCCAGGGCGACCGTTCGCAGCTCATCGTCCGAGGTCCGCAGCAGCAAGACGTGATCGATGAAATCGAACTCGATCTCGAGTCCCCGCCGGCCGGCGTGCATGAGCGACGTCGTGAGTCCCCGGGCCGAGACGTAGAGCGTCACCTGCCACCACTGGTTCACCATCGGTTCCAGCGCCATCCGGATCTTGCCCACCACCTGGGTCCACAGCTGCAGCGTGTCGCGGGTGTCCTCCCAACGCGACAGCGTGAGTTCGGGCCACACCGTCTCCGGCGCCACGGTGGAGCTTCAGCTCTTGTTCCGGGTGGCGACGAAGACGGGGATCTCGCGTTCGGTGTTGGCCTGGTACTCGGCGTACGGCGGGTAGGCGGCCACGGCCCGGACCCACCAGGTGGCCCTCTCGTCACCGCTCAATCGCCGGACGGTCACCTCGAAAGGCTCCGGCCCGTCCTGGATGGTCACGGCCGTCGGGTCGGCCACCAGGTTGTAGTACCAGACGGGATTCTCGGGCGCACCACCCTTGGAGGCCACGAGGGCGTACTCCCCGTCGTGCTCCACCCTCATCAATGGCGTCTTGCGGATCTTCCCGCTCTTGTTCCCGCGGGTGGTCACGATGACGACCGGCCAGCCGGTGTCGAGCAGGGTGTTGGCACGCTGGCCGCCGGAGCTTTCGTACTCGGCGACCTGGTTCCTCACCCACTCGGAGGGGCTGGGCTCGTACTCTCCAGTTAGGGCCATGTCGGCATCATAGGGAGCAGGCGCGGCGGCTTCCGCGGAAATTTCCGCTCCCGTCCGGCCCGGTCACGAGCCCCCCAGCAGCACCGACCGGCACCACTGGAGGACCGCCGGATCGTCCACGGCGAAGGACCAGAAGGCGGCCAGCCACCGACGCGCCGGCTCGTACCACTGCTCCAGGCCGGCCGCCCGCAGCCAGCTCATGGCCACGTCGACGTCGGCGGGCCGGGCCCGGGGCGTGATCTCGGGGGACGCCAGGTAGACGACGGCCGAGAGCGGGTCCAACCGACGGTCACCGGCCACGCTCGTCGACCCGATGTCGATGACGGCGGTGACCCGGACCCCGTCGGTGAGCACGTTGCCGGTGAACGCATCGAGGTGCACGAAGGCCGGCTCCGACGCGTCGGGCAGAGCGTCGGCCAGTGCCCCGGTGCCGATCGAGCGGACGTCGTCCGTCGACCGGGCCAGGTTGGCGGCCGCCCGTTCGGCCAGATAGGCGCGCCAGCTCGACGTCTCGATGGGGTCGGCCAGGATCAGGTCCCCGAACGTCCCCCGTGGCTCGAGGTGGAGATCGCCCAGGGCGGCGGTGGCGTCGAGGTAGCGCTCCACCAGACGCCCACGGGCCTCTCCCTCGAGCGATCCCAGCGCGTCGGAGACGGACCGCCCGGGGAGGCGGCGTTCGATGACGAAGACCCGCCCCGCCATCTCGCCCACCTCCAGAATCTCCGGAAGCGCGAACGGAGGCGCCGAGGATGCCAGCTCGGCGATCAGACGCCTCCTGCGCCCGACCTCGTCGGGATTGCCCCCCCGGTGCAGCACCCGGATCACCCGGTCCTCGTCCAGGGCGTAGACCCAGGCTTCGCCGCCGTGGCCGAGCAGGGCACCGGCGTCGACTCCGAACGACTCGAGCACGGCGACGAGGTCCCTGTCGGACGGATATCCGACGGCAGACGGCTCTTCCATAGCAAGAGTCTGAACGATCGGCGGATGGGCGTCGCCGGGCCGACGGGCACGCAGCGACATGTCCTATCGTTGGCGATGACCGACGGCGGGGTGCGGGCGCTCGAGGGGTGGCAGCTCGTCCGCCGGATGCTCGATGACATGACGGCCATGATCGAGGCCGAGGCCGAGACCGAGCTCGAGCTGCTCGAGGGTCTGCGGGTGCTCGGCCGGATCACGGCGTTGTGCTCCGAGTTGTCGCTCGACGTGGACCCCGAGGCTCCCTGGTTCTTCTCCATGAACACCGAGGTCCGCCTCATCGGTGGACCCAATCCCGACGGCGAGTACTTTCTGGCCATGATCGACGGCCACCACCGCTACCGCGTCCGCGGCTGCCGGGGCACGACCGCCTATCTCGGGTTTCAGGTCCTGGCCGGCGTCGGCCTCACCCCGCGCTGGATGGGGGCCTGCGTCTCGGATCGCGATCTGACCGTGGCCGACGACGGCACCTTCGCCTTCGTGCTGGCCGCCCAGGAGCCGAGCGTCGAGGAGCTGGCCGGCGATCGGTGGGTGCAGGTCCCCGACGACTCCTCCGCCATCGTCGTGCGCGAGTACATCGCCGACCGGACCGCCGAGGTCGCAGCCGTTATCGCCATCGAGCCTCTCGATCCTCCTGGTCTTCCCGCCACGCCCACCGACGAGGGATTGGCCGAGCAGCTGACGGGCATGGCATGGACGATCGTCAAGCTCGCCACCCTGCACCGGACCATCCGACCGGACCTCCTCGACAGCCCCAACCGACTGGTCACCGCCGAGGCTGCCGACCTGGGGGCCGCCGACACCACCCCCGACAACCTCTACATGATGGGCACCTTCCGACTGGCGGCGGACGAGGCCCTGGTCATCGATCTCGTCCCGCCCGACACCCGCTACTGGAGCGTCACCCTCGAGAACATCTGGCACGAGTGCATCGACCCCCGGCGCCGGCGGAGCTCGATCACGAACGCCCAGGCCCGTCGGCGCGAGGACGGCACCGTGCGGATCGTCATCGCCGCCACCGATGCGACCGCCATCACCACCACCGACGGCGACACCGGTGCCCACCCGGAGACCGCAACCACCGCCGATGCCACCAACTGGCTCGACACGGGCGGCCGGCACCGGGGATTCGTCGTCATCCGCTGGCTCGACAATCCCGATCCGCCGTCCGTCGTCACGCGGGTGCAGAAGCTGGCCGCGGGGGGACGCTGATGGCCAGCGGGCGCTTCGACATGAGCACGCTGGTGGACGAGGCCGTGGCCCGGGCGGGCGAGGAGGACTTCGGCGAGCCCACCTGGCAGGAGGGCCTCGGCATTCTGCTCGACGGCCTCGAGGAGGAGGCCCGGCTCTCGGACATCGGTATCGAGATCGCCGCGTCGGGCATCGTCGATTACCTGGCCACCCGCCTGTCCCTGACCGCCTGGCGCCGCGACCACCCCGAGGTGGCCGAGGGCACCGTGGTGCGGCCCATCGTCATCGTGGGGCAACCCCGGACGGGCACCACCATCCTCTACGACCTGCTCGCCCAGGACCCCACCCTGCGGGCGCCGCTCACCTGGGAGGTCGACAAGCCGGTGCCGGCGCCCGAAACGGCGACCTACGGATCCGATCCCCGGATCGCCGAGGTCCAGGCCACCATCGACATGGTCGAGTCGGTGATGCCCGGCTTCATGAGCTTCCACGCCATGGGGGCGCGCCTCGCCCAGGAGTGTGTGCGCATCACGGCGGGCGACTTCCGCAGCATGATCTTCAACACCCAGTTCCGCGTGCCCACCTACAACCGGTGGCTCCTGTACGACGCCGACTACGCCCCCGCCTACCGGTGGCACCGCCGCTATCTCCAGCACCTCGAGTCCCGGCACCCGGCCACCCAGTGGCTCCTCAAGTCACCCGCCCACCTCTGGAGCCTCGACGCCCTGGCGGCCGAGTATCCCGACGCCATCGTCGTCCAGACCCACCGCGACCCGCTCAAGGTCATCGCCTCCGTGAGCGCCCTCGTTACCCACCTGCGAAGGATGTCGAGCGACGCCGTGTCGATGCCCGAGATCGCCGAGGGCTACGCCGAGGACATCTTCCTGGGGCTCGACCGGGGCATGAGCGCCCGGGACCGCAACACCTTCCCCCCCGAGCAGGTGGTGGACGTCCACTTCGCCCAATTCCGGGCCGATCCGCTGGACACCGTCAGGCAGCTCTACATCGCCCTCGGCCGTGAGCTCACCGATGACACCGAGGCCCGCATGCGGGCCTTCCTGGCCGGGCACCCCGACGACGGCGGGGGAGGCCGCTACCAGTTCTCCGATACCGAGCTCGACGCCGGCGCCCTGCGCGAACGGTCCCGCCCCTACCAGGAGAGATTCGAGGTGGCCTCGGAAACGGTCCGCTGATTGGAGCGATCGCTACCCGGTCAGGCCCCGGAGGACGAAATCGCAGATCTCGGTGGCGGCCTCGTCGCCCGGGCGCGGCAGGGCATCGGCGGCCCGCACCGACATGGCGCCGTAGATCTGTTGGCCGATCAGCGTGACGGCGCGGTCCGGATCGATGGACCGGAACGCCCCGCTGGCCACCCCCTCGTCGAAGAGCTCCCTGATCCGACCGACCACGTCCAGCCCGATCATGGCGAGCTCGGAGCCGACGGCGGCCCCTGCCGGCGCCAACGTCTCGTACGTGGCGAACGCCAGCCGGACGAAGGCGGGGCTCGTGTCGACCTGCTCGAAGAGGCCGACGACGAGCAGCTGCAGCTTCTCGATCGGCGTCTCCACCAGGTCCCACCGGTCCGAGACCGTGTCCACCAGTTGGTCGTACATCCGCTTCAGGCACGCCCGGATCAGCTCGTCGCGATTGGCGAAGTAGACGTAGATCGTGGACCGGGCCACGCCCGCCTCGGAGGCGATCTCGTCCATCGACACATCGGTGCTCCCTCTCTCGCCGAAGAGGTGTCGGGCCACGTCGATGATCTGGTCGCGCCGGAAATCCCGGATGACCTCCTTGAGGTCCTGGGAGGTCTGCCGGGCCATGTCAGGCCGTCACCCGGGCGCCGGGGGTGAAAGCGACCGGGATGTGCTTCACCCCGTTGATGAACGACGACTGCAGCCTCTCCACCTTGCCGTCGAGGGCGATGTCGGGGATCCGGTTGAGCAGGTGCTCGAACATCACCCGGATCTCCATCCTCGCCAGGTTGGCACCCAGGCAGAAATGCGGTCCCCCTCCCCCGAAGGCGATGTGGGGGTTGGGCTTGCGGGTGATGTCGAACCGCTCGGGCTGATCGAAGACCGTCTCGTCGCGATTGGCCGAGATGTGGAAGAAGACCACCTTCTGGTCGCCCTTGATGACCTGCCCGCTCAACTCCGTCTCGGTCGTCGACTGCCGCCGGAAGTTCATCACCGGTGTGACGAAACGCAACATCTCCTCGACGGCGGACGGCATGAGCGACCGGTCATCGCGCAGCAGCGCCCACTGGTCGGGATGGTCGAAGAACGCCACCATGGCACCCGATATCAGGTTCCGTGTCGTCTCGTTCCCGGCCACGGTGAGGAGCAGGAAGAAGAGCTCGAGCTCGAGGTCCGAGAGATGTTCCCCTTCGATCTCCACACCGGTGAGGACGCTCATGAGGTCCTGGTGGGGGTCGATCCGCTTCTGGGCGAAGAGCTGTGAGGCGTAGGCGTAGAGCTCCATCGAGGCGTCCGACGCCACGTCGGCGCCGGCCTGGTACTCGGGGTCCTCGCTCCCGATCATCTTGTTCGACCAGTCGAACATCCGGTGCCGGTCCTCGTTGGGCACGCCGAGCAGCTCGGCGATCACCACCAGGGGCAGCTCGGCCGCCACCTCGGTGACGAAGTCGGCCGAGCCCCGTTCGATGACGTCGTCGATGATGACGTCGGCCGCCGCGTCGATCCGGTCGTGGAGATCGTTGACCACCCGGGGCGTGAAGCCCTTGTTGACAAGGCGCCGGTAGCGGGTGTGGATGGGGGGGTCCATGTTCAACATCAGCAGCTGTTGCTGGGCCAGCTGCTCCTCGTCCATGTCGAACAGCAGCGCCCCCTTGTCGTGGGAGGAGAAGAGGCTGTAGTCGCGGTTGACCGTGTTGCAGTCCTCGTAGCCGGTCACGGCCCAGAACCCGGGTCCGTCGGCTTCTTCGTGCCACCAGACGGGGGCTTTGCGGCGGAGGAAGGTGAACCACTCATGCGGCACCCGCGACACGTACGCCTTCGAGTCGGTGAGGTCGATGTCGCTGAAGCCGATGTCAGATGAGCTCATTCGGACGGGTCCTCCGATCAATCGGACATTGTGTCCGATAGGTCGGATGGTAGGTCCGGAGACACGACCTGTCAATGTGGCGCCATGGAGCCCATCACGGAGGACTGGGGGCGAGCGGCCGCCGTCGTCGCCCATCCCGATGACCTCGAATACGGCGCCGCCAGTGCCGTCGCCCGGTGGACGGGCCAGGGCAAGAGCGTCTCCTATGTCCTGGCCACGAGCGGTGAGGCCGGGATCGCCGGCCTCGCTCCCGCCCGGTGCCGACCGTTGCGCGAAGCCGAACAGCGCCGCAGCGCGGCGGTCGTGGGGGTGGACCACGTCGAGTTCCTCGGTCATCGAGACGGCGCCGTCGAGTACGGCTTGGTGCTGCGCCGGGACCTGGCCGGGGCACTGCGACGGATCCGGCCCGAGGTCGTCATCGGGATGAACTTCGACCTCACCTGGGGCGAAGGGGGAAGCGTCAACCACGCCGACCACCGGGCCGTCGGACTGGCCCTGCTCGACGCCTGTCGCGACGCCGCCAACGAGTGGGTCTTCCCGGAAGCCGGTGGCGCCTGGGGCGGTATCAGGGCCGTCTACATCTCGGGAACGGAGGCGCCGACGCACTATGTCGACGTGACCGGCACCATCGAGGCGGGGATCACGTCGCTCCGGGAGCACCACGCCTACATCGACGGCCTCGGCACCGACTTCGACCCCGACGACTTCTTGCGCAACATCGCCGGGTACGGGGGCATGGCGGCCGGCTGCGAGTTCGCCGTGCTCTTCCGAGCCTTCAACGCGTCCTAGTGTAGTGACACGCAAATAGTCGTGCAGTAGGATATGGTGTTGGCGATGGCCCGCCCACCTGCTCCACCACTACGCCTCACCAAAAGCGAACGAGCGTCTCTCGAAGACACTGCCGGGAGCCTCTCGTTGCCCCACCGTGCTGTGCGCGAAGCCAAAGGCCTGTTGATGGCCGGCGACGGTGTGGCCAACTTGAGAATCGCCGAGACACTCGGAGTGTCACGTTCAACGGTCCTCGAGTGGCGCCGACACTTCGAGTCGGACGGGGTCGACTGGGTGGGCGAGGTGCACGAAGGCCGGGGGCGCAAGCCCGTCATCGGCCAGGAACAGATCGACCAGATGATCAAAGACACCCTGCACACGACCCCTCCTGATGCCACCCACTGGTCCAACCGCACCATGGCTGAGCATTGCGGGCTGTCACGGACGACGGTCCAGCGGGAGTGGAAGGCCCGGGGGATCAAACCTCACCTGACGAAGACCTTCAAGATCTCGAACGACCCCAACTTCGAGTCCAAGCTGATCGACGTGGTGGGCCTCTATGTGAACCCGCCCGACGGCGCCATCGTGCTCAGCTTCGACGAGAAGTCCCAGATCCAGGCCTTGGACCGGACCCAGCCGAGCCTGCCCATGAAGCAGGGACGCCCGGGGACGGTCACCCACGACTACAAGCGTCACGGCACCACCACCCTGTTCGCCGCCCTCAACGTCCTCACCGGCGAGCTCATCGGCCAGTGCTTCTCCCGCCACCGTCACGAGGAGTTTCTGGCCTTCTTGCGTTTGATCAACCGGGAGGTTCCGAGGAACAAAGAGGTCCACGTCATTCTCGACAACTACAGGACCCACAAGCACCCTGACGTGATGGCCTGGCTGGAGAAGCACAAGCGCTTCCATTTCCACTTCACACCGACGAGTTCGTCCTGGTTGAACATGATCGAACGCTGGTTCGGAGAGATTACGACCAAGCGGATCCGACGCGGCAGCTTCGGCAGTGTCTCTGACCTCGTCGAAGCGATCGAGAGCTACATCGCCCACAACAATGAGGACCCCACCCCGTTCATCTGGACCAAGACAGCGAAGCAGATCATCACCAAAGTGCGACGAGGACGGGTGGCCCTCGAGGCCGTGCCCCAATCGCGCGCTATTTGAGTGTCACCGCACTAG
>Ga0209415_10019659_pt1 | contig 10557 bp, 8 predicted proteins | sample PeaSoiSIISIP2007_FD_187696 | JGI IMG/M metagenome (GOLD analysis project Ga0209415, IMG submission 187696) | Peat soil microbial communities from Weissenstadt, Germany - SII-SIP-2007 (SPAdes) (version 2) | ecosystem: Environmental > Terrestrial > Soil > Wetlands > Peat | place: Germany... | reverse complement strand
GCCGAGCGACGCATCCCCGCTGGCGCCCACATAGGCGCCGGCGAGCCCGCCGGAGGCAAGTCCCCTGGTCGGCGCATAGACCGCCCATGCCAACTGGCGTCCGCCGGTGACGCCAATATCGAGGCCCAGCCGATTGATCGTGCCCGTGTAGCTCTCCGGCGGCGCCCCGCTGTCCGGGGTGAACCGGCAGGTCATCGACTGGAACGACCCGACGATGAAGCCGACGCTGGGCGATATCTGGCACGCCAGCAGGCCGGCCTTGACGCCGTCCGCCATCGGTACCGACCCGATTGAGCTCAACGTCGCGGTGGCCCGATAGGTCACCCGGTCGCCTTGATGGATCTGCGCGAGATTCGGCACGTCGGGCGCGACCGCGACGTGGACGTCCCGCCCGTTCGGTCCGCGCAGCCAGATCGTGCGATCGTGGTAGTCGACGGCCTCGATCCGTGCGGCGAATTGGACCGTGTCCCTCGGGTCCGCTCCGGGTCGGGCGCCGCGCCCGTCGCTCACATCGTCGCGCATCGCCGGCGCCCGGGCGCCGGGCGCCAGCACGGTGACGACCTCGCGCAGAACATAGCTCGCCGGCACAGTCTCGCCCGTATGAACCCGATCGAAGCCCCGCACCTCCGGGCCGGCATGAAACACCGCCCTGTTGCCGAGCGGATCAGTCAGGGTAACGAGTCGCCGGCCGTAGTCGATCGCCACCACCGTGGTCGTAATGCCCACCGTCCGCGCATTCTCGATGATGACGGCGGCGCGCGTCGCCGATCGCGCCGAGCCAGGCAACGCTGCCGCGGCAACCAGCGCCGACGCCATGAAGACCGAGGTGAGCCTGACCATGTGAGTCTCCGTTTGGGCGCACGACCGCTGCAACCGCGCGTCAGGCCGACTTCAATTGACGCACGAATGGACGTGATAGTAGGGATATTCCGGCTTCCCTGGAAGCGAGATGCAATTGTGCGGTGTCCACGGGGTGCGATTGCTGTCGAAGTCGCCCGCGGAAATCCAACAATCCCGACGACTGTTTCCAGATCCTGGCGGCCATCCCGACCGTCGGCGCCTCGGCTTCGACCGACGCTTTGCCGGGACATGCGCTCGCGCATTGAACGCCGCTCTGCGCAATTCCGACAATGTTGGCGCATACCAGCGCTGCGAGGAAGCCATGACCGACATCATCACCGGCAGGACCCTGATCGTCTGGGGCTATCAGCCGGGCCCCTGGTTCCCCAAGGCGATCGCGGCGGCGGAAGCGGCGCGGAGGTCCGGCGCCGACGAAGCGGAGATCCGCGTCGTCGTCGAGGGCTTTGCACCGCCGCCGGTGATCCCGCTGCGCGATCCGGGCGGATTGGCGCATCGGATCAACATCTCGGCCGAGCATCCCGACGAGGAGGCGAACATCGCCGCGGTGGAGCGGCACATGATCGAGCTGATGCGGGTGCCGACCATCCGGGCCGGCGCCGTCATGCCGGATGCCTGTCCGGCCGGCGCCGCGCCGGGGACGATTCCCGTGGGCGGCGTGGTGGCGGCCGAGGACGCGATCCATCCGGGCATGCATTCGGCCGACATCTGCTGCTCGATGGCGATCACGGTGCTCGGCGCCGTCGATCCGACGCGCGTCCTCGATGCCGGCATGCGGCTCAGCCATTTCGGCGGGGGCGGCCGTGACGCCGCCGACAGGGTGGCGCCGCCGGCCGATCTGCTCGCGGCATTCGACTCAAATCCGTTCCTCAGGCCGATCGTTGCGGCCGCCAGCGAGCAATTCGCCACCCAGGGGGACGGCAACCATTTCTTCTATGTCGGCCGCGTCGCGTCGAGCGGACAGGTCGCGCTCGTCACCCATCACGGCTCGCGCAAGCCGGGCGCCCTGCTGTACCGCGCCGGCATGACCGCGGCGGAAAAGGTCCGCAAGGCCGTATCGCCGCAGACACCGGCTCACAACGCCTGGATCCCGGCGGACACGCGGGAGGGCGAGGACTACTGGTCGGCACTGCAGACGATCCGGGCGTGGACCAAGGCCAACCACTACGCGATCCACGACCTGATCATCCGGCATCTCGGCCTGCGCGCGCTCGACCGTTTCTGGAACGAGCATAATTTCGTGTTCCGCAAATCCGATGGCCTGTTCTACCACGCCAAAGGCGCGACGCCGGCGTGGCCGGGGTTCGCCGGCGACAGCAACGGGCTGACCCTGATCCCGCTCAACATGGCGGCGCCGATCCTGATCGCCCGCGGCCGCGACGCCGAGAACGGCCTCGGATTCGCGCCGCATGGTGCCGGCCGCAATTTCAGCCGCTCGGCCTACATGCGCCGCCACGTCGGCAAGACCGAGGCTCAGCTGGTCGCCGAGCAGACTGCGGGCGTCGATGCGCGCTTCTTTTGCGGCATCCCCGACGTGTCGGAACTGCCCGACGCCTACAAGGACGCGGCCGGCATGCGCCGGCAGATCGACCGGTTCGGATTGGCCGAGATCGTCGACACGATCGAGCCGGTAGGATCGATCATGGCGGGGGACTGGCAGCGGCCGTTTCGCGACCGGGCGCGCGCAAAGAGCTCATCTCGAGCATATCCCGATCCGGTTTGATCAGGCCGTGAGCCAGCGCCCGACCTGGGGCCAGGTCCGCGCCAGCGTCGTCGCGCCCATGAACAGGCTGAGATGTCCGCCGGGTGCGGTCGCCTTCTCGACATCGTGCGGAGCGGTGCCGACGCGCCGTTCGGTCGCGAAGATCTGCTCCGGCGCCACCAGCTCGTCGTCATCCGCCGCGACGAGGAACATCGGAGTGCGGACCTGCGCCAGATCGATCCGGCGGCCGAGCGCGACGAACCTGCCCTCGGCGAGCCGGTTCTGCTTGAACAGCCATTCGACCACCTGAAGATAGTAGGTGCCGGGCAGGTCAACGGTCGCAGCGTACCAGCGTTCGAAGGACATCTCGAGGGCGTGCCGGCGTTCGGGCGCGGTGCCGGCGGCAAGTTGCAGGGTTCGGCCGATCGACTCGGCGTCGGGAGGTCGCGGGCCCAGCTGCTCGAGCAGGCGCGACCCGAGCATGCGGCCACGGCCGAACTCGACCAGCGCATCGAACACGCTCAGCGGCACATCGGCGGCGAGGGTCGAGAGCGGGGATCGGCCCGCCGCGATGTCGACCGGGGCGCCGGCGAGCACGAGCTTGCTCACCTTGGCGGGAAAGCGCGCCGCATAGGCGAGCGCCAGCCACCCGCCCTGGCACAGGCCGATGAGATCGGCCTTGCCGCCGAGCTCGTCGACCGCGACGTTGAGGTCGGCCAGGTAGGTGTCGATCGACATGAAGCGCATCTCCGGCGTGGCGGTGCGCCAGTCCGTGACCAGCAGCCTGGCGAGCCCGTTGGCGCGCAGCGTCTCCACCAGACTGTGGCCTGTCGCGAAGTCCGTCACGTTGGCGCAGTGCAGCGCGAACGGCGCGCAGACGAGGCAAGCGCCGTCCTCGGCGCCGGCGGAGAAATCACGCAGCCGCATCGTGGACAGCTCGAGCACCACCGCGTTTGCCGTCGTCCAAAGCGGCTCGGGGACCGTGGCCTCGGCCTCGTCGGGAGCGGCGAGATGCGCGAGCTCATGGGCAAAGGCGGACGCCATCTCGCCCGCCGACGCCACCGCCAACGCCGGCCACAGAAACGCGACCGGGGGGAACAGCGAATCCGTCATTATGGGCCTCCCGAGCACCGAGGCCGATACGGCATCACGACGCCTTGGCGCGATCGCTCTCCTCCTCGGGTCCGGCGATCACCATGCCGGATACCGGCTCGACCCAGGCGAGGTGATTGCGCACACTCCTGACGCCGGGAACGTTCTCGGCGAGCACACCGGCCGCCTCGCGCTGATGGTCCGCGACGATCACGCCCCACAGGTCGACGACCCCGTTGCGCACCACGACCTCGATGAGATTCTTCGGCGCCCACGGCTGACGCTCGAGCTCGGCGATCACCCGCGCGCGGATCGCCGCGTCGTCGGCGGCGGCCGGCAGCGCCTCGCGGCTCAGACTCGCCAGGGCGTGCAGCAGGTTGGCGCGGCTGACGATGCCGACCATGGTGTCGCCGCGCATCACCGGAACCCGCTTGATGCGACGCTTCTCCATCAAACGCACGACGTCGTCGAGGTCGGCATCCTCGGAGATCGTCACCGGCTCGGCGGTCATGACCTCGTCGACGCGGCGGCCGTGAGTGTGAATGTATTCGCCGGCGAGCGATCCCGGCCCGGTGATGAACTCGAGCCAGCGCGGGCGTTTGCGCTCGGTGCCGGTCTCGATACGGCGCAGAAAATCGCCCTCTGTCACGACCCCGACCAGATGTCCGGCGGCGTCGACCACCGGCAGACCACTGATCCTGTTCTGCAGCATCAGCTGCACGGCTTGCTGGACCGACTCGTCCGCGGCGACCGAAATCACCTGGCGCGTCATCACGTCGCTCACCTTCATGGCGATCCTCCACGGTTGCGCCGCGACCACGCGCGACGCACAATGCCCGCCGGCCCTCGTACCGGGCTCCCACGTCTCAGACGCATGGATGGCCGCGGCACCATCCGCCCCTGACTGCAGGCTGATTCCACCTGATCGACCTATACGCTAGTACAAGCGCGACCGCGGGCAATTGATTTTGGTCAATGATCGGCACGAAATGACCCGCCGGGGCGGCTGGCATCCGGCGCGCCGTCAGGGCGTCGACAACGGCCGTTCGGAAGGGCATCGCGATGAACAACAGGCATGCCGGAGGGAGAGCGTCGATTCCCCGGCCCGCGCATCCGCGGCGACGCGAAGAGCCGCTGCCCTGGGAGCGGCCGAAGTCGGCCGAGGAGGATCCCACAGCGCTCGCTCGCGTCGAGGCGATACGACGGAGCCCGAGCTATCGCCTGGCCGAGCAGGACATGGAGTTCCTGGGCCGCGGCGACATGCGCGGCCCACGGCTGCAGCTGGACTACCTCAAGCCCGAGCTGCTGCTCGAGCATCACGGCGTCGCGCACACGATCGTGATCTTCGGCTCGACGCGCATCGCCGAGCCGGCCGCCGCGCGCCGCGATGTCGAGACCCTGCGGCGGGCACTCGCCGACGATCCCGCCGATGCCGCGCTGGCACGCCGGCTCGCGATCGCCGAGCGCATCCTGGCGAAGAGCCACTATTATGACGTGGCCCGCGAGCTCGGCCGACTGGTCGGCCTGACCGGCCGCATCGCGGACAACCCTTGCGTCCTCGTGATGACGGGGGGCGGGCCCGGCATGATGGAGGCCGCCAACCGCGGCGCGTTCGACGTCGACGCCAAGTCGATCGGGCTCAACATCGACCTGCCGCACGAGCAGTTTCCCAACCCCTACATCACGCCGGAGCTGTGCTTCCGCTTCCACTACTTCGCGCTGCGCAAGCTGCACTTCCTCCTTCGCGCCAAGGCGCTGGTGGCCTTTCCGGGCGGCTTCGGGACGATCGACGAGCTGTTCGAGATCCTCACTCTGGTGCAGACCCGAAAGATCGAGCCGGTTCCGATCATCCTGGTGGGCGAGGACTACTGGCGCCGGGCGATCGACATCGATTTCCTGGTCGACGAAGGCGTCATCGACCAGGAAGACCGCGAGCTGTTCTGGTTCGCCGAGAGCGCGCCGGAGATCTGGGACGGCATCCTGCAGTGGCACGAAACCGCCGGCAAACCGCTGTGCCGGCCGGGGTAGCAACCCATCAAGCATAGGAGCCTGCCCGTGAAGCTGTCATTCCACGGCGCCGATCGTGACGTCACCGGATCGTGTCATCTCGTCGAGTGCGCGGGGCGACGCATCCTGATCGACTGCGGACTGTTCCAGGGCGGCCGCGAGATCGACGAAGAGAACGCCGCACCGTTCGGTTTCGACGCTGCCGCGATCGACGTCGTGCTGCTCACCCATGCGCATCTCGACCACTGCGGGCGCCTGCCGCTGCTCGTCAAGCGCGGCTTCAAAGGCGAGATCATCGCGACCGGGGCAACGCACGATCTGGCCCGCCTGGTGATGCTCGATTCCGCACACCTGCAGGAGGAGGATGCCAGCCACCGGTCGCGGCGGACGTCGCCGCAGGCGGCGAACGACGATGCGGCACCGCTCTATACGGCACGCGACGCGCTCGACAGCCTCGAAAGGTTCGGCCGTACCGCCGTCTACGGCGAGCCGCTCGCGCTCGGCGGCGCCGGCCACGCCACCTTCATCGATGCCGGACACATTCTCGGATCGGCCAGCATCCTGCTCGAGCTGGAGGAGGGCCGCCGCCTCACCCTGCTGTTCTCCGGCGATATCGGCAATGCCGGCCGCCCGCTGCTGCGCAGTCCGGCCATCCCGCCGCATGCCGACGTCGTCGTGATCGAGACCACCTACGGCGACCGTCTGCACAAGCCGATCGGGCCGTCGATCGACGAATTCTACGGCGCCGTCACCGACACGTTCCGCCGCGGCGGCAACGTGGTCATTCCGACGTTCGCGCTGGAGCGCGCCCAGGAGCTGCTCTTCATCCTGCACCAGGCGGTCGAGCAGGGGCGATTGCCGAAGACCATCCAGGTCTTCCTCGATTCGCCGATGGCGATCTCGGCGACCGACGTGTTCCGCCAACATCCCGAGGGCCTCGACGCCGCGACCGCGAAGCTCATTCGCGACGGCGGGGATCCGCTCGCGGTGCCCGGCCTGCACTTCACCCGCGACATCGCACAGTCGATCGCCATCAACACCATCAAGAGCGGGGCGATCATCATGGCGGGCGCCGGCATGTGCACCGGCGGGCGCATCCGCCATCATCTCAAGCACAATCTGTCGCGCGAGGCTTCGAGCATCGTGTTCGTCGGCTACCAGGCGGACGGCACCCTCGGGCGGCAGATCGTCGAGGGTGCCCGCACGGTGCGGATCTTCGGCGACGACATCGCCGTGCACGCCCACATTCATACAATCAATGGTTTTTCCGCCCACGCCGACCAGGCCGAGCTGCTGGCCTGGCATCAACATACCGGCGCGCCGCGCACCTTCCTGACTCACGGCGAGGCCGGCACGATGGAAAAGTTCGCCGCCAGGCTGTCCGGCACCAGGGTCGAGATGCCGGCCCTCGGTCAGGGCTTCGAATTGTAGGGTCCAGCCGACTTTTCCCCCGACGGCAGCGCGCCAGTTGATCTACCGCAATGCGACCGGTCTGTGACGCCACGATGTTGCCGCCGTAACGGATTCCGCGCGAGGCGGAGCCGCGCAAGAGGCATATCATGGCTCGAACCATCTCCCACAAACCGGTGACGCTCGGCGAGGGCGGCCTGTCCCTCGTTTTTGCCGTAACGGCACTGCTCTGCCTGATCGGCGCCGCCAAGGCGCAGGACGCGCCGTTCGCGTTCCACGCCTATCTCGGCGCAGCGGCGAGCATCGCCGCAGTATTCGTCATCTTCAATCGCTACTTCGCCCGGCCACTCGAGCCGCCGCCGCAGGAGATCGACGGCAAGCCGAACTACCACTTCGGGCCGGTGAAGTTCGCCGCGCTGATCGCGGTGTTCTGGGGCATCGCCGGCATGCTGGTCGGGGTGTGGATCGCGAGCGAGCTGGCCTGGCCGGCGCTCAACCTCGACCTGCCGTGGACGAGCTTCGGCCGGCTGCGACCGCTGCACACCTCCGCCGTCATCTTCGCGTTCGGCGGCAACGTGCTGCTCGCCACCTCGTTCTACATCGTGCAGAAGACCTGCCGGACGCGGATCGCCGGCGAGCTCGCACCCTGGTTCGTGGTGCTCGGCTACAACTTCTTCATCGTCATCGCCGGCACCGGCTATCTGCTCGGCGTGACCCAGGCGAAGGAGTATGCCGAGCCCGAGTGGTACGCCGATCTGTGGCTGACCATCGTCTGGGTGACCTACCTGCTGGTCTTTCTCGGCACGCTGATGAAGCGGAAGGAACCGCACATCTTCGTCGCCAACTGGTTCTTCCTCGCCTTCATCGTCACCATCGCGATGCTGCATCTCGGCAACAATCCGGCGCTCCCGGTGTCGGTGTTCGGCTCGAAGTCCTACATCGCCTGGGCCGGCGTGCAGGACGCGATGTTCCAGTGGTGGTACGGCCATAACGCGGTCGGCTTCTTCCTGACCGCCGGCTTTCTCGCCATCATGTACTACTTCGTTCCCAAGCGCGCCGAGCGGCCGATCTACTCCTACCGGCTCTCGATCGTGCATTTCTGGGCACTGATCTTCCTCTACATCTGGGCGGGCCCGCACCATCTGCACTACACGGCGCTGCCCGACTGGGCGCAGACGCTCGGCATGACCTTCTCGATCATGCTGTGGATGCCGTCGTGGGGCGGAATGATCAACGGCCTGATGACGCTGTCGGGAGCCTGGGACAAGCTGCGCACCGACCCGGTGCTGCGGATGCTGGTGGTCTCGGTGGCGTTCTACGGCATGTCGACCTTCGAAGGCCCGATGATGTCGATCAAGGTGGTCAACTCGCTCAGCCACTACACCGACTGGACCATCGGACACGTGCACTCCGGCGCGCTCGGCTGGGTCGCCTTCGTGTCGTTCGGCGCCATCTATTGCCTGGTGCCGTGGCTGTGGCACCGCAAGGGCCTGTACAGCCTCAAGCTTGTCAACTGGCACTTCTGGATCTCGACCATCGGCATCGTGCTCTACATATCGGCGATGTGGGTGTCGGGCATCCTGCAGGGCCTGATGTGGCGCGCCTACACGGCTCTCGGCTTCCTCGAATATTCCTTCATCGAGACCGTCGAGGCGATGCACCCGTTCTATGTGATCCGGGCGATGGGCGGCGCGCTGTTCCTCATCGGCACCCTGATCATGACCTATAACCTGTGGATGACCATCCGCCGCGGCGAGGCCGAAAGGGCCTTGCCGCGGATGGCGCTGCAGCCCGCCGAGTGAGGGAGAGCTCCATGTCGATCATGGCACGGCATCAGATCATCGAGAAGAATTCCATTCTCCTGGTGATCGGCATTCTTCTCGTGGTCGCCATCGGCGGACTCGTGGAGATCACGCCGCTGTTCTACCTGAAGAGCACGATCGAGAAGGTCGACGGGATGCGGCCCTATACGCCGCTCGAGCTCGCCGGCCGCAACATCTACCTGCGCGAGGGCTGCTATCTGTGCCATTCGCAGATGATCCGGCCGCTGCGCGACGAGGTCGAGCGCTACGGCCACTACTCGCTCGCCGCCGAGAGCATGTACGACCATCCGTTCCAGTGGGGGTCGAAGCGCACCGGGCCCGATCTCGCCCGGGTGGGCGGAAAGTATTCCGACGAGTGGCACGTCACGCACCTGAGCGATCCGCGCTCGATCGTGCCGCAATCGGTGATGCCGGGATATCCGTACCTCGCGGCGGAGCTCGACTACGGCACCATCGCGGCGCATCTGAGGACCAGCCGCGCAGTCGGCGTCCCCTACACGGACGAGCAGATCGAGAACGCGGAGGCGGACGTGCGTGCGCAGGCCAATCCGGATGATCCGGGCGTCAAGGATCTGATCAAGCGCTACCCGAAGGCGGTCGCCCGCAACTTCGACGGCAACCCGGCGAAGGTCACCGAGATGGACGCCGTGGTCGCCTATTTGCAGATGCTGGGTACGCTGGTGGACTTCAAACTCTACGACGACAAGGCGAACCTGCGCTGAAGGAGCCGCACAATGACCATCCCGACCGTGCTTTCCGACTTCATCACCACCTGGTGGACCCCGATCTTCGTGGCGATCTTCCTGGCGATCGTCGCCTACGCGCTGTGGCCGAAGAACCGGGCCAAATTCGATGCGGCCGCCAGAATGCCGCTGGAGGACTAGAACATGGCCGATCATGCCGAGGTCGATTCCCATTCGGGCACGTCCACGACGGGCCACCAATGGGACGGCATCAAGGAGCTCAACACGCCGCTGCCGCGCTGGTGGGTCTGGCTGTTCTACATCACGATCGTCTGGGCCTTCGGCTATTGGGTGGTCTACCCGTCGTGGCCGCTGATGCACGGCTATGCGGCGGGCGTGCTCGGCTATTCGTCGCGCGCCCAGGTCGCGGTCGATCTCAGCGACCTGCAGAAGGTGCGTGGCGAAAAGGCCATCTCGCTGCAACAGGCCTCGCTCGCCGACATCGAGCGCGACCCGGCGCTGATGACGCTCGCCCGCGCCCAGGGCCGCGCCGCGTTCGGCAACAACTGCGCGCCCTGTCACGGCACCGGCGCGACCGGCGCCCGCGGCTACCCGAACCTCAACGACGACGACTGGTTGTGGGGCGGGACCGTCGAGGCGATCCATCAGACCATCGCGTTCGGCATCCGCTCCGGCAACCCCGAGGGACGCGAGAGCGCGATGATCGGCTTCGGCAAGGACAACGTGCTCAAGCCGGCCGAGATCGTGACGGTGGCGAACTTCGTCCGTTCGCTGTCGGGTCTCCCGGTGCGGCCGGGAAGCGACCTGGCCGCCGGCAAGACGATCTTCGCCGACAACTGCGCGGTCTGCCACGGCGATGACGGCAAGGGCAAGCAGGAGCTCGGCGCGCCGAACCTGACCGACAAGATCTGGCTCTACGGGTCGGACGAAGCCACCATCATCGACGTCATCACCAACGGTC
>Ga0209415_10019658_pt1 | contig 10557 bp, 10 predicted proteins | sample PeaSoiSIISIP2007_FD_187696 | JGI IMG/M metagenome (GOLD analysis project Ga0209415, IMG submission 187696) | Peat soil microbial communities from Weissenstadt, Germany - SII-SIP-2007 (SPAdes) (version 2) | ecosystem: Environmental > Terrestrial > Soil > Wetlands > Peat | place: Germany... | reverse complement strand
TCATGAACACCGAGACCTACGACCAGATCACGATCCCCAAGGAATTGATCGAAGATGTGGTCGGGTTTCTCACGCCCAATTTGAAGGTCGAAGTCGAATTCCACGAGACCACGCCGCTCAACGTCTCGCTGCCTAAGACGGTCAATCTCAAGGTCGTGCGGACGGACCCCGGAATGAGATCCGCGGCGGTCACCAATACGCTGAAGCCGGCCACGATGGAGACCGGGCTGACGGTGCAGGTGCCGCACTTCGTCCAGGAAGGCGAGACCATCACGATCAATACCGAGACGCGCGAGTACATGGCTCGCGCCAAGTAGGTGCGCCGCACTCCCCGCCCCGGCCGGGGCGCCAATCCTCCGCCGGCCAGCGATTCGAGCGCCGCGGGCGAAGGTCGAATCCGGCGCGGCCGGCCCAAAGGCCCCGCGCGCGCGGCCAAGCCCTTCAAGTCTTTCAAATTCGCCAAGCCCGTCAGGTTCGAAAAATCCGCCAAATCCGATGGGTCCGGGAAGCCGCCCAACTTCGCTCAGGCCGACAAGCGCGAGATGCCCGACAGACTCGATAAATCGGCCAAGCTCGCTACGCCAGCCAAATTCAATAAGCTCAACAAGCCCGCCAAGTTCGACAGGCGCGACAAGCCGGCCAGGTTCGACAGGCATGACAAGCCCGTCAAGCCCGCCAAGTTCGCCAAATTTGCCAAGCCCGACAGCTTCACCGAGCGCGCCGCCGCCACGCCCATCGGCCCCGCCTTGCGGCTTACCTCGAACATTTATATCGCCCACACGCAGCCCGGCTTCGAGGGCGTTGCGGCGGAAGAGATTGCGGCGCGCTACGCGGATGCCGCCGGCGAGCGTCGCGGCGGCGGCCCCGCGATGCGCGACTTGGGGCGGCGCATAGTGCCCGAGCGCGCCGGGATGACAATCTTCAGCGCGCCACGCCCCGATCCGCTTGGCGCCGCACGGACGATCGAGGACCTGTTCGCGCTCGTCGGCTTTCGCGAAGGGCTGGGCACGGCGCCCGCCACGTTGGAGAAAGTTCGCACGGTCGCGCACGAGGCCCCCTACGTCGAAGAAGCGCTGGAGGCGCGAGTGCGGATGACTCCCGGGAGCCGCGCCGGGCGGAAGTTGGGCTTTCGGGTGATCGCGCGCATCGCGGGCGAGCACGAATTTCGCCGGCTCGATTTTCAGCGGGCTGTCGAGCGCGGTATCGCCGACCGCGGCGATCATTCATGGCGCGGGGCAGGCGACGACGCCGACGTCGAGTTCTGGGCCACGCTGCTCGGCGGCGAGATGTTCCTCGCCGTGCGGCTGGTCGACGAGCGGATGCGCCATCGCGAGTACAAGGTCGCGCATCGGCCGGGCTCGCTGCGCGCCTCGGTAGCCGCCGCGCTGGGATGGCTCAGCAAGCCAGGCGTGGATGACTGCGTGGTCGACCCGATGTGCGGCGCGGGGACAATCCTGATCGAACGCGCGCACCTCGGGCGCTACGCGATGCTGGCCGGGTTCGACCGCGACCCGGACGCGATCGCGGCGGCGCATGAAAATATCGGTCCGCGTTACCGGCCGCTCGGGCTCGCGCAGGGCGACGCGCTGCGCCTGCCGCTCGGCAATGGCGCGGCGACCCATCTCGTAACCAATCTGCCGTGGGGAACGAAATACGGCTCGCACGGGGAAAACCGCCGTCTCTATCCGCGCCTGGTCGAGGAGTTCGCGCGCGTGGTGCGGCCGGGTGGACGGCTGGTGATGCTGACGGCGGAGCGGATGCTGATGCGCGAGGTCGCTAGTCGCGGCTTCGTGCGGGTCGAGTCGGTCAAGCGGGTGATGATTCTCGGCGCCCCCGCTGTGATCTATCTGTGCCGGACTTAACCAACGCCTGCGCCGCCTTTGCTAGCGCATCGGCTCAATCAGCGCGTAGGTCACTCCGGTGTGGCTGAACCAGATCTGTCCGTCCTCGCGGCGCACCTTAAGTCCCGAGCGATCGGTCGCAAGCGACGCTTCCATCATCTCGATAATCTGTGCGCGGCGCTCCGGCGGCGGCCCGCCATGCGCCATCCACGTCTCCAGGTCGAAGCTGATATCGAGCCCGCCGCGATAGGAAACTTCAAGCCCCGTCTCCGTAATCATCCGCTCCCACTCGGAGGCCGGGATTGCGCGCGCATGCGAGGGGTCGCACAGCCGCTCGACGCGATTGTGATACTCCGACTTCGCCGGATCCTCGGAGGTGGTCTGGTCGACGATTACCATCCGCGCGCCCGGCTTGAGCACGCGCGTCATCTCGGCCAGCACCTGGTGCGGATGGGCGAAATGATGAAACGCGAAGCGGCAAGTGGCGAGGTCGAACTCGCCGGAACCAAACGGCATCCGCTCGACGTTGCCGAGCGTGAAGCTGACGTTTGAGATTCCGCGGCGTGCGGTCTCGGCGCGGGCGCGCGCGACCAGGCTGTCGGTGGCGTCGATCCCGAGCACGCTCCGGCACTTGGGCGCGAACGCCATCGCGACGAATCCCGGCCCGCAGGCGACGTCGAGCACGCGCGAGTCGGGCCGCACCTCCGAAAGCTCCACCATGTTGTCGAGGATACGCGGGTCGGTTACGATCTTCAGGGTCGAATAAGCCTCGGCCTGGCGGCGGAACTGCTGTTGCACCAAACTTAGATTGTCGGGTTCATCTTTCATCGGCGGGTTCTCATCCGGTGCGTTCTTATCCGGCGCGTTCAAGCACGAAGCTTACGCTGGTGTGCATAAGCCGGATAGTGCCGGCGTCGCGCTGGAGCGCGAGCCCCGGCCGATCCCCATCAACCGCGTCTTCGAGCATCGTGCGGATGATCGGAATATTTTCCGGCGGCGTGCCACCGAAGTTCGTCCACTCCTCGACCGTGCTGACCGACTGGCGCGCGATCTGCAACGCGACGGTGAAGCCTCCGGCGGCGAAAATCCGCTCGAACTGGGAAGCCGCGAGCGTTCGCACATGCGTCGGATCGCACAGCCGCTCCAGTTCGTTGTGAAGCGCGGCTTTGGCCGGCTCCTCCGAGGCCGTCACGTCCACCACCACCATCCATCCCCGTGGCCCAACCACCCGCGCCATCTCGGCAAACACGCGCGCGGGATCGGTGAAGTGATGGAACGAGAAGCGGCACACGGCGGCGTCGAAGGCGCCGTCGCCAAACGCCATCCGCTCGACTTCTCCCACCATGAACGCCGCGTTGCCGGCGCCACGGCGCGCCGCCGCCTCCCGCGCCTGCGCGATCAGCTCAACCGAGGGGTCGAGCCCGACCGCGCGGCGGCATCGTTCGCCAAACGCGAGCGTGCATGCGCCAGGGCCGCAGGCGACGTCGAGCACGCGCTCGTTCCGTGCGACACCAGAGATCGAGACCATGTAGTGGAGAAATTTCGCGTCGGCGCTGGAGGACATCAGAGCGGAGAGCCGCGCGAACGTCTCTGGGTTGCGGCGAAACTGCTCGGCCGCGGACCGGAACGGTCCGCCCGGCTGCACGACGTCGCTCATCGGCGTTCCGTTTCGAGTGGCAAGATGGCCGCGACGCTCGTCGCTTGTTTCATGATGCGGGTGCATGATGCGGATGCATGATGCGGATGTTAGCGCCGTGGGAGTCCCACGGCCAGCCGTGCGCGCGGGGCTTGCCAGTGCTTGCAGGATACTCGCGGACGCCGCACAATCGGCGCGTGTCGGCGCGCCTAGCGCGTGACGAATTCGCGCCGCACGCAAAAGGAGCCGGTTCGATGACACAGTGGAAGACCGAACTCGTCCCGCCCGCACCGCGCATAGCCGTCGATCACATGGGCGAGGGCAAGCTGGTAGTTTGTATGCACGGGATCGGCGGCAATCGCACCAACTGGCACGACCAGCTTCCCGAGTTCGGCCGCCATTTCCACGCCGCGTCGTGGGACGCGCGCGGCTACGGGATGAGCGACGACTACGAAGGGTCGCTCGACTTCCATGACTTCGCCCGCGACCTGGTGCGCGTGCTCGATCACTTCGGCGCGCGCAAGGCGCATCTGGTCGGCCTCTCGATGGGCGGTCTCATCGCGATGGACTTCCACGCGCTTTTTCCCGAGCGTGTCGCGACACTGACCCTTTGCGACTCGCTGCCCGGCTTCGGCCATCTCAGCCCCGAGCAGAGCCGAGAGTTCATCCGCCTGCGCCTGGAGCCATTGCTCGCGGGCAAGGAGCTGAAAGAGATCGCACCCGGCGTCGCGCAATCGCTAATCAGCAAGTCTTCGCCGCCAGCGGCATTTCAGCGCATGATCGACAGCATGTGCGCGCTGCACAAGCAGTCCTACATCAAGACCATCGAGGGCAGCGCCAACTCCGGCCTGCAGATCGAGCTCGAAAAGATTCGCGTTCCGGCGCACGTGGTGGTGGGCGAGGACGACCTGCTCACGCCGCCGTCGCTGGCGCGCTCGATGGCCGAGCGGATTGCCGGTGCGCGGCTGACGATCATCAAAAGCGCGGGCCATCTACCGAACATCGAACGGCCGCGCGAGTTCAACCTCGCGGTGCTGCCGTTTTTACTGGAGCATCGCGACGCCGCCGAATAGGCGCCACACACGCGATTGAATCTGCCGCGGCGAAGGGAACGGGCATTCAGCCGAGCGCGCGCAGGCGCAGGTCGCGCGCTTGGCTGCGATACGGCTCGGGCAGCGGTACTTCGGTCGCGTCGAGCCAGTTGCGCTCGAGGCGGTAGAACTCGCGTGTCTCCTCGAAGAAGACGTGCACCACGACATCGTTGAAATCGAGCACCGCCCAGTGGCCGTGGCTGGTGCCCTCGATCGACAGCGCACGCTCGCCCTCGAGGTCCATGCGCTCCTCGATGCCGCGGGCGATCGCGCGCACCTGCACGTCGGAACGGCCGGTGGCGATCAGGAAATAGTCGGCGATCGAGCTAAGATGACCGACCTGGAGCACGACCAGGTCGTAAGCTTTCTTCTCGAGCGCCGCCTGCGCGGCGGCTATAGCCTTCTCTTGTGAATTCACGCGGGGCGCGGCGGCAGACGGAGCCGCCACTCGGCGGCGGAAACGGAATAAAGCGCTTTGGAGGATCCTGCTTTTGAAATCACTGGCGCCGTCAGTACAGCCCGAGCCGCTGGATATAGTCGATCACGTCACCCGGCATCAGGTAGCGCACGGAGCGCCGGCGCTGAAGCTTCTCACGAATGAGCGTTGCTGAGACCGGAAAGACCGTCGTGGCTACGAATGAAAGCGTCTGGCCGTTGGGATGCACGTAATGATCGTCCTCTTTACTGTAGCCAAAGCGTTTGAGCGCGGCAAGCGAGATTCGCGGCGGCACATTGTCGCCGGTCCGCTCGCGCGTATGCACCACCAAGGAGGTCAGGCGCGCCAGTTCGTCGCAGTCCTTCCAGGTGTCCAGTTCGGTAAAGGCGTCCGAGCCCATCATCAGGAACAACGTTGAACGCCCGCGCAGCGTCGTAAGGAAGTGGTGCACCGTGTCGATCGTGTAGGAGCGCCCGGCGCGGCGAACCTCGACGTCCGAGACCATGAAGTGGCGGTTGCCCTTGGTCGCAAGCCGCACCATCGCGAGCCGATGCTCGGGCGGAGCGAGGCCGTCGGCGGGTTTGTGCGGCGGCAGAGCCGCCGGGATGAAATAAACCAGGTCGAGGCGGAGCGCCTCGCGCACCTCTTCGGCCGCGCGCAGATGGCCGAAGTGGATCGGATTGAAACTGCCGCCAAGGAGTCCTACGCGCATAGTGTGCCATCCGACTCAAACGCGCCGCGCGGGGGCGTGGCGGCTTCGACGAGGGCGGGGGCGCCGCCGCGTCGCATCGCGGTTCGCACGAGCTTCAATTCCGCACCTGTCCGCTACCGGCGATGAGGTACTTGTAGATGGTCAGTTCGCGCAGGCCCATCGGGCCGCGCGCGTGCAGGCGATTGGTGGAGATTCCGGTCTCGGCGCCGAAGCCGAACTCGAAGCCGTCGGTGAAGCGGGTCGAGGCGTTGACGTACACGGCCGCCGAGTCGACTTCGTGTTGAAAGCGCGCGGCGGCCTCGCCGTCGCTGGTCACGATCGCGTCGGCGAGACCCGAGCCGTGGCGGGCGATATGCTCCAACGCCTGGTCGAGCGAGTCGACGACCTTCACCGCCAGGATCAGGTCAAGGAACTCGGTGTCCCAATCGGCATTGCTGGCCGGCTTCGCGCCGGGCACGATTGCGCGAGTCCGCTCGCAGCCACGCAGTTCGACGCCGGCGCGCTCCATCCGCGCGGCGAGCGGCGGCAGGAAACGCGTCGCGGCCTCGCGATGCACCAGCAGGGTTTCCATCGCGTTGCACACCGAGGGCCGGCTGCACTTGGCGTTGAAACAGATTTCCTCGGCCATTTTCAGATCGGCGGCACGATCGACATAGGTGTGGCAGATGCCGTCGAAGTGGGGCAGCAGCGGAACCGCCGATCCGGCCAGCGCCTCCTTCAACGTTTTGCCGCCGCGCGGAATGATCAGATCGATGGCCTCGGGATGGCGCTTGAGAATCTGGATGACCTCGCGATCGGGATTTCCCACGAAAGTCACGGCCTCGCGCGCCATCCCGGCGCCTTCGAGCGCCCGGACGATCAGCCCCGCCAGAAACGCATTGGAGCCGAGCGCTTCCTTACCACCGCGCAGCACCACCGCGTTACCGGCCTTCAGCGTCAGCGCGCCGGCGTCGACGGTGACGTTGGGCCGCGACTCGTAGATGACCGCGATGACGCCGATCGGCACCCGCACTTGCGAAATCTCCAGGCCGTTGGGCCGCCGCCATTTGGAGATTACCTCGCCGACCGGATCGGGGAGGGCCGCGACCTCCTCGACGCTGCGCGCCATTGCCTCGATACGCGCATCGTTGAGCGTGAGCCGCTCGACGAACGCCCCGGCCATCCCGGAGCCGCGCGCGCGTTCGAGATCGCCGGCGTTGGCGGCCAGGATTGCGCCGCGCTCCTTGCGCAGCATCGCGGCCAGTGCGCCGAGCGCCTGGTTTTTCCGCTCGCTGGTGCATAGCGCTAACGTGCGGGCGGCGTCACGCGCGTGCTTGAGTGCGTCGAGAGTTTCCGCTTCCAAGCTCACGTCAGCAATTCGTGCGGGGGCTCACGCCAATTCTTCGATCAGCGCGAAGTTGTCGCGATGGATGATCTCGTCGGCGACTTTGTAGCCGAGCGTGCGCGAGATATCGTTGGAGCCCCTCCCTTTCACCTTCAGTATATCGGCGGCGGGATAATTGACCAGCCCGCGGCCGAACTCGACGCCCTCGTGATCGAGCAGACTCACGCAATCGCCGCTTTTAAACTCGCCCGCGACCTCGCGAATACCCGAGGGAAGGAGACTGCGGCCCTTTTTTCGCAGCGCGTCGGCGGCGCCGCGGTCGACCGTCAACGCGCCGGCGGGGCGCAGCGCGAACGCGATCCAATGTTTGCGGCTCTTGAGCCTGGTCCGCGTGGGCAACACCAGCGTGCCGCACTCGAGTCCCGGGTCGAGCGCGGTGGCGAGCGCATACTCGGCGCGGCCCGGCGCGATGATCACCGCGATTCCGGCGCGCGCCGCCTGCTTCGCCGCTTTGAGCTTGGTCGCCATCCCGCCACTTCCGAGCGGCCCCGCGCTATCGGCGACCAGCCCGCGCATCCCGGCCTCGGGGTCGGTGATGAGCGGGATCAGTTGGGCGTCGGGCCGCTTGCGCGGATCGCCGGTGAGCACGCCTGCCACGTCGCTCAGGATCACCAGGAGCTGCGCCTGCGCCATCCCGGCCACCAGCGAGGAGAGCACGTCGTTGTCGCCCATGCGGATCTCTTCGACCGCGACGGTGTCGTTCTCGTTGACGATCGGCACCACGCCCGCTTCGAGCAGAGTCTGGATCGTATTAATCGCGTTGCTGCGCCGTGCGCGCTCGGCAAGGTCCTGATGGGTCAGCAGGAGTTGCGCGACCGTGCGCCCCACGGCGCCGAAGGCGCGCGCCCATTCGCTCATCAGCTCGATCTGTCCGGTCGCTGCCGCCGCCTGGCGCGCCGCCACCCCGGCGCCGCCGAGCTTTTCCAGACGCGCGCGCCCGGCCACGATAGCGCCCGAGGTCACCACCACGATTTCGCGTCCCGCGCGCACCAGCACGTCGATCTCGGCGGCCAGGCGTGCGATAACCTCCGGGCGCAAACCGCCGGCGTCCGAGACCACGGCACTCCCGATCTTGACCACGACCCGGCGGGCGCGCGGGAGCAGCTCCTGCTTGTAGCTCACCTGGGAGGACATTGCGCCTCAATCCCGCCGACCTCGAGCAGCCGCGCTGTCGTCGCCACCAATGGCTTGAGTCCCACACGCTGCTCGGCCGAGACGACGAAGACCGATTCAATCCCATGTTCGGCCGCGAGCGGCGCCATCGTACGCGCGGTCTCGGCCGCGCGCTCGGCACCGACGAGGTCAAGCTTGTTGAGCGCGATCAGCGCCGGACGCGCCGAGAGCATCGGGTCGAACGCCGCGAGTTCGGCGCGCACGGTCAGGAAGTCGCGTTCCGGGTCGGCGCTCAGGTCAAGCACGTAGATCAGCACCCGCGTGCGCGCGAGATGGCGCAGGAAGCGGATGCCCAGGCCGTGGCCGAGATGCGCGCCCTCGATAAGGCCTGGGACGTCGGCGAGGCTGAAGCCGGCGCCGTCGGCAAGCTGGACGCGGCCCAGGTTGGGCGTGAGCGTGGTGAAAGGATAGGGTGCGATCTTCGGATGCGCCGCGCTGACGGCGGCGAGCAGCGTCGATTTGCCGGCGTTGGGCAGGCCGACTAGGCCAGCGTCGGCCACCAGCCTGAGCTCGATCCTGACCCAGCGCTGCTCGGCCGGCCCGCCCGGCGTCGCGATTCGCGGCGCGCGGCGGGTCGAGGTGGTGAAGTGCATGTTGCCCTTGCCGCCCATCCCGCCGTGAGCGACGATGGCGCGCGCTCCCGGCATCACCAGGTCGGCGAGCATCTTGCCGCTGTCCTCGTCGAAGACCAGCGTGCCGGGAGGCACCCGCACCACCAGGTCGCCGCCGGCATGGCCGTACTGCTGTTTGCCGCGGCCGGCCTCGCCGTCGCGCGCGACCAGGCGCGGGTTGTATTTGAAATCGAGCAGCGTCGCGAGCCCCTCGTTGACCTCGAAGATCACGTCGCCGCCGCGGCCGCCGTCGCCGCCGGCCGGCCCGCCGAAGGGGCGGTACTTCTCGCGCAAAAACGCGATCGCGCCGTCGCCGCCCTTGCCGGCCGCCACGAAGACCCGCGCTTCATCGACAAACTTCATTCGCCCACAGCTGCTCGCAATCTCGCGCGACCGCTACAGCAGCAACTCCGCCAGCGCGCGGAGGGCTTCGACCTGGCGCGTCCCGATAAGCATCGTTTTGACCGGCGAGGCCGTCCAGGCGGCTGCGCGCTCGGCGATACGCTCGCGCGGTCCAACCAGGGCGACTTCGTCGACCAGCTTGTCGGGCACCGCCGCGACGGCCTCGTCGCGCTTGCCGGAGAGAAACAGGTCCTGGATTTTTCGCGCCGCGTCCTCGTAGCCGGCGCGCCGCGCGTAGTCGTTGTAAAAGTTCTTGTCGCGCGCGCCCATCCCTCCGATATAGAACGCCAGGTTCTGCTTCACCGGCTCGCGGCATTTTGCCACGTCGGGGCCCATCACGCAGGTCACGAACGGCGCGAGGTCGAATTTGTGTGGATCGCGCGCGGCGCCGGCCTTGTTGAAACCGCGCTCGAGACTCGGCTTGAACAGGTCCCATCGCTCGGGGTTCATCCACACCGGAATCACGCCGTCGGCGATTTCGGCTGCTAGCGCCACTGCGCTCGGGGTAATCGACGCCATGTAGATTTCCATGTCGCGCCGGCCATGGAGGATCGAGCGCAGCGGCTTGCCAAGTCCGGTCGAACCGGGGCCGCGGTACGGTACCTGGTACTCGGAGCCCTGGAACTCCAACGGCGCCTCGCGCGCGAAAATTTTACGCAGAATCGCGATGTACTCGCGGTAGCGGACCAACGGCTTGCCGTAGGGCACCCCGTGCCATCCCTCGATCACCTGCGGACCCGACGGCCCAACGCCGAGTATGAAGCGTCCGCCCGACATCGCATCCAGCGTCATCGCGGTCATCGCCGTCATCGCGGGCGTGCGCGCCGGCATCTGCATGATGGCCGTGCCGAGGCGGATTTTTTTGGTCAGGGCGCCAATCCAGGCGAGCGGAACGATAGTGTCCGAGCCCCAGGCCTCGCCCGTCCACACCGAGTCGTAACCCAGCCGTTCAGCCTCGAGCACCAGGTCGAGCGAGTCATGGGAATGGGAAAAGCCGTATAGCAGTCCGAGTCGCATCGCGAGTTCCTCTCAGAGTTTTTCCAGCCGATTGTGGAATGGCCACACCCATCGCCGTAAATAAACAAAAAGCCCCGCGGCGAGGCCGCGGGGCTTGGAATTCGGAACTCTAAGCCGTGCCGGCCCTAGGCTTGCGCTTCGGCCGGCGGTTCGGTTGCCGCTTCTTCACGATATGGGCTAGTCGGGGCGGCCGCCGGCTCGATCCGCACCCGCCGCTTGTCGGTGCGGTAGGTCTAGTATTTGACCACCCCGTC
>Ga0209415_10019657_pt1 | contig 10557 bp, 15 predicted proteins | sample PeaSoiSIISIP2007_FD_187696 | JGI IMG/M metagenome (GOLD analysis project Ga0209415, IMG submission 187696) | Peat soil microbial communities from Weissenstadt, Germany - SII-SIP-2007 (SPAdes) (version 2) | ecosystem: Environmental > Terrestrial > Soil > Wetlands > Peat | place: Germany... | reverse complement strand
TCGGCGTTGTCGTACTTGGCTTCGTCCTCGGCGGGACGGTGAGCGTCCACGACGAGCTCCGCCTCGTCCCGCACCAGGAGGGAAAGACGGCGGAGGTGAGGGGGATACAGGTGAGCGACGTGGACCAGGAGACCGTGGGGAGGGGCCTCAGGGTGGGACTCTCGCTGAGGGGTGTCGAGCTGAAGGACCTCGACAAGGTCTCCTGGATGGACGACGGGAGCTTCCAGGTCAGGGACAGCCTTTCGTTCGACTACAAGCAGAGCAGGTTCTACAAGCAGGGGGTCGACGGACGGGACCTCCACCTCCAGCTTCCTGGCGAGATGCTCACGTGCAGGCTCAGCGCGGAAGCCTTCGGGGCTGCCCCGGTCAAGGCCTCCCTCCAGTCTGCCGTTCCAGTCTGGGAAGGAATGCGCGTCGGCGTGGTCGACCTCAACGGGAAGAACCTGCGCGTAGCGGGCGGTGGCGCCTGCCGCGCGCCATTGTGACGCTCACAAGGATTATAGCGCAGCGGCCGGGAGACTCTCTCGCAGTGTCGTCCGCGAAGAGCGAGGTGGTCACCCTGGGAGGAGGCTGCTTCTGGTGCCTCGACGCCGTCTTCACCGACATCAAGGGGGTGGAGAAGGTGCTCTCGGGATACTCAGGAGGGAGGAGCGCGAACCCGACGTACGAGGACGTCTGCACGGGCGCGACCGGCCACGCGGAGGTCGTCCAGGTAACGTTCGACCCGGGCGTGGTCTCCCTGCACGAGCTTCTCAAGGTCTTCTTCACGCTCCACGACCCCACGACGAAAGACAGGCAGGGCAACGACGCAGGGACGCAGTACCGCTCAATCGTCCTCTACCGGGGCGAGGCGCAGAAGGCCGCCGCAGAGGAAGTCATCAAGGAGATTGACGATTCGAAGGTGTGGGACGGGAAGGCCGTCACCGAGCTCCAGCCGTTCGAGGCCTTCTATCGCGCTGAGGACTACCATCAGGACTACTACAGGAAGAACCCCCTGCAGCCATACTGCTTGTTCGTCATACGCCCGAAGGTCTCCAAGCTGAGGCACAACTACATGCAGATGCTAAAGGCCTCCTGAGGCCGCAAGAGCACTTTTTACGCCTCGGCTCAGCCGACCCCCCGTGCGCGGGATAGTCGGGATCTGCGGGACTCCGGGGACCGGGAAGAAGACCGTCGCCCCCGTCGTCGCCGAGGTCATGGGACTCCCGGCGCCCATACCAATCAACTCGCTCGCGCCGAAGGGAGAGTCGGAAGTGGACACCAAGCTCCTGCGGCGGGAGCTGCTCAAGCTCGACCCGCCCCGCGTCGTCCTCTTCGGGCACCTCCTCCCATACGTGCTCAGGAAGTCGGAGACCCGGTTCGTCGCGGTGCTGAGGTGCGAGCCCTCCGTGCTCCGTGAGCGGCTGTTGGAGAGAGGCTACCCCCACGCGAAGGCCACCGAGAACGTAGAGGCGGAGCTCATAGGCGTCGTCCTCGACGAGTGCGTCAGAAGGTTCGGGAGCCGCCTCGTCCGGGAGTACGACACGACCTCAGCCTCGCCGAAAGAAGTCGCCAACGCTATCGCTAGGGACGCGGAGATGGCGACGGCGCGAAGAGAGAAGGCGGGCGCCGGGGCGCGGCCCGCCTGGATCGACTGGACCTTGGACTACGACTCCTCGAGCAAGTTGAGGTCCCTCCTCGCGGGCGAAAGGGACACGCCGGGGTCGACCTGAACCAGCAGCGGCCTTTGGAGCCTGGTGAGGCTCACCACTACCTCCTCCATCCCCAGCGTGGAAACGTACGCGTGCTGCTCCTGCGTGAGGTTGAGCGAGTCCCGCACGAGCCTGAGGTCCTCCGCCCATGCGACCCTGTGGATTATGCCGGGACTGCGGACCTTGCTCCCGGTTGGCGATTAGGTGCTTTCAGCTTATGGCTTGAAGGATTTCTCCGCTTGTAGTCTCATAATTGAGACATCCTTATATATCTGCCAGGAGACCATTTCCTTGTGAAAATTGAGCCGTCGCTGGCGGTGGTGCAGGCATTGGGACAGAAGCCCGTCTATCGTGCCAGCGAGCTCTTCGGACCAGCAGGGTCGAGGGCGACGGCGTACAGATTCATTCGCAGGCTCCAGGAGCTCGGACTCGCCGCCGAGACGCAGAGGAGGGGTCGCTTCACGGTGAGGTCGTCTGCGTTCCAGCCCTACCAGACGCTGGTCCACCTGCTGCCCTCACTCCGCGCGCTGAAGCAGGCCAGGTACTTCGGGCGAGCGTACGACGAGAGCGACGTCAACTACGCCAGGAAGTCGTTGAGGGGGATGGTCACGCTGGACTACCGTGCCTACGAGCTCACGCGATTTCAAACGCCGCATATCTTCTTCGTCTATACTGAAGACTTCGACCAGCAGGCCAAGTCTCTTAGGTCCGCAGGATTCTCCGAGGGCAGCAAGGGTAGGGTGGCGATCCTGCCGAAGGAGCAGGGTGGCGGTTTCGAGAACGAGATCCAGAGGGTCTACCTGGACTGCCTGGCGTTCGGCGGGAGGAGCACGCTGGACGCCATCGCCATCGAGCTCCTGTATGGCGACCAGCTCTCCGTCAGGGGCGAGTTCCCTACCGACCTTGTCCTGAAGGTGAGGGAGGACCTTCCTGCGTGAGCCTCGAGAGCATAGCCGTGATGGTCTCGCGGGACCTGAAAGAAGTGGTCTTCGTCGGCGCCTTCGCTGTCATCTGCCACATCGGCCCGTACCGCCGCACCCGGGACATCGACCTGGCCCTCGCCACCCCCCTGAGCGACGAAGAGTTCGAAGGGCTTGGATACCGCATCTTTCGTGAAAGCGGAAAGAAGGTGATTAGAACGCCGGAAGGGGTGAAGCTGGACGTGTACACGAGAGACGTCAGCGGGATCCCTGTCTCTGAGGTGTTCTCGACAGCAGTCGTGAAACGAGTGGGATCGGGCGAGATACGGGCGATGTGCCTGGAGGCTTTGCTGATAGCAAAGATGCGCGCATCACGTCCTCAGGACATCGAGGACGTCCAAACCCTCTGCCGGCGCCTGGGGAAGGCCGTACGCTGGGTTGTCGTCGACGCGCTGGCGACGCCGATGGAATCGGCCGAACTGAAGAACGTGGTTTCTGCGTTCAGCAGATAGCCGGTCAAGGTCATACCTGCGAACGGAGGTGCCTGTCAAAGGCCTCGAATTTCGCGAGGGCCTCTGCCGCTGGAAGCACTCCCTTTTCCGCCAAGATGACGGCCCGGGCAGTGCCGCCGATAGGGAGGAAGCGCCGACCCACGAGATGGATCTACCTGACCGAGGGCTACGATTCCTCTGCCAGGCTGAGGTCTCTCCTCACGGGCAGGACAGAGCTTCCCGCCTCGACCTGAACCAGGAGGGGCTTCTGGAGCCTGGTGAGGCTCACCACCGCTTCGCCCACCCCGAGGCTAGAGACGTACGCCAGCTGCTCCTGCGTGAGGTTGAGCGAGTCCCGCACGAGCCTGAGGTCCTCCGCCCATGCGACCCTGTGGATTATCCTCACGCCGGAGTTCTTCACGACCTCCGACGCCACCTGGCTCGGGAACTGAGCGATGAATATCATCGACTCCCCGAACTTCCTCAGCTCCGATATCATCCTCTCCCCCACGCTCGGCGGGTCCTCGTCCCTCCTCACCGGGGCGATGTTCCGCGCCTCCTCTACCATGAGGAGGTGCTCGATCCTGCTCCTCCTGGACACCCTCGCCTCGTAGACCAGCTTCATCAGTATGTCGGCGAAGATGCCCCTCGACTGGGTGTCCCTGATGGTCCCCAGCTCGACGCAGAGCACCTTGTCAAGGAGCTCGTCTACCGTGTGGCTCGATGGCGAGTTGAAGGCCTTGCCCACGTGCCCCTGCGTGAGGGGCACGAGCCTCCTCAGGAGGGCCACCTTCGTCTCGTTGTCGTACGCCGACCTGAGCGGATAGCTCTCTATCGTGCTCACGAGGGAGGCGAGCGTCGGGACTTCCTTGTCGGCCGCCTCTGCGAGGCACCGCTGGAGGGCGTTGCGGAACATGTAGGCCTGGGGGTGCGTGAAATGATATGTGTCGGAGAAGATGTCCGTGACCATCTCGATGTGCTCAGCTGGCTCGGCAGCAGGCCCAACGTCCATGGGGTTGACGGCAAAGTCGTCCTTCCCCGGTGAGACGACCTGGCCCCCGACGGACTTCACCAGCTCGGAATGTTCGTCGTGCCAGTCGAGGATCATCACCGGCAATCCCATGGCCGCAACGTGGCGGACTATCACCCCCGCGGTGGTCGACTTGCCCGAGCCGGTCATCCCCATGAGCGTCACGTGGCGCCTTAGGTCCTCGAGCTGGAGCCTGAACTCGTGCGAGGTCCCGGATCGCGCCTTCACCCGCCCCAACGCGATTCCCTCTCCGCGCTCCCCCGATTCCTTCGAGTTTGGGATGTAAAAGTCGGGGGCGACGCTCGCCGGGGCCACGTTGGGGCCGTGCCCCTCGAAGGATTCGAGGGTGCTGAGCGTCGCCGAGTCCGCAACCTGGCGGAGCCGCGGCTCAGCGGGAAGGAGCAGCGCCTGCGCGAATCCGACGAGCTCGCCCTTGGTCAGGCGCCTGACCGAGGAGTTTGGCAGACCGACTGAGAGGGTGGCAGCTAGCGTGGAGGCGTTCTTCTCGCACTCGATCCTGGCATCCTGCAGCTCCTTCCCTCGCGCGTCGACCCACGTTCCCACGACCAGGTCGAACTCAAAGACCTGGTTCTCCTCGTCCTCCTCTTGGTTGGCGGGCTTCACCATCATCGTGTACAGGAACGGAATCTTGGCCCTGTGCAGCCCGTCGAGGAGGCCCTTCATCCGCTGATGCTGAAGGGTTATCCTCACCGCAGCGGAGTAGTCGAGCTTCGACTCATCTACCGAGTCCGAGAGGTGGACCCTGAGGAGCGAGAACAGCCTGATGTTGTTCGACCTCGTCGTCGCGAGGTATCTCCCCTCCACCACGGAGACCGAGTCCAGCCTGATCGGGACGCTGCTCGTCAGTCTCCACTTGAATCGGGAGAAGAGGTTCCCCGCGCCACGGCCCACGCCTGAGACGGCGTCCTCTTCGGCGACCATGGTCCTCCAGCCTCACCAGTGGAACGCCGAGCTGAAGAGGTCATTGAGGCTTGAGGAGATCGACGTCCAGATGTTGGAGGTGAGGCTGCTCGCCTGCTTCAGGATCGAGTCCACCCCTCCTACGAGAAGTGAGAGCGCCACGAGCGCGACCGAGAGGAGGAGCGCCTCTTCGATGAGCTGCGCGGCCCTCCTGTTCCTCCTCAAACTTGGAACGACCCTTTCGATAATCATCTCCATCATACTTCCTGCGATTATTTAACCTCCCACGGCGCGGCGGTCAAGGGCCAAGGCTGAACGAGGCGAGCGGGCCCAAGAAGTAGACGACCCCCGCGAAGGCGGCGAAGGAGACGACGACGTTGACGTATGGCCGCTGTGGCGAGAGGAAGAGCCCGAGGCAAAGCGCGCTTGGGAGCAAGAACACCGCCCCCTCGTAGGGGGAGAAGCCTGCCGCCGTTTGAGGAGCCGTCCCGAGGGTGATCTGGAAGCTCGAGATGACGGGGGCCAGGGTCGAGAGCATGCCGACGACCACCCCCGCGACCACCGAGACGATCGTTCCCCTGAACGCCATGACCTTCCTCTCCATCGCCCGCCTCTCCTTGAGGAGGGTCCACCTGTCGAACATTGATGAGAGCTTCTCCGCGCCCCTGCTCGCCTCCAACGCGCTGATCCTCGCGAGGGTCGCGACGAACCGGAGGAGCTCCCCGGACGACCCGGAATCCTTCATCAGGCCTGCTAACGCCCTCTCGACCGGCGTCCCGAGCAGGATCCTCTTGACCGCGTCTCGCTCCGCGTTGTCCTTCGAGCCGGAGAAGACGCCCACGAACGCGGCAGCGAGCCCGAGGCCTCTCGACGAGCGCTTGAGCACCGTGCGGAGCCTTCTCATCACCTCCAGCTCGCCGGCGGTCGTCGCCGACTTTGCGCTCAAGGCTTGTCCCTCCCCCAGGTGACCGTGCTCCCGGAGATAGCGAGCGTCAGGTCGAGGACGATGACCTCGAGGACGAACAGCGCTCCCATCGCGGCGAGACCAGTCCCCTTGGTCATGGCCGCGAATAGCATGAGCATGATGGGGAGGAAGAAGGAGACCGCGATGAAGAGCGGCATCTTCGTCTCCTCGTCCAGCCCGCTCGAATTCAACATCCCGTCTAGCTCGTCTTCGCCTTCCTCCACCCTCGCCCTATCCACTCCCACGACGGAGTTGATGACCGTCCGGACGGCCTCCGAGAAGAGGTGGCTATCGGGCCGGGCGCCGAGGGTCGCAGAGGAGGCGTCGTAGCCGAGCAATACTCGCCTTCTGACCTCCGCCAAGAACGAACTCAGGCGAGGCTCCTCCGCTCGCAGCAGCAAGAACGTCTTGGTGCGGGAGGAGGTCGACTTTAGGTAGATGTTTGACGAGGCCGCGAACGACGGGGCCTCGAGCGTCTGCTGAAAGGCCGCCACGCGCAATATCCGCATGGGAGCCGTAGAGACAAGATAGCCCGCGCCCGCGGCGGCCATCGCGCCCAGGACGAACGAGACAGAGCCGATTCGCAGCTGGTCTCCGACGACGATCACGAGCACGAAGAACGACGCGGCCATCGCGAGCGTGAAGGCGAGGGCCTTCCTCTGGTCAAGGCCGACCCGCTCCCAGGACTGGACCCTCAACCCGCGGCTGCCCTCGCGCCCTGAGCCTCGCCGATGCTCTCGATCTGCCTCTCGAGGTTCGAGAGGAACGCCTCTCTGGCGTTCGGTGGGAGAGGGATCTCGAGCTCCTCCCAGGACGCCGTCCTCCTGAGCGGGCCTTCGGGTGCGCGCACGTACAGCCGCCTGAGCAAGGGCTCGGTCTCTCCCGCCCCGTCCTGCGCGGCGGTGCGGCCGGAGATGGTCGAGATGCTCTGCACGCACCTTCGGGAGTAGAGCTTCTTGGGCCTGAGCATCTGCACGATGATGCCGAGGTCCAGCAGGTTCGCCCTCGAGATGCCATGGAGCTCGAGCCACCTTCGGATCGCCTGCTCCGGGGAGGACGAGTGGAACGTCTGCAGCCCCCTCACCCCAGCCGCGAGCGCCTGGAAGAAAGCCCTGCTGTGCTCCTCGGATTGAATCTCGCCGAGTATCACGAGGTCTGGCGACCTGTGCAGTATCTTCGTTATCTCTGCGGACTTCGTGCGCTGCGCCTCGCCCCCTCTCTCGAAGGGGTCCACGCGCAGCTTCATCTGGTGGTATCCCCGTTCCAGCAGGTCCTTCGTCTCCACCGCGTCCTCGATGTAGATCCTCCTCAGCCTCGGGTCGAGGGCCTCGTCGACCGCGTTCAACAGAGTGGTCTTGCCCGTGCCCGTCTCGCCGACTATCGTCACGTTCACCCCTGCTTCGAGGGACGCGAGGAGGAACGCGGCGGCCTCGACCGATAGGACGTCCATCCTCACCAGGTCGCGCAGGGTCAGGACGTTGGAGGTGAGCTTGCGGACGTCCAGGGAGAACCCGCTGACCGCGAGGGGGTCCAGGTCCAGCGAGACGCGGAGCCTAGTTCCAAAGACGTCGAACTCGTTCTTGAGAGACGGGTTGGCGTAGTCCAGCGTGTACCCCTTGAACGTGTCCATGTGCGTCTCGAGGGCCCTCCTCTCCCTCTCCGCAAGGAAGATGCGGCTCTCGCACCGCCCGTACTTCGCATGGTCTAGGTAGACGGGCGAGTTCGGGGAGTCGATGAAGAACTCTTGGACGTTCTTGTCCCTCGAGAGCGCGAAGATCGTCGGAAGGCCCACCGCCTCGAATGCGGCGAGGCGGGAGAGCTCCATCACCATCCCGAGGTCGCGTATCCTCGAGAGCTCATGGGCTGCCATCTGGCTCAGGACTTCGATGAGCCGCGTGAAGGTCAGAGGCTTGACCTGCTCTGGTGATAGCCTCTCGCTTATCCTCTCGACCGCGACCCTCAGCAATGAGAGGTTCTCCACCCCGAGGACGGGCACTATCTCGTACAGCGTCGCCTTGGTTCCCGCGCCCTCCCCTCCCCTTCTGATCTCGCACCTGAAGAGCCCGTTAGGATACGACTCTATCAACTCCGAGTCGGAGGATTGGAGGAGCTCGACCAGTAGCGGCGCGCGCTTCAGAGCTTTGCCGTCCTTCTTCCGAGCGAACAGCAGAAAGGCCTTCTCGACCCGCCCGATCATCTGTTAGAGAGCTCGCACGGGTAATAAAGCGCCAACGCGTGGACGCTTAAATCTCCACAACGCATCCTTCGGCGCATATCGAATGGTAGAGTTGATCGAGTACGTGATTGTGTTCGGGATATCCGCAGGGGTCGCGAGCGCGAGCGTGATGCTCGTCGGTGGGGCGATGCCGGGGCTGAACGAGTTGGCTGCCGCGTCCAAGTCGGACCAAATAGCCGGCGCAGCGAGGGTCGCAGTCGTGGAAGACAGGAACGTCACTCTGCTCCTCCCGCTCCAGGACTCCTCGGTCTCATGCGACGAAGGCTCTCTCTCGGTCTCTGTCAACGGCTACTCACGAGTTTACGAGGTGGGCTTCCCCTGCACCTTCGACTTCCAGGGCCTGAACGGCGCCTGCACCCTGGCATTCTCGGCAAACTCCGAGACGCTCAAGCTCGGGGTGACCTGTTGAATTGCCCGCGGTAGCCGTCTCCTCCCAGCTCTCGGAAGCGGTCTACTTCGTCTCGATAATCGGGCTCTCCGTCCTCCTCGCCCGGCCGGTATACCTCGTCTACTCTGCCTCGGAGGAGAGGTCGGCCCAGGTCGTGGCGTCTGGCCTGGAGGCTATCATCAACTCCATGTCGCCCGGGATCACCGTGGTCACGAGCTTGGAGAGCTATCCTGGCGTCCGGCTCTCCGTCTCGCTCTCAGGCACGACTGTCGCGGCATCGTTCGGAAATGCGACGGCAACGGCCCAGGTCAAATGGGGGCTCCCGCACGAGACGCTCTCGCCGGGGGCCGCCTACAGCTTCACGCTGGAAGGGGGGGAGGTAGTGGTTGCGCCGGCGCGCGATGGTTGAGGACTACATCGAGGTGTGCATAGCGCTGGCGATGCTGTCGAGCACGACCCTCCTTGCGCTCTCGGTCGTTCTCTCGCACATCGCGCTCGGCGGCTAGGAGACGAAAATGCAATTCATCGACATCGCCGTCGCTTCAGGCTACGCCGCCGTCTGCCTTTCGCTCATAGTCCTGATGAGCCCGGTCGCGCCTCGCGAGGCCGCTGTGGAGGCGGGGGCGCAGTCAAGTCTGGACTCCGCCATCTCGGCTTACGTCGACCACGTCGGCCTCCCCTTCCTCGCGACATCTTCTGAGGCGGCCATCTGCAGCTCCGCGACGGAGGCGAGCAACGCGACACTGGCATTTGACGTGGTCGTTCAGGGCGAGGGCTGCGGCTCCGCCGTCGCGCCCCCCCTGCCTCTCGCCTCCTCGTCCCTGACCCTCGACCTTCCCTCCCGCACCGTGGTGATAGAAGCTTGGCTCGTAAGGCAGTAGCGGCGACGCTCGCGTCGGTGGTTCTCTTCACCGCCCTAGTCGTCGCCGACGCTACGGTCATGTCGGCACAGGACAACCTCGCCTCGAGCGCCCAGACCTCCCACGTAGAGTCCAGGGAGCTCCTGCTGGAGCGGTCGTTGGCTGGGAGCGTCTCTCTCCAGGTCCTCGCGCAGGTGCAGGGGTACCTCTCCTCAAACCCCGCTGAATGCGACGGACTGCCACAGTACCTCGCCTCGATAACCGCGTCGAGCTCGGTCTCAGGGGAGGACTCCGGGGTCGCGTACTCGGCCAACGCCACCGCCAGCGGAGCGACGGCCGCCTCCCTTCCCCCGACCATCCAGCGCGATAATCTGACGATCATCGCCCCCTTCGCCGGCGTCGTCTCCGGCACCCTCAACCTGCGGGAGGCCTTGCGGGTCAAGGAGGTCGGGGGCGGCGGGTCCGTCTCGCTCGAGAAGCGCGAGACCCACACCCTAAATCTCCCGATCAAGGTCGATTCTGCATCCTCGCTCTGCGCCTCGGCCCTCGGGGCTCTCGCGTCGGCGCTCTCCCGGTCGCCCTGCAACGCCACCCTGGAACAGGCTGCCTTCTACGCGGCGCTGCCGGGGCTCGTCGAGGAGGCCTCCGCTCAGGGGTTCGCCCTGACTGCCGGCTGGGGGTTGAGCGCCGCCTGTTCCGCGAGCTATTGGGTCACGCTCGTCGAGCCTGGAGTCGTGGGAGCGACAGGAAGCTTTGACTGGACTGTCCGCGGCTCTGGGACGACAGCATAGGCCTCAGCTCGTCGTAGATCCCGTCCCATCTCGGCCTGAAGAGCTCGCAGAACTGCTCCCTGACGGTGTACTCAGCCACGCTGACGCAGTTGGCGGCGTCCCTCTGGGTGAAGAACCTCTTCCTCGACTCGCTCTCCGAGAGAGCCATCTCCGCCGCGTAGAAGCTCGTCGCTGCGAGGGCGCAGGGACTGTGCCCGCCCCTCACCGAGGAGTCCAGCATCGCGAGCGCCCTCCTCGCCAGATGGAGCAGCTTGTACTGGTAGCC
>Ga0209415_10019656_pt1 | contig 10557 bp, 11 predicted proteins | sample PeaSoiSIISIP2007_FD_187696 | JGI IMG/M metagenome (GOLD analysis project Ga0209415, IMG submission 187696) | Peat soil microbial communities from Weissenstadt, Germany - SII-SIP-2007 (SPAdes) (version 2) | ecosystem: Environmental > Terrestrial > Soil > Wetlands > Peat | place: Germany... | reverse complement strand
GTTCCGGCAAGACCACCACTTCGGGCAAGCTGGCGAACTGGTTCAAGACGGGCGGGCACCGTCCGCTGCTGGTTTCGGTGGACGTATACCGTCCCGCCGCGCGCGAGCAGTTGAAGGTTGTGGCGCAGGCCGTTAAAGCTCAGATCTACGAAGGTGAAGTAGGCGAGGCGAACACGCCCGCGGAGCTCACACTAGCGGTGGAGCGACTGGTGAAAGAAGCGCGCCGCGAGGCCATCGTTTCAGGCTGTGACGTGCTGATCGTCGACACCGCCGGACGTCTGCACATCGACGACGAACTGATGAACGAGATGCAGTCGCTGAAGAAGCTGCTGAATCCGTCAGAGATTTTGTTCGTCGCCGACGCCATGACTGGGCAGGACGCGGTGCGCTCCGCCGATGAGTTTCACAAGAAGCTCTCGCTCACCGGCGTCATCCTCACCAAGATGGACGGCGACGCCCGTGGCGGCGCGGCGCTTTCCATCCGACAGGTTACGGGACAGCCCATCAAGTTCATCGGTGTGGGCGAGAAATACGACGCGCTCGAGCCGTTCCATCCTGACCGCATCGTGTCGCGCATTCTCGGCATGGGTGACATTCTCTCGCTGATCGAGCGCGCCGAATCGCAGATCGACAAGAAAAAGGCGCAGGAGATGGCTACCAAGGCCCTCACCGGCGACGGCTTCTCGCTCGAAGACTTTCGCGACCAGTTGCAGCACGTAAAGAAGATGGGTTCGATCAAGAGCCTGATTGGAATGATGCCCTCGATCGGCCCGTTTTCGGGCCTGCAGAAGGCGGCCGACAACGTGGACGAGAAACAGATCAACCGCGTCGAGGCCATCATCAACTCGATGACTGCCCACGAGCGCAATCATCATGAAGTAATCAACGGTAGCCGCCGCAAGCGCATCGCCCGGGGCTCCGGAACCAGTGTGCAGGAAGTAAATAACCTGCTCCGCCAGTACGCTCAGATGAAGAAGATGTTCAAGCAGATGGGCAAGCCCAGCTTCGCGCGGCGCATGGCGGGGATGAAGCTGCCGGGAATGTAGGGCGCGGCTCGACTGCTTCGCAACGGTTTGTAGATGTTCGCAAAAGGGCAGATCATGAAAGCGATAGGTCAAGTCCTAGTTGTTTTCGTCCTACTCGTGAACGCTTCTTCGCAAGCTCCCGTCCGTTTTTGCGATCTTCTAAGCAACCCCGATGAATACAACGGCAAGGAGGTCACCGTTAGGGCAACCTACCGATATGGATTTGAGTGGCAGGAGTTGTACTGCCTGGATTGCCTCGACAAGGGTAGGGCGTGGTTGGAGTTGCCGTACGACCCAGATGATGATGCAGCGGTAAAGTCTCTGAAGCGTGCACCTAAGGGTGCTGGCATCGTCAATATCACGGTGCAAGGAGTTTTTGTGAGCGGCGGCCACTTCGGACATATGAATGGATACAAGTACAAGTTCGTGGCGCACAAAGTGAGCGAAATGGCCGTCGTCCTGAAGGGCATGAAAAGCCCGTCGGAAGAGAAGAAAGCGGAAGAGCGGTGGGCGTGCGGCGGCACGAATCCGAAGTAAGGCTCAACTTTTCTTATGAAGTGGCGCTCCCTCGAAGAGTCGAGTCCTGAGACTGACGTTCGCTCTCTGCGCGAGATCTTTGCTGAGCGCAAAGACTTGATCGCGACGTATGTTCCGGCCGAGACGCAGGCCATCCATGCCCGCGCAGTTGCCGATCTGAAGCAACGACACTTATCTGAAAATATTCTGCCCGTCGGCGCGAAGATTCCCGAGTTCCAGCTTCAAGATCACGACGGCAAGAGCATCTCCTCCTCCGACTTGCTCACCAAGGGCCGTCTCGCGCTCTGCTTCATCCGCGGGCGCTGGTGCCCGTTCTGCGTGGCCCAGATGGAGGCAATGAATCTCATCCTGCCGCTGATCGAGCAGGCGGGTGCAACGCTCGCCGCTATTTCTCCGCAGACTGTGCAGCAGTCATTTTTCATGCGCGATCAGCACAAGGTGCGTTTCCTGCTGCTCTCTGATGCCGGCAACAAAGTGGCACGCGAGTTCGGCCTCACCTACCGCATCCCCGATGAACAAGAATCCATTTATCAGCGTGCCTTCGTCAACTTGCCCTTCGTGAATGGTGACGAGAGTTGGGAACTGCCGATCCCTGCGACCTACATCATCGATTGCGACGGCTCGGTGCTCTATGCTTCCGCGAACGAGGATTACACAGAGCGTCCGGAGCCAGAGGACATCGTGCGCTTTCTCGGTTCCGCCCTCAGGGGCTGAGGCCATTTTTTTCTGTGGCGTCTTACGGCACGACTGAAGTCGTGCCCTTCCCGATCGTGCCCTTCCTGATCAAAATGCGGCATGCTGGCACTGTCTGAACCCTCGGCTTTCGGTACACTGATACTTCATGAACTATATCTACGGCATCAACGCCGTCACTGAGGCGCTCAAGGCCCGCGGACGCGCCTTTCAATGGGTCGGCATGGCGAAGGAGCGGCACGACATCCGCTTGCAGCGCATGATCGAAGACTGTCGCCGCCTCGCCGTGCCCGTGCGCTTCCTCACGCGAATGGAACTCGACCGCATGGCCGGCAACGCGGCTCACCAAGGGGTAGTGGCCGTCACCTCGGCCAAGCAATACAGCGACCTCGATGACGTCGTCGGCGCCAAACGCGGACGGTTTTCTTTGGTCATCGTGCTCGACGGGGTGGAAGATCCGCACAATCTGGGCGCACTATTGCGAACGGCAGATGCCGCGGGTGCGGACGGCGTGATCATCCCAGAGCGCCGCGCCGCCCCAGTCACTGGCACGGTAACGAAAACCTCCGCCGGAGCCAGCGAGCACTTGCCGATTGCGAAGGTAACTAACATCTCCCGCACGGTGGAAGAATTGAAGGAGCGCAATATCTGGACGGTCGGCCTCGACGAGCGCGGGGCGCAGACCTACGACGCCCTCGATTACAACATGGATTGCGCGCTGGTCCTGGGCGCTGAGGGCAAGGGATTGCACGACCTGGTCAAGAAGAAATGCGATTTTCTGGTTTCGATTCCGATGCTGGGAAAAGTTCCTTCGTTGAACGTGTCGGTCGCTGGAGCCGTCGTGATGTATGAAATTGTGCGGCAGAGGCGCGCGCAAACCAAAGAAGCGCAAAACAACAAAGAGGCGTCCTCGGGTCCGCAATGAAGTTGCGCAGCCTGCGTTTTTGCTTCCTCTGTGTCCTCTGTGGCTTTGTGGTAAATGCTTTTTCCCTCGACCGCGAGGCTTTTACCTTCACCAGCTACGACCTGAATTTCCGGGTCGAGCCTGCGCAGCAAAGGCTGGGGGCTCGCGGCAAGATCACTCTGCGGAATGATTCGACAACGCCGCAGAAGATCGCGGTGCTGCAGATTTCTTCTTCGCTGGACTGGCGTTCCATCAAGGCCGGTGGTAAGCAGTTGCAGTTTGTCTCGCAACCTTATACCTCCGACATCGATCACACCGGCTCGCTTTCCGAGGCCATTGTTACCTTGCCCGAGGCAGTCCCTCCCAAGGCTACTGTCGACCTGGAGATTGCCTATGAAGGCGTGATCGTTCTCGATGCAACGCGGCTTGCGGGGATCGGTGCACCGGACTCTAGGGCGCACAGTACGGACTGGGATCAGATCAGTACAAAATTCACGGCCGTGCGGGGATTGGGATACGTGGCTTGGTATCCGGTGGCGACGGAGGCAGGGAGTCTCGCGGAAGGCACCAGCGCATTCGATATCGTTGGCAGGTGGAAGACGCGAGAAGCCGCCTCCAGCATGCATCTACAGATTTCGCTGCCAAGTGATGACGAAGCAGAAAAACCGGAGCTTCTGGTCAACGCGACAACCTGCCCGACGGCGCACGAAGTACAACACCAGTTCCTGGCAGATTGCACATACCGGTCTCTGGGACTAGTGGTGCCGACTTTTGTGATTGCTGACTATGAGGTGGTGGATCGGGCCGCTGTTCAGGTTCATTTCCTGCATGGCCACGACACCTCGGCGGCAGTCTACGCCGACGCTGTGGAAAAGGCGATTCCGCTCATCACCGAATGGTTTGGAGTGCAACGGAGTAAAGCGGAAACTGCCGACCTGGCCGATCCAAATGCGCTGCCCTTTGAAAGCGGCCCTCTTTTGTTGATGCCGCTGACCGGCACCGGTCCCAAGCTGTCCGGCCTGGCAGCCGCCCACCAGTTAACCCACGCGAGCTTTTTCTCGCCGCGGCCCTGGATCAACGAAGGCCTCGCCCACTTCGCGCAGGCTCTCTATCTGGAACATCTAAGTGGACGACCAGCGGCACTCGATTACATGGGGTTGCACCGGTCTGCTTTGAGCGCGGTCGAGACAGAAAAAGATGCACAGACAACCGCTCCCAGATCCGGGGATGAGGCGGCTCGGTCTTTGGTCAACACAACCGACGAGGAGCTTTACCGCAGCAAAGCGATGTGTGTGTGGTGGATGCTACGCGAGATGGTTGGCGATCCGGCGTTGAAGAAGGCTCTCGCGTCTTATCGTCCGGAAGAGGATAACGAGCCTTCGTACATGCAGCGCTTGATTCAGGCGCAGACGAAGCGTGATCTGGAGTGGTTCTTCGACGACTGGGTTTATCGCGACCGCGGCCTGCCCGAATTCAAGATCGAATCCGCCTTCACCCGCAAGACGCTGCCCGGAGCTTACATGCTTACCATTACGGTGAGCGACCTGGGCGCGGCGGGAGCGGAGGTTCCCCTCACGGTGAAGTTTGCCGGCGGAGAGGTCACCGAGCGGCTTGTGGTGCGGGGCAAGAGCAACGGCGTAATTCGAGTGCAGGTTCCGAAACCACCGGAGGAGGTCGTCGTGAATGACGGCAGTGTGCCGGAGAGCGGCACGACGAACCACGTGTTCAAGATCGAGGCGAGCGAGACCTCGAAGTAATCGTCAGACCAATCAGCGGCTATCGACCACTAGCTTCGTGGTGAAAGCTGCTAGCGCTGCCAGCTTTGCGGCAGCCGCGCCGGAGTCAATCGACTGCACCGCCAATGGAATTCCACCTGCCAGGTGGTCGGCGCGTTCGGCCGCTACCAGCGCGGCTGCGGAGTTCAGCACGACAACATCGCGGCGCGGAGATTTCTTTCCGCTCAGCACCTCGCGGACAATGGCTGCATTTTCGACGGCATTCCCGCCAGAAATGTCGGCGAGTGTAGCCCGCTTCATGCCGAACTCCTCAGGATCAATCTCGTAAGTCCGCACCGATCCATCGCGAGCTTCGGCCACTCGTGTCGGTCCCGTGATCGTGATCTCGTCGAGTCCGTCGAGGCCGTGCACCACGAGCGCGCGATGCAGTCCCAGCATGCTGAGCGCCTCGGCCAGCTTTTCGACCATCTCAAGCGCATACACGCCCACAACTTGCCCGGAAGCGTGGGCGGGATTGGTGAGCGGCCCAAGCAGGTTGAACATGGTGCGCAGGCGTAGCTCGCGTCGCACCTTCTGCACCTGCTTCATCGAGGAATGCAGATCGGGCGCGTACAGAAAACAGATTCCGATCTCACGCAGGCACTGCGCGGCACGCTCAGGAGTCAACTGAATATTCACGCCCAGTGCTTCCATCACGTCAGCCGAGCCGCACTTCGAGCTGATGCTGCGATTGCCGTGCTTGGCCAACCGCACGCCCGCTCCTGCGGTCACGAATGCTGTAGCGGTCGAAATGTTGAAGGTTCCGCTGGCGTCGCCACCGGTGCCGCTGGTGTCGACTAGAGATGATTCGACCAGCGCGTCACGGCCGGTGCCGCTGAGGTCGAGCGCGCCGGCGGACGAAACGGGCAAAGGCGTCGCTGCGGCGCGGATCGCCTCGGCGAAGCCAACGATCTCCTCAACCGTTTCACCTTTCATGCGCAAGGCCATGAGCAGCGCGGCAATCTGCGCGTCGGTGCAGTTTCCCGCGAGCACTTCCGCCATCACTTCACGAGCTTCCGCCCGCGCCAGGGATTGGCCTTGATTGGCGATGCGATGGAGGGCGTCGAGGATCATTCCCTCGGAATTGTAAGGTATAACGGCTCTTCGAAAGGAAAATGACGCGGGCAGCTAGCTGTTAACCGTCCGACCTTTCAGTCTGGGCAGGAAGTATTCGCGCCAGGTCTCAGGCAGGGGAGCCGTGGCAATCGCCTTCTGCAGCAGATCGTGATTGTATTTCTCCCGGACGAAAAGCCGGTTCATTTCGGCGATGGTAATGCCATCATGATTCTGCGAGACCAGTTCGAAAGAGTCGCCCACTCCGACTTCGCCTTCCCGTTCCACCGAGAAATAAAACCCGCTGTGGCCGCTGCGCAGAAACCGTTCGATCATGTCATCCCGTTGAAACTTGGCTTCGAGTTTGTAACAAGGCATCCGCGGCTGACGGACCATCAGGGTGGACGATCCGATCCTGAAGCGGTCGCCGACATGAAGTTCTTCCTCGGCCAGGCCTTCGGTCGTAAAGTTCTCGCCGAACATGCCCCAGGGCAAGTCCATGTCGGGCAACTGCCGCTGCCAATATTCGTAGTGTTCGGAAGGGTAAGCGTAGACCGCCTTGTAGGGCCCGCCGTGGACGCTGAGATCCGCTTGCTGGTCGCCATCCAGGTTCAAGGTGCGCAGCGCTACGCGGCCGGAAACCGGCATCTTGAAGATGCCGGTACTGATGGTCGCTCCGTGGTAAACCGCAAGACGCGGCCGCGCAACGTTCAGTGAAAGCAATTTCACGATTCTTACCCTCGCCGCAATCGGATCCGAGTCTGGCCGGTCCCGTTCGCTGACACTTAGATGTACTGTCCATTGAAAGGACGCGGCCCGTTTGCCCTAATCCTCTGCCCTTCTATAAAATCAAGGGTTTGCTGCCCTCAGTCGATAGCCGCAAGCGGGCTCCTTCCGATTCTTAACTGACGAGCGTCATTATGAAAATCCATGAGTACCAGGGAAAAGGGATTCTCAAGAAGTATGGCGTGACTGTGCCGCGCGGAACCATGGCGACCTCGCGCGAAGAGGCCGAGGCCGCCGCCCGGGAACTGCTGAGTTCCGGCGCGACCGGAGTGGTGGTCAAGGCTCAGATTCATGCGGGCGGCCGCGGCAAGGGTGGAGGCGTGAAGATCGCCAAGTCAGTCAGTGAAGCAGGAGATCTCTCCGAGAAGATGCTGGGCATGAAGCTGGTCACGCATCAGACGGGCCCGGAAGGCCGCACCGTGCGGCGCTTGCTGATGGAAGAAACTCTGCCCATCGAGAAGGAACTGTACCTAGGGATTCTGGTGGATCGTGCGGAAGGCAAGCCGGTGTTCATGGCTTCGGCTGCCGGCGGAATGGAAATCGAGCAGGTGGCCGCGGAGAATCCTGATGCGATTCTGAAGCAGCACATCGACCCCGGCATGGGTCTCGAAGCCTTTCAGGCGCGGAAGATGGCTTTCAAGCTCGGACTTAACGCCAAGCAGATCACCCCTGCGGTGCAATTTCTCTCCAACCTTTACAAGGCCTTTCTCGACACGGATGCATCGCTCCTCGAAATAAACCCCTTCATCACTACCACCGATGGCCGGCTCTTCGCGCTCGACGCCAAGCTCACTTTCGACGACAATGCGCTCTTCCGCCATCCCGATATCCGCGAACTGCGCGACATTACGGAGGAAGATCCGCTCGAGGTCGAGGCGTCGAAGTACAGCCTGAACTACATCAAGCTCGACGGCAGCGTGGGCTGCATGGTGAATGGCGCCGGGCTGGCGATGGCGACGATGGATATCATCAAGTATGCCGGCGGCATGCCCGCGAACTTTCTCGATGTAGGCGGCGGCGCCAATGCCGAGCAGGTCGCGCATGCGTTCGAGATCCTGCTCAGTGACAAGAGCGTGAAAGCGGTGCTGATAAACATTTTTGGCGGCATTCTGCGCGTGGATACGCTGGCTACAGGCGTGGTGGAAGCCGCGAAGAAAACTAACATCCAGCTTCCTGTGGTGTTGCGCCTGGAAGGCACGAACGTGGACGAAGGCAAGAAGATCCTGATGAACTCCGGATTCAACTTCGTTGTGGCTGACACTATGAAGGATGCGGCCGACAAAGTCGTGGCCGCGGCCCGTGGCTAGGGCGCAGTGAGGAATCATATTTATGGCAATCCTCGTTGATAAGAAAACGCGCTTGATCGTGCAGGGCCTGACCGGACGCGAAGGCACCTTCCACGCCAAGGCCTGCGCGGCCTATGGAACGCAGGTGGTAGGCGGAGTAACGCCGGGCAAAGGCGGCACTACGCACGAAGGTTGGCCCATCTTCAACACGGTGCAGGAAGCCGTAGAGAAGACTGGCGCCGACACGACCGTGATTTTTGTTCCTCCGCCTTTCGCCGCCGACGCGGTCATGGAGGCTGCCGACGCCGAACTCGATCTCATCGTCTGCATCACCGAGGGCATTCCCACGCTCGACATGGTCAAGGCCTGGGAGTTTCTACAGAACCGGCGCTCGCGCCTGATAGGACCAAACTGTCCTGGCATCATTTCTCCCGGCAAGTGCAAGATCGGCATTATGCCGGGTTCCATCCATAAAGAAGGAGCGATCGGCATTGTTTCGCGCTCGGGCACATTGACTTATGAAGCGGTGCATCAGCTTACGCAGCGCGGCATTGGACAGTCGACCGCGATCGGGATCGGCGGCGATCCGATTATCGGAACCAACTTTCTGGATGCGCTCGACCTATTCAATCGCGATCCTGAGACCGAAGCCGTGATCATGATCGGTGAAATCGGCGGCGACGCCGAAGAAACCGCCGCGGAATTCGTGAAAACTCACATGAAGAAGCCGGTGGTCGGCTTTATCGCCGGACAGACCGCACCTCCGGGACGCCGCATGGGCCACGCCGGAGCGATCATCTCTGGCGGCAAGGGCACGGCCGCGGAGAAGATCAAAGTGATGGAAGCGGCCGGCATCCGCGTGGCAAAATCTCCAGCGGCCATCGGGGAGACGCTCGTGGCGGCGCTGGGCGTTAAGGTTTAGTGCCGAGCACCTTGTACCGAGTACTAGAAAAAACCAAGAAGCCAACTACTAAGGACTAACCTACCAACTATGAAAACTTTGCAACGCACTCTTACCATTGTAAAACCTGACGCCGTCGCCAAGAACGCGGTCGGCGACATCATTGAGCAGTTCGAGAAGAATGGCTTCCACATTCTCGCCATGAAGATGCTGGAGATCTCCAAGTATCAGGCGGAGCAGTTTTACGCCGTGCATGCGAGCCGGCCGTTCTACAACTCGCTCACGGATTTTATGTCGAGCGGGCCGATCGTGACCCTGGCTCTGGAAAAAGAAAACGCCATTGCCGACCTGCGCAAGCTGATGGGCGCCACCAACCCGGCCAACGCAGAGGAAGGCACCATCCGCAAGAAGTGGGCGTCGAGCATCGAGCACAACGCCATTCACGGCTCCGATGCCGAAGATACAGCGCGCTTCGAGTTGAGTTTCTTCTTCGCGGGATATGAGCTGGCGAAGTGACGGCGCTTTGCGGGCGTGAGCGGAACGGGAGCCCGTAGCCGTCATCCTGAACGAAGTGAAGGATCTCTATGCCTCTAGTTCAAATCACGATGCTGCAAGGCCGCACCGCCGATCAGAAGCGCAAGATTGCGAAGCGCGTCACAGATGCGCTGGTTGAAGAAGCCGGGGCACGGCGCGAAGGCATTATCGTCGCTTTCAATGAAGTGTCGAAGGAAAGCTACGCTTCAGGCGGTGAGTTGATGATTGACAAGAAGTGAAGTGATTGGCGCTGTGGGAAATAAGTAGTGCGTCTGACATCACCTTCCTGGAAAGACGCGGTCGAGGGCGCCCGCTCCACACACGCTATCCTAGCGCTTCGTACAGGTTGCCTTCTACGCGGTCAGCGACCTTGGGCAGATCCTTGCGGGCATATTGCAGAAAATGCGGGGCAGCGCGATGGGCTTCGAGCGCGGCATCGTCCTTGTACTGCTCGTAGATAAAGAAGCGCCGCGGTTCGGTTTTGTGCCGGTGGACCTGATACATCAGGCAGCCGGGCTCCTTGCGGGACTCTTCGGTCAGCTTCGCAAAAATTGGGGCAACGTCGGCGTCATGCCCCGCTTTCACCATCCACGTCACTCCCAAAACCACCATCGTGCACTCCTCACCTAGACTGGGTGTGGTTACGTAGTCTCGCCGTCCGACTGATGCGAAGTCAAGACTAGACTTTCCGGGAGGCGGCTGCCTTCATCTCCTTCGCAAATTCGTCCCTGAAGATAATTTGATCCCGGTCCGGCCCGGTCGAGATCATGCCGATCTTCGCCCCAGTCTCTTTCTCCACGAACGCCAGGTATTCGCGAGCGGCGTTGGGCAACTGCTCGAACTTCGTGATGCCCTGCGTCGAAGTCCGCCACCCCGGCATCTTGTGATAAATGCACTCCAGCTTGTCGTAGCCGCTGGCCTGTGCTGGGATTTCCATGGTCTTCTTCCCATCGACCGCGTAGCTCACGCAGACTGGAATCTCCGCCAGTTCGTCGAGCACATCCAGCTTGGTCACCACCAGCCAGGAGATGCCGTTAATCATGCCAGCGTAGCGCAGCAGAGG
>Ga0209415_10019655_pt1 | contig 10558 bp, 7 predicted proteins | sample PeaSoiSIISIP2007_FD_187696 | JGI IMG/M metagenome (GOLD analysis project Ga0209415, IMG submission 187696) | Peat soil microbial communities from Weissenstadt, Germany - SII-SIP-2007 (SPAdes) (version 2) | ecosystem: Environmental > Terrestrial > Soil > Wetlands > Peat | place: Germany... | reverse complement strand
GCGAGCTCGATCGCCAGCGGCAGGCCGTCGAGCCGGCTGACGATGCTCGTGACGTGCTGCTCGGTGAGCTGGACGCTCGGCCGGGCGGCCACGGCCCGCTCCCTGAAGAGCCGCGCGGCGTCGCCGACCTCAAGCTCGCCGAGCAGGTAGACGCGCTCGGCGGCGATCGCGAGCGGCGCGCGGCTGGTGGTCAGCACGCGCAGGTCGGCCGTCGCGGAGACCAGGAACGCGACCAGGCCGGCCACCGCCTCGATCAGGTGCTCGCAGTTGTCAAGCACCAGCAGGCCCGGCGACCGCCCGAGGAACTGCGCGATGCGCGCCCGGACGTCGGCGCGCTGCTCCGCCGTCAGGACCCGGCGGCCGCTGACCGAGTCCCGGACCCCGAGCGCGGACCCGACCTCCCCCGCGACGTCCTCGGCCGAGGTAACCCCGGCCAGTTCGACGACATGGACAGTCGGCTCGGCCGCCGTACGCGCGATGGCATGTGCCAGCCGGGTCTTGCCCAGGCCGCCGGGACCGACGATGGATACCACCCGGGAACTGGCCAGGAGCGCCCGCAGCCGTTCCAGGTCACCGTCACGGCCAATCAGCGTGGTCGCGTCGTACCTGACTCCGTGGCGAACGGGCCGGTCCAGCGCCAGCAGGCCGCGGTGCGCCTGCTGGAGCAGCTCGCCGGGATTAGCGCCCAGCCGCTCACGCAGATCCCGCTGGTAACGCGCGAACCGGTCAAGCGCCGCTGCCGGGCCGCGGACGGCGGCCTCGCTGCGCAGCAGGTCCGCGAGCAGCGGCTCGTCCTGCGGCCGCTCCGCATGCGCCGCCTCAAGCACGGGCAACGCGTCCGCATGTGCTCCCATCCGGCTGGACGCACGCGCCAGGACCACGCGGGCAGCGGCGGCGTCCGCGGTGGCCGCCCGGCGGACCTCCGCCAGCGGGCCGGTTTCCCCGTCACTCACCGCTGGCAGGCCGCCCGTCAGCTGCAGCGCTTCCCGGGCGAGCGCGGCGGCATTGGACGCGTCCTGGTCCAGCGCGCCCGCGGCATCACGGACGAGCGCCGAGACCCGCTCGCTGTCTACCTCGTCCGGCGCGGCTCCAAGCCGGTATCCGGCACCGTCCCGGACGATCGCCTCCGCGCCGCACGCGCTTCGCGCGCGCGACACGAGCACCTGCAGGCTCTTTACGCCGTTGAGCGGCGCCTCGTCGCCCCAGACGAGCTCGATGAGATCCCCGGCCGGCACCGGGCGGCAACCGCGTGCCGCCAGGGCCGCGAGCAGCGCCCGCGGCCGGTCGCCTGCGACTGGTCTCCCCCGCCAGCGCACGTCTTCCAGCAGGTTCAGGGCGATGCTCACCAGGTCAGTTTAAGTGGGGCGCCGCTACGTTTCCTGGCACAGAACAGACCGGACGAGGACTGGACCGCCGCCGCTTCCCGGGTGGCTGGGTACCGGGTCGTTTACCCGCCGGCCATCGGGGGCCGCTATAAAACTGACTATGGAAAGCACCATCAAGCTGCTGCTCGCCGATGTCGACGGGACACTGGTGACGAACGATAAAGTCCTCACCGACCGGGCGGTTGACGCCGTCCGCAGGCTCGGCGAGGCCGGGATCCTGTTCGCGATTACGAGCGGGCGCCCGCCGCGGGGCATGTCGATGCTGATCGAGCCGCTCAACCTCACGACTCCCATCGCCGCCTTCAACGGCGGCATCCTGGTGAACCGCGACATGTCGGTGATCGAGCAGCGGGTGATTCCCGAGGACCTCGTCGCGCCCGTGGCGGAGCTGAACAAGTCGTTCGGCCTGGACACCTGGGTGTACCGCGGTGCCGACTGGTATGTCCCGGACCCTAAGGGCTCCCACGTGGCCAGGGAAGCCGCAACCGTCCGGTTCGAGCCGAAGGTGATGGACAGCCTCGACGGGCTCACCAGCGATGTCGCGAAGCTGGTCGGCGTCAGCGACGACCTCGACGCGGTCGCCCGCGCCTCGGCCGCCGCCCACGACAAGTTCGGCGACCACGTGGCCGCCGCCCGGTCCCAGCCCTACTACCTGGACGTCACGCACCCGGACGCCAACAAGGGCGCGGTCGCCCAGTACCTGTCACGGACGTACGGGATTCCCGCCGACAGCATCGCGACGATCGGCGACATGCCCAACGACGTGCTGATGTTCGCCCACTCCGGGCTGAGCATCGCGATGGGCAACGCCAGCCCCGAAGTACAGCGTGCCGCCCGGCGGGTCACCACGTCCAACGCCGACGAGGGCTTTGCCACCGCGGTCGAGAGGTTTATTCTCCGCGGCTAACACGTGGTGCCCTGGAGTCAGCCGAACTCGTTCGGGATAATTCAAAACTCTTATCCCGAACGAGTGGTGGCTTCTCCCGCACTACATGGGCGCCGCCGGAGTGACGGTGGTCGAGTACTGTCCCGCGAACGAGGCGAGCGAGTCGTGGTTGATCGCGGACCACAGGGCGCCGCTCTCGGCGCGGTTGAGGACAACGGAGCCGTTGACTGTCTTCGTCGGCGCGGTGACGAACGTGCTCGCGCTGCTCGTCAGGCGGCCCAGGTCGGTGGCCAGGCTCAGGATCTGCGAGTTCGTGAAGGTACTGTCCACCGTGAGCATGCTAGTGAGCGCGTTGAGCACGCGGGTCATCGTCAGCGGGTTGGTGAGCAAGTGCTCGCCGGCCAGCTTGCCGAGGACGGCGCGCATGAGGCTCTCCTGACGCAGCACGCGACCCGTCTCGGTCAGCGAGGGCTGGCGCGCGTACTCCAGCGCCTCGGTGCCGTCGACCTGGTTAACGCCCTGCTGGAAGACGTGGCCGAAGCTCTCCGTGGTCTCCGGCAGCGTGACAGCGACCCTGCCTTCGGCGTCCACCATCGTGGCTACGTGACTGAAGTCGATTCGCGCGTAGTGGTTGATCGGCACGCCGGTGAGGTCGTGCACGGTCTCCGTGAGCAGCGAGGGACCGCCGACGGCCATGACCTTCTCGAGCTGCATCTCCCCCTTCCCTGGCACGTTGACCTCGGTCTGCGGCGGGAAGGCCACCACGCCGCCGGCCGTCTTGTTGGCGTTGATGTGCAGCAGCATGATCAGGCCGGATCCGGCGGGGGCCGACGGCTTGCTTGGCAAGCCCGTCGGCCCGACCTGGCTGCTGGTGAGCAGAATGGTCATCCCGCCGGTCGAGCTGGCACGAGCGAGGAATGAGACCGGGATGCGCGGGATGCTGCTGACCTCGTGATTGACGTAGATAAAGGCGCCCGCCGCCGCCACGCCGAGCAGCACGGTCGTTGACGCCAGCGACACCAGGGCGATCCGCAGGCCGCGCCGCCGGCGGCCAGGTGATGCGGCTTTCGTGCCTGTTACAGGGTAACCCCGGCCTAGCTCATCCGAGCTCCGCGTATCAGTCATGCCTTCTCCCCCCATGGGCTAGACACATCTAGTCACCATCAACTACTTAGAGTAACGTAACGCACTGCAGGCAACATGGCTACCCACCGCTCGCAGAGAGCCAGTTTCTGGTGAAGAGAGGGCTGGTTGAATACCGAGGCAGTAAGCAGTCATCCGGCACGTTCCTGGCTTGGACGCGGGTCGGTCAGCCAGTGGCGTGACACGTGCGGGCGACGGCTCGCCCGGGCCGGCGCTGAGGCCGGCTACGACGCGGCCACCTGGGTGGCGGCGCTGTTCTTCGCCGCCCGGGCCGCCGGCGCCGGGCCAGGCAACGCGGCCTGGCCGCTGCCCGCGGCCGGCTGCGCGCTGGTGATCTGCGCGCTGTCGGTCGGGTCCGGGCTGCTTGCCGGGCTCTACCGGGGCCGCTACCAGCGAGGCAGCCTCGAAGAAGTGCTCGCCGCGAGCACTGCTGGCATCGTCATGCTGGTGGCGCTGACGCTGGTGAACGGGGTGCTGCTCACCAGCAGGCAGGTGCCGCTGCGGATCATGTTCGGCGGCGGGCTCATCGCGGTCCCCGCGGTCATGGTCGCCCGGCATGTGCTGTGCGCCGCCCGGCAGGGGCGCCGCACGCGGGCCGGGGCTGGCGTCAAGGTGATCGTGTTCGGGGCCGGTGACGCGGGTACCGCGCTGATTAGCCGCCTGCTCGCAGAGCCGAACGCGACCTACCGGCCAGTCGCGATCCTCGACGATGACCCCGACAAGCGGCGGCTGCGCATCCGGGGCATCCCAGTGCTCGGTGACCGGACGCGGCTGGCGGAGGTGGCAGCCGAGACCGGGGCCACGGTGCTGGTAATCGCGATCGCCCGGTCCAGCGGTACCGCGATCCGCGACCTGACGGCGCTCGCGGAGCAGTGCGGCATGGTGCCCAAGGTGGTGCCCACGGTCTCCGAGCTGCTCAGCGGCAGCGCGCGGATCGAAGGCGTCCGCGACCCGCGGATCAGCGACCTGCTCGGCCGCCGGCCGATCAGGACCGACGTCGCGGGAATCGCCGGGCACTTTTCCGGCAAGCGCATCCTCGTCACCGGGGCCGGCGGTTCCATCGGTTCTGAGCTGTGCCGCCAGCTGCACCAGTTCGGCCCGGCCGAGCTGATCATGCTGGACAGGGATGAGTCGGCGCTGCACGCTGTCCAGCTCACGCTGAGCGGGCAAGCGCTCCTCGACTCCGACGAGACCGTACTCGCCGATATCCGCGATCCGCGCCGGATCCGTGAGGTTTTCGAGCGGTTCCGGCCGCAGATCGTCTTCCACGCGGCCGCGCTCAAGCACCTGCCGCTGCTCGAGCGTTACCCGGCCGAGGCGGTGCTGAGCAATATCCTCGGCACCCAGACGGTGCTCGAGACCGCCGCCGCGTGCGGCGCGGAGTCGTTCGTGAACATCTCGACGGACAAGGCCGCGGACCCGGTGAGCATCCTCGGCTACTCCAAGCGGATCGCGGAGCGGCTCACCGCGCACATGGCCGGCCAGGCCGGCGGCAACTACCTGAGCGTACGGTTCGGCAACGTGCTCGGCAGCCGCGGATCGGTGCTGAGCACGCTGTCCGCCCAGGTGGAGGCGGGCGGCCCGCTCACGGTGACGCACCCGGAGGTGGCCCGCTACTTCATGACGGGGGACGAGGCGGTGCAGCTCGTGCTGCAGGCGGCGGTCATCGGCGGCAGCGGCGAGGTAATGATCCTGGACATGGGCGAGCCAGTGCGGATCGCGGACATCGCCAAGCGGCTCTCCGCCCGGTCGGCCTGCCCGGTCGACATCGTGTACACCGGGCTGCGGCCGGGCGAAAAGCTGACCGAGGACCTGCTCGGCGCGGACGAGGCGGACTACCGGCCGCGCCATCCCCTGATCCGGCACGCCAAGGTGCCCCCGCTTGACCCGGGGCAGCTTTCCCGGCTGACCGTGCATGGCGACGAGGCAAGCCTGCGCCGGCGCCTCGCGGAATGCGCGACGGGAGTCCCGCAGGAGGACCCGACGGGGCAGGTCCCGCCCATCCCGCTGCAGGCGGCCGGCCGGAGCGGCGCGTGACTCATCCCCCGGGCGGCCAGCACAAGGCCACGAGATCCCGGGTGAGCTGGTCTAGCAGGTCCGCGGTGTCCTCGTACCCGCGCAGCGGCCCGCCGGCCGGATCGGCCACGTCGTCGGCCGTGCCGCTGCCGAGCAGGTCGCGGCGGCTCCGCCCGCCCGCCGCCCGGGCGAGCCATTGGCCAACCTGCTCGCCGCTGCCGCGGGCACCGGCCGCGCGGCCGCGGCTGACGAGTTCCCTGAGCGTGAACGCCCGCGGCCAGCTGTCCGGCAGCAGGACGGCGGCGTGCCGTACATGCTCGCGGGCCATCCCCAGGACCAGGTCCGCGCGCGTGAGATCCGCGGGAGTGACCAGCCGGCTGCGGTGCCGGGTGACATCGCAGCCGCGCGCGGTCATGACCGCAAGGACCTCCGCGGGCGGCGGCTGGCCCTCGGCCAGCACTCCCGCCGAGGACACCGCGCCCGGAGCACCCCGGGCGGCCAGCTGAGCCGACAGCAGGGCCTCGGCCATGACAGACCGGCAGATATTGGCCGTGCACAGCACGAGTATCCCGGTCACCACCTCATCTAATCACTGAAAGTAATTATTCGTGTACTGTTTGAACTCCACTAAGTCGCCACAGCTTCATGGATCGAGGAGATGATCTGATGGCTGAGCCCGAGGCCGAGCCGACCGTGCGCACCTATCTGCTGGTAATGCGGAAACGGCGGCGCTGGGTGGCCTCGTTCACCCTGCTCGGACTGGCCGTCAGCCTCGCCCTGTCGCTGACCCAGCAGAAGCAGTACTCGGCCACCGCGCAGCTCCTGGTCCAGTCGACCGGAGGCATCACCCTCGCCCTCGGCTCCAGCCCGTACTCCGTGACTCCCACCGAGGTACAGACAGAACTGCAGCTCGTCACCAGCGCTCAGGTGCAGGGCCTGGCCAGGAAGCAGCTCGGCAACACCCCGCCGGTCTCGGCCGCCGAGGTGGGCCAGACCGACGTGATCGCGGTAACCGCGGTCGACCCGGACCCGGCGCGAGCGGCGCTGATCGCCAACACGTACGCCAAAGCCTTCGTATCGTCGAGTACCGCCGCCACCATCAGCAACCTCGCCGCGGCGGAAAACCAGCTCGACGGGCAGCTCCGGGTTCTCGGCAAGGAGATCAACCAGCTCAAGCCGGGCTCAACCGCGCAGGCCGGCGCGCTTTCGAACCAGGACGCCGTGCTGAAGGGCCAGCTCGCCCAGCTCCAGGTGGCCGGAACGGTCGCGAGCACCGGGCTTGAGTTCGTCACCCCGGCGCTGGCGCCTACCTCGCCGAGCTCTCCCAAGCCCCCCCAGGACGCCATGCTCGGGCTGCTGGCCGGCCTGGCCCTCGGCGTGGGCGCCGCGTTCCTGCGGGACAGCCTGGACGAGACGCTGACCACAAGCGAAACGCTCGAGCAGGTGAACGGGGCACCAGTGCTCGCCGCGGTGCCAATGGTGGCGGCATGGAAGAAGACCGAGAACCCGGTGATCAGCGCGGTCAGCGACCCTACCTCTCCGGCGGCCGAGGCATACCGGTCGCTGCGGACCTCCTTGCAGTTCGCCCGGCAGGACGGCGCCCTGCGGACGCTCCTGGTCACCAGCTCCCACGCCAGGGAGGGAAAGACGGCCACGGTGGCCAACCTGGGCGCGGTCTTCGCCCAGGCAGGCGAGCGCGTCGTGCTGGTCTCCTGCGACCTGCGCCGGCCCCGGCTCAGCCATTCGCCCGCGGCGGCGGACGCACCCGAGCTGTCCGCGGTGCTACTCGGCCAGCGGTCGCTTGACGAGGCGCTGGCCCCGGTAGCCGACGTCGAGGGGCTCTGGTCACTGAGCACCCGGTCGGTAGTCCCCAACCCTACGGAACTGCTCAGCAGCCACCGCGCGCACGGCCTCTTCAGCGAGCTAGCGGAGCGCTTCGACCTCATCCTCATCGACAGCCCGCCGGTGCTTCCGGTCGCCGACGCCATGATCCTTACCTCCTATGCCGACGGGGTGCTGCTCGTCGTGGCATCGGGCCAGACCACGCGCACCGAGCTCCAGCGCACCTCGGAGAAGCTCGCCCAGGCGAACGTGCCCATCGTCGGCATGGTGCTGAACAAGGTCGCCACGCACAGCGGCTACGGCCGCTACGGCCGCTACGGCGCATACAGCCGGTACGGAAGCTACTACTCGGCGCGCGACGCGGACGGCCAGAGCATGCGCGGCAGCCTCCCGCCGCTGTCGTCGGGGACGCCCGGGCGGCACGGGCGCTGACCCGCCCATCCCTGCCGACCCCGTCGATCCGCCGATCGAATCTCATTACTTATAGTGTTCAGTTGATTACTTATAGACATCAACACTGCTAGTATCCTGCCCGTGTCGGGAGACAGGGTGGTGTGGGCCGTATCGGCCTGCGGCGGGATCGTCCTAGTGACCGAGCCGCTGACGATCGCGTTGCTGCGCAGGCTCGCGGTCGTCGACGTGCCCGGCTGGCGGTCATCTCACGCGGTGCCGACACCGCGCGGCGGCGGCGCGCCGATCGCTGTCGGCCTGCTGGTGGCCGCGGGGCTCACGCCCGCGGCCAGCCGTGACGAGGTGCTGGCGTTCCTGATCGGGGTCGGCTTTTTCGCAGCGGTCGGCCTGCTCGACGATCTGCGCGGACTGCCGCCTGTGCTGCGCCTCGGACTCCAGGCGGGCGGAGGCGCGGCCGTCGCCGTGGCGCTGGCGGCCGGGCTGAGCCTGCCTTTCCCCGTACGCGCGCTGGCCGCCCTGGCGGTCATGGCGTGGCTGGCCGGCTTCGTGAACGCCTTCAACTTCATGGACGGGGTGAACGGCATCTCCGGGGCGCACGCGCTTGTCGGCGGGGTGGCCTACGCCTGCATAGGAGAGTGGCGGCAGGACACGCTCATGATCACGGGCGGACTCGCGACCGCCGTCGGCGCCTGCGCCTTCCTGCCCTGGAACGCGGTCCGGGCGCGGGTCTTCCTTGGCGACGTGGGCAGCTACGCGCTCGGCGCGGCCCTCGCCGTGCTCGCCGCCTGCGCCGTCCGCCGCGGGGTGCCGGCTGAGGCAGCCGCTGGCCCGGTTGCCTTGTACCTGGCGGATACCGCGTGGACACTGCAGCGCCGGATCCGGCGCGGCGAGCGGTGGCTTGAGGCGCACCGCAGCCACATCTACCAGCGCTGGTGCGACGCCGGCCTGTCGCACCAGGAGGTCGCGGTGCTGACCGCGGGCGCCACCGCCGCGCTGTGCCTGCTCGGCATGGCCAGCCTGCTCGCGGGCACGCCGGCCCGGATGACAGCGGACGTAGCCGGGCTCGGCCTGCTCGCGGCGTACCTGGGCTCGCCGAAGGTACTCGCGCGCCACGGCGAACGGCGGCGCGGCGCGGACACCACCACGGTAGAAGAGAGGGCCTGACATGCGGACGCTCATCGTCACGCACTATTTCCCGCCGGAGACCGGCGCGCCCCAGGCACGGCTGTCCGGGCTCGCCGCGACCTGGGCCGCAGACGGGGACAAGGTCACCGTGCTCACCGGGATGCCCAACCATCCCACTGGAGTCGTGCCGCCGCAGTACCGGTGGGCGATCAGGCGACGGGAGCGACGGGACGGCTACCAGGTCGTCAGGACCTGGCTGTACGCCACGCCGAACGAGGGGATCGTCCGCAAGACCCTCGGCCACCTGAGCTTCATGGCGAGCAGCGTGCTCATCGGGTCACGAGCGTGCGGTCCCGCCGATACCGTGGTGGTCTCCTCCCCCACGTTCTTCTCCATCGGCGCCGCCTGGGTGCTGGCCCGGCTGAAGCGCGCGCGCTTCGTCGTCGAGGTCCGCGACCTGTGGCCCGCCATCTTCGTGGAACTCGGCGTCCTGACCAACCGCAGGGTGATCCGGCTGCTCGAGCGGCTGGAACTCGCCGCCTACGCCGCGGCGGACCAGGTGGTGGTGGTCAGCGAGGGGTTCAGGGACGACCTGATCCGCCGCGGGGTGCCACCGGCGAAGGTGCATACGATCCGCAACGGAGTGGACACCGGCCGGTTCACTCCGTCGGCGGTCGCCGATCCAGCCGTCCGTGCCCGCCTTGGCGCGGGCCGCGACGATTGCCTGGTGCTGTACGCAGGCACCCACGGCATCTCGCAAGGCCTGCCGGCGATCGCCGGCGCCGCGGCCGAACTCTCCGGCCAGCCCGTCCGGTTCGCGTTCGTCGGGGACGGGGCGGACAAGCGCCGGCTGGAGCGGCGGGTCGCGGAGCTCGGACTGCGCAACGTGGTGCTATTGCCTAGCGTGCCGAACGCTGAGATGCCGGGGCTGCTGGCGGCGGCGGACGTCTGCCTGGTCCCGCTCCGCCAGGTACCGCTGTTCGCGACGTTCATTCCGTCGAAGATGTTCGAGTACCTGGCCGCGGGCAAGGCCGTCGTCGGCTCGGTCGCGGGGGAAGCCGCCCAGATCCTGCGCGACGCGGGTGCGATGGTGGTGCCGCCGGAAGACAGCGTCGCGCTTGCGGGCGCCATCCGCGCGCTGGCCGCGGACCCGGGCCGCCGGGCTGCCATGAGCCAGGCTGGCCGGGCCTTCGTGGAACAGCACTATGACCGGGCCGCGCTGGCCCGCGAGTACCGCAAGGTCCTCGACCAGGCAGGCGAGGACCGATGAGGTTGCTGGTGACCGGGGGCAGCGGGTTCCTCGGCGGCTACGTCCTGGCCGAGGCCGCACGGCGCGGGCATTCCTGCGTCGCGCTCGCGCGCTCCCCCGCCGCGGCCGCCGCGGTGACCGCGGGCGGCGCGGTGCCGCTGAGCGGCGACCTCGGTGACCAGTCCGGGCTAGCCGCCGTCTTCGCGAGTGCGGGCTGCGACGCACTGCTCAACCTGGCGTCGCTTGGCTTCGGGCACGCGCAAGCGATTGTCGGCGCGGCCGTCGGCGCCGGGCTTGACCGGGCCGTCTTTGTCTCCACGACGGCGGTGGCCACGGCGCTGCCCGCCCGTTCCAAGGCGGTGCGGCTCGCCGCCGAGCAGGCCATCCGCTCATCCGGCCTGAAGTGGACGATCCTGCGGCCCACCATGATCTACGGCGCGCCAGGCGACCGGAACCTGTGCCGGCTGCTTACGCTGCTCGCGCGGGCGCGGCGTCTCACGG
>Ga0209415_10019654_pt1 | contig 10558 bp, 9 predicted proteins | sample PeaSoiSIISIP2007_FD_187696 | JGI IMG/M metagenome (GOLD analysis project Ga0209415, IMG submission 187696) | Peat soil microbial communities from Weissenstadt, Germany - SII-SIP-2007 (SPAdes) (version 2) | ecosystem: Environmental > Terrestrial > Soil > Wetlands > Peat | place: Germany... | reverse complement strand
TCGGCGAGATCGGCGCCTGATCGCGATCGGCCTCGGATTTCGGCTCGGCCGTGGTCTCAGGTTTGGCCTCGATCACGGCCCGGGCGGGCGGTGGTGGCGGCATCGGCCGCACCGGCGCGGGCTCATCGATGAGCGGGCCGCGCGGGGTCAGGTCGGCGACCGGGACCCGCCATTGAAACGCATCGAGCCGGCCGGTCACGGGCGACACCGGCAACCAGGTTTCGGCGATGAGGCCGTCGGCAGTCCAGGCCGGGTCGTGGGCAGCGTTGACGGCGCGGGCCATCCACTCGCGGGCGCGGCCGATATCGCCGCGCTCGGATTCCTCGATCTGCGCCATCAAGGTCGCGACCCGCTTGGTCGGCACCGAAAGGAGCGGCGCCACGGCGGCGCGCGCCTCGGCGAATTCGTGCGCTTCGAGGGCGGCCTTGGCGACCGCCAAGGCGCTTTCCGGATGACCCTCGGCGAGACGCCGCAGCGCCCGCATGCGGATGAGCCGGTCGCGCGCAGAAATTCCCGGAACGATATCCGCAACGGCCGCCGCAATATCCGGGTGCGGGCTCTCGCGCCACGCGATTTCGAGCAGGCGTCCGGCCTTGCGCCGGTCGCCCGCTTCGGCCAGCAGGCGGCCGGCGAGGGCGGCGGCCGGCACCAGGCCGGGAGCGAGCCTGACGGCTTCGAGCGCGAGCTCGCTCGCAGCGGCGCGATCGCGATCCTTGAGCGACAGGGCACGCGCCGTGAGCAGCACGGCGCGCTGGCGCCGGAACGTGTCCTTATCGACCAGCCCGCCTTTGCGGTTGCGCTCCAGCGCTTCGAGGGCACCCGGCCAATCGCCGTCGATGCAGCGGAATTCGAGCGCCGCCTGGCCGGCCCAGGCGAGCGACGGCGAGGTCCTGGCGGCGTCCTCGGCGAAGGCGCGCGCGGCCGCGCTGTCGTTGCGGCGCCGCGCCTCGATGAACAGGCCATGGAGGCCGAGCAGCTTGGTATCGTGGCGCTCCACCATGGCGCGAAAGGCCGCGTCGGCGCCGTCGCGCTCGCCGGACAATTGCGCGGTCTGGGCCTGCAGCAACAACAGCAGGGGCTCGCCGGACACCAGTCGCGCGGCCTCGGCGGCGAACCGGCGCGCCGCCCCCATGTCCCCGGCGCCGATCGCCACCAGGCCGCGCATGATCGCATGCTGGCCTCGCGCGGCGCGGCGATGCGCGAGCGCGCTTGCCAGGCGATGCGGCGCCAGTACCGCCATGCGCACGATCGACCACAGCAGGACCGCCCCGCAGGCAACCGCCGCGGCCGCGCCGATCAGCACCGCGACCGAGGTATCGGCGCGATAGCCGAGCCAGGTGATGACGACCTCGCCGGGCCGATCGGCGAGCCACGCCGCCACGAAGGCGAATGCCGCCGTGACGGCCAGAAAGACGGTAACGCGAATCATCGCGGCGAGAGGTCCGGCGCCTCACCGAGCCGGGCGAATGCCGCCGTGGCGAGCTGCCGCGCCGCATCGATTGCGGCGTCGCGGGCGAGCGCCTTTTTGCGCCACGGCTGCGCCAGTTCCCGCGCCGCTGCCGGCAGCTTGTCGAGATCGGCCACCACGCCCGCGACGTCCTGGCGCGTCATCTTGAACTCGATGCGGCCGATCACGGTGGCGGCATCGTCGCCGGGCACGTCGCCGACCGGACGGATGCGCACCAGCCGTTCGGCGCCCGCCTGCAGGTGTTCGAGATAATTGCCGTCATGGCCGGCCGGCAACGACACCCGCGCGAGCTCGGGCAACAGCGCCGACAGCTCGCGAAACATCTCGTTGGCGCCCGGAACGCCGCCAACGGCGAAGGGCTGCAGCGCCGCCAGCGCGTTGGCGTCGAGGCCGAAAGTGCGGGCGGCGGCGAGCTCGGCCGCGAACGGGTCGGCGCGCTCGACGGCGGCGCGCAACGCGGCAGCAATCATGGCGACGCGAAGCGGCTTTTCGGCCGCCATCGTGGCTGCGGCCGCCGCCGCGGACTTGTCGGCGCGTTCCTGGGCGGATTTAAGCGTCGCTGCGAGACCCTCGACGGCCTCGAGGCGGGCGGCAAGGCCCGCGAACGCGGCTCGTTCGCCCGGTTGCGCCGTCGCGTCGGCGCCGGTCTTCTTGAGCTCGCCGAGCTCGCCCGCGACGGTATCGGCGCGCTCGCCGGCGGTGCGGGCGGCGGCCGCATTGTCGCGGGTCTGGCGCTCGATCTCGTCGAGACGCGCGGCCATCGGCTTCGCCGCCGCCTCAAGAGCCGCAAGCCGGTTTGCCAGGGCCGCGTCCGCCGGCGCCGCGGCCCGCCCAGCCGCCACGGCGGCTTCGAGCCTCGCAAGCCGCGCCGTCAGGTCATCCACCTTGGCGCGCTCCGCATCGACGGATGCCAGACGGAGCGCCAAACGGGCCGTATCGTCGTGCTGTCTCGCTTCGAGGCTCGCAATGCGCGCACGCCATTCGTCGGCGCCGCGGTCGCCGCCGGGCGCGAAATAAAGCCATAGCGCCGCCGCCGCGATGACAGCCACGGCGAGCGATCCGATCGCCGCCCACCGCGTCCGCAACACCGGCATGACGACCGGCCGCGTCGCCTTGGCGGTATCGTTGGCGGTATCGGGCGGGTCGGATTGCGGGCGTTGCGGCGCGGCGGCGCCGTCGATCGGCAGTTCGACTGCCTCGGCGTCTATGGTGGGCGGTTGCCGGCGGGCGGATGGTTCCCGGCGACTGCCATCATTCGGTGCGTCTTCTTCCAGGTTCGCCATTGCGAATCTCCAAACCCGCATCCCGAAACCGGAATACTGCGGACCCGGTATGGCCGCAATGTAACTGGTAACCTCACGCGGTCCCGATGCGCTCCAAGAGCGCATGCTCGGTCGGCTCGCTGGCCACCTCGATCGCCGTGGCGCCGGCTGCCGCCAACGGCGCCGCGACCTCCGAGGATAAACACAAGTGTTTAATTTTAATTGATAAATCTGCAATGCCGGCGGCCGCGGCGGCGGCCAGGAAGGCGGCCGCCGTGCGGGCCGAATAGTGCAATACGGCGTCGATCCGGCCGGCCGCCAAGGCGGCGCGCGCCTCCGGCGCCAAATTCGCCGCCATGACGGCGCGGTAGACGACGGCGGTCTCAACGCTCAGGCGGTGGCTTTGCAGGGCGCCGGCGAGATCGCCGGCACGCTCCGCGCCCGCGAGGTAGAGCAGCGGCCGGCCGGCCGCGGGCGGGTTCGCCACCACCAGCCGGACGAGGTCGCCGAGGTCGCCGTCCGCCGACCGCACCGGGACGAATCCGACGGCCGCGGCGGCGGCCCTGGTGCGCGCCCCGACCACATAGGCCGGCAGGCCGGCAAGCTCGCCGAACCGCCGATGGCCCGCGACCGCCCGTACCGCATTGGCGCTGGTGAACAGCACGGCCGCCCACGGGCCGGCGCCGAGATCGGCGTCGGCGATCGCCTCGATGCGCAACAACGGCACCATCAGGACTTCGTGGCCGCGCGCCCGCAGCACGGCCGCGGTGCGCTCGCCTTCCGGTTCCGGCCTGGTGACGAGGAGGCGCATCATCCGGCGGCGAAGAAATCCGGCGCCGCCCGGCTCTTCAATTCGCGGCCGGCGTCGGCGCCGAGCCGCGCCGCATCGGCGATCGGCCCTGTACGCGCGGTTTCGAGCGCTTCGCTGCCGTCGGGACGCAGGATCAGGCCGCGAAACGCGACCGCGCCGGCCGCGACCCGGGCGTGACCGGCAATCGGCGTGCGGCAGGAGCCGTCGAGTACGGCGAGGAACGCGCGCTCGGCGCCTAGCGCCGTGAGCGTGTCGGGATGGTTGATCGCCGCAAGCAGCTCGCGGGTGCGGGCGTCGTTTTCGCGCGCCTCGATGCCGATCGCGCCCTGGCCGACCGCCGGCAGGAAATCGTCGATCTCAAGCACCGCCGTCACGGCGCCGGCGCGCCCGAGCCGCTTGAGGCCGGCGAGCGCCAGCAGGGTGGCATCGACGACGCCGTCGTCGAGCTTGCGCAGCCGCGTTTCCACATTGCCGCGCAACGTCACCACCGCAATATCGGGGCGCAGGCGTTTCACCATGGCCTGGCGGCGCAGCGACGCGGTGCCGACCGTAGCGCCGCGCGGCAGGCCGGCAAGCATCGTTGCCTTGCGGCTGATGAAGGCGTCGCGCACGTCCTCGCGCGGCAGGCATGCGGCGAGCATGAGGCCGGCCGGCAGCACGGTCGGCATATCCTTGCTGGAATGCACCGCGAGGTCGATCGCGCCGTCCCCGAGCGCCTGCTCGATCTCCTTGGTGAACAACCCCTTTCCGCCCACCTCCGACAGCGGCCGGTCCTGGATCGCGTCGCCGCTGGTGCGGATCGTCGCGATCGCGATGGCGTCTTCCGCGACCCCGTGGGCGGCCGCGAGCCGCGCCCGCACCTCCCGCGCCTGCCACAGCGCCAGCGGGCTACCGCGCGCGCCGATGCGCAGGAACGGTGCGTGGTACGGTGCCTGGGATTGCGCCATGGGACCCCGCAATGCTACCCGGTGCAGGCCGGGCTCAGTGTTACGGTCTTAAGCACCGCTTGCGAAAATGCAACCCGCTACGTCCCGGCGGAGCCATCATGCTTGTGCTCGGCATCGAGACGACCTGCGACGAAACGGCTGCCGCGGTGGTGGAACGCCTCGCCGACGGCCGCGCCGTGATCCGCGCCAATGTGGTGCTGTCGCAGATCGCCGAGCACGCGGCGTTCGGCGGGGTAGTGCCGGAGATCGCGGCGCGCGCCCATGTGGAGGCGCTCGATCTCATCGTCGCGACCGCCATGGCGGAGGCCGACACGAGCTTCGCGTCCCTCGACGGAATTGCGGCGGCGGCCGGCCCCGGGCTGATCGGCGGCGTCATCGTCGGTCTCACCACCGCCAAGGCGATCGCCATGGTGCACGAGAAGCCGCTCGTCGCGGTAAACCACCTCGAAGCCCATGCCCTGACGGCGCGCCTCACCGACGGGGCGCTGTTTCCCTATTGCCTGTTCCTCGCCTCCGGCGGCCATACCCAGGTGGTGGCGGTGCGCGGCGTCGGCGATTACGTCCGGCTCGGGACCACCCGCGACGACGCCATCGGGGAGGCCTTCGACAAGACCGCGAAGCTGCTCGGCCTCGGTTATCCGGGCGGGCCGCGGGTCGAACAAGAGGCGGCGCACGGCGACCGCGGCCGCTTCGCCTTGCCGCGCCCGATGATCGGCCGGCCCGACGCCGATTTTTCGCTGTCCGGGCTCAAGACCGCGGTGCGACTCGAAGCCGAGAAGATCGCACCCTTGTCGGACCAGGACGTCGCCGACCTGTGCGCGTCGTTCCAGCTCGCCGTGGTCGAGATGGTGGTCGACCGCTTGCGCCAGGGCCTGCGGATTTTCCGGCAGCGCTTCGGGCCGCCGACCGCGCTGGTCGCGGCCGGCGGGGTCGCGGCGAACCAGGCGATCCGCGACGCGCTGCTGGACGTCGCCTTGCAGGACCAGGTCGCTCTCATCATTCCGCCGCCGGCGCTTTGCACCGACAACGCCGCCATGATCGCCTGGGCCGGCATCGAGCGGCTCGCTCACGGCCTGCACGACACCCTTGACACCTCGCCGCGGGCGCGCTGGCCGCTTGATCAGGTGGTCAAGCCGGCCGCAGCGGCCGCGCCGGAACCCGCCGTACCGGAACCCGGCTCGCCGACTTGGCCCGCGGCCGCAGCGGATCAGGCCGCGCCCGATCCGGTGCCGTCCGATCCGGTGCCGCCGGAATCGGTCACACCACCCTCCGCGTGAGCATGATCGCCGAGCGCATCGCAGTGATCGGGGCGGGCGCCTGGGGCACCGCGCTTGCCAATGTCCTCGCCCGCGCCGGCCGCGCCGTGACGTTGTGGGCCCGCGATCCCGCCGTGGCCGCCGCCATCGCGGCGCGCCGCGAGAGCGCGCGATTGCCGGGCGTGCGCGTCGACGAACGCGTCGCGGTGGCGGCGCTCGCCGAGCGCACGCCCGACGGCGACGCCATCCTGATCGTGGTGCCGGCCCAGGCGCTGCGCAGCGCGGCGACGACGCTTGCCGGCGCGGTCCCACCCGGCACCCCGGTAGTGACCTGCGCCAAGGGCATCGAGCGCATTACGCGGCGCTTCATGACCGAGATCATCGCGGAATGCCTGCCGGACGCGGTGCCGGCGATCTTGTCGGGACCGAGCTTCGCCGCCGACGTTGCGCGCGGCCTGCCGACCGCCGTCACCCTGGCGGCGCCCGACGAGGCGGTCGCCAAAATGCTCGCCCGCTCGCTCGGCTCGGCGACGTTCCGGCCCTATCATTCGGTCGACGTGCGCGGCGTCGAGATCGGCGGCGCCGCCAAGAACGTGCTCGCCATCGCGGCCGGGATCGTGACCGGCCGCGGGCTCGGGGCGAGCGCGGCGGCGGCCTTGACCACGCGCGGCTTTGCCGAGCTGATGCGATTCGGCAAGGCCTATGGGGCGCAGCCCGAAACGCTCATCGGCCTGTCGGGACTCGGCGACCTTATCCTTACCTGCGCGAGCCCGCAGTCGCGCAATTTTTCGCTCGGATTGGCACTCGGACAGGGGCAAACTCCCGATCAGGCGCGTCGCTCCGGCCGGCTTGCCGAAGGGGTGTTCACCGCGTCGGTGCTGGTCGAGATGGCGCGCAACCGGGCGGTCGAGATGCCGGTCGCCGCCGCGGTCGCGGCGGTGCTCGACGGAGCGCTCGGCATCGACGCGGCAATCGACGCGCTGTTGACGCGGCCGCTGCGGGCGGAAGGATGACGCCGATGAACTACTGGCTGATCAAATCGGAGCCTGAGGTGTGGTCGTGGGATCAGCAGGTGAAGAAGGGCGCCAAAGGCGAGGCGTGGACCGGCGTGCGCAACCACACCGCCAAGCTCAACCTGATGAAGATGAAGACGGGCGACCGCGCTTTCTACTACCATTCCGGCGAGGGCAAGGCGGTGGTCGGCATCGCCGAAGTGATCCGCGAGAGCTATCCGGACCCGACCGCGGCGCCCGGCGATCCGTGGGTCGCGGTCGATGTCAAGGTCCTGATGCCGCTCGCCACGCCGGTGTCGCTCGCCGGCATCAAGGCCGAGCCGAAGCTCAACGACATGGCGCTGCTCAAGCAGTCGCGCCTGTCGGTGCAGCCCGTCGCGCCTGCCGAATGGAAAATCATCTGCCGGATGGGCGGCGTGACCCCTTGACGCGCCGCAACCAATCTCATTCCTTGGTGGCGGAAATGAAACCGTCGCGGTTCGGCATCCTCACCTTCGCCGGCCAATCAAGTTCGTGACTCAAGAGTTGCATCAAGGAGGCCTCATGTTCCGGTTCGGACGCTCGTTCCGCATGGTGGATAACGTCTGGCATGCGTCCCGAGGCATCGTTTGGGGCGGCATGCTCGCCGCGGCGGCATGTGCGGCATCGGCGGCGGAACTCTCCCCGGCCGAGAAGGGGGCCGAGCTCTATGCAGCTCGCTGCTCGGGCTGTCACGGCGAAAATCTGCACAATACCAGCGGCGGCTGGTCCTTCGACCTGCGGCGCCTCGAACCGAATGAACACGACCGGTTTGTGGAATCGGTGACGATGGGCAAGGACAACATGCCGTCGTGGTACGGCATTCTCAAGGCCGACGAGATCGACGCGATCTGGGCCTATATCCGGGCCACGACCGACAAATGAAGCAGTCCGCGCGCGGCCCGGCGTTTCGCGCCGGCCACCCGCGCGGATGCCGTCCAGGCGGTCGGATCCGGCCGCTCCGGGGTTTCGTTTGGCTCGTTCCGACCGTTATGATAATCTTGCAGGTGTTCCTTTTCAGAGGCTATTTCATGCGGTAAGGTGCGGTTCATGGTAGTCGCGCCGGCGATCCGGCGATGGCGGACAAACGGGCGGAAAACATGAAGAATTCTGCACGCGCATCGTTGCTCCTGGGACTGGTGGTGGCGCTCCCGCTGGCGCTCGCGGGCCTCGCATGGGCGGGCGGCGCCTCGCTCGACGAGGACGAGGAAGATCAGTCCAATGCCGGCGTGTCGTTTTTCGGATTCGCCAAGGATCTCGACCGCGGCGGCGGGGTTCCTGACGCCAAGGTGAGCGCCGAGATCAAGAACCGCAACGCCAGCCTCGTGACCCGGACCGACGACCAGGGTCATTTCAAATTCTCCGGCTTCAGCAAGGACATCGATCCCAAGGATGTGGAAATCACCTGCAGCAAGGAAGGCCTCAAGCTGGAGCGCACGGTGCGGCGCCAGCCCAACGCGGCCGAAGGTGCGGCGTCGATCGAAGTCGATTGCCTGATGGTCAAGCCGTGATCCCGGGCTGAAACCGCTGCTGCGATGCGTGTCCGCGGTACCCTGCGCAGCGTCCTGGTCGGCATCGCGTTCGCGCTTGCGGCCGCGGCGAAGCCGGGCGACGCCGAAGCGCCGGGCATCAAAGCGCACAATCTGGCGCTGACCGGCCGGATCACCTCCGGCGAAGAAGGCGCCATGGAAGGCGTGCTGGTGAGCACCCAGCGCGACGGCTCGCCGATCAGCATCACCGTCGTAACCGACGAGACCGGCCGCTACGGCTTCCCGGTCGAGCGCCTCGCGCCCGGGCATTATGCGCTACGCATCCGGGCAACCGGCTACGCGCTCGGCGCGCCGGCCGCGGCGGACGTACGGGCCGAGGAAACCGCGACGGCCGACCTCGCGCTGCGCAAGCTCGCCGACGTATCCGGGGAGCTGACATCGACCGAATGGTTCATCAGCATGCCGGGCACGGCCGAGCAGAAGCGGCCGCTGATCGAGTGCATGAGCTGCCATACGCTCGAGCGGGTGGTGCGTTCCAGGTTCACGGCGGATCAATTCGTCGGCGTGCTCAAGCGCATGGCGAATTACGCCAACAACTCCACGATGGAACGGGTGCAGGCGCGGGTGGTCGACCGCGCGGTTCCGGACGATCGCGCCCGCCGGGTGGCGGAGTATCTCGCCTCGGTCAATCTGAGCCGGCACGACCGCTGGGATTACGAGCTCAAGACCCTGCCGCGCCCGACCGGCCGGGCGACGCACGTGATCGTCACCGAATACGACCTGCCGCGCAAGACGATCGCACCCCACGACGTGCGCACCGATGCGGACGGATTCATCTGGTACTCGAATTTCGTCGAGCCCTATATCGGACGGCTCGATCCGCGCACCGGCGCTCATGCGGAGTTCGCCTATCCGGTGGCGAAGCCGAATTTTCCAACCGGGGCGCTGGCGCTCGAGCCAGATCATGACGGCAATTGGTGGCTGGCCCTGATGTTCCAGGGCGGCCTCGCGCGCTTCGATCCGCGCACCAAGACGTTCCGGATGTTTCCGCTGCCGCCGGAACTCAACGACGACACCGCCCAGCAATCCATGGTGATGCCGCGCTTTTCGAACATCGACGGAAAGGTGTGGACCAACGACGTCAATTCCCATTCGATCCTGCGGCTCGACGTCGCCACCGGCGCCTACGAGAGCGTCGACCCCTTCAAGGACATGCCGATCGGCGGCAACCGCCAGCATTCGCCCTACGGGATGGCGGCCGACAAGGACAACGATCTCTATTTCATGGATTTCGGCGACGAGAACATCGGACGCGTCGACGCCAGGACATTCCGCGCCACCATCTATCCGACCCCGACGCCGCATTCGCGGCCGCGCCGCACCATGCTCGACGACACCGGCCGGCTGTGGTTTGCCGAATTCGCCGCCAACAAGCTGGGCATGTTCGACATCGCGCGGGAAAGCTTCAAGGAATGGGACGTGCCGACGCCGCACACCTATCCGTACGACGTCTATCTCGACCGCAACGGCGTGCTGTGGAGCGGCACGATGTCGAGCGACCGGGTGCTGCGGTTCGATCCGCAGAGCGGGACATCGATCGAATACCTGCTGCCGCGCCAGACCAATATCCGCCGCATCTTCGTCGACACCACCACCACCCCGGTGACGTTCTGGGCGGGCAACAACCACCACGCCAGCATCATCAAGATCGAGCCGCTGGATTAGGGCGGCATCATCGGGCCTGCATTTGGCTGGTGGTGCCGGTGCTGCAGGGCATCGCGATCGGCTTCATGGGCGTAGCGGGCGCGCCGTAGCACGGCGCTCGCCCGGTGCCGCGTCGCCCGATGCGGCCGCGGCAAGACGATTGACCCCGATCAATCGCCCTCGACCAAAGTGTGACATTCGATGCCTTGTGGCGCCCGAAGCCGGCGTCGCATAATGGCGTCCGGGGAAACGTGCGGAAGGCGCGGCGCGTCCAATCGTGAAGCGTGGAGAAATGGCAGCATGAGCGAGCAGGTCTACGACGTCCCGGCCGAGTGGAAGAATCGCGCCTTCATCGACGCCGCCAAATACGCCGCCATGTACGAGCGCTCGATCAACGACCCGAACGCCTTCTGGGGCGAGGAGGCAAGGCGCATCGACTGGTTCAAGCCGTTCACCAAGGTCAAGAACAGCTCCTACGATTCGCACCACGTCTCGATCAAATGGTTCGAGGACGGCACGACCAACGTGGCGCACAACTGCCTCGACCGGCATCTCGCCAAGCGCGGCGACCGGGTCGCCATCATCTGGG
>Ga0209415_10019653_pt1 | contig 10558 bp, 7 predicted proteins | sample PeaSoiSIISIP2007_FD_187696 | JGI IMG/M metagenome (GOLD analysis project Ga0209415, IMG submission 187696) | Peat soil microbial communities from Weissenstadt, Germany - SII-SIP-2007 (SPAdes) (version 2) | ecosystem: Environmental > Terrestrial > Soil > Wetlands > Peat | place: Germany... | reverse complement strand
ACACCCTGTATGGGACGGCGCAGAGTGGCGGCAGCTCAAGCAAGGGCACGGTGTTCAGCCTCAACACCGATGGCACGCGATTTACGAACCTGCATGGCTTCAGTGGGGGCAGCGACGGAGCCAATCCGTCCGCCGCCGGACTGACTTTATCGGGCAACACCCTGTATGGGACGGCGTCCGAAGGCGGCACTTCAGGCAACGGCACGGTGTTCAGCGTCAACACCGATGGCACGGGATTTACGACCCTGTATCGCTTTACCGTGGGCAGCGACGTAGCCTATCCGTATGCGGGATTGGTTGTATCGGGCGACACCCTGTATGGGACGGCGAATTGCGGAGACAGTTTGTGCCTGGGCACGGTGTTCAGGGTCAACACCGACGGCACGGGATTTACGACGCTGCATCGCTTCAATGCGAGCGGCGAGGAGGGTTACCCCCCGAATGGCGGATTGGTTTTGTCGGGCAACACCCTGTATGGGACGGCGCGCTATGGCGACGGTGGCACGGTGTTCAGCGTCAACACCGATGGTACGGGATTTAAGACCCTGTATCGCTTTACCGGGGGCAGCGACGGAGCCGATCCGTTTGCGGGATTGATTTTATCGGGAGACACCCTGTATGGGACGGCGCAGAGTGGCGGCAGTTCGGGCTACGGCACGGTGTTCAGCCTTCGGTTGCCTCCGCAACTACTGGCCATCATTCGTTCTGGAACCAATCTTATTCTGACGTGGCCGGCCAATGCCGCCGGGTTCGCGTTGCAATCCACCACCAACCTTGTTTCACCGGCAACCTGGACCACCGTTTCTCCCGGGCCGGCCCTCGTAAACGGGCTCAACACAGTGACCAATCCCGTCACGGGCGCACAGCAGTTTTACCGGTTGAGCCAATGAAAGCGGCAACTCAGAGGCGCGAGGGTCTTCGGCAGGGCGCGCATAGCCATGACGGACCGTTGATCGCCCGACGGCAGATTCAAGCCTATTGTGACGCGGTAGCCCGTGAGTTCCGCCCTCAGCGGATAGTGCTCTTTGGCTCCTACGCCTATGGTCAGCCCACACGGGATTCGGACGTGGATTTATTGGTCATTCTGCCCTTTCGTGGCAGTGACCTTTCCAAGGCTATCCAAATCCGCTCCCGTTTCGACGCGCCCTTTCCGCTCGATGTGCTGGTCCGCAAGCCCAAGTTCATCGCGCGACGCCTCCGGGAGCGGGACATGTTCATCGAGACGGTGATGACTCAGGGACGGGTGGTTTATGAAAACGAGAAAACCTGCCTCCTCAGCAGGATTTGTGGGTAGACCCCGGCCCCAGAGCTCGGAAAAGGCCCGGTTTTCGGCCAAGAAGCGCCTGGAAATGCCTGCCTCCGAGGCAAACCGTTGAAACGGTTGGAGCGCCCCGGGGGCCTCTTGACACAGGGCTGAAGCCACGGTGTTAATGAAACGTCTCGCCGGAGCATGAATTGCCCAGGCCGGAGGGCCATTTTGACCCACAGATTCTGCCACAGCCGAAAATCTTTTGCGAAAGTGCTTGCTATTTGGCGAGGATGAGGGAAGATGGGGGGGTCTAATAGATAGCTTGTCGCTTCCAGGACATGGTAAATCCTCAGGTGAACTTCGTTCAGTGATGATTTGAAACCCGAAAATCGGGAACAGTTTGGACAGAACAGGGTAACACTAGGACATTGAAACATCACATGAACAACAAATTATTCGTGGGCAACCTTTCGTTCAACACGACCGAAAACGACCTGCAAGACGCCTTCGCTGCGCACGGCACCGTTACGGAAGCGAACCTGATGATGGACCGCGCCACGGGCCGGCCCCGCGGGTTTGCTTTCATCACTATGGGCACGCCGGAAGAAGCGCAAAAAGCCATCGACGCCCTGAACGGGTCGACGCTCGACGGCCGCAGTCTGACGGTCAACGTGGCGCGGCCTCCGGCCGAGCGTTCCGCAGGCGGCGGACGCGACTACGCGGGGCGAGGCAGCTCCGGCCGGCGCTACTAAACGCGGGTTTTGAGAACCGGCGTGGGGCCGAGTGTCCCACGCCTTTTTTTTCTCGCCGCCCATCGGGGCAAACAAATTGAATAAACGAGCCAAGAACGGCAACGGCGCGCAGGAGCGGAGAGCCTCCGCGAAAGCCCAACGGTCGCGCGGCCCTTTCATCTTTGGAGCCAAGGCCGCGGCACGCGCCGGTCCCGGGCCCAACCGGGTCCGCCGGAGCCTGGCGGGCGCCGCCGCCGACGCGCAAGCCAACGAAGTCCACCCCCACCCGCCGGCCAACCCCGCGGCCAGCCCGCCGGGCGAGTTGGCGAACCTGGCCGCGACCCTGAAGAGTTTGCTGCACCTGGCGCGCGAGCAGGGCCAGCTTACTTACGACGACATCAATGAGCTGCTGCCGGAGGGCGTGTCCGCCGAAGATTTGGACGCGCTGTATGCGAGGCTCCAGAACCTGGGGATAAGGATTGGAAGCGACGCCGAACCGGAGAAGCCCAAAGCCGAGGAGCCGGAACCGGAGAGGGAAGGCCGGCTCGACGCGCTGGACGACCCGGTGCAGATGTATCTGAGGCAAGTGGGGAGGGTCCCGCTGCTCACCCGCGAGCAGGAAGTTGAGGTCTTCAAGCGCATCGAGCAAGCCGCGCAAGAAATGAAGCGCATGGTTTACGGCCTGGGCTTCGCCGCCAAGGAACACGCGGCCATTGCCGAGAAGCTCCTGGCCGAACCGCCCAAGGAACGTTACGACCGCCTCGTGATGGAGCACGAAGCCGCCGATCGCCACGGGCATCTCAAGCAGGTTCGCCGTCTGGTCAAGAAGGTGGCGGCGCTGGACGCCCAGGCCGACGCGCTCTACACTCAGTGGCAGGCCGCCGCCGAGGGGCAGCCTGAAAGCCTCTTGGGCCAGCTCCGGAGCGTCGAGCGAAAGCTCGAGGCCCTTTTTCCCAGGTTTTTCTACAAGCCAAAAGTGCTCGAGGACATCCTGGCCGTGGCCGCCAACGTCCACGCCAAATTTGAGGCGGGCTTGCGGCACATTCAGGAGCTCGAGCGCCAGCCTGAAGCCCGCCACCACCGAGGGGCTATCCTCCACGAACGGGGCGAGCTTCTCATCCTGGAAAGATTCGTCCGCTCGCCGCGCGAGGAGTTTTACCAGACCTTCGACGGGTTGCAGCGGGCCGCTGGGCGCATGCACGAGGCCCAGGCCCACATGGCCGAGGCCAACCTGCGGCTGGTGGTCTCCATCGCCAAGAAATACGTCAACCGCGGCCAGTCGCTGCTCGATCTGATTCAAGAGGGCAATATCGGCCTGCTAAAGGGGGTCGAGCGGTTCGAATACCGGCGGGGCTACAAGTTTTCCACTTACGCCGTGTGGTGGATTCGGCAGGCGCTGACGCGGTCCATCGCGGACCAAGCGCGCACCATCCGCATCCCGGTACACATGATCGAGATCATGAGCAAGCTCTGGCGGGCGCAAAAGCAGCTCAGCCAGGAATTGGGCCGCGAGCCCACGGCCGAAGATCTGGCCGACGACCTGCGACTGCCGGTTTCGCGCATCAACGCCTTGCTCAAGATGGCCCGCCAACCGGTCTCTCTCGATGCGCCCGTGGGCGAGGATGGGGACGTGAGGGTGGGCGACTTCATCGAAGACAAGGGCGCCGAGAACCCGTCCGAAGGCACCAGCCAGAGCATGCTCAAAGAGAAGCTGGACCACGTTTTGACCCTCCTCAGCCAGCGGGAAAGGAAGATCCTCGAAATGCGCTTTGGCCTCGTCGATGGGTACGGCCACACGCTCGAAGAAATTGGCAATCTCTACCGGGTGACCCGCGAGCGCATCCGCCAGATCGAAGCCAAGGCGCTGCGCAAACTCCGGCATCCCACGCGCGTGCGCCACCTCCAGGGCTTCCTCGAAACGAAAGAGCGGGCGTAGGCGTGTCCCTCCGCGACAGGCACTTGGCCGGCGGTCGCTTCCGCCTTCAGCGTCGAATCCGAGGTTGAGAATTGGCAGGCCGAAAGTAAATTGGCGGGTGCGGATCCATGAACGCTGAAATCATCACCCAAGCCGAGAGGCCGGCCGACGAGGCGACGCTCGAGTCGGAGCACCGCTACAAGCGGCTGCTGGCGTCGGTGACCGATTACGTCTATACGGTCATGGTCGAGGCTGGGCGAGCGGTGGCGACGCTTCACGGTCCGGGCTGCGAGGCAGTGACGGGCTATACGTCCGAGGAGTTCGAGACCGACCAGGCGCTTTGGTATCGGATGATCCGCGAGGAAGACCGCCCGGCAGTACTCGAGCAAGCCGAACACATCCTTCGGGGCGAAGAGCCGCCCCCCTTGGAGCATCGCATCATCCACAAAAACGGCACGGAGCGGTGGATACGAAACACCACCGTCCCGCGAAAAGACGCGCAGGGACGGTTGACCGCCTACGACGGGCTGGTCTATGACATTACGGAAAGGAAACGAGCCGAAGAACGGCTGACGCGCGCCCATGCGAGGCTCAAGGCCAACGACGCGGCCTTGAAGCGAACCCTCGAACAGCTCAAGGGAGCAAACCAACAATTGAAGGAGACGCAGTTAGAATTGATTCAGGCGGCAAGGCTCGAATCGGTTGGGGCGCTCGCCGCGGGGGTGGCGCACGAAGTCAAGAATCCGTTGCAAACCATTCTCATGGGCCTGGACTACCTGGTTCCCAACTGCCCCGCCGGCAATGAGAACCTCCGCTCGGTCCTGAGCGACATGCGCGATGCGGTCATGCGGGCCAACACGATCATTCGCGGGCTCCTCCAACTGTCTGCCCACACCGACTTCGAGATGAAGACGGAGGACCTCAATGCCGCGGTGCGGCGCGCGCTCCGGCTCGTCCACGCGCAGGTGGTTGCCGGCAAAGTCAGTGTGGTCCGCAAGTTGGACGCGCATTTGCCGCGGGTGAGGGTGGATGTTGGAAAAATCGAGCAGGTGTTCATCAATCTGTTCATGAATGCCCTGCAGGCCATGAGCCCGGGGGGCGTGCTCACCGTCACGACCCGCGCCGGGCGATTGGGCGAGGACCTGACGCTGAGCGACGCGGCCTGCCGCCCTTTGAAGCGCGGGGAACGGGTGGTGGCCGCGCAAGTGCAGGATACCGGGACCGGAATTGCGCCGGCCAATTTGCCCAAGGTCTTCGATCCTTTTTTTACGACCAAGCCGGTCGGGGTCGGCACTGGCTTGGGCCTTTCGGTGGTCAAGAAAATCGCGGACCTGCACGGCGGCGCCATCGACATCCAGAACGTCGCGCCCGGCGGGGTGGTGGTCACCCTCGTCTTGAGAGCGGAGCCCGAGGAAATGCTGTCTTCGGCGAAGGGAGTTTGATACTAATATGAAACCGATGAACACTGAGAAGAAACGGATTCTGGTGGTGGATGACGAAGCCAGCATCACGCGCCTGCTGAAACTCAACCTCGAGCAGACCAACGAGTACGAGGTCAGGCCCGAGAATGACGCCCTGGCTGCGGTAGCCGCCGCCGAGGAGTTCAAGCCGCACCTAATCCTGCTGGATGTGATGATGCCGGGTCTGGACGGCGGGGAGCTGGCCGCTCGGTTTCAGGCCAATCCCAAACTGAAATCCGTGCCGATTGTGTTCCTGACGGCCGCCGCCACCAAGGGAGAAGTCTATGCGCGAGGCGGCAAGGTAGGCGGCCTTCCCTTTTTGGCTAAGCCGGTGGAGCTCTCGGAAGTGGTCGCCTGCCTCAAACGGCTCCTGAGCGGCTAGCCGGAGCGTATCCCAAAGGCTCGGCCAACGCGAACCTTTGTCGGAACCTTTGTCGGGGCCTTTGTCGCAACCCTTCGTCGCAACCCTTTGTCGGAGCCCTTTGTCGGGACCTTTGTCGGACCCCTTTGTCGTCCCGATTCCGAATCGGGGTTCCGCGACAAAGGCTTTCGGCAAAGGTTCCGACAAAGGCCCGGAATTTGCTCAACGCCATTCTGCTTGCCACCCACGTCCAAACCTCTAAACTCGCGTCGTTCCCAGGACAGAGTCCGCGCGTAACCAACGGTTCATGGGAGCATCTGGACGGCAATGCCGAATCTACGGGACAGCGCAACGACCTCGGCGGAGCAGGCCGCGTGGTTCACCACCACGCATTGGAGTATCGTCATCAACGCCCAGGACCCCGCCTCGCCCCAGGCCAGCCAGGCCTTGGAAAAGCTGTGCCGCTCTTACTGGTATCCGCTCTACGCCTTTGTGCGGCGGCAGGGCCGTGACGAGGCCACCGCGAAGGACCTGACCCAGGGCTTTTTCGCCAAGCTCCTCGAAAAGAATTACCTCGCCGGCGTTCGCCCCGAGAAGGGGAGGTTCCGCAATTTCCTCCTGGCGTCGATCAAGCATTTCATTTCGGACGAGTGGGACAAAGCCCGCGCCCTGAAACGGGGCGGCGGCCAGACCATTATCTCTCTGGACGAAACGACCGGGGAGGACCGCTACCGGCAGGAGCCCGTCGAGGCCATGGATGCGGAAAAGCTTTATGAACGGCGCTGGGCGCTGACGCTGCTGGAACAGGCCAGAGAGCGGCTCAAGGAGGAGTTCCGCGCGGCGGGCAAGGCCGAGACCTATGAGCAATTGCAGCGCTTTGAGTCCGGGGATACGGACGCTCCGGCTTACGCCGAAGTGGCGCCGGCGCTCGGGCTTTCTGAGAGCGGGCTGCGGACTGCCGTGCATCGGATGCGCCAGCGAAACCAGGAACTGGTGCGTGAGGAAGTGGCGCAGACCGTGAGCAGCCCGGCCGAAGTGGATGAAGAAATCCGCTACTTGATTCGTGTGGTCAGCGGGTAGCGCAGACTTCCAGTCTGCCGTATCGCCGACTTCCAGTCGGCAGACCGTGCGACAAGCCTTGGCGCTCGGGGTGGAAGGGCCATGGGCGGATTGGAAATCCGGGCTACGTTCGCGGGTAGCGCAGACTTCCAGTCTGCCGTATCGCCGACTTCCAGTCGGCAGACCGTTCGACAAGCCTTCGCATTCGGGGTGGAAGGGCCATGGGCGGATTGGAAATCCGCGATACGGCAGGTTGGAAACCTGCGCTACGTCGGTCGCGGCTTTGCCGCGCGCTGAATTCGTGTGGTCAGCGGGTAGCGCAGACTTCCAGTCTGCCGTATCGCCGGCTTCCAGCCGGCAGACCGTGCGACAAGCCCTGGCGCTCGGGGTGGAAGGACGATGGGCGGATTGGAAATCCGCGATACGGCAGGTTGGAAACCTGCGCTACGTTGCTCGCGGCTTTGCCGCGCGGTGAAATTTCGTGAAACGTTTGCTCTGATTCTCCTCTTTACCGGGTGAGAGGCCCGTCGTGAAAAGGGCTGGCTATGCCAAATCGCCGAATCTGTTCAGAGTGTGGGGCGCTCCTTCCAGAGGATCTGCCCCGAGGGCCGTGTCCTGTCTGTGCCCTCCAGGGTGCGCTGGCCCTATCGGGGGGTGATTCCGCTGGGGTCGTCACCGAGCAACCCGGTTCTGAAATCGGTCCCTACAGGCTCGTCAAAAAGCTCGGCGAGGGCGGCTACGGCATCGTTTACCTGGCCGAGCAGACTGAGCCGCTTCGCCGGCGGGTCGCGCTCAAGGTTATCAAGCCGGGGATGGACACCCGGCAGGTCATCGCCCGCTTCGAGGCCGAACGCCAAGCGCTGGCCCGCATGGACCATCCCGGCATTGCCAAGGTCTTCGAGGCCGGGGCGACCGCCGCCGGCCGGCCCTACTTCGTCATGGAGTTGGTCGAAGGCCCGCGGATTACCGGCTATTGTGTCGAGCACGGATTGCCGACCCGCGCGCGGCTCGACCTGTTTGTCCAGGTCTGCCGCGCCGTCCAGCACGCGCACCAGAAGGGCATCATCCACCGCGACCTCAAGCCCTCGAATATCCTGGTCGCCCTGCAGGATGGGAAGCCGGCGCCCAAGGTCATTGATTTCGGCATCGCCAAGGCGACTCAGGAACCGCTCACGGACGAGACCCTCTGGACGTCGTATCAGCAGTTTCTGGGCACACCCGCTTACATGAGCCCGGAGCAGGCGGGCTTGGGCGAAATGGACGTGGATACGCGGAGTGACATTTACGCCCTGGGCGTGCTGCTCTACGAGCTGCTGACGGGGCACACGCCGTTCGAGAAGAAGGACCTTCTGCAAGCAGGCCTCGAAGAAATGCGCCGCGTCATTCGCGAGACCGAACCGCCAAAACCCTCCACGAAGCTCAGCCAGGAACTGGCCTCAGCATCGCATAAGTCCCATACCTCCCATACGTCCCATTCCGCACTCCCTTCCTCCCATTCCGCACTCCCCACTCCGCACTCCGCACTGGAGCGCCGGCTCTCCCAGGTCAAGGAACTCATCCCCCGGGTGCGCGGCGACCTCGATTGGATCGTGATGAAGTGCCTGGAAAAAGACCGGGGACGGCGCTATGAGAGCGCCAGCGGCCTGGCTCGGGACGTCGAGCGCCATTTGGATGATGAGCCGGTTACCGCGGCGGCGCCGGGGACCTTGTACCTCGTGGGGAAATTCGTGCGCCGCCATCGCGTTGGTCTGGCTATGGCGGCAGCCCTCGTGCTGCTGTTGGCAGCGGGAATAGTGGCCAGCACCTGGGAGGCGGTCCGCGCGACCCGAGCCGAAGCGGCCAGCCGGACCGAGGCCGCCAAGAGCCGGCAAGTGGTGAAGTTCCTGACGGACATGCTCGATGGGGTCGGGCCGTCCAAGGCGCTGGGCCGGGACACGACAATGCTGCGCGAAATCCTCGACAACACCGCCAGGCGCGTCGGCAGGGAACTCAACCACCAACCGGAGGTCCAGGCCGAGTTGCTGAATACCCTGGGGAATGTCTATATGGAGCTGGGCGAGTATGCCAGAGCGGATGCCATGATTCGGCAGGCCCTGGCCCTGCGAAAATCGGTTTTTGGAAAAAAGCACCCCCGCGTCGCCGATTCGCTGCACGATTTAGGCGCCCTGCTAAGGAACCAGGGGAGACCGGTCGAGGCCGAAGCCCTGTTCCGCCAGGCCTTGGCTATGCGCCGCGAGTTGTTAGGCAACGAACGTCCGGAGGTGGCCAGCTCACTCGACGCCCTCGGCGTCGCCCTCTGGGGCCAGGGCAAGTTCCCCGAGGCCGAAGAAATCCACCGCCAGGCGCTCGCTCTCCGCAAAAGGCTTTTCGGCGACGAACACGTTGCCGTGGCCGTTTCCCTGCACAACCTGGCCAGCGCGCTTCTGATGGAAGGAAAGTACCCCGAGGCGGAGGCCATCTTCCGCCAAGTCATCGCCATGCGGAAGACGCTCCTCGGCAACGAGCATCCCCTCCTGGCCACCACGCTCGGCAACTTGGGCACCGTCCTTTGGTGGGAGAACAAGTTCCCCGAGGCGGAAACGGTCTATCGCGACACGCTGGCCATGCAGCGCAAGCTCATGGGCGACGTGCATCCGGACGTGGCCACCTCGCTCCACAACCTGGCCCGTTCCCTTCAAAGCGAGGGCAGGATCTCGGAAGCCGAGCCTTTCTACCGACAAGCCCTGGAAATGCGCAAAAAACTGCTCCCGCCCGACCACCCCGACACTGCCTCCACCGCCGCCGCGTTGGCGGCCCTTGCCATCCTGCGCGACATGCTGCCCGGCGGGCAGCAGCCGTCGGGTCCAGAGCATCCGGCGACCGCAGTCCCGCTAAAATAGGGGAAAAAATGATTCCATGAAACGTTTCGACACGCTTTCCTCTTTATCTGGTGGCAGCCGGTTCCTGGGCGCGCTTGGGGCGCGGCAGGGAGAGGCTGCTAAAGCCGAACAGCAATTAGACGAATGATGATTAGCCAAACGCAGCACCGTAAAGTTCCGACATTTCAAATCCCAAACTCCTCAGACATTTAGCATGAAAACGCATACTTGCCATAAATTGACCATCCTGCTCGGCGCGCTCGCGCTGAGCGCCTGCCGCTTCCACGCTCGCGCCGTGGATTTCCACGTCGCCTCCGCGCAGGGCCTTCAAAGCGCCCTATTCGCCGCCGCCAACAACGGCATGAACAATAACATCTATCTTACCAACGGCGCCTACGAGGGCAGCTTCAGTTACAACAGTTCCGGGTCCAACAACCTAACCCTGTTGGCGGAGCCGGGCGTAGCGACCAGCGATATCACTATCGACGGCAGCGGCCTTGGGCCAGGCCTGAGCATTTCCAGTTCCGCCATCAGCAACACCATTACCGTTCGCGGCATCAGTTTTCCTATCAATCAAGGTTCTTCGCCTCGCGGCGCTTTGTGGGTCGAGGCTGGGAGCAATGCCACGATTTCAGTGAGTGGTTGCGGTTTCTTTGGCACCGCGAACGGCGGCTCCCCCGGCTTGGAGATCGACTCTGGCCAGAACGTCGCCATAGACGGATGCACATTCGCTGGGGCCAAAGGCGGTGGGGGCGCGAGCGGGTGCGGTGTTACCCTGGGCGGGCTCACGGGAAATGTCGCTTTACGAAATTGCACGCTCTCAACAAACCAAGGCTTTGGGGTGTATGGGGGTGGAAACACCTTCGTCGTTTCAAACAACGTTTTTGCCGGGAACGGTGGAGGATTATATGGAGGTGCCACGGCG
>Ga0209415_10019650_pt1 | contig 10559 bp, 11 predicted proteins | sample PeaSoiSIISIP2007_FD_187696 | JGI IMG/M metagenome (GOLD analysis project Ga0209415, IMG submission 187696) | Peat soil microbial communities from Weissenstadt, Germany - SII-SIP-2007 (SPAdes) (version 2) | ecosystem: Environmental > Terrestrial > Soil > Wetlands > Peat | place: Germany... | reverse complement strand
GGAGAGCACGTTCACCGGAAAGTACTTTGGTTCATACGGCAGTCAGATTTGGGCGGTCCGGAAAGGTGAGTGGTTACGCAGTTATGACAATGTGAGCTGCGCGAGCGGGTCATTCTACGTCCTTCCGAGCTATTTCGTCGGTGATGTCCCCTTTTCCGACATCCTATCGGCATGGGTCGGGATGGGGGGCTACGGAAGCTTCCCCCTCTGGCAAGCAGGGGTGTTAGTCAGATGGGACAGCGGAACGGGAACTCAACCGTACTTTGAGCCATTCACCCAGGCGGTCAACGGCACTTACAATCCCGGCCCGTGGGTTGGGCCAGCCCAGAGGGGGTCAACTTGGCCCACCCTCTTCATCATCTCGATTTGCTCAAGCGGGCCCTATCCAACGGCTAGCATCGAGGCATGGTACGAGAACCTATCGGGGTCATCCTATGGTGTTTGGTGGAACGAGACCGGCCCCCACTGGTTTGCAGCGTACCAGGGAGAGGTCGATTGGGTCGTGGAAGACCCAACTTGCACTGGTATTGGGTGTGCAGGCGGTGGACATTACACTACGGAATCGTTTGTTCTTTATCCGATTCAGATCAGCAACCCAAGTTTCACGATCGACAGCGTCAAAACGAATGAGTTCCTGGGTCCCTTCGCAGGATACTCTATCAACGATGACAGCGTCGAATGGGGGAATGGATTCCAGCAATACATCACCCCCGGGCTGATCAAGCCAAACATGGAATGGTTTGCTGAAGCGTACACTACCTAACCCGTGGCTTGCGATTTGAACCAGCGCCTACCTTCTCGACGGCTGGGATCGCCCGATCAACCGTTGTCTTCCGACGACATGTCGCCTGCAACGCTTCACGAGGATTCTGGCCTTGACTGACAGTATGCTCCATTCACCGTCCGTCGATTCGGCCGGGTGAGTACTCTAGAACGAAATCAGCGAGCTCCTGACGAGCGGTGGCATCTCGGGTGGTTCCTCGGTCGGCGTGGGCAGCAGCAGTTCGCGGTGGACTGAACCAGGAGTGGCGAGCATGGTTCCGGGGAGGGAGGGTTGGGGGTGATACGGGGGCCGGGCGCCCTGAACGATGAACTATGGGCTGCCAGGTTTTCGCAGTCTAAAGGCTAGTACTTGGCGGAAGTAACGCGCTGCCGATGGCGAAATTCGATTGGCGCGGAAAGGTAATGGGGTTCTAGAAGGATAGCAATCGCCCTTCCGTGGACGTTGATAGGTAGAAGCTGAAACGCAACCACCTGGAGAATCAGGCTCGGAATCCTGCGCGCTAGCGCCCTTGCGCAGCACTGAAAATTGGCCATCCCCTGCAATTCTCAAACTACTTGAGGAGGGTTGCCATATCTCTCCTAGAGCGGACGTCTACCTGGTGGGGGTTCGGGGGAATGAAGGGGCAACTCGGAGCCTCGTTATTTGCCCTCCATCCGATCGCGATATCGGTTGCGGCAGTGGTCGTTGTTGCCGCATGTGGCTTGACAGCGTTCGTATGGATGCAACAAACATCTACGAAACCGCCGGGCCAAACCCAAACTGTATGTGGCAGTTGCCCCACCAGTTGCCTCGGCTATGCGCTCAGTTTGTCCGGCCCACTTGGAGGGGCTTACCCTTCTCATACATCTTTTGGCCAGAAGACCTGGTACAACTACTCAGTTAGTCTTTGCAGAGAATTCCAAGCATCCTCGCTCTTCTTCGGAGTGTTTAATGAGACCTGTTCCCCGAACGGCACTATCCTAGGCATCTCGTTGACCGATTCAAGTAGTACCTGGAATCTATCAGCTTCAGGCTCGAGTGGTTGGTGGAACAGTTCCTCCTCTGGGACCCTGCCGATTCCAAACGCTCTTGGCGAACTTTCAATTAATTCAGTGGGCGGCCTTGGTGATTCCCAACTATTCAGTTGGTTGTTGACCTCGCCGGAAAACTCCGGCGTCTTGTATCATGGCTTCCTGACTCCACCTTCAGGCAGCTCGAACGGGTGCACTCCCATCCCCCCGTGAGCGAGGGATTCAGACTTGAACACTCTCGCAGTCTATGGTGGGTATACGCAATTCCAATTGAAAGCAGACGACGACCAATCGACTTGACCCCACGGGATGCTATACGTGGGGTAAGTGTACGCCGAGAGGAGGAGAGGTGTATTGGTACAGGCCGCGCCGGTGTAACCACCAGTACTCTGGTCCATGTCGCCGCTGCTCCAATAACCGTTGTTAATCAGACTTGAGATTGGCTCCCAGTTGTTGTCCTGCCAGCTCAACCACTGCAAATCGGCGTCACTGAACTCCGCTAACTGATTGATGTAAAGCGAGTTCGATTGCGTGGCGTACGCCTCGAGTTCAGCCAACCCATAGTAGGGCTTGTAATTCGGTGTGGTGAGAAAGTAAGCAATGGTCCAGAATCCGGTAGAGCCATCCCAGAGAAAAGTGCACCAAACTAGGTACGAAAAGCACCCCACTCCGCCAATGCAGAATCCAAACTGGCCAATCTGCTGCTCGTCTTCCTGGAGCCCAAGCGGATAAACAATGGGCCCTCCCCCCGTTGGCGAATAGCCGGGATAGGTAAGATCATTTGCCTCGAAGGGTAAGAACTCGTATATGAACTGGGGGCCGTAAGGTGATCCTGCAGTTGGGTTTGTATCAATTGTGTAACCCGTTTGCAATAGACCTCCATATCCAATGCCTCCCCCCCCGGGCAGTGGCGCAATTCCCGTCCAAACTGCTCCGACTGGGTCTACATTGGCCCATGAAGGCGGGGGCCCCCCAGGTTTGACGAACGGATTCGAAAAGGAGGGGATGCTCACCTGGACATTACTTTCTCTAATAGGTCCGCTGTTGTAGTCGTCCAAAGTGTACCCGGCGTAGTTCTTCGTGCAACATGGCCCGCTACCCGTTGATGTGGTGTACGGCGTAGTGGTTCGAGCAGTTTTCACAATATTGAACGGTCCCGTGAGGGCCCCGGAAGAAACCACACCGACCCAGTATTCCTGCGTCTCGTTAAGACTCCCTGACCCAGCCTGAGGGCCAGTGACCACTTGTGCTCCGGAAGCAGCCTCCCATTGAACCCCGTAAGTCACATTGGTGATTCCGCTGGAGGCTTGGCCATTGAACGTGAACGTGAAATTAGAGATCCCCCAAGTCTTCCACAATGCGTCAAACGTAGCCGATTTGTTGAGGGTGAGGTACATAGTCCAGATCGTAGAATCGACTTTCGATTGGGCTGGCCAATTCCCGATGTTCACCGAGAAGTTGGCAGCAGCGGTGGAGTAAATTCCTGATACTGTCAGGTTTACTTCGGCAAGACTCAGAAGAGGAGTTTGGGTACCCGACGTGGCCAGTTTCAAACCTGAGTCTTGCTGAGGGACATTTGGGCTCGATTGCCCGCCCTTCGCGAGATTGTACCCGGTGGCCGAAATTCCGAGGACGAGTAACAGGAATCCAATTTGTAAGATGACAATCAATCGATGCGCCGGACGCCTAAGAGGATGAATGTTCGACTTCGAGAACCGCCACCGAGCTACCATGATGCCGGAAGGGCTACGAACCCCGTATCGGATTTGGCGTGATAAACATGTCTAGCACCTAAGGGAGTCGAGATAAGTCAATCACCCATCGTGGTGTGGGACTTGGATCTCGACACCCTGCTCGTCAAGGACGTGGCGAAGGATCCGGGCCTTGGGGAACTGACACCCCGCGACCTTCGTCACACGCGTGCCAGCCGGGTTTATGTCAAGACCAGAAACATCAACACGGTTCAGTCGCTGAGGGGGGACCAGCGTGAAGATCGCGCTCGACTACGCTCGGCGGGAACGGGACCGGGCGATACAGGACCGCATCCAGGCGGGCGAGGTATGTCGAGCGGTGGCATCTCGGGCGGTTCCTCGGTCGGCGTGGGCAGCAGTAGTTCGCGGTGGACCGATCCAGCGGTGTCGTCCATGCTCCCCACGAGGGGGGATTCGAGGTGATACCCCGGGCGGGCCCGGCGGAAAGTGAACGAAGGGACTCGTCAGATCAGGAAACGCGTGGCCCTCGGTCTCTTCCGAGGGCCCGCATTATACCGAGGTAGGCACTCGCGAGGAGAGCGAGAGCGCCGCCGAGTAAAATCGCAATGGTTCCAACCGGGAATTGCCAACCGGGTTGCGGCGGATGGAGGGGGGTCAGCTGGTTGACTACGACCCACCACCCAGCCAGGCTCAACGTTGCGCCTACGGTGGACGCAGCCCACAGTCGAGGCAGAATCCCTCCCAACGCAATGACGGCGGCAGTGCATCCCAGGAAGACGGCGACCGGGACGGTGAGGATCTGAACGGGTGGAGGAAAATTACAACCTTCCGCCGGACAACCGTAGTCTCCAAGAGTGGAAGTTCCGCGGGCCCCGAACCAAACGATCAACACGCCGGCCAAGACGGTAACCCCGCAGGCCATCAGGGAAATCCTCGCTACAAGCCACTGCCTGTTGAGTTCCTTCGGTGGGCCGAGTCTCTCGCTCATCGGTTTTCATTCGGCTATGGCCAATAGACCGCCGAGAAGCTAGTGTCGCTCGCAGTCAGGGGGGTGGGATTCACATACTGTGTGCCGCAACCGCACGAAGCAGCGGAATCATTTAGGGCAAAGGCGCCAAGAGCGTCGAGGAAGATGGTGTACGTCCCGCTTAGGTCGGTCCAGTCAGGATTAGACCATGTCGCCTCGGAAAATGCCGGGATGCCGTAGCACTTGCACGGCGCATACCACTTCCAAGAAACCGAGGGGGCTTCAACAACCCACTCGACGGAGGCCTCGTTCGGGAAAAATCGGGTTGGCACCGTGCCGGACCAAACGTGTTTGGCGCCGTTCTGCCCGTAGAATGTAAGCACGTATATGTCGTAGCCGGAAATTTGAGTACATACCTGAGCCGTCATACTCGCAGGCATGCTATAATTGGTCGAGTTAAGAGGCGTAATCGAGCCCGATTGGGTTACCCCATTATAAGCATCGTAAACGGGGGTCCATCCGATCGTGTTGGTAGACCCCACAATCTGTTCAATAAACATCCCTGCTTGCCACAAACTCTCATTGCAGGCGATTCCTCCGATTCCGACCCAAATGAACAGATAATTCGGATACTGGTCCGCGTCGCCCGACGGAACCGTAAACGCCGGGATCGTGACCGACCCCTGGACGCACTCCATGCCCGCAGTATCTCCTGGGGGAAGGTCCGCGTACCCTGCCCAGTTGCCCGAGTAACTGTTTCCGAGCACTTCGCTCGCATTCACAATTGGCATCAGGTTTACTGATTCAGCGTAAGAAGGGGGAGTGTACGTGGTTGAACATGCGGATGGGTTCGCGACAGTTCCTGCTGTAACTATCCAGCCCATGAATCTGACAGGGGAGCCCGGACATGGTCCCGAAATGTTTAGGGGGACTGCTACGCCGGCTTGAATCGTCCACCCGTTGCCCGGAGCTGAAAACGTCCGGTTGAGGAAGACTGAGTAACTCGCGTTGTAGTCGGACAGGAACACAAGAACATGGGGGGGTCCCCCTCCGCAGTGAAGTTGTGGGCATGTTGGACACACACATACTCCATCACCTCCGGCAGATGCGTCTCCAGGCAGCCAAGGCAGGAGTAGGAGGGATACGCAAGTAATGACGAGGATGGCTGAGTATTTTTGCAACCGGCGCCGCGGGCGCCTCATACATGACCTCTAAAGTAGATTCTTCGACCATCGCAAATGCCCTACGTCAACTCGAATTGACCTGGGGGAGGCCAACTGGGCTGCGCACTGCGAGGTTGGTGGCGAGTAGGCAAGTAGACTCGACCATCATCAAAAGTAGTCAGGCGTGGAGGAATTTGCCGCGGTCTATGCGGTTGGATGTCCAGTCCCCTTGCCAGGACGCGACAGCAAAATCGAGAAGAATAGACTTGCGAGAGGACTCCTCCTCGAGCCTATTCAAAGTAAGCTGAACGATTTACGGCAGGTCGCCCCGAGGTCGGCTTGGACTTCAGCAGTTCGCGGTGGACCGAGCCAGCGGTATCGTCCATGCTCCCAGGAGGGGGGGTCGTGGGTGATACGGCGGACGTGCCCGTTGAACGGTGAAACCTGTCAGCACTGGCACGCGCGGCCCACCTGATCAGGTTGTAGGTGCGTTCATTTGAGATATGATCTGATTGTTAGTCAATTGGATTTGACGTAGCGTCCTTCGTAACCTTTGTTGTTAATCCCAATATGCCGCGAATTCGCACGGCCGTCTTGGTCTTTCTCTGTGCGACAATGTTCGTCTGCCTTTGTGTCGGGCCACTCCCGCCTTCTAGTCAGTCGTCGCACGTGGCAGGTGCGATCAAGTCGAATGCCGAGCCTATCCACGGTCCCGTAACTCATCCTGGACTCAATGTAGTATCGAACGGTTACGGCTCCTCAGGAAGTCCCGGACTGGTATGCGGTTGCGCCTGCCTCAAGAATTGCGGCAGCGGCCAGTGCAACCTGAATTACTTCCTAATCGATGTATTTCTGGGTGCGGGTATGGTCGGCATTAACGGAACCGATTTCAGTAACGGGACGACGGTTTGGTTGTGTATGGGAGTTCGTTACTCACTTTCATCGGATGTGACTAACTCCACGTATACATTCAATCAATGGCTGGTGGGCCAAGGTGTGCTTTCCAACAACTTCACAGCCACGACTTACCTAACACCCTCAACCTCAACAAAGGAAGGAACCATAGAGATGGCGCTCTACCAACCGGGCTTTAGCTGGGGGGGCTACATTGCTGGGGGTGTGCAAGCTTCCTACGTTGCTGGATCATTCCTCCTCCCGTCGACATTGAGTCAGGTCGGAGGTTGTCCCGGTTCGCCCGAGAACAGCGTGTCACTCTGGATTGGATTGGGCGGCGTCGAGTACCACCAGGTACTCTGGCAGGCGGGCGTCGATATCAACTTTACTTGTTCGTTGGGATTCACCATTTCAGCTTGGACTGAAGTGGCCTATCCTTGGGCCGCATCAAGTCCAGGTTGCGTTTACTACAACTATCACCCGAGCCAGGATACTACGCTCGAGATCCAAGTCGGCATGCGAAGCAACGGAACAGGTTGGGCGTCGTTCTACGACTCGTACTCTTCGCCCACGACCCTATCGGTTCCAAGCGTCCCTCTGTTTTCGTTCCACGGTTCGCATTACACCAGCGACGGGAATAGCACGGCAGAGTGGGTGGCCGAGGCGCCCTTTCAAGCCAACTGGACTTAGTTTCAGATGCCCGGTTTTTCGAATGTTACTGTTTCGGGGCTCGACTACACCGACAATGGCGGCAACCACAGCGGAGTGTTGGCGCCCATGGATGCAATGCAACTGTGGGATTACTGGGACCCCCCGTACGGTCCCAATCAGTACGTTACACCCACTCACCTTCTCGGCTCCAAGTTTTGGTTGGATTACTCGACATGAGGCCCCCAGTCGATGCCCGCAATGACTAAACTGCGAACGGGTCAAGTCGAGAAATCTCAACGGAGCGGGTGTCTCAAATGATGAGGCGTTCGCATATCCACGCCGCGATTGTTCTTGCAGTCGCATTCATCGCCATCTCAGCCACAGTCCTCGGATTCTGGCTCTATGCAACGCCCCACGGTGCGGGAGGAGCGCTCAAGGCCGATGGGCCCACTCTCTTCCAAGCTTTGGCCAGTGTCAATCAATCCGTAAAGAACGTGACCGGCGGACCGTGGTCCCTCTTCTCGGCATGGGGTGTGGCAGCGCAAGCTCCGTTCAGTCCCAACGTTCTCGGTTACTACCCAAGAGAGAATGTAACCGTGAACTCGTGTGGGCAAGAGTTCAATGGTCTGACCCTGTGGAACGGGTCGATCCCGCTGTTCACGGGCACTTTTGCGTCAGGGACCGCTCCCTTCTGGCAATTTGGGTTCCTCTCGAATTCAAGCCAAGAGATTGTGGTCGCAACCGACGTTGCGGGAGTGGTTACTGCCCTCCCGCCCATTCCCTATCCAGCCAGCGATAATCCGTGTTTCCCGTGGTACGACTTCTACCCGAATCCAGTACATTGGGCCGGATGGATCTCTCAACACCCAGCGGACAGCTCCGCTGCAGCGGCCGCCGCATGGGCTGCCGTTGATCAGAATGCCGTCGTGAAGCCAGGGCCCACGGTCGAGATCATGACGATGGGTCCGGACGTGTTCAGCGCTTTCAACGACGTCGCTTCTGGGTACGGCGTGTACTTTGACCGATGCGGTGTGGTGAACGTTGCAGGCGTTCAACCTCAGCCCACGGTCGCTGTAAGCAGCAACGGAATAGTTACTTCAGTCGTTAACGCAACGACCATCTGCGCCGTGCCGAATTCCGGTCACCACGCGGCGGATGGGATGTACGATTTGGTCCTGAACGCAACGACTACAACATGGGGGGAAACCATTCAGGCGCTTTTACCATTCCAAGTGGGCCTGGCGGCTCCCAATGGGACAGTCGTGCTGGACTATGACGGCTGGGGCCTCGCGAACTGGATGGTGGCGCTGAATGTCACGAGTTCCTCGGGTCACCCCCTCCCAATCGGCTCTCCAAACTGTGCTAAGTGGGTGTTAGGACTCGATCAATGTCCCGCCAACCTTACCGGATGGTATGCAGTCTTGACCTCCTCGAGTGGAGAATGGCTCAACGACTATGGGCTATCGAGTACCGGAATCGGATGGTCAGTTCCTGTCGACGCACTCGTCAGCCATCAACAGTTGACGATTGTTCTCCCAATTTCTTGGGCCGTATCGGGGGACAACCTGGTAGTGAGCAGTACCGTTTCAACCTCAACGATCAGGGGCTCGGTTGGGCTATGAGCGTGCGAAGCGCCGAACTGAGGAATCGGGCCGTCTTGCAATAGTTCGTCTCCTTTCATCTTCCGCCAACTCGGCCCGGTAAATACCCCTGAGGGGGTTGGCCGCCCCGGTGGCGACCCAGATGGCGCAAGGAGGCGTTCACGTATCCTCCAGGGCACTGGTCCAAGCACAGTCCTCTCGGCCGCCATCTCCCCTCCCTCGATTCGGGGGCGCGGACCTCATGGTCTCCCTTCGAGAGCTGAAGGCGATGGTCCAGGGGCTGGAGGCCTCGAACCCCGTGCGAATCCTAGTCCTCGGGGAGCCGGACGAGATCCCGCGGGCCGAATACGCGGCTAAGGTGCCGGGTTGGTACCGACTTATCGTGACCCCGGCGGATTGAGCACGACCTGGTGCCCGTTCACCGTCGTGACGACCGTCCACCCCTCATCGAGGTACCGGGGCAGTTCCGTGCCTTCCACGAGGCGTTGGCGTGTCCCGTTTGCATCGGCGTTCTGTCCCATCTTCTTGGTCACGAGTTCCTGGAAGGCGCCCACGTCCAGGTTGTCGAAATCCAGCTTGGCAAGCTCCTTCTCGGTGTATCCCAACCCCATCAGCATCACCTTGGCCATCTTGGATTGCGCGTCCTGATCGGTACGCGAAGGGACTGTGGAAAGGAACGGCTCGCATCGCCGGTAGGCCGCCCGCATCTCCTCGACGAGTTCCTTTGGGAGCTGCCGCTTGTTGGTCGTGTAGCGCGCGTCGATCGAGCCGACATGACCCATCCAGTACACTCGGAAGTCGTGCGCTACCTTCCCCTTCGACTCTGCAGTGAGGAGCTGTGTGTCGAAGTAGTGCCGGAGGACATACGGACGCCAGGGGAAGCCCGCGCCACGGATCGCCGTCCGAATGGCGTCGCCGATGTTGAGCGTCCGAATGAATCGTTTTCCGGCGCGGTCCGGGTGAATCAGATCAGTATCTGGACCCAGCTTCTCGCCGGCCCGGAGTCGATCCTCCAAGTAGTGACGGAGATAGCTGCACCCCTCTTCCGAGAGGAACGAATAGTAACCGTTGGAGCTCTTGGATAGCTCCGGTCGGACTCGAACGAGGGTGGGAACCGTCATGAATTGGACGGTTCCCCTTCCTACTTTCAGCTCAGGAAAGTCCCCCAGCCTGAGGCCATCGTCCCCGATGTAGTTCCCTAGGACCTCGGGCCGGAGGCCCGAAAACGCGACGAGGGCCGCCGCGGCTCGGATCCGCGGAGATCCCGCGAGGAGGACCTTGCGGAGTTCCTCCTGAGTGGGCACGCGCTCGTCGCGGAGCGAAGGAGTATCCTTGGCTCCGCGAACGCGGATGGGCCGCTCGAGCTTCTTTCCGTTGTGGACGAGCCAGGACTTCCCCGCCTTGATCGTCCGCACGATGTACGAGCCCGCGACCTGACGCTTCTCCTCGGCGGACACGAAATCGAGGAAGCGGTCATGGACCTCCTTCTCATCGAGCCGGGCGAGGTCCGCCGGCGTAGTTCCGAGCGATTTGCACAGCGCGTCTAGTCGTCGCAGGTTGACGTCGGCGGTCGCGCGAGACCCACGGGCGAGGTTGTCGAACCAACGTCGTACGTCCGGGTCCGACAGGAGTCGGGTCGGAGGGAGGGAGATTCGGGCCACGAGGGGGCTACGTGTTAGTGGTTCTTAACCCTTTAAGGTATGGACACGGGGGGATTTGAACCCCCGACCTCTGCTTTGCGAAAGCAGCGATCTTCCGCTGATCTACGTGCCCAGCG
>Ga0209415_10019648_pt1 | contig 10560 bp, 8 predicted proteins | sample PeaSoiSIISIP2007_FD_187696 | JGI IMG/M metagenome (GOLD analysis project Ga0209415, IMG submission 187696) | Peat soil microbial communities from Weissenstadt, Germany - SII-SIP-2007 (SPAdes) (version 2) | ecosystem: Environmental > Terrestrial > Soil > Wetlands > Peat | place: Germany... | reverse complement strand
TGGACGTCCCGCGCAGGCGTGGACGCCTGCCCCACTTCAAACGTTGTTTGTCGTGTCCACCAAGGCTTTCAACGTGCTTGGAACTCCGCAGTGTGATCTGAGGACTGCTAAGGTTACTTCTCGGCCTGCTCCGCCCAACCCTTTTCGAGCATCCGCGAGTATTCACCCGAAGCGAAGATCTCGAAGTCGAATCCCAGGTGTTCCGGATCGGCGAAGGGCGTCTGCCCCAGGTGCGTGTGGAACATCTGGTCGGCGTAGCGGTGATAGTGGCGCAGAAAGTCGGGGGCAAACATTTCCTGCGGAGGCATGTCCGCCAGGATGATATTCAGCCCCAGCGCGCGCGAAAAAATCGACTTGTGATTGCTTACGCCCCACTTCTTCAGCTTGCTGGAGACCTCGGCGGGCGGATTCTGTACCAGGTAAGCGGCGAAACTCTGCGGCTGCAGGGAAGCTGCTTGCAGCTCGGGGTGACGCTGGACGTGCTCCATGCATTGTCCGATCCAGCGCAGGAGATCTTTACCTACGTAGAAGAGCATCCGGACTTCCTGATAGCGGCCTTCGAGCAGCGTTCGTTCCAGGTCTTCGGGGGTCTGCTGTCCCGACGGCAGCAGGCCTTGCAGCATCAGGCTGGCGCGCGAGCTTTCCACCACTTTATGCGGGCCGGATTGGTCGGCAAACGGATGAAGAATCAGGGGCGGAAGCTTGTGGGCGACTTGTGTATTTTGCATGGCTGCCATCGTGGGCAGCCCTATTATGGCGAACTAACGCCGCTCTGTGAGCAGTACTTTGGCCTCAATTGTCTGGGACCCGCGGAGTACTCTCACCAGTACTTCGTCCCCAGGCTTGTGCGCCTGCAGGGCGTAAGTAAAGTCGTACAGGTTCCCGATGTCCTTGCCATCGAACTCGATCAGGATATCGCCCGCCTTCAGGCCGGCCTTCGCCGCGGGCGTTCCGTCGCGCACATCGGCGAACCGGACGCCTTTCGGCGGCTCGTCGAAATCGGGGATGCTGCCGAAGTTGGGGCCGTATCCGCCGCCGCTGCCGGAGCTGACTGAGGTGGCGCTCTTCTCCGTCACCCGTTGAAACTTGGGGCGTTCCGGGTCGTTAGCCAAACGTGTCGCGATCTGCGCGACGTAGCCCAGGAGCTTGGCGGCGTCGGGGGCGTCGATCTTGTCCCAAGTGTCGCTGGGCTTGTGATAATCGCCGTGCAGGCCGCTGAAAAAGAATAACACCGGCACCTGCTTTACGGTGAAGGACATGTGATCGCTGCCGCCATAGCCGGTGGCTTCCGAAAGATCGAGCTTGAACTCGGCGGGCGGCTTGACGGATTCCACCAGCTTGTCGAGCGTCGAGCCGGTTCCCGTGCCGTTGACGTAGACCTTACCGCCGCGGATGCGGCCGATCATGTCCATGTTCAGCATCGTCACGGCGTTTTCGAGCGGCAGCAAAGGATGCCCCGTATAGTAATTGCTGCCCAATAGTCCTAGTTCCTCGCCCGCGAAGGTAATAAAGAGAATCCCGCGTTGCTGCTGCGGCTGCTTCGAAAACCAGCGGGCCAGCTCGATCACACCCGCAGTGCCCGAGGCGTTATCGTCCGCGCCGGGATGAATTGTGCCGATCTGCGACGGCGCGAGCGAGTGCTCGTCGCCCAGGCCCAGATGATCGTAGTGCGCGCCGATGATCACGTACTCCTGGGTCTTGCCAGGAATATAGGCCGCGACATTGTGAACCGTCTTTATATCGTGCTGGATGTCGAGGGTCATGCTGACAGTCAGCTTGGTGAGCGGGAAGGATCGCGGCTTCAAGTCTTTGTCGATGCCATCGAGAAGTTCGTGCAGGTCGCGGCCTTCGGCTTTGAACCACGCCTCGGCGGTGGATTCCTTCACTTGCACGAACAGGATGCCGGCGTCGGTGGGTCCCGTGGCCTGGCCGAAGGCTTCGATCCGGTCCTCTTCCGGCATGTGGTGCGGGTAGGCGTCGTTGACCAGGATTACTCCGCGAGCGCCGTGCATCTTCGCGTTCACGGCCTTGATCGCGAACGTGGAGTGCTGGGTAAGCTCTTTGCCGGCGAAGACGCTCTTGTCGTCATTCTCCTGCGGCTCGTGGCGGATCATGAGGACGATTTTGTCCTTTACATCGATCCCCGCATAGTCGTCATATCGATATTCGTTCGCGGTGATTCCGTATCCCACGAAGACCACGGGAGCCGAGACCGTGCCGGAGGAAGAGAAACTGAACGGGATAAATCCGTCGCGCGGCGGCAACGTGGTCGTCCGGCCGTTATCGGTGACCTCCAGGCGATTCGTGGCGCCCATGCGCGCGCCGACGGTGGTGGTGAAGGCCTGCTGGTAGGTGTTACCGGGCACGGGCTTCACGCCGAACGATTGGAACTGCGAAGCGATGTAATTCGCCGCGGTTTCGAGTTCCGGAGATCCGGTCGCGCGGCCTTTCAACTCCGGAGACGCGAGATATTTTATGTGCGCCAGGTACGCATCGGGACTAATTGTCGCGGGGGCCTGCGCCCACACCGCGAGCGCGAAACCGGCCAGCGTTGCAATCGCGAATCGGCGCACGGGAATCTCCTACCTTCCGGCGATCTTCGGAATACTGACCACGCAAGTCTCTTCGCACTTGGTGTCGTCTGCCTTGGCGGTGGTCTTCGCAACAGTGGCCTGGTGCTCGATTTCAAGCGCGACCAGTTGTTGCATGATGGGCCATTCGAGCGCGCCCACGAACTTGCGGCCGTTGATGAACAACGTCGGGGTGGCGTCCAAGCCCATCGCGCGTCCTTCGGACATATTCTGCGCGACTTCCTTGTCTCCAACCTTGCCGTCCACGCAGCGGCCCAGTTGGATCGAATCGACGCCGGCGGTCCCGGCCCAGGTCATCACCTTCGAGTTCAGAGTGTCGGGCGTGACGCCCTCCTGATTCTCGTAGATCCAATCGTGGAACTTCCAGAAAGCCTGGGAATCCTGCTTGTAAATACAGCGGCCTGCATTCGACGCGGCGCGAGCCCAGGGATGGATCGATTCCAGCGGAAAGTCCTTGAAGTACACCTGCACCTTGTCCGGGAAGCTTTGCACCAGGTTCTTGCGCATCACCTCGGCTTCGACTTTGCAGACCGGACATTGGAAATCGCCATAGACTACGATGGTGACCGGGGCGCCGGGCTTGCCATAATTGGGCTGCGAATCCAGCTTGATCTGGTCGAGCGTCGATTGAAACGGGCTCTTGCCGATGTCGTAGACGTCGCCCTTAATTATGTTCTTGCCATTTTGCGAAATGTAGTAGTGCTCGTCCTTGGACTGCCCGTTATAGGAGAGGTGCACGGCGATTTCGGAGAATCCCGGCAGATAGGCCGAAGGCTTCGGATCGTCGATGTTGACGGTGACTTGAGGCACCCACAGTTCGGCGTGGCGCAGATAGGCTTCGAGCGCGGGCTTGTCGATTGTCGCCTTAGTCTGCGCAAAGACGGGTAAAACGGCGAGCAGGAGCGTGGCAAGTTTCATGGTTTGGACCTAGTTTTTATTGTCGCACTCTTATCCAGACGTGCCACTATACTGGAGGTTTGTCCAAATACTGGCTTCTCGTTCCGCTGCTCGTCGTGTATCTGAGCAGCCTGGGCCGGGTCGGATTCCTGGGACCGGACGAGCCGCGCTACGCCTCCATCGGCCGTGAAATGGCTCACTCCGGCGATTGGGTCACGCCGCGCCTGGATGGCTCGCCATGGTTCGAAAAACCGCCGCTGCTGTACTGGATGACGGGGGCAGGGCACAAGCTCCGTCTCTCGGATGAATGGGCCGCGCGGCTGCCCCTGGCGCTCATAAGCCTCGCGTTCTTGTGGTTCTTCCATCGCACACTGGCGCGCGAATTCTCTCCACGCGTGGCGCTGGCGGCCACCGGGATTCTCGCCACCTCGGCTGGCTGGCTGGCGTATAGTTTCGCTTCGGTGACCGATCTGCCGATGTCGGCCGCGCTGGGAGCCGCGACCTTGATCGGCATCTTCGGGCCGAGCGCCATCCCTAGCCGGGCGCGGCAGACAATGGCGTTGGGGATTTGGGCAGGCGCGCTTCTCGGATTGGCCGTGCTGTCCAAAGGATTCGTACCGCTGGTGCTGATCGCGCCGGTGCTGCTGGTTGCCCGCCGCATGCGGGTGGCGATGATCGCGAGCTGCGCCGTGATCGCCGCGCCTTGGTACATCCTATGCGAACTGCGCAACGGTCCGGACTTCTGGAACGAATTCTTCTGGAAGCACCACGTGGATCGATTCCTGCACCCGACGCTCGAACATCCGCAGCCGTTCTGGTATTACCTGCCGGTGCTGCTGGCGGGATTGTTCCCGTGGACGCTGCTGGCCGGCCTGCTGTTCCGCCCCAAGACTTATCAGGATGAGCGCATCCGGTTCCTGGTGTTCTGGCTGCTGTTTGGGCTCCTGTTCTTTTCTGCCGCGCAAAACAAGCTGCCTGGATATGTGCTGCCGCTGCTGCCTGTTCTGGCGATCGTGCTGGCCGTGGCGCTGGATAAAACCCCCGCCGCCGGCTGGTGGATTGGGGCGTGCGTCGTGTTGCTGATCGCCGCTCCCGCGATCGCCGCGTATTTGCCGGACGCGCTTCTGTCCGGAGGCACGTCGGCGCATTTCTCGTTCGCTCGTCTCGCGCGCGGATGGCCGTTCGCCCTGATCGCCGCGGGTGTTTTCTGGCTCGCGTGGAAGGGGGCGCGCGAGCAGGCCATGCTCGCCGCCGCGCTGGCCGCACTCGCCGCGATCGCCTATTTCAAGATAGCCGTGCTGCCCGTGCTCGACCAGCGCTATTCGGTGCGTGGATTCTGGCGGGCACATGCCCAACAACTTGAAGCCGTCGACATCTGCGTCAACGGTGTCCGGCGGGATTGGGTCTACGGCCTGAATTATTATGCCGGCCATCCTTTGCCCGAGTGCGCCGGGCCACAATTACAGGTTGTGGTCCGAAACGGACAGCTTCAGTTGGAGCCGTAGCTGCGCACAAAGGGGACAGCCGCGAATCTCTCCTCAGGAAACTAACGGCTGTAGTGTTGGCCGGCTGTCCCCTTTGTGCTCGTCAGTTGGAGCGGTAACTGTAAGAAAAATCGAGCCTACTCCCCTAGGGTCTATACCTATCACTCCCGTCGGCCGATGGACAAGCGAGAGCGGAGGTTTCCATGATCCTGTCTCGTTATCCAGCGTTTCGATTGCCAGCAGTGTTGCTGGTTTTATGTGCAGTTCCGTCGCTCGCACGGGCCGGCGCCAAGCCGCCCATCGACGCCAACACACCCGAGGGGAGACTCCTGGCGAAGGTCCAAGCAGAGAGCGACGTTTCCAAGAGGTTAGCGCTGCTGGAGCTGTTTCCGGAGCTGTTCCCATCCTCTCCTGCCATGGAATATGTTTTGAGCGAGATGCAGGCCCGTTATCTTCAGGCCGGGACGCTGGACAAAGCGTTGGCTGCCGGCTCAAACCTCCTCGTCAGCAATCCCAACAGTCTGGAAGCAGCCTGTTTGAACTGGCGCATCGCGGCGGACATGAAAAACCCCGCGCTGACGGAGGTGTGGATGAGACAAGCGGGCTACATTGCGGAGCGAGTGCTGAAAACTCCCGATCCGGAGATGAGCAAGGCTACGATCGAGTGCGGCGCCAGCGCCCGCCAGGCGAACGAATTGGACGCATATAAGGATGCCGTCACCGCCAAGAATCCCGCGGAGCGAGTCAAACTGCTGGAAGCGTTTCTCAAGGAACACCCCCAGACCAAGCACGCGGACGACATCGAGATCACGGTGTTTCTGGCGTATCGCGAGCAGGGTGACGCCGCCAAGGCTCTCGCTGCCGCCGAAAAGCTGGTCGCGCACAACGATACGCGCGAGGATGCCATGCTCCTGGTGGCCGAATCCTATTTCAAGTCCGCCAGAGATCCAAATCTGGTGGTCAGTCTGTCGAAGAAGGCGATCGACCGCCTGAGCAAAGCTGAAAAGCCGGAGGGTATGAGCGACGCCGATTGGGCCCGCAATAAGACCGCGGAGACGACCCAGGCCTACTACATGATCGGTTCCGTCAACTTCCAGGCTGAAAAATGGGAAGCAGCGGACCAGGCGTATCGGGCGGCGCTACCCAATTTGACGGATCCTCGCTTCCGCGCCGAGGTACTCAGCTCGCTGGGCTGGGCCAATTACAAGCTGAAGAACGTCTCGGACGCGATCAAGTTCTATGTCGATTGCACCAACATTCCGGGGCCGTTCCAGTTGGCCGCTTCGAAGACGCTGAACACGATCACAGCGGAATACCGCATCAAATAAGATTGCGGGCTGGGCATGCCCAGCCCCTACATGCTACTCCGGCCTGCTCACTGCTTCGCATAATAGTAATTCGAGTCTGGATCAAGCGACAGGCGTAGCTTCCCGGTCCATGACGCCTTAACGTAGGCATCCGAGTAAGTTCTCCGTGGCCAGGGATAGGGTCCGTTGCCGTAAATAGAGTCGTGGAGGGTAATTCGAGGGTGACTTCCGTCCCGGTGAAAGACCCAATGTCCGCTGGCGTGGAATATTTTGCCATCCGCCGGTCGGGAGAAGTCATGGGTGTAAAGTCCGTCTTCCCTCAACTCAATCTCATCAACAACCTTCCCGCGATTCCCGGTATACTTGCCGACTAGCGATGTACGGTCTATCGCGCGTGAGCACGCTAGAGTGAGAGACAACAGAATTAGAACGACGCCGAAACAGAGCCGTCCAGCGGCAATCAACTCTGCGGGCTTCCGCGAGTTCATGGCGCAATCGTATCACGACCAGATCCCTCGCTCCGGCCCTTTGCCTTGGTAGACTTGGGCACTCGTCTGCCACAACATGGATCTGGATGAGCTGGAATATCCGGCCGAGTGGGCCAACATGGCCTACCGCATTGCGATGAATTACTTCATCTACGATCTCAGCCACTGAGCGTGCTATCCTTAGTGCGACTAAGGGCTTTCATGCGCTTGCGCGCGGCGATTTTCCTCATTTTGGGCGGCCTCGGTACCTGGGGTATCTTACACGCCCAGGAGCCTTTCCTCAATTACCCCAGCACCGAAGAGCACGCCATAGCCCCGCTGCCTCCCGACTGGGAGCGGCAGGCCGAATGGACCCGCGGCCGGCTGAAGTACACCAGCTCCACTTTCGAGCATCCGCTTCCGAACAACACCGGCCGATACGGCTGGCGCACCGATTACCCGCTGGGGGATCGCCACACGTTGCAGGGCCTGTTGCGGCTGACCCGGGTGGACGCCAAATCGGTGGAGCAAGTGGTGGAGCTCGACAACAGCAGCGACATCTATAATTGGCCGTTCGTGTACGGCGTCGAGGTCGGGCACTGGAGTTTGAACGACGAGGAAGCCGACCAGATGCGCGATTACCTCCTGCGCGGCGGCTTCTTCATGACGGACGATTTTCACGGCACCCTGGAGTGGGATGTCTTCATGGAGGGCATGCGTAAGGTCTTTCCCCGCCGTCCGGTGGTGGACATTGATAACAAAGATGAGATCTTCCACGTCATATACGATATAGACCAGCGCTCACGCATCCCGGGAGCGCAGTTCATCTATAGCGGCATCCCGTGGGAGTTCGATGGTTTTGACCCCAAGTTTCGTGCGATCTACGATGACAAAGGCCGCGTTATGGTCGGGATCTGCCATAACGTGGACATGGGGGACGCCATCGAATGGTCGGATGACCCCCAGTATCCGGAGAATTATGCGTCTCTGGCGTACCGTATCTCGGCGAACTACGTCATGTATGATCTGACACACTGATCTGAGAAAACGTGATGCGACACAAGTAATGAGAGCTTTCACCCTACATGTTCGAGTTTCTATTTAAGTATCCGCTCTCGACCTTTCGCCAAGGGACCTTTATCTTCCTGGCCGGCTGGCCGCTCTGGCTCATGGGCCTGGGTGTACTGGTGGCCGCGGGCGTGCTCGGCTTTTTGATCTGGCGGCAAACCTCCGGGACTGCCCGTATGGGTTTGGTGCGCCGGTCCTCAGTCTGGATCTTGCAGACGGCGCTGGCCGCTCTGCTGCTGTTCCTGTTATGGCACCCGGCCCTGAGCGTGTCGGCTCTTAAGCCGCAGCAGAATATCGTGGCCGTGGTGATCGACGATTCCACCAGCATGACCACCAACGATGCAAACAGCACGCGCAAGGAAGCCGCGGAGAAGGTTCTCAATGGCGGTCTGCTGAAAACGCTGCAGGAGAAGTTCCAGGTCCGGCTGTACAAGATGAGCGATCATGCCGAGCGGATCGACAAGCTGGACCAACTGACCGCCGGCGCCACGGCGACGCACATCGGCGAGAGCCTGAAGCAAGTGGCCGCCGACGCTTCGAGTCTTCCTATCGGAGCGATGATCCTGCTGAGCGATGGCGCCGACAACACTGGCGGTGTCGATTTGGAAACGCTGTCGGAGATCCGCCGCCAGCGCATTCCGGTTCACACCATCGGGCTGGGCCGGGAAACCATGAGCCACGACATCGAAGTCAGCAACGTGGATGTGGCCGCGCGGGCTTTGCCGGAATCGCGCCTGGGCGCGACCATCAGCTTTCACCAGCACGGCTACACCGGACAGAAGACCAAGATCACTCTGAAGGAAGGTTCCAAAGTGGTCGCCAGCCAGGATGTCACGCTGAAGGCTGAGGGAACCGAACAAGTCGAGACGGTTCTGTTCAACGCCGGTGACGCCGGGGTGAAGACGCTCGAAGCCGCGATTGAGCCGTTCCCGAACGAAGAGAATATGCGCAATAATCGCGTCACGCGGCTGGTGAATGTGGATCCCCGCAAGCCGCGCATCCTGTATCTCGAAGGCGAGCCGCGCTGGGAGTTCAAGTTCCTCAAGCGCGCGGTGGAGGACGATAAAACGCTGGATGTCGCCACCATTCTGCGGACCGCGCCCAACAAGCTCTATCGCCAAGGCGTGTGCCGGCCGGGCGATACGGCCCATCCGCAGGTGAACGGCAAGTGCAATGAGATGGAAGACGGCTTCCCCAGCAAGATCGAAGATCTGTTCGCCTTCGACGGCCTGATCTTTGGTAGCGTGGACGCGCCGTACCTCACCAAGAACCAGCAGGACATGGTGAAACAGTTCGTGGACCGCCGCGGGGGAGGGGTTTTGTTCCTGGGAGGGAAAGACTCGCTGTCGGACGGAGGATGGGCCAAATCTTCGGCCGCCGACATTCTGCCGACCACGCTGCCCGAGCGCAAAAACACGTACTCGTTCGTGGGGGCCGACGTCGAGCTCACACCCGAAGGCCGCGACAGCCTGATCACGCGCATCGAAGAAGATCCCAACAAGAATGTGGAGCGCTGGAAGAAGCTGCCGTACATCCGGACGTTCCAGGATCCGGGCGATCCGAAGCTGGGCGCGGTGGTGCTGGCGAATTTCATTCCCCACGAAGGCGGCGGGGTGAAGCGGCCGCTGCTGGTGACCATGAACTACGGGCGCGGGCGCACGGCCATTTTCGCGACCGGCGGAAGCTGGCGCTGGCAGATGCTCCAGCCGCTAGCGGATATGTCCCACGAGATGTTCTATCGCCAGTTGTTGCGCTGGCTGGTGAGCGATACTCCGCGGCATATTACCGGGTCGACGCCCAAGAGCCTGCTGGCGGACGAATCGCACGTGAAGCTGCGGGCCGAGGTTCGCGACAAGACCTATCTGCCAGCTTCCGACGCGATCGTCGAGGCGCACATCACCGGCGAAGGCTCGCAACAGGAAACGGTCAATATGACGCCGGAGCCGCTGGAGCAGGGGGTGTACGGCGCGGATTGGACCGCTCCCCAGGCCGGTTCTTATATCGTCGAGGTAGTGGCCAAGCGCGGTACCGACGAAATCGGCAGAGATACGTTTACGTTCCGGCGCGAGGACGGCATCGCCGAGAACTTCCATGTGGAGCAGAATCGCGAGCTGCTGGAAAAACTGTCGGCGGAGACGGGCGGATCGTATTACAAGCCCTCCGACGCTCAGAAGCTGGGCAAGGACATCAACTACTCGCAGGCGGGCATCACTGTGCGCGAGACGCGCGATCTGTGGGATATGCCGGCCCTCTTCCTTTTGTTCCTCGGGATCCGCGCGGCCGAATGGATGCTGCGACGCCGCTGGGGTGTCATATGAAGAAACTCATTCTGCTGGCTGTGGCCGCCGTGTCTCTGCGGGCCGACAGCTATTTCCTCACCATCGCCGGCCTGGGCGGCGAGGATCAATACGACCAGCGCTTTGCCGGCTGGGTCTCGGATCTGACCAAGCTGCTCAAAGCCGAGCCGGGCGCAAAGGTTGACAGCCTTTCCGGCAAGGACGCGACCAAGGCTAATATCGAAGCCAAGCTGCGCGCCCTGTCGACCACTAAAGCCGACGATTCGTTCGTGCTGGTGCTGATCGGTCACGGAACCTACGACGATCTGGATTATAAGTTCAACATTCCAGGTCCCGATATCTCCGCCACGGAACTCGCCGCGCTGCTCGATAAGATTCCGGCAAAGCAGGTCGTTGTGAATACGACCAGCGCCAGCGGCGGGTCGCTTGCTGCGCTACAAAAACCCAAG
>Ga0209415_10019647_pt1 | contig 10561 bp, 10 predicted proteins | sample PeaSoiSIISIP2007_FD_187696 | JGI IMG/M metagenome (GOLD analysis project Ga0209415, IMG submission 187696) | Peat soil microbial communities from Weissenstadt, Germany - SII-SIP-2007 (SPAdes) (version 2) | ecosystem: Environmental > Terrestrial > Soil > Wetlands > Peat | place: Germany... | reverse complement strand
GCAAGGCATTGGGTCAACAACCGAGACATATCGGCTCCCGCCGTTCGCAACTCTCCCCGTGCCGCGGGAGTCGGTTCCTGTCCCCCGCGGCACAACGAGAATTGTTTCAACTACACCGGTTTTGATCCAAGTCGCCTTAGGCCGAATCCCATGAGGAGGCTGACGAAACCCAGCAGCGCGATAAGCGGAGTCAGGCTCGCCGTCCTTGGCAATTCCTTGGCAACCGTAACGGGTTCCGCTGTCTTGGCGGGGGGTGGAAATGCCTCTGCAATGCCCACTTCCGTTTCTTGGGGAGTGATTGCGATCAGAGGAACTGTCCTCAGCGTGCTTGGAGTGGGCTCGACGGCTTCGGCGGGAACAACCTCATTCGCCGCCTCGGCGATCTGAATCGCTTCCTTTTTCGGATAGACGAACTCTATGCCGTAGCCGTGGCCCGGATAAAACCATGCCTTCACGGCCTGTGGCGCGTTTGCCGGCCGCTCGCTGAACTCAATCACCGTTTCGCCAGTGGGTTTGAGCCGATAGTTCGGAATCGCGAGAATCGTGGTGATCAGGTTCGATTTGTCTTCGTTCCAAATCTGCACGATGTTCCGCGAGCCGAACGAATCGAGAATTGTGAACGTGTAAGTCCCGGCAGGAAGGGTTGATCCGGGCACTGCCACGGGTCGGTTGAATGTGACCGCAGTTTTCTTCTCGAAAGTCTGGGCTTGGGTTTGAATCACCGCAACTCCGGCGAACACGATGAGCCCAAGAGCGAGAGATACTACCTTGCTTCTTTTCATCGCCGTTTCCTCCTCGAAGGCCGAAGCATGAAACTATCCGCGCTTGAATTGGGTCCTATTGATCCGGGACTTTGTTCTCTTCCCTGCCTCACACTTATGGAATCCGACCTTCGAGTAGTTCTTACGCCTTAAGGCGACTTCGCGACGGTGATAGCACTCACCGTTAGTTGTGACCGCCATCACCCTACCGAACCTATGAACTATCCATCCGAGCGATGCGTGACATTTTGAGAATGCCGCTGTCCTTCGTCTTTCTAGAAGGGTGCGGGGGTTGACCTGACAAGCGGAATGAATCCCTGCGTCGTTTCCACAATAGACAGCGAACGCCAAGTGAATTAGCGCGAGTAGGGGTCTTTTTTGGCCCCGCTGAAAGTCGTATCTGCGTTACCGCTCTCTTGACGAGGGCTGGACGCTCTTTGAAAATTGAATGGCAGGTCAACGGGATCGGCGAAGGCGTTCCTCGCGGCCTGTCTTCCCGCGTCTGTACCCTGTGCTGCCGCAAAATCTAATCGACACATTGGCGATTAGAAACGCCTGTTTCCAACTGAAAACAAAGGGTAGCGGCCATTTCTAATCGACACAGTTCGGCCCCCCTCGCACAGCGGGGCCTGACAGCCTAGGAATAACGGAGCCAGCGGACGAGTTCGGGGAGCGTGGGGCGTTTGCCGTACATCAGGATGCCGACACGGTAGACCTTCGCGGAACCGTAGATCACCGCGCCGATCGAAACAAACAGCAAGGTGATCGAAAGCGCAAGCTGCCAGGCCGGCGGAGTCTGGAGTGATACGCGCAGCGGCATCAGCACCGGCGCGAAAAACGGAATCTCCGAAAGAACGATCGAAACGCGCGACGCCGGATCGTTCAGAACCAGGCTGTAAATCACCATGGTGAAGACCAGCGGCGCCATGGCGATCCATTGCAACTGAGCGGCGTCCTGTTCGTTCGAGCAGGCGGCGCCCACGGCCGCAAACATCGAGGAGTAGAGAAAGTATCCGCCGAAGAAATACACCAGCGCACAGAGCAGCAGCGAGGCCGGAACGTGTAGCGCCGACAGGATCGAGCTTCCCCCGCCCATGGCGGCCATCGCGGCTCCGTAGGAACCCAGCAACGCGAGCGACGCCGTCCATATCAGGAATTGCGTGAAAGCCACTCCGGCCACGCCGAGAATTTTCCCGGCGAGAAGCTCGGAAGGCGTCACGGCGGAGATCAGGACCTCCATGGTGCGCGTGGTCTTTTCTTCCAGCACGGAGCGCATGGTGATGATGCCGTACATCAGCAGCGTGGTGTACAGCAGGATCACAAGAGCGATGGCGACGCCGATGGTCTGGCCTTTTTCAACCGACTCGCCCGTTTTGCTGACCTTGATGACCTGCAAGTCGGCGCTGCGGACGAGCTCCCGCACGTTGTCCACGTGGATGCCGCGGGCGCGCAGCCACGCCTCGACCACCGCTTGATTCACGGCGGCGGAGAGCTGACCGAGCAGCGAAAAATTTCCGGGATTCTTGGTGTGAAGCTCGACAGGTTGGCTGAGGTCGCTGGGAAGCATGAGATATGCGTCGAGCGCACCCGAATTGATCTTGGCGCGCAAATCGTCCTGCGCTGCGGCGAGCGAAGCTGGCCGGTTGATTGAGTCGACGACGTTGAACCGCGCCGTTCCGTCGGGCATCTTCGTTTGCAGGCCGGCGGCGACCGACGGCGCGAGACCTCCGGCGTTGTCCACGATGACCAGGCGTAGACTCTGCCTTGATTGGTGACTTACCAGAAACACGATCAGGAGAGTAAAGCCAATGCCGATGAGCGGCACAATTACCGTGCCGATCACAAAGCCCTTGGTCTTAACCCGTGTGACGTATTCGCGCTTGATGATCAGCCAGAGCTTATGCATGGGCGGTCTTCTCGATAAAGATGTCGCTGAGCGAAGGCTCGAGCAGCTCGAACCGGTTGATTTGGACGCCGGACTGCACGGCCGCCTTCAAGATATCCTGAGGATCGGCGCCCGGATTCAATTTTGCTTCCACTCCGGTCCCAAAGCGGTTGATCGAGGCAATCGCTGGATGATTCAGGAAGGCGTCAGAGCCAGTGAATTCGATGTGCACGGTGTTTTTTCCGTAGGACTGCTTGATGGCGCGGAGCTCCCCATCGAGAACGCTGCGGCCTTTGTTGATCAGGCAGATCGAATCGCACATTTTTTCGACCTGCTCCATGCGATGCGTCGAAAGAATGATCGTCGAGCCTTGATCGCGCATTTCGAGCATCACATCCTTGATCGTGGAGGCGTTGACGGGGTCGAGGCCGGAAAACGGCTCGTCCAAAATCACGATCGGCGGCTTGTGCAGAACCGAAGTGATGAACTGCACTTTCTGCTGCATGCCTTTTGAGAGGTCGATCATCTTCTTCTCGGACCATTCGCCCAGCTCGAAGCGGTCGAGCCATTCTCGCGCGCGGCGGTCGGCTTCGGCTTCCGTAAGTCCGTGCAGCGCGCCGAGAAAGACGATCAGGCTGCGGATTTTCATTCGCGGATATAGGCCGCGTTCCTCGGGAAGGTAGCCGATCGAGTCGCGCGATTCGTCGCTTACGGGTTTGCCGAGGACATGAATCGAGCCTTCGTCGGGCGCGAGAATATTCATCACCATGCGGATAGTGGTCGTCTTGCCTGCGCCGTTGGGACCGAGCAGGCCGAGAACGGCGCCCTGGCGCACGCGCAAGTTGACTCCGCTGACCGCGGTTACCGACTCGTACGACTTGGTGACGTTCTCAAGCGCGATGGCGTCCACGGATTCCCTTCCGATCGAGATCGAGCCTGCATCCTCGTCCACTTACTACGCGCAGAAGGAGCAGGTTATTTCACGCGTTCCTACAAAATTGCGAAAAACGAGAATATGTCAATACGCGGATATTAGTCCGGCAGCCGCTGGCCGGTTGTTTCCAGACCGAACGGCAGGAGGAACAGGCCCAGGACGAACGGGATCGCGGTCAGCGCTACAGGAATGCCAACCGTATGGAAGTGGGCCACACCCGCGCCAACCATAAACGAAAAGCCCGCGCCCACAAACCGGCCCACGGACGTGGCAAACGCGAAGGCGCTGCCGCGGCAGGTGGTGGGATATTGCTCGGGCAGCCATAGCGTGTACATGGCGAAATTCGCGCCGCCGATCCCGAGAAAGAACAGGCCGACGAAAAACCATGTCATCGCGTTCTGCGCGAGGTAAAAGGCGAAGCCAAAGCTCGCGCTGATCGCGATCGCCATGATGACGAAATAAATCGCCAGCGTCTTGCGGCGGCCGAGTCGTTCGGCGATCCACGGCAGCGGAAGGCAGCCGAGGATCGTCCCGAAGGAAAGCACCATCGTGCCGTAGGTAGCCAGCCGCGGTCCCAGGCCGGCGGCCAAATGCATGCGGCTGGCGATCTCATTGACGCCGGTGGGAACGTACACGGTTCCGGCCCACAAGCCGATGATCGAAATTAGGACGTAAGCGGAGTTGAGCAACGTGCGCCGGCGGTATTCGGGCTTAAAAATCGTGACGAAGGGGCTCGCGACGCGTTTGGCGCGGGCCTTCCAGCGCTCCGGCTCGCGGACGCTGTAAAGAATCAGCCCGATCAAAATCGCCGGCGCGCCTCCGATCATGAACATGGGCCGCCATCCATGGGATTCGCCGACGAAATGATTCGCAATCGCCGCGAGAAAGAATCCGAAATAGTAGCCGGTGTGCATGTAGCCCGCGCCCATCTTGCGGCGATCCTCGGGCCACTCCTCGGCCACGAAGGTGCCGCCCATGGCCCATTCGCCGCCGATCCCAACCCCGGCGAGCAGACGGCAGATGGCGACTTCCCAGATGTTTTGCCCGAACGCGGCGAGAAAAGTGAAGAGCGAGTAGCACAGGATCGTCAGCGCGAGTGTGCGTACGCGGCCAAAGCGGTCGGCAACCGGTCCCCAGACGAGCGCCAATCCCCAGCCCACAAGAAACAAGGCGAACAACAGCCCACCGTAGAACCCGGTGTTGGCAGGGGTCGCCGCAATGCCGGACTTGGGCAACAGCTCGCGCATGGCGGGGACGAGAACCAGCGCATAGATAAACGAGTCCATGCCGTCAAGCGCCCAACCGGCCCAGGAGGCCCAAAAGCCTCGGACTTGATTCTTGGTAAGCGGGACCTTTATGGCTGAGGACATGGCAGAGGGTTGGAAGGCGAGGCATTGTACGAAGCGGGCGCGGCCGATGCAAGGACTACTCGCGCCGAGAATACGGCCCGGCAAAAGCCCGGCCAATGATATGTTCGAGTGCGGCGGCGAACGAATCGTGGATATTCAATTGCGAGAGGGCGAGGTGGTGTTTGCGGTGCGCGTGGCACCTCGCGCGAGCCGGAACGCCATCGAGGGCGAATACAACGGCGCGTTGAAGGTTCGGCTAACGGCGCCACCGCTTGATGACCGCGCGAACGAGGCGCTGCGCCGGCTGCTGGCCGAGCGTTTGAAGGTGCCCGTTTCGGCTGTTAGAATCGTTGCGGGCGAGAAAAGCCGCGCCAAGCGCGTGTCCATTTCGGGAGTGACACGCGCGCAGGTCGCCGCGCTTTTCGAATCGACGCCATAGCCATCATGCCGGACATCAAAGCCATTCAAGCGGAATTGCGGGCCAGCAAGATTGACGGCTGGCTTTTCTACGACCATCACCATCGCGACCCGATCGCGGGGCACATTCTCGGCCTGGGAAACAACGGGATGGCGACGCGCCGGTGGTTTTATTTCATACCATCGCGAGGCGAGCCGAGGAAACTGGTGCACAAGATCGAACAGGGGGCTCTGGACTCGCTCACAGGGCGCAAGCTGACCTACGCGGGATGGGAAGAGCTGCGCGGGCAATTGCACAAGCTGCTCTCCGGCAGCCGAAAAATCGCCATGCAGTATTCGCCGGAGAATAACATCCCGTACATCGGTCTGGTGGACGCGGGGACTGTCGAGCTGATACGCAAGCTGAAGAAAAGCGTCGTCACGTCGGCGGATCTGGTGCAGAAATTCGAGGCGGCGTGGACTCCCGAGCAACTCGAATCGCATTTGGAAGCAGGCGCCATCGTGGACCGCATCACGCGCGCGGCATTTGAACGCGCGGCGGCGCTGGTGCGCGAAGGCCATCCGATCACCGAAGTCGAATTGCAGGCGTGGATCCTCGAACGCTTCCACGCAAACGGGCTGACGACAGCCGAGCCGCCCATCGCGGCCGTGCAGCCGAACAACGGCAATCCTCACTACGAGCCGACACCGGGGGCGTCGCGACCGATTCGCGCCGGCGACCTGTTGCTGCTCGACATCTGGGCGAAGTGCGACCGCCCGGGCAGCGTCTATTACGACATCACATGGGTCGGCTACCTAGGCGAGCGCGTCCCGGAGGCTTACGCGAAGATCTTTCGCATCGTGCGCGAGGCGAGGAACCGCGCGATTGAATTCGTGCGCGAGGCGGTGGCGCACGGACGAACGATTCATGGCTGGGAAGTGGACCGCGCGGCGCGGGAAATCATTCGCAAGGCCGGCTATGCCAAATACTTCGTGCACCGGACCGGACACAGCATCGGCCAGGAAGTCCACGGCAACGGCGCGAACATGGACAGCCTGGAGACGCGCGATGACCGGAAAATTGTGCCGCGAACGTGCTTCTCGATCGAGCCGGGAATCTACCTGCCGGAATTCGGCATTCGCAGCGAGGTCAATGTGTACGTCGGCGAGCGCGAGGCGCGCGTCACCGGCGCGATCCAGGAAGAAATTCTCCCTGTGCTCGGCTAACCCATGGCGACCGACGCTCCCTTGACCGAAAAATCGGCCGAACGAAGCGCGCACCCCATTGCCGCCATCGCTGTCGTGGCGGCGATCGCGGCGTGGGCCGTGCCCGGGTTGGGGCATCTGCTTCTGCGACGCTGGGGCCGGGCGGCTTTCCTTTTCCTGGCGGTGGGCGGCCTGGCTCTGGTGGGATATGGGATGCGCGGCGAAGTGTTCAACACGCGCTCGACCGATCCATTCGGCGAGTTGGGTTTTCTGGCGGATGCACTCTCGGGCGCGTTCTATTTTCTGCCGCGGCTGCTTGAGGCCGCAGGCCCGGATGTCTCACGCGCGGTGGGCGATTATGGCACGCGATTCCTGGCGGCCGCGGGAGTGGTGAACTTGCTAGGAGTTCTGGACGCGTACCGAATCGCTTCGGGACGGAAAAGTTGAATGTTCGGAACCGGCGTCCATTTGAGTCACTTTGCGGCGATGGTGACGTTCGCGCTGTGCGTGTCGGTGGCTTTCGCGTGCCTTGGTCGCCAGACGCTGGCGGGGAGAATCAAGTACGCGCTTTTGTCGCTGGCCCTTTTTCTGGTGATCGGCGTCGGTCTTGCGTGGCTGATGTATCCTTTTTCGAAATGATTTGCCACGGAGGCACAGAGATAAAGCTAAATGGGCCACAGATGAACACAGATAAACACTGATGTTCGCGGAAAAGATCCAGGGACCACGGCTAAAACCGCAATTTCTAATGCCGGTTTTTCGTGGGCCTGAGGGACCACGCTTCCACCTGAAAGGCCGAGAAAACAAAAGGGGCGTCCGCCGCGGCGGACGCCCCTTTTCATTTCGATTGGTGGTCTACCTACCGGCTAGGCGAGATCTTCCGGCTTGATTGGCATGTGGCGGATGCGCTTGCCAGTGCCGGCGAAGATGGCATTGGCGATTGCCGGCGCCACCGGCGGAACGGCCGGCTCACCCAAGCCCGTGGGAGTTTCCTCGCTCGGGATAAAGTAGACTTCAATCTTCGGCGTTTCGTTCATGCGCAGCGTCGGGTTGTCTGCAAAATTGGTCTGAACGACGCGTCCGCGATCGATGGTGATTTCCGATTTGAGCGCGGCGGTAATCCCGTAGACGATGGCGCCCGAAACCTGCGCCTCCGCCGTATCTGGGTTGATCACACGGCCGCAATCCACGGCGGCGACGACGCGATGGACATTGACTGTGCCATCCTTGTCGATCGAAATCTCCACGACCTCGGCGGCGTAGGTTGAAAACGCCTCCAGGACGGCGATCCCACGGAAGCGGCCCTTTGGCAGCGGCGTGCCCCACCCGGCCTTTTGCGCGGCCAGATTCAGAACGCCCAGGTGACGCGGCTTTTTGGATAGCAGATCGCGGCGGTATTCATACGGATCCTTCTTGGCCGCGGCCGCCAGCTCGTCCACAAAGCTCTCGCTGAAAAAGCCGTTCTGCGAGGCTCCGACCGACCGCCAGAAGCCCATCGGGATCGGCCCCGCCATCAGCTGATAATCTACGAGGATATTGGGTATGTCGTAAGCGATGTCGGAAACGCCCTCGACGCTGCTGGCGTCGAGACCGTTCTTGATCGAGCCGGGGAAAAACCAGCTCATGATCGAATCGCAGGCTACGCGAGCCGTGAACGCCGTCGGCTTGCCATTTGCGTCGAGGCCGGCGGCCATTTTGATGTAGGACGCAGGCCGATAGTAGTCGTGCTGCATGTCGTCTTCCCGGGTCCATGTGACCTGCACGGGCGCTCCCATGGCTTTCGAGAGGATGGTTGATTCCGCGACAAAATCCGACCAGCCGCGCCTGCCGAAGCCGCCGCCAAGGTACGTGGTGTGCACTTTGACATTTTCCGGCTTCTGGCCGGTAATGCCGGCTGCGGTGCCCTGCGAAGGCGTCTGGAACTGCGTCGCCACCCAGAGATCGACGCCGTCGGCGCGAACGTCCGCCGTGCCGTTCATCGGCTCCATCGTGGCGTGGGCCTGGTAGGGAGCCTCATACACGGCTTCGACCTTCTGCGCCGCGCTCGATAGCCCCGCAGCGGCATCGCCTTCCTTGCGCGATACCACGCCGGGTTTTTCGACGGCGTCCATGAACGATTTCCTGATGCTGGCGCTCGAGACCGCTGCGTTGGGACCCTCGTCCCACTTGATATCGAGAGCTTTGCGGCCCTGAAAAGCCGTCCAAGTGTTGTCCGCCACTACGGCGACGCCCGTGGGGATCTGAATCACGTCCTTCACGCCGGGAATGGCCTTGGCTTTCGTGGCATCGAAACTGGCGACTTTGCCGCCGAAAACCGGGCAGTGCTCGACGGAAGCATGAAGCATGCCCTTCAGCCGCACGTCAATTCCAAAGACCGCGGTGCCGTTCACCTTCTTCGGCGTATCCACGCGCTTGATTGGCTTGCCGATGATCTTGAACTGGCTGGGATCCTTGAGCTTGACCTCTTTAGGCTGGGGAATCTGCGCAGCGGCCTCCGCAAGGCTGCCAAAAGTCGCGCGGCGCTTCGTGGCGCTGTGGAAGACCGCGCCATTCTCCGCGTGGCATTCCGAGGCGTCCACGCTCCATTTCTGCGCCGCGGCCCCAATCAGCATCTCGCGGGCAGTCGCGCCGGCTTTACGCATCGGCTCCCAGCCGGAGTGAATGCTTTGGCTGCCGCCGGTGCCCTGCATTCCGAACGCAGGGTCAAAATACACTTTGTCGGCGGGCGCAAATTCAGTGTGAATTCTCTTCCAATCGCATTCGAGCTCTTCGGCTGCGAGCATCGCGAGCGACGTCTCCACGCCCTGCCCCATCTCCGACTTGCTGATCAGGATGGTCACCTGATCTTCCGGCGTGATTTGAATCCAGGCGTTGAGAACAGCGGGTGCGGATGAAGCGGCGAGCACCTCGCGGCGCCCCGGCAGATAGAAGCCGATGACCAGCCCGGTGGCTCCGGCGAGACCCGTCTTGAGGAAACTGCGACGATCCAGTGGATTCGTGACGGCGCTCATTCCGCACCTCCTGCCAACACCGCATCAGGCCCAGGCACGGGATCCGCGCTGGCGTTGGCCGGCTTGGCCGCGGCAGCGTGCAATTCCGCCGCGCGATGAATCGCCTTCTTGATTCTGGGATAGGTGCCACAGCGGCAAATGTTGCCGGTCATGGCTTCCTCAATTTGGGCGTCGGTAGGCTTGGGACTCTTCGCGAGGAGCGCCGAAGCCGTCATGATCTGGCCCGATTGGCAATAGCCGCATTGTGGAACGTCGATTTCGACCCAGGCCCGCTGAATGGGATGGCTGCTGTTGGGAGAAAGTCCTTCGATGGTCGTGACGCTCTTCCCGGCGACGCTGGATATCGGGGTGATGCAGGAGCGGGTTGCCTCACCGTTGATGTGGACCGTACAGGCGCCGCAAAGCGCCACGCCGCATCCAAATTTGGTGCCGGTCATGTTGAGCGTGTCGCGAAGAACCCAGAGCAACGGCATGTCGGGATTGACGTTTACCGTCTGGGGCTTGCCGTTCACCGTAAAATGAGTCGCCACGAAAATCCTCCCTCAGAATTTCCAGTGCTGCCGCTATCGTCAGCTTGCACTTATTGAAATTTTATCTTCGCGCCCAAGCTACGCCAACCCCCGAGTGGAGTCAAGATCGAACCGCGTTTCTGGAAACCGAATGCGCGCGTGCAGGCTTATGAATCGTACAGGGTTAACGATTTCTAATGTCCTGAATCGGATTGGGGACGGTCTGAAACGGGAAGGCTGGCCAAGCGCGAAACTTGCTCCGCCCGGCAGCACGTTCGCCGCGAGTGCCCTGCCCGGAACAAGAGGCTCAAAGGGCAAGTGACGGCGCCTGCGGCGCTGAAGGCATTACGCTTCCGGAGTGCCGGGATTCAGAACGCGGGCTCGATTTGGCGGTTTGACAGTTTTTTCGCCTCGATGTTACAGTCGATTACGCTGCCGAGGTAGCTCAGTTGGTAGAGCAGCCGATTCGTAATCGGCAGGTCCCCGGTTCAAGTCCGGGCCTCGGCTCCA
>Ga0209415_10019646_pt1 | contig 10561 bp, 11 predicted proteins | sample PeaSoiSIISIP2007_FD_187696 | JGI IMG/M metagenome (GOLD analysis project Ga0209415, IMG submission 187696) | Peat soil microbial communities from Weissenstadt, Germany - SII-SIP-2007 (SPAdes) (version 2) | ecosystem: Environmental > Terrestrial > Soil > Wetlands > Peat | place: Germany... | reverse complement strand
GAGTGGCCGAAGGTGCATGATTGGAAATCATGTGTACCCGCAAGGGTACCGAGGGTTCGAATCCCTCTCTCTCCGCCAGCGCCCTCGCAAGCGAGGGCGCGGCGAAGAGAGAGGGAGCTCTAGCGGCTCGGCCTCGCCCTTTGGGCGAGGACTCGGCGACGAATCCCTTCCCGTTTTCTGCGGGAAGACGGGAGCACCTCACACGAATTGCTTGAGCGTCGCCGCGGCCCGGTGATGTCCGCCGCTCTCGAGCAAAGCCAGGACCTGCCGGGCGGCGACACGCGTCTTCGTTTTGCCGCCTCGGGGCAGCGCCGCGAACGCCGATTCGAGCGCGTCCGGTGCGTCCTCCGCGAGGACTGCGAAGACGGTGGCTGCCTGGCGGATGTCCTTGCTCCTCTTCTCGCGCGTCGCGCCCCGGAGCTGAGAGGCCAGCATCTTGTGCCAGGCGAAGGCCTCCGGCCTCGGCACCTTGACGAGCACCGAGCCCTCGCGTCCCAGGACCACCGCATCGATCGGATCGCTCAGCAGATACGCGAGATAGGGCAGCGCCGTGGCGTGAGCGCGAAGCTCCGGCACTTCGCGAGTCGTCACATCGCGTCCCTCGGTGGGGACGAGGAGATCCACGCGAAGGCGATCGGCGCCTTTTGCCTTGAACGACGTGGCGGGAGCTTTCCGGTCGAGGCCGGGCACCGGAAACAGCTCGACGGAGGAATCGACGAGCATCGTCTCGAAGCTCCCCTCGTGACCGATGGAGATTGGAAGCGGCCGATCTCGGGCGATGTCCACGTCCTCCGTGAAGAAGGCCTCGGCACGGACGCCGAGCTCGTTCAGCAGCGTGCCGTAGGCGTGCGACCCAATCAGCACGGCGCCCGATCGAAAGAGTCCGTGGTTGGCAAGGGAAGCGAGGATCGCGCCCGTACGAGGATCGACGCGCACATAACCTCGCTGTGCCAGAACACGAGCCTCCTTGATGAGAGCGTTGGTCGCGGCGATCGCCGCGCGGACCGCTCGCGCCCGCCCTTCGCCCTCGGCGCCGCCGACGGCACCGATGTACTCCGCGCGCTTCTTGCCTTGCGCGTCGTAGTACTGCCGATAGTAAAATCGCCGGCCATTGACCTCACGCTCGCCCACGGACCCCGGGGTCCCGACGAGCAGGGATGGTTGCTCTGCGGCGCGCCTCTTGAGCTCCGAGAAGGCCGTCTGAAAGAGTAGAGGATGCCGGGAAAATAGCGTCAACGGAGGCCTTGTTATCTGATTGGTCACAATAGATAACAAGCCACCCCGACACGTCGACCCTTTCAGCCCCGGTTCACGGACTGGAGGCACGGGAGGGACACGTCATGCGCCGCGCGATGTCTGGTCGGTGACCTTCACGACCCATGTTCGCGAGCACGCCGGGGCGCTGACTCCCCAGTCGAAACACCGCTCGATGTGCTCGAAGAACCGCTCGAAGTCCCGGTCTGGCATGCGCGCGAGCCAGCCGCCGAGGTATCGCTCGACGGCCTGGCGGTACTGGTCAAGCTCCCGCTCGCGTGCGGCCATGCGGTTCCAAGCCGTGATGGGGTGACCCTCGGCGCGTCCGGACGCGGCGCCTGCGTTGCCGAGCGCGTGGGGCGTGGTGTCATTCGCGGCGATGCACGTCCTCAGGTGAGGTGCACCCTCGAACGTCGACACCATGCGCTTCAACATCTCTCGACCCTCCAGGTCAACCCCCGCGGGAGAATCCCGCCGGCTCCGAAAGAGCAGAGAGCGAGCGGCAGGTTTGTGAAGGGGCCCCACGCGCAATTTCGCTCGTATCGTGTTTCCGGTTCCATAGTCATTTTTTTGGGCTCTCCGACGGGCTTGGTGGAAGAGCGGGCTCGAGGCCGACACGCAGCGCGATTCCTCCGGTACACTGCCAACCGAGCGGGAGGGTCTTGGGGCGGCGCCCGGACAGCAACGATGACGGACAGGGGAGACCGCGAAGAGCTGGAACGCGAGATCCGCAAGCACTTCGACGCGGGCGACAAGGAGCGCGCGGCGACGGTGCTGCTGAAGGGTTATGGCCGCGAGGTGCTGGGCTTTCTCATCGCGCGCCTTCGCGACCGCGACGCCGCCGCCGACGTCTTCTCGCTCTTCACGGAGGACCTGTGGAAGGGCCTGGACGGGTTCCGCTGGGATTGCTCGGCCCGCGTCTGGTCCTATGCGCTCGCTCGGCACGCGGCCAGCCGCTACATCGCCGACGCCCAGAAGCGAAGGCAGCGCCACGTGGCGCTCTCCCGCGCCGGACCGCTCTCCGCGATCGAGCAGAAGATCCGGACGGCGACCCTTCGCGCCATGCGCACCGAGGCTCGGAGCGGCATCGAGCGCCTGCGCGAGAGCCTTCCCGTCGAGGAGCAGACGCTCATCATGCTGCGCGTCAACCGCAAGCTCGACTGGAAGGAGATCGCGCTCATCATGACCGGCGACGCCGCGGCCTCGCACGACGTGGCGCTCGAGAAGGAAGCCGTGCGCCTGCGCAAGCGCTACCAGCTCGTCAAGGACAAGCTCCGTCGCATGGCGCTCGAGCAAGGGCTCATCTCGGCGGACGGCGACTGATTTCGAGCTGCGCGCCCCGTTCGGTTCGCGAGGTCGCTGACCTTATTGAGCGCACTCGGAGGTGCACATCTACCTCACTGGGTCGCCTGGGGACCCAGCGACAGCAACGTCCACGCCCCGGGGCGAACGAAGACACCGAACGTGCCCATCGACCTTCCGAGCGCGAGAGGCGTCGCTGTGACCTGAAGCCCGGAGGGGGGTACGTTGAAAAAAAAGGCATACCCGTTGGATCCCGTGCCCCCATCGGACGACTGATAAACGGCATGGAGCGTCGGATCCCCCGTGGTGACCTCCACGCCGGAGGCGGCACTCTGGCGGCAGTCGGTGACGACGACGAGGACCGTTCCGGCGTCTTCGTCGAACGCGGTCCCGCCGTCTCCGAAGGTGGAGTAAGCCAGCGCCGTTTCCGTCGACGTGAAAAGGGCCGGGGAAACTTGAGGGCGGGCGAAGAGGGTCGACTCGGAGATCGGAAACGACCAGTACGCGAGCGTGGGCAGATAACCGGGTGCCGTGACGACCTGGTATCCTTCGAATCCCATTGGGGCGACCGAAGTGGTCTCGGCGGTGGGCACCGTGATGCTCACGTAACCGGCGTCGTTGGTTTCTCCGTCGCCGACCGGCTGGGCGCACTGGATGTCGGCCGATGCGCAGACCTGCACTTGCGCCCCTCCGACGCGCGCCCCCGTCAACCCGTCGTGCACGCCTTCGTCGATGACGGCGGTGGACGTCGCCATCGGGGCGGGCCACGAGAAATTGCCCACGCAGCTCCAATCCTGGCCGTAGGCGCACGCCGTCGAGCATGTGCCCCCCCCCGCGGCCTGCACGGGTGCCAAGAGCGCGAAGCCCGCGTCGTTCCCGCTGGCGCACCCGTACCAGCAGCCGCCGAATACGCACGCGCGGAGGCATCGGGCGTACGCGTCGCAATCGACCGATGAACCGCAGGCGCGGGCCGCTGTGCACGCATGGGCCGAGAGGCACCCTTGGCAGCTCGTGGCCTGCGCGGCCGGACTGATGAGCGGCGCCATCGCGCCGCATGGCAGGTCGCAAGCGGTCTCGCAGCCCGCGGCGAGGCACGCGCTCAGGGCCGACACGGCGGCATTGGCGGGGTCACTCTGGCTCTGGATGCAGTCGGCGCGACACTGCGGGTCTCCTCCGCACTTGCCAGCGCATTCTCCGTAGGGTGCGCACACGGTATCCGCCGCACAGGCGTTCGACGCCGCGCAGCAGTTCGTCGATGCGCACGACGCACACGCGCTCGTCCCATACGGCAGGCCGCAAGCGCTTGTGCTGGGGACGGCCTCTTGGTTGTCTGGCAGGCCGATGATTTGGCGGCAGGACACGAGAACGGCGGCCGTGCCAAGGAGTGCGACGAGTCCAACTGCTTTCCATCCATGCCGCACGACGGGCGCGAGTATAATTGTTGGGCCGAGAAGGACACAGGCCCAAACTGCATCCTCGTCGCCCGAACTACTCGCACGCAAACGCTGGCGCCGTTGTCCAGAAGCCGCCGAGCGCGGCGACCGTGATCGAGCCGTCCGGTGCCATCCCCTGCGGAGCCCACGCGGGGGCGCACTTGCGGCCCGGGCTCATCACGGTCACCCGATACGCGTCGTTGGGCCAGGCGTTGATGGCGATGGCCTCGCCTGCGCCGTATTGCACCTGCGCGCCGGGCAGCGGATAGAAGCTCACCTGGAACGCGGCCCCGTCGGCGATGAGGACGGGGACGCGGACCACGCTTTGGGAGGAGTCGACTTGCACGCCAAAGGTCGCGGCGATGGCCGCGGCCTGGTCGTTGGTCATCATCGCGACCGCACCCATCGTCTGCTTGGGTGCGCTCGTCGCGAAGACCGAGACGTATTCGCTCGCGTATCCGGTTGCCTGCACCGCCAGCCCGTCGAGGGCGTTCGGGGCGAGCCCGCCGAGCGTGAAGGACCCCGATGCGCCGGTCTGCGTGCTCGAGATTTTCTCCAGGTAGGGGTCCGGCGGGAGATACAGGACTTGCGCGCCGGGAATCGCGTTTCCGGACGTATCGGCGACCACGCCCTGGACCGTCACGGAGGGCGGCGGCGCGGGAGGTGGCGCGGTCTGGGTGGTGGCGCCGCTCGACGTCGTCATGCTCACCGGGTCGCCGGCCGGCGCGGCGCAGGACGCGAGAGCGAGCGTGCAGGTCAGTAGCCCGAGCTTCATGTGAACCATCTTCGTCAGTGCCTCGCCAGAGCAGAGGGGGGCGAGCCGATTCGTGAACCAGAAAACGACATCGGCACTCCACGACGACGGTCGGGGGGCCACCACACAGCAGTGCGGCACGAGAGAAATCACTCGGTGCCCGCTTCACACTTCGCGTCCGCCCCCTCTCCTCCATCGAAGGCCGCCCACATTGGCCGGCCGCGCGAGGAGAAGGACCATGTACAAGCACGCTTTCGTTGCGACGTCTCTCTGGGCCCTGGGTTGCGGCGGCGCGGGCCCTGCCAGCACCGCCCCTTCGGGCGAGGCTACTGACACCGCAAGCCCTGCGAGCACCGGCTCGACGCCGGCGGGCCCGACCGTCTCGGTTCAGGGCTTCGTCCACGGCTCGGACGGAGCCCCGCTGTCCGCCGTCACGGCGTGCCCAGAGGTGGTGGGCTCGGCAGCGAACGCCGCGGCCTGCACCACGACCGGCAGCGACGGGTCATTCACGCTGGCCGCACCGGCCAACGAGTGGGTCGCGATCAAGTTCGACAAGCCCGGCTTCGTCCCGACGGTCCGCGCCGTGCAGACCGATGCGAGCGCCATGACGTTCCCCCGGACCGAGAACGTCATGCTGCCGGTTGCAGAGTCGCTGACGATCGGAGGCGTGACGGCCGACCCCGCCCTGGGACATATCGCATTCTCGGTGATGGGCGCCTCGGGCCAGGACGCGGTCCCGGTGTCCGTCACGCTCGGGGGGGCGGCGACGCCCCAGCCCGCGATCTATCTCGACTCGGCCGGCTCGCTCACGACCGGGGCAACCTCCGGGACGCAGGGCATCTTCGCCAACCTGTCTCCCGGGCTCTACTCGCTTCACTTCGCCCATGCGTCGGCGACGTGTGCGCCCCTCGAGCTCTACGGCTGGCCGATGACGGCGTACCAGAGCGCGGGCGAGGCATCGGTCGTCGTGCCGGTCATGGCGGGGTACGTGACGACGCCGGTCGCGGCGGCGTGCGAGAGCGCGCAGTAGCTCTTCATCCGGGGGCCGACACGGCTCCCCTCAGGGAGGCTTGACGATGAGTGCACTGAGCACGATGACTCGCAAATGCCCATCCTTCGGACGGGAGGCGCGCCTCGACGGGTACCGTCAGGCCGTCGAGAGGCTTCTGGGGATGCACATTCTGCCCCTCGACGACGCGGAGCTCGATCGATTCTTCGACCACGTCGTCGACACCTTCGAGCGCGGCATCGCGGAACCCGACTGCGCTCGCAGCTGGCTGACGCTCAGACGGGGTCTCACGGCGTCGGATACATCAACACCTCGGTGAAGGTGTTCGCCTGAACGTTGACGGTGACGACGCTCGACGGCTTGCCGATCGCGTTCGGCGTCGCGGTCAGCGTCAAGGGCCCGACGGGAACGTTGACGAAGAAGGCCTGCGCGGTCGTATCGGTCGCTTTCAACGTCGCGCTGGCGGAGAGTCCGTAGAGCTCGTGGATGTCCTGATTGTCGATACCGGGCGCGACCTGGACGTCGGGCGCCCCGATAAGATCGCAGTCGAACACCGTGACGCCGACGGTGCCGCGCGTGAGATCCGGCGCGCCGATGCCGGCAGCCATGTTGAGAAGCGTGGCCGTCTCCGCGCTGATGAGGGGTACGAATATGCCGGTGCTGGATACGCCGGTGCTGGCTGGCGTCCACCCCACCGCGGGCTCCGTCAGAGGAAAGCCCCAGTACCAGAAGGTTGGCAGGAAGCCCGCTGAAGTGACAGTGATGCAGCCGTCGAGCCCGTGTCCGCCCCCCGGCCCGTTGGCGCCTTGCGACCGGACCAAAAATTCGACGGTGCCCGCATCGTCCGTCTGGCCCTGCTGGAGAATGGGCTCCCCCGCTTCGGCGGACGGCGGGCAATACTGACTGACCGATACCTCTGCCCCCGAGACCGGCGCCTCGGCGGCTCCTGTCCCGACAAAGGCTGTCATCGCAACGGTCGGCGACTGGGGGACAGGCCAGTTCACATGTCCGACGCAGGACCAGTTGCGCCCATACGCACACGCGGTCGAACAGGTCCTACTGAATGCCTGAAAGAGCGGCGCGAAGAGCGCGACGCCTGCATCGTGGGTGCTCGCACACGCCTGTATGCAATCGTACGTCGAACAAGCGTGCGCGCAGTATCCGTAGGCTTCGCAGTCCGCCGACGAGGCGCACGCTTGGGCTTGGCCACAGACGCCGCTCCTACCCTCGATGCAGGACTGGCAAGCCGCTCCAGCGTCGGGCACGCCGGCGAGGCCGGCGCCATATGCACCGCACGCCAGGCCGCACGCGGTCTCGCACTTGGAGGCCAGGCACGCGGCAAGCGCCGGGATACCGGTCGCCGTGAAGCCGGGATTGTTGTCGATCTCGCACTGCGCGCGACAGCTCGGGTCGCCGCTGCAGTTGCCGAGGCAGCCCTCGTACGCCGCGCACGCCGGGTCCGCCGCGCAAGCGGTCGACTCGGTACAGCAGCTCGCCTGGACGCACGAGGAGCACGCGTTCGTCCCGTACGGCAAGGCGCACTCCGTCGAGCTCGGCTCCGACTCGTTGTCCGGGAGGCCGATGATCTGGCGGCATGCGACGATCAACACCGCCGCAGCCACCGTAATGGCGACCCCGATCACCATCCGTCGGCACACCATGCGCGCGAGCGTACCACGCGCGGGCTACGTTGCAGGTGGCGGCCCCGTGCTCCCCGCTGAGCCTCCACGGCTGGCCGATGACGGCGTACCAGAGCGCGGGCGAGGCATCGGTCGTCGTGCCGGTCATTGCAGGGTATGTCACGACGCCGGTGGCGGCGGCGAGCGCTGCCCGATCCCGCTTGGACTGCCCTCAGCAAGCCGCGAGCGGCATCATTCCCGGAGCCAGGCGCATCAAATGCCAACCCGTACCCGCCAGAACAACGGCGGTTACGCCGCCCGGCCGCGCCTAGGCCGAACGACCGCTCGAACCGCGAGCAACTCGCGAAGCGCCGCGTTCACGCTCGACGAATCGGGGAACGCCTTCGCGAGCTCGGCGTCGAGGATGCGCGCTCGGCGACCTCGCACATAGGGGTTGCGGCGTGCCTTGGACCAATCCGTCACCTCGGGCATCTCGCGAAGAGACGCCGCCGACGGCTCACTGGCTTTCGTACGCCTTGCGCTCATGGGGGGTCGCCTTGCGGGCGCTGATGATCCGGACGACATCGTCCGCCTCCTTCTCAGCATACACCACGAAAAGCACTCTCGCCCGCGCGGAGGTGCCGAGGATCAGCAGACGGTCCTCGTAGGTCAAGTCCGGCTGGACCAGGGCGTGCTCGTCGTCGAAGACTGTCGCCGCCTCCTCGAAGGTCACCGAGTGCTTTCGCAGGTTCGAGGCCGCCTTGCGCGGGTCCCACGTGAAGCGCATGCGGTGTCAGCAGCTCGCCCCGCCGAGGGGCACTGGGACCCACGTGGACATGGGAACTCGGGCCATTCCTCCCGCAGGCTCAGGGTACCCGGTTCGGGAGAACCTGGCTCGCATGGAGCCCCATTCGTGGACGCTCACGGCTGCGGGGAGGGGGCCGCCAATCATGGTGGGTTGGGGCTGCTGTTGGGATGCGTCGGGTTGGGAGTCGGCGGCATTGCAGCCGCGGTCACTGTGTTGGGTGCCACAGCGACGGTCTCCCCGCTGACCGCTCCTACGCCCGGCACAATTGCCGTGAGCGTGACACTACTTGCATCGACCGGCACGTTGAAGAACAGAGCGGTGTCCGAGAACAAGTTTGTTCCTCCGGTTGCCACCGTCGGCCACGCGTCGGCGCCCGCGTCGACCACGTTATACGGCACCATCATCGGATCGCGCACATTGATGGAGACGTCAGCGCCCCCAACGGGCACCGGGTTCGTGAGGCAATCGAAGACCGTGCCGGCCACCCATATGGAGCGCGTCGAATCATAGGGTGCGAGGGTGCTTTCGTCGGCCATCTGGGTCGCAGGCGTCTGGATGGGGATGCCGTACGCAGTGCCAGGATTGAGGGGGTTGAGGGCGAGCTTTGTCTCAACCGTGGGATAGCCGTCGTACGCGAATGTCGTCAGGTATCCCGGCGCGCTCACCTGCCAGCAATACGTACTCCCCAGCCCCGAATTGAATATGCCCTGCGTGAACGAGATCGAAGAGTGCCCGGTGGAATCCGTTTGCCCCTGCGCAACGATCTCGTTCCCCGGCGAGTTGCATGGACAGTTCGTGCAGATGGTCACCTGAGCGCCGGGGACACCCTGCTTCGTCTGGTAGTCGTAGATCCAGCCCGTGTACGTCACGTCGGTCGACATAGCATTCGGCCACGCCACGTGTCCCGCGCAGGCCCAGTAGGCTCCGTAGCCGCATGGTCCCGAGCAGGTACTCGCGAAGGCGGAGTAGAGCGGCTGAAACTGCTCAGCACCCGCGTCATGCGTCAGCGCGCACACGGCATGGCAATCCGGCGTAGCGCACGCGAGATAGCACCTCCAGAAGGCGTCGCACTCGGCCGAGGTGCTGCACGAACGCTCATCGCTACAGGCGTTCTTATCCAAGCACGTGGCACACGCCGCGGCGGCGTCAGGCATGCTGAAGTACCCCGCGAAGCCTCCGCAGCTCAGGCCGCACTGCGTCTCGCAGTTCTTGGCGAGGCAGGTGCTCAGGGCCGAGAGCGGCGCGGAGCTGGCGGTCGGAACGGGATTGTCGATGGTGCACTTCGAGCGGCATCCCTGATCGCCCGCACACGAGGCGAGGCAACTCTCGTACGGGTTGCAGACGATGGGATCCGCCGCACAGGCCATCGATTCGCTACAGCAGTTCGTCTGCGCGCACGAGGCGCAAGCCGTCGTCCCGTACGGCACGCCGCACACGCTCGCGCTCGTCTCGGCACCCTGGGTGCCCGGAAGGCCGATGATCTGTCGGCAGGACACGAGAACGGCGGCCGTGCAAAAGAGTGCGGCGAGTCCGACTGGTTCCCACCTGTACCGCACGACGGGCGCGAGTATACCCGCTGGCCGAGCAACGACACTGCCCAAAGCCGCTCCTCGTCGCCTGAACTACACGCCTGCTCGAACCGTCGCCACGCTGACCTGCTCTCCTGGGCGTCTTGACGTCGGCTCAAGACACTTCCGGTTCGATCGAGTCGGCGCCGAAGAGGAGGCGTCCGTCGTCAGGCGGTTCGTCGAGCAAGCCCGCGAGTACCTGCGCATGGGTCTCCTGAGCGGCGAGCCGACCCTGCGGCGCAGGTCGTCCGCCAGGCCGAGGTTCTGGCGGACATGCCGCGAGACCGGCCACGAGGGCGCCTGGCGACGTCGACCCAGGAAGAAGCCCTGGCGGCCAAGGGAGGCCCGGGCATCACGGACTTGGCGTCGGGAACATTTGCACCGTCGTGATGATCCCAGCCTGAACAATGATGTTGACCTGGCTTGACGGCCTACCGAGAGCATCGGGCGTCGCAGTCAACGTAAGGGGCCCGGTGGGCACGTTGGCAAACAGCACGAGGCCTGTCTGGTCTGTCGTGCTCGTTGGCATGAACGTCGTGGAGACTCCTTGCGTTTGCATATTGCTGGAGCTCAAGATGATGTTCACTCCCGGTGCAGGCTGGAAGCGGCAGTCAAAAACGAGGACGCTCACGAAGCCGAGGCTTGGATCCGTTGTGACCTTTGCGGCCTCCCAAAACGCTTGAAACTCGGTTGGAGTGACGACCTCCGAGAGATCGAAAACAAGTTGCGCTTCGACCAGCGGAAAGCCCCAATATTGGTCAGTCGTTACAATGTTTGGAGAGCTCACTCGCACGAACCCGTTCAGTCCGAGGTT
>Ga0209415_10019645_pt1 | contig 10562 bp, 12 predicted proteins | sample PeaSoiSIISIP2007_FD_187696 | JGI IMG/M metagenome (GOLD analysis project Ga0209415, IMG submission 187696) | Peat soil microbial communities from Weissenstadt, Germany - SII-SIP-2007 (SPAdes) (version 2) | ecosystem: Environmental > Terrestrial > Soil > Wetlands > Peat | place: Germany... | reverse complement strand
GGCTCTGGCCACAGAAACCTCGCGGGTCGCGGAGCGCCGGCTGAAGCCGGCGGCAGCCAAGATTGGCTGCCCCACAAGGCCTGCGACAAGGAATCGACAACTTGCGAGGAAGTTTCCGGAGAGGATATTGGCCGTGGTCTGCTTGTGCGCATCCTCCGCCAAGGCGGGATCGACCGTGAGGAATGGGAAGCGCTCTGAAACCGCAGATCCGGTTCCCGCGGTTCTGCGCCCCGGCGTTTTGCGTGGCGGCTGTGATCTTGGAAGGGGCCTCTGCTGTAGTTCTAGAGTGGTTGTCGAGGTGCTGCGCGATGCAACATGGTGCTACGATCTGTTGGTGTCAGGCTGGCTGGCGAAACGGGATCCCTCGGCTCGCGCAGTTAACCTGACCCGTCCTTAAGCTCTTTGCGGCCCGGTTTGCGCTTGGGCGTGCCGGCCTTTCGTCGATCGACTTCGGCCAACCATCCGGACGGCCTGCCGCGGCGCATGGTGGTATCCTGCAACTTCTCCAGGCTCAGGATCGCGGCATCGAGGTTCTCCAGCTCCTCGTGAAGTTGTTGGAGGACTTTGGTGAGATCCATAGGCAGATTTCTGAGAATAGTAACGTTCTTGATGCCCGGGAAACCAGAATAGGCCTAGAGCCGGCTAAGAGAAATCGATAGATCGCGAGCGACTGTCATACCCGGCTGAAGACTCAGACCGGGCGCAGCAAGGCGTCGTTCTCCAGTTGGGGCGGCTCTGTATAAGTCTGCAGAGAGTCGAGCGATTCGAGTACGCGCTCGAGAAGACTGTCGGTCTGCGAGACGGTAGTTTTGAGAACTTCGATGGAGTGCGCCTGGGTGGTCAGCCGGTCGTCCAGGGACGCCATCGTCTTGGACAGCAGTTGTTCCATAGCCGCGACGATTTGTGCGGTGGACGGCACATCCGCGAGTTTCGCCGCGTGTTCGTCGAGCCTGGTTTCCACTTGGGAGAAACGCGCGGCATTGGACGATTCGTTAGCCGCCAGGCGTTTTTCCAAACCAGTGATGGCGTCTTTCAGATCCTGGGTGGCGGCCGGATCGGCATGGTTGCCTTCCCGGCGGGAGAGAGTCAGAGCGCCGGCCGCGACACCCGCCAGGAAGATCGCGATCCGCGGCACGAAGTTGAGCGGTTTTTCCATCAGTGATCTACTTATAATACGTTGCGAAACTGATTGCAAGTACTACGCTTAGTAACCGCAGTACCGGGTACGTACAGAGCTTGCCCATAACCCTGGTTAACTGGCATTCTTACCTAGGAAACCTCCGCTACAATAGGAGACGTCTGGTTGAGTGAGATCGGGGAAAACGGGCCCGGCCGTGGGCGCTCCGCAGTTGCTGCTCCGCTGTTGATGGAGTGCAACCGGCAGGGGCAGGTGCTTTGGTTGAGCGCCGCGGCGCGCCTGACGTTCGGTGACGCCGACAATCTGGTGAGTGCCATTCCGCCGGATTCCGGGGTACGCTTTTCCCTGGTGCTGGAGACCAGGCACAGTGTTTTGCTCAGCGCGCAATTGGCGAACCTGGCTGGAAGCGTGGAGCTAGAGGAGACTTTCGAGCTGCTCAGCCTTCGGGAAAATCTGGTGCGCCACTGTTTCCGCCTGCAGGAAGCGGAGCGGGGCCTTTCCACGCGGGCGCGGCAGATGCGTCCGGGAGGCGGCGGGCGGGCGGTCCTCCAGATCGACCTGGAACGGGAGCGCCTGGGCCGCCAACTGCATACCGGCGTGGGCCAGATGCTGGTCGCGATACGCGCCCAATTGGAAACGATCGTTGCCCAACTTCCCGGGCCGCCGCATCCGGTGGAGGTGGCGTTCGATCGCATCGCCGCCCTGCTGGGCCAGGCTCTGGAGCAGGTGCGGGCCGTTTCCCGGCAATTGCACCCGCCGGAATGGCAGCGGCTCACACTAGAAGAGGCGCTGCGGCAACTGTGGGAGATCAGCGGCATCCCCCAGCGTTACGAAGCGTCGCTCGCCCTTCGGCCTCTGCCGCATGAGCCCTCGCTCGAAGTCAAGGTCCTGATGTACCGCGCGGCGCAGGAGGCACTTTCCAACCTGATTCAACATTCGCGGGCGACGCGCATCGAGATGGCGCTCGAGGCGAAAGGCGGCCGCCTGGTTTTGAGAGTGCAGGATAACGGGGTGGGATTCGATGTTGGGCGGCAGTTCTCGGCCCCGGCAAGCGTGGCGTCGGGTATCGGACTGCGCTCCATTCGCGAGCAGGCCGGCGCGGTGGGGGGCAGGCTAGCCATCGAAAGCGGCGCTGCGGGTACACGCCTGGAAGTCACGGCGCCGTTCGAACCGTAGGAGATTTTATGGAATTGCAAGAGACCACAGTCGTGCTGGCGGACGATCATGCGATTGTGCGGGAAGGAATCGCTGCGTTGTGCGCGGCGCAGGGCCTGCGCATCGTGGGGCAGTGCGCCGACGGTCCCGCCGCGGTGGAAATGGTGATGGCGCTCAAGCCGGACTTTGCCATTTTGGACATGCAGATGCCGGGCATGACGGGGGTGGAGACGATCCGCAAGCTGCGGGCCGCCGGTTCCACGGCGAAGCTCATGATCCTTTCCGTCAGCCGCGAAGATAGTACCGTACTGGAGGCGCTGCGGGCCGGGGCGGACGCGTACCTGCTGAAGGACGGGCCTTCGCGGCACCTGTCGGAGGCCATCACGTTTGTGCGCGATGGCGGCGTGTGGATCTCCCCGCTGCTGCGCGGCGCGGGGCTGTTTACGAGGGGCGAAAAGAGCCAGGAGGAGGATCCGCTGGCCTCGCTCAGCCCGCGGGAGATGGAGGTGTTCTCGTACCTGGTGAACGGGCTGCGGGCGAAAGACATCGCCGACCTGCTGGAGATCAGTCCCAAAACGGTGGACACCTACCGCGCCAGCCTGATGCGGAAACTGAACGTTCACGACCTGGTGGGGTTGGTGAAATTCGCGATCGAGCGGAATTTGACGACCACGGCGGTGACGCGGCGGGGGTGAGAAGAGCTGGAAGAGAATATAGGCCACAGATGAACACAGATATGAAAGCAAAATGAGTTATCGGCGTTCATCGGCGTTTATCTGTGGCCAAGAATTTTTTTAGCGTGCGGCCAGCGGCAACACGAACTTCAGGGCGGTGTGGGTTTCGGAGAAACGTGCGACCTTGACGTCTTTGAGTCCCGCTTCCCGGCCGGTTTGCAGCACCTCGATTTCGCGGACGGCCGTCACGCCTTTAGGGTAGACTAACCACAACGCGCCATGGGTCTCGATTCCGGTGGCGATCTTGCGCACGCGTTTGAGATCGGCCGCGGTCTCTGCCGCGAAGAACAGCAGATCGGCCTTGGCGCGCGGCTCCGGCGCTTCGGCTTGGCGTTCGGCTAATTCGCGGCGGAAGTCCTCGTCGAATTCGCCCACGAGGCGCACCTTCAGGCCCGGTTTGACGCCCAGTTTGTCGAGCCGCGAGGGCGGATGGAGGATCTTCGCGGCCCACTTCTCCGCGGCCCGCCCCAAGTCGAATTCCGCGGGGCCTCCGGCGAACTCCAGCTTGAGGACACCTGCGGATGCGGTCACGGAGGTCAGATCTTTGAAGAGAAGTTTGAGGCGATCGGAGGGAGGGGAGCGAAACAGCAGGTAGTCGGTTTCGAGCTGCGCTTTGCCGGTGAGTGTCCGATGCCGGTGGCGCATGGTGCATTCGAGTTCCTGTCCCATGTGGATGCCTCACTGTTCGATTTCGACGGGCTGGTTGAACTTGGTTCCCAGGTCGCGCAGGTAGCCTTCGATGCTCGCGGTGTAGCCGAAGAAGAAGCGCGCCATGAAGCGGAAGATCACGTTCGAGATCTCGCCGTCTTCGTGAATGCGCAGGTCCGACCCGCCGCCCGGGGCGGGCGCGATCTCGAAGGTCCAGGTTCCGCCGAAGGGCAAGTCCCCATCGGGAATACGTCCGGCGATGCGCACCGCGATGCGCGTGGGGGGCCGGTCTTCCACCAGCTCGAAGGTGATTTTCTGCCGGTGGGTGTCTTCCTCCCACCAGCGTTTGCGGCCGTCCTCGTCCGGCAGGACGCCGAAGCTCTTCACGCCGGTCCGCCAGTCGGGCGGGCCCGCGATCACCGCGTACAAGGCTTCCGGCGACACGCGGAGGCGCGCCTTGCGAGTGGCGTGATGACCCCGCGGCAGAATCGCTCCAACCATCGCGGCTAGCCAGGCTAGCCCAACGAGGAGGACTAGAACTCCCACAACCAACAACACCCACTTCATGTTTTTGCTCCTTTTGAGGCGAGCCAATCCGAAGCCGCCTCGGCCAGCAGTTCCAGGCCCCGCAGCGCTCGCCGGCGGTTGCGCTCATTCAGGCGATCGAGCACCGCGGCCACCAGTTCGGGCTCCAGCACCTTCTGCTGGCGCTTGATGCCCACGCCGGCCGGCGTCAGCCGCAGGTCGACGCGGCGCCGATCCTCACCGCTGCGCTCGCGCGTCACGTAGCCGCCGCGCTCCAGCCGGTCGACGGTCAGCGACATGGTGGAAGCGGTCACTCCCATGTGGCGCGCCAGGTCGAGCAGGGAGGTGTTTTCGACATCGTCCAGGTGATCGAGGACGCTGGCCTGATGCGCGCTGATGACGCTGCCGGTTTGCTCATCGCGGACGTGGCGCCGGTGGCAGGCGAAGTAGATGCGGGGATAGCATCGCAGGACCGTTTCGACCTCCGCCCGGCTCATGAGGGAATGTTATCCGGATTTAATTTGATTTGTCAAATCAAATGATTTGCAATTCCTGGTGGAGTCGCGTTCCCGGTGACGGCGGGAGGCGGCGCCGATAGGACGTCGCTTCACCTGGTTCCGGGTGAATTTCTTCGATGAGCTGAAGCGGAAGATGCCGGGCAAATGAGCGACAGTTTGAGAAGAAGACAGGCCGGGAGGGCTGTCCCACTAAGTCGTGAACCACTCATCGATCGGGAGCTTCATGCCGGGCAGCAAATCGGGGAGTTCCAGCGCGTCGCCGGTTCCCAGCCGGCGGGCCTCTCCATTAGGCCGGTAGACCAGGACGTGGCGCGTCTCCGGGTAAACCAGGATGACGGCGAGGACGCCCGCAGCCAGATACTGATCGACTTTACGCTCCAGTTCCGTCGCGGACTCGTTGGGAGAGACGATTTCGATCGCCGCGTCGGGCGCGCCACGGAGGGAGCCGTGGAACACTTCCATGGCGGCGGCTTTTGCAGCGCTGAGAAGGGAGACGTCGGGGACTCGCTCGACATTAGGCGAGAGCCAGTAGCCAGTGGGACAGAGCACGTCGATGTCCAACCTGGCGGTGTCAAGGAAGGAGCCGAACAGGCGTATCACCTTCGATTGAATCTTAGCGTTCTCCAGATTGTGAGCCGGCACTTCGATGACCTTCCCGTCGTCGTACTCATAACCGACGCGATTTTCCGGGACCGGCAGGGTCAAATATTCCTCAATGCTAAGCACCGAAGCCAGTGTAGCACTCAGATGGAGTACAATCGTTGACACTCGATGCCTCTGACGACAGGGACGCGCCTGGGATGCTACGAGATCCTTGCGCCACTCGGCGCGGGCGGCATGGGCGAGGTGTACCGCGCGCACGACACCAAGCTCGATCGCGACGTGGCCATCAAGATTCTTCCCGAAGGCGTGGCGCAGGACGCCGAACGGCTGGCTCGCTTCGAGCGTGAGGCGAAAGTGCTGGCGTCGTTGAATCATCCCAACATCGCGGCGATCTACGGCGTGGAGGACCGCGCCCTGGTGATGGAACTGGTGGAAGGCGAGACCCCATCGGGCCCGTTGCCCGTGGAGACGGCGCTGAACTACGCCCGCCAGATCGCGGACGCACTCGAGGCCGCGCACGAAAAGGGCATCGTGCATCGCGACCTGAAGCCGGCCAACATTATGGTCACGGCGGCGGGGGTGGTGAAGGTACTTGATTTTGGCCTGGCGGCGGTGGTGGCACAGACCTCCGGGTCTGTGTCCGGCGATCCCGCGCAGTCGCCCACTTTGACCATGGGCGCGACGCAGCTTGGCATGATCCTGGGCACCGCGGGCTACATGGCGCCCGAGCAGGCGCGCGGCAAGCCGGTGGACAAGCGCGCCGATATCTGGGCGTTCGGCGTGGTGCTCCACGAAATGCTCACCGGGCGCAGGCTGTTCGCGGGCGAGGATGTCTCGGAAACGCTGGCGGCGGTGATCAAGGAAGAGCCGCGGTGGGACGGAGTTCCGGCGAAGGTCCAGCGGCTGCTGAAGAGCTGCCTGGAGAAGGATCCCAAGCGGCGCTTGCGCGATATTGGCGACGCCTGGCGGCTGCTGGAAGAAGCGCCGGGACAGCCGCCCGCTTCCCAACGCAGCTTGCCGTGGAAAGCTGCATCGGCGGCGCTCGCGCTGGCACTAGCCGTGGTGCTGTGGGTGGCATGGCGTGCCACCCGGCCGGTCGATCACCCGCTGATGCGCTTCAGCGCCGACTTGGGGCCGGATGCCGTGGCCGGCCAGCACTCTACCGCAATCATCTCGCCCGATGGCACGCGCATCGCCTTTCCTGCCCGCGGCCCCGGCGGCGTCCAGATCGCCACGCGCCTCATCGACCAGTCCCAGGCCACGATCCTCTCCGGCACGGAAGGCGCGGCCGATCCCTTCTTCTCTCCCGACGGCCAATGGATCGGATTCTTCGCCGACCAGAAGTTGAAGAAGATCTCCGTGCAGGGAGGCGCGCCGTTCACGTTGTGCGAAGCGGTCTATCCGCGAGGCGCGGCATGGGGCGAGGATGGCAATATTATCGTGGCGTTGGACGGCCTGCATCTTTCCCGCATCCCCGAGGCCGGCGGGACGCCGCAGATAGTGGCCAAACCGGAAGACCACGGCTTGCGCACCTACCGCTGGCCGCAGATCCTGCCGGGCGGCGATACGCTCCTGGTGACCGCGACCAACGCCGCCGGGAACTTCGAGGACGCCAACATCGCCGCCATCTCGCTGAAGACGGGACAGCTCAAGATGGTGCAACGGGGAGGCTACTTCGGGCGCTACCTGCCGAGCGGCCATTTGATCTACATTCACCAAGGCACGTTGTTCGCCGTGCCGTTCGACCTAAAGCGGCTCGAAACCAGCGGAGTGCCCGCACCCCAGCTCCAAGACGTTGCGGGGTTCCCCGTCTCGGGAGGCGGGCAGCTCGATTTCTCCCAGACCGGTATCCTGGTCTACCTAGCCGGCAAGTCCATGCCGACGTCCCGTTCGCTGGTGTGGCTGGACGGCGCGGGCAAGCAGGCCCCTTTGTTCACCGCGCCTGGTCCAACGTTAACCCCCCGCTTTTCCCCGGATGGGAAACGCCTGGCGCTCGCGGTGAATGGAGACATCTCGGTTTACGATCTCGAACGCGGCGCACTGACGCGCATCACCTTCACGCCGGGCGCGCTCAACCGCTTCTCCGTCTGGACGCCGGACGGAAGACACATCGTCTTCGCGCCCGCTGCCGGCGGCGGTCTCTGGTGGATCCGCGCGGACGGATCGGGACAGCCGGGGCGGCTTCTGGAAACGATCGGGATAACCGGGCCCGGCTCGTTCTCGCCCGACGGCAAGCGCCTGGCCTTCTCCCAGGGCAGTCAGGCGACCGCCAACGACATTTGGATCCTGCCGCTCGACACCACCGATCCCGATCACCCGAAGCCGGGCAAACCGGAGCTGTTTGTGGGCACGCCGGGAAACGATGTCGGTCCGGCCTTTTCGCCCGATGGACGGTGGATAGCCTACGCCTCCGATGAATCCGGGAGCTTTCACGTATATGTGCGGCCGTCGGGGGCCTCTTCCGGATCGGGCGGCAAGTGGCAGATCTCCACTGCCCCGGGGAGATTTCCCATGTGGTCGCCCAATCGCAAGGAGCTGTTCTTCGTGAGCATGGACGGCCACATCCAGGTGGCCGAATACACCGTCAATGGAGAGGCATTCGTCCCCGGCAAACCACGCCAGTGGTGTGAGACACCGGTTTCGGCAGTCGCAAATAATCCCAACCTGGATCTGGCGCCGGATGGCAAACGCTTCGTCGCGTTCCCGGCGTCGGAAGGAGGCGGTGCGGACAAGGCGTCGCTTCACGTGACGTTCCTGCTGAATTTCTTCGACGAGCTGCGGCGGAGGATGCCGACCAAATGAACCAACAAACCATCGCGCACTACCGCATCACCGGCAAGCTTGGGTCAGGCGGCATGGGCGAAGTGTACCGCGCCACCGATACCAAGCTGGGCCGCGACGTGGCCATCAAAGTCATCCCCGAAGCGTTCGCGCAAGACCCCGACCGCATGGCGCGATTCACCCGCGAAGCGCAGGTGCTGGCGTCGCTGAACCATCCCAACATCGCGGCGATCTATGGCGTGGAGGACCGCGCGCTGGTGCTCGAGCTGGCGGAGGGCCCGACGCTGGCCGAGCGCATCGCGCAGGGCGCGATCCCGCTCGAGGAAGCGCTGCCCATCGCCCGGCAGATCGCGGACGCCCTGGAGTACGCTCACGAGAAGGCTGTGATTCATCGCGACCTGAAGCCGGCCAATATCAAGGTCACGCCCGACGGCCGCGTCAAGGTGCTGGATTTCGGACTCGCCAAAGCGCTCTCCGGCGAGCCGGTCTCTGCCGACGCGGCAACCTCGCCCACCCTCACCATGCGGGCCACGCTGGCCGGAGTGATCATGGGAACGGCGGCGTACATGTCGCCGGAGCAGGCGCGCGGCTCCGAGGCGGACCGGCGGTCCGACATCTGGTCATTCGGCGTGGTGCTCTACGAAATGCTGACCGGCCGCCAGATGTTCGGCGGCGATACGGTGTCGGACACGCTGGCAGGGGTGTTGAAGACGGACCCGGACTGGTCGAAGCTGCCGGCCGAGACGCCACCCGCCATCCGCCGGCTCTTGCGCCGATGCCTGGAGCGGGACCGCAAGCGGCGATTGCCCGATATCGCCATGGCGCGCCTGGAGATCGACGAGGCGCCGGAGGCGCCCCCCGCGGCCCCTGCGCCGCCCGCTCTGCCCCCGCCCAAAGCCCGCGGCCTCTCCCGCTGGTGGAATGTAGCCATTTCCATGGTGGCTCTGGCCGGTGTAGCGGTAGCGGTGCTGCACTTCCGCGAGACGCCCGCAGAGCCCGCGGCCATGCGCTTCCAGATCCCCGCGCCCGAGAAAACGAATTTCGGCAACGGCGGCATGGCGCTCTCGCCCGATGGCCGCAAGCTGGCCTTCATTGCCAGCGGCGCCGATGGACGGTCAATGCTGTGGGTCCGGCCGCTGGATTCCCTGACCGCTCAGGCGCTGCCTGGAACCGAAGGGGCGGGCTTTCTTCCCTTCTGGTCGCCCGACGGCCGCTTCATAGGCTTCGGCGCGCTGGGAAAGCTCAAGAAGGTAGAGGCCGGGGGCGGCCCGGCGCAAACGCTGTGCGAACTCCCAGGCAGCATCCTTGGCGGGTCGTGGAGCCGCGACGGGGTCATTATCTTCGGCTACAACGCAACCGGCCTCTTCCGGGTGTCCCAGGCCGGCGGCGTGCCCACCCGGCTGACCACATCCGATGAATCGCAGGGGGAACTCGGGCATCTGCGACCGGTGGTTCCTGCCGGACGGGCAGCACTTTCTCTATATCACGCGTACGACCCGTACGGAGGACCAAGCCATCTACCTGGCCTCGCTGGATGGCAGCCCGCGGAAACGCCTGGTGGCCAGCAAGCAGGCGGGCGCTTACGCGCCTCCGGGGGCCGGCTCGGACACCGGCCATCTGCTCTTTCTGCGGGAGAGCACCCTGATGGCGCAACCGCTGGACACCAGGCGTTTCGAGCTGACCAGCGAGCCGTTTCCCGTAGGCGAACAAGTGGGCTCCGTGCTGGCGCTGGGGTTTTTCGCGGTGTCTGCCAATGGCGTGCTGGCCTACCGCTCCGGCGGCCTCGGCGGCTCCTCGCAACTGGTGTGGTTCGACCGGGAGGGAAAGTCACTGGGAACCGTGGGTTCGCCCGCGACCTATAGCGGCGTGGCGCTTTCACCAGACGGGAAGCGCGTGGCGGTGGACCTGACGGATGCCACGGGCAACCAGGATGTCTGGGTGCTCGACGTGGCGCGCGGCAACCCCACACGGTTCACCTTCGATCCCGCACGAGACTTCCTTCCGGTCTGGTCGCCGGATGGGACCAAGCTGGTTTTCGCTTCCGACCGGGCTGTCGCCGCCGGCAATTACGACATCTACCAGAAGGATTCCAGCGGGTCCGCGAACGAGCAACTGCTCTTGAAGTCCGGGCGCCCGCAGGACTGGTCCGCCGACGGGCGATACCTCTTGTACGAACGCTTCGATCCGAAGACCAGGGAGGACTTGTGGATCCTTCCCATGTTCCCTCCGGGGGACCGCAAGCCGATGCCGTACCTGCAGACGCCGTTCAACGAGAGCCAGGGGCAGTTTTCTCCGGATGGCCGCTGGATCGCATACACTTCGGACGAATCCAGCTCATACCAGATCTATGTGCAGTCGTTCCCGGCCGGCGGCGGCAAGTTTCAGGTGTCGACGGGGGCCGGGGGGACGCAGCCGAGGTGGCGGCGGGATGGGAAGGAGATCTTCTATATCGACGCGGAC
>Ga0209415_10019643_pt1 | contig 10563 bp, 13 predicted proteins | sample PeaSoiSIISIP2007_FD_187696 | JGI IMG/M metagenome (GOLD analysis project Ga0209415, IMG submission 187696) | Peat soil microbial communities from Weissenstadt, Germany - SII-SIP-2007 (SPAdes) (version 2) | ecosystem: Environmental > Terrestrial > Soil > Wetlands > Peat | place: Germany... | reverse complement strand
GGCGACGTCAAGGACGTGCTGCTGCTCGACGTGACGCCGCTGTCGCTCGGCATCGAGACGCTCGGCGGCGTGTTCACCCGCATCATCGATCGCAACACCACGATCCCGACCAAGAAAAGCCAGGTGTTCTCGACCGCCGAGGACAACCAGAACGCGGTCACCATCCGGGTGTTCCAAGGTGAGCGCGAGATGGCGGCCGACAACAAGATCCTCGGTCAGTTCGACCTCGTCGGCATCCCGCCGTCACCGCGCGGCGTGCCGCAGATCGAGGTGTCGTTCGACATCGACGCCAACGGCATCGTCAACGTCCAGGCCAAGGACAAGGCGACCGGCAAGGAGCAGCAGATCCGCATCCAGGCTTCCGGTGGATTGTCCGAGTCCGAGATCCAGAAGATGGTCAAGGACGCCGAGGCGCATGCCGAGGAGGACAAGAAGCGCAAGGCCGCGGTCGAAGCCAAGAACCACGCCGAGGCGCTGGTCCATTCGACCGAGAAGGCGCTGGCCGAGCACGGCACCAAGGTCGGCGAGGGCGAACGCCGTATGATCGAGACCGCGTTGGCCGACCTCAAGGAGGCGCTGAAGGGCGATGATGCCGAGGCCATCACGGCGAAGATGAATACGCTTGCTCAGGCTTCCATGAAGCTCGGCGAAGCCATGTACAAGCAGACGGAGGGCGCGCCGGGCGAGGGTGGGCCCGGTGGCGAAGCCGGCGGACCCGGCGGGGCCAAGAAGGACGACGTGGTCGACGCCGAGTTTACCGAGGTGGACGACGACAAGAAGAACAAAAAGTCGGCCTAGCGCTGATCTTGGATAGGGAAACGGCGGTCCTTCGCGATGCGAAGGACCGAGGGTCGAGAAATGAACCGCACCTAAAAGATGACCGCACTGACCCCGGCTCGTTCGCTCGCTCGGCACCCTTTCCGGCACCCGGAAAGGGTGTTTGGCGTTGTGTCGCGGTGACGCCTCATGGCCAAGCGCGATTACTACGAGATTCTCGGTGTCGAGCGTGGTGCCAGCGAGGCTGATCTCAAGACCGCCTATCGCAAGCTCGCGATGAAATTCCACCCGGATCGCAATCCGGGCGATAGCGACTCCGAGCACCGGTTCAAGGAGCTCAACGAGGCCTATGAGGTCCTCAAGGACGGCGACAAGCGCGCCGCCTACGATCGCTTCGGCCATGCGGCCTTCGAGCAGGCCGGCGGCGGGCCGGGCTTTGGAGCTGAATTCGCGTCCTCGTTCGCCGACATCTTCGATGACTTCTTCGGCATGGGTGGTGGACGGCGCGGCCGCGGTACTGGTCGCGAGCGCGGCGCCGATCTGCGCTACAATATGGAGCTGACGCTCGAGGAAGCCTTTGGGGGCAAGAGCGCCCAGATCAGGATACCGACCTCGGTCACCTGCGAGACATGCTCGGGCAGCGGCGCGAAGGCCGGCACCAAACCGAAAGTCTGCGCGACATGCGGCGGCCAGGGCAAGATACGCCATGCCCAAGGCTTCTTCACGTTGGAACGCACCTGCCCGACGTGCCACGGCCGCGGCCAAGTCATCGACACGCCGTGCGGAGCCTGCGGCGGCCTCGGCCGTACCACCCGGGAGCGCGCGCTGTCGGTCAACATTCCGGCCGGTGTCGAGGATGGCACCCGCATCCGCCTCTCGGGCGAGGGTGAGGCCGGGTTGCGGGGCGGCCCGGCGGGCGATCTCTATATTTTCCTCTCGATCGCGGCGCACGCCTTCTTTCAGCGCGATGGCGCCGACCTGCACTGCCGGGCGCCGATTTCCATGACCACGGCGGCGCTGGGCGGGGAGTTCGAAGTGCCGACGATCGACGGCGGCAAGACTCGCGTAAAAATCCCCGAGGGCACCCAATCGGGCCGGCGTTTCCGTCTGCAGGCGAAGGGCATGCCGGTGCTGCGCTCGAAGCAGCTTGGGGACATGTACGTTCAGGTCGTGGTGGAGACGCCGCAGAACCTGACCAAGCGGCAACGTGAGCTGCTCACTGAATTCCAGAAATTGTCGTCGAACGAAACCAATCCGGAGTCCGCGGGCTTCTTCGGCCGCGTCAAGGAGTTTTTTGGGACCCGGGCTGGCTCGGCCTGACAGGGGGGCCGGTGGCCTTGACCCTGGCCCTGTCGCCCTATACTCGTGACAGGAATGTGACGGGTCCGAGCCTGTTACAGGTCTAGGGGCGGGCGGCAAAAAAATTGATTCCCCATATGTCGTTTCAACACACGCTGAGTATCGCGAAAAAGACTTTGCGCCTCGATGACGAGGTGCGCTTCATCCGCTCATGGATGGAAAAGCCTTTGGCGACCGGTGCGGTGATGCCGTCCGGCAAGCCGCTCGCGCGCGCCATGGCGAAATGCGTCGATCCCGCCGTAGCGGGGCCGGTGATCGAACTCGGTCCCGGGACCGGTGCCGTCACGGCGGCGCTGGTCGAGCAGGGGATCGAGCCCTCCCGTATGGTGCTGGTCGAGTTCAATCCGACCTTCTGCCGGCTGCTGCGCACGCGCTATCCGGAGGCGACGGTGGTGCAGGGCGACGCCTATGGAATCAAACGGCTGCTCGCGAGCCTGCTGCGCCAGCCGGCGGCGGCCGTGGTGTCGGGGTTGCCGCTGTTCACCAAGCCGCTCAAGTTCCGGCTGCGCCTGCTCACGGATGCATTCACCCTGCTCAGCCCCGGCGCGCCGTTCGTTCAATTCACCTACGCGGTCGTGCCGCCGATCCCACGTTCCTATTCGGGCGCGAGCGCCCAAGGCTCCGAGCGCATCTGGCTCAACGTGCCGCCGGCTCGCGTCTGGGTCTACCGCAAGGCGTAGCATTTTGCGGCGAAGCGCCTCAAGATGCCCCGATGCGCAGCCCGAAAATCCTGGTCTTTGCCGGCTCCATCCGCACCGCGTCGTTCAACGCGCGGCTCGCGGCGCTCGCCGCCAAGGAGCTTGCGCTTCTCAACGTCGACGTTACCCGCATATCGCTGCTCGACTATCCGCTGCCGCTTTTTCATGGCGATCTCGAAGCCGAGCAGGGCGCCCCGGCGAACGCCGTCAAGCTGAAGCGGATGTTCGGGGTCCATCACGGTGTCTTCATCGCCAGCCCGGAATACAACGCCTCGATCACGCCGCTGCTCAAGAACACGCTCGACTGGATATCGCGCGTGCGCGAGGCCGCGGAGCCGCCGCTCACGGCCTATCGGCAACGTGTCTTCGCGCTCGGTGCCGCTTCCAACGGAACCCATGGGGGTTACCGTTCGTTGATGGCGTTGCGCCAAGTGCTGGAGCTAGGCTGCGGTGCCCTGGTGCTGCCGGAACAGATCGCCGTCACCGAGGCCGCGACCGCCTTTGACGAGATGGACAATCTGCGCGAGGAACGCCACGCACAGAAGCTGCGTTCCGTGCTGGGCCAGCTTGTGGAATCCGCCCGGCACTACGCGTGACCACCGAGGGAGAGCCGGATGCTGGAGGTGCGTGACAAGCTGATCGTGGCGCTCGATGTGCCGTCCGTGACGGCAGCCGAGAAGATGGTAGATCGCCTCGGCGATACGGTGGGCTTCTACAAGATCGGATATCAGCTCGCATTTGCGGGCGGCCTGGCGTTCGCCGAAACGCTGATCGGCGCCGGCAAGCGCGTGTTTCTCGACCTCAAGCTCCACGACATCGGCAACACCGTCGCCAAGGGGGTCGAAAGCGTGGCGCGCCTCGGCGCCACGTTTCTCACCGTCCACGCCTATCCGCAGACCATGAGGGCGGCGGTCGAGGCCCGCGGCGGCGGCTTGCGGATTCTCGCCGTCACGGTGCTGACTTCCTACGACGATGCCGACCTGGCGGCCGCCGGCTACGATTTCACCGTCAGCGAGTTGGTCGCGGAGCGGGCCGCCCAGGCTCGCGATATCGGGGTCGACGGCCTCGTCTGCTCGGCGGAGGAAGCCGCCAACCTGCGGATGATCGTGGGCTCGGCGCTCTCGCTCGTGACCCCCGGCATCCGGCCGGCAGGTGTCGATACCGACGACCAGAAGCGGGTCATGACGCCCTCGCACGCGATCATGGCGGGCGCCGACCATCTGGTGGTCGGACGTCCGATCCTCGAGTCGTCCGATCCGAAAGCCGCCGCCGTCGCTATCCTGAAAGAGATTGCGGCTGCGGCGGCCGCGACGGCAATCTGAAGGAGGGCAAATGGCAAAGGGTTACTGGCTCGCCCAGGTCGAGGTGACCGACCCGGACGCTTACAAGCACTACGTGGCGGCGAACCAGGTCGCGTTCCGTAAATACGGCGCCCGCTATGTGATACGCGCCGGCCGCCACGAGGTCATGGAGGGCGCCTGCCGCTCTCGCCTGGTCGTAATCGAGTTTCCGGACTATGACGCCGCGGTCGCCTGCTACCGCTCGCCGGAGTACCAACACGCCATGACGTTGCGGCAAGGCCATGCGGTCGTCGATATCGCGGTTGTCGAGGGCTATGACGGCGCGCAGCCGTAGAGCGCCATCGTTTCAAATTGAGATGAAGCCGCTCCAGGGTCTCGGATATTGCGCATGATCTCGTCCGAAAAGTCTTGCAACTTTTCGGGATCATGCGCCGCTTTCCAAGCTCCTGCCACCCCGCTATATCGACCCGGAACCGGGGGAGAGCACCATGTCCGACATGCGGCTGATCGTGGCCGGCGCCGGGGGCCGGATGGGCCGTACCCTGGTCAAGGCCATTGCGGAGACCGACGGCGTCGTGCTGGTGGGTGCGATTGAAGCGCCCGGTGCGGCGGTGATCGGGCGCGACGCCGGCGAATTGGCGGGCCTTGGACCCAATGGCATTGCGGTGAGTTCCGATGCGCCGACGCTCCTCGCCAAGGCGGATGGGATCGTCGATTTTACGATCCCGGCCGCCACCCTGGTGCTCGCCGAGCAGACGGCGCTAAAAGGGCTCGTCCACGTCATCGGCACTACCGGATTTGCGCCCGAGGAAGAGAAGATGATTACGATCGCGGCCCGCGGTGCCCGCATCGTCAAGTCCGGCAATATGAGCCTCGGCGTCAATCTTCTGGCGGCGCTGGTCAAGCGCGTTGCCAAGACGCTCGATGACGAGTTCGACATCGAGATTTTCGAGATGCATCACGGCAAGAAGATCGACGCCCCGTCCGGCACCGCGCTGCTGCTCGGCGAGGCGGCGGCTGCAGGCCGCCGCATCGCGCTCGCGGCACGTTCGGCCCGGGGACGCGACGGCCACACCGGCGCCCGCAGGGCCGGCGACATCGGCTTTGCGAGCCTGCGCGGCGGCACCGTGGTGGGGGAGCACAGCGTGATCTTCGCCGGTCCGCACGAGCGCATCGAGCTCGTCCACAGGGCGGAGGACCGCATGATCTTCGCGCGCGGCGCCGTCAAGGCCGCCCTGTGGGCGCGGAACCAGAAGCCCGGACTGTATGCGATGGCCGATGTGCTCGGGCTGTCGGATATGTGAGGGGCGATTGGCGAGCGCCGCCGGCGCATCAACCGCATCTGTCATTGGACCGGCGTCGCGTTGCTCGTGCCGTTCGTCGTTGGGCTTGGGTGATGTACGTGCAATCCTGGGGAATAGCCGGATATGACGAGCGGATGGAGATGCAGGGCGCCGCGACCTTTTACGGAGTGGCGACGATGATCTGCTACCTTGCCTCCCGCGCTGTCGGGTGGTTCGTTGCCGAATTGGTGGATTAGCTGAAGGAAACCCATGATGGATCGACTGCTGGTGCTCGCGCGTCACGGCCAGAGCGAATGGAACCTGAAAAACCTTTTCACCGGCTGGAAGGATGTCGCGCTGACCGATGTCGGCATTGCCGAGGCGCGTGCGGCCGGACGCAAGCTCAAGGCCCAGGGGATCGGCTTCGATATCGGCTTCACGTCGGCCCTCAAGCGGGCACAGGACACCATGACCCTCATGCTGGAGGAGATGGGCCTGTCGGGCATTCCGGTGATCCGGGACCTTGCCCTCAACGAGCGCGACTACGGCGATCTGTCGGGCCTCAACAAGGACGATGCGCGCAAGCGCTGGGGCGAGGAGCAGGTGCACACTTGGCGGCGCTCCTATGATGTGGCACCGCCCGGGGGCGAAAGCCTGCGCGACACCGCCGCCCGCGTGCTGCCCTACTACATCACCGAAATCCTGCCCCGCGTGCTGCGCGGCGAGCGTGTGCTGGTGACGGCGCACGGCAACTCGCTGCGCGCGCTGGTGATGGTGCTGGACCGGCTGGGGCCGAAGGAGATCATTGCGCGCGAGCTCGCCACCGGCGTACCGCTGATCTATCGCCTCAATGCCGACGCCACCGTGGCGAACCGCGTCGACCTCGCAGCGTAAGGCTTTACGCCGCCCCCGCTTTCCCGGCTTCCCATCCCAGCATGGCGCGCTTGCGCGTCAGCCCCCAGTGGTAGCCGGTGAGGTCGCCGCCCTTGCTGATCACCCGGTGGCATGGCACCACGAATGAGATAGGGTTCTTGCCGACGGCGGCCCCGACTGCGCGGGCCGCCTTAGGGGCTCGGATTTTGGTGGCGATGTCAGAATAGGTGGTGGCGAGCCCCATCGGGATTTTCAGCAGCGTCTCCCACACCCTCACCTCGAAATCGGTGCCGATCATCACCACCCGCAGAGGCCGGTCGCGCTGCCACAGCCCGGGATCGAAGATGCGGCGTGCGAGCGGGGCGGTGCGCGCTGCGTCTTCGCGGAATTGTGCCCGCGGCCAGCGCCCCCGCATGTCGTCGAGGGCGGCCGCTTCCTCGCCGGGATCCGCGAAGGCGAGGCCCGCAAGGCCGCGCTCCGTCGCGATCACCAGCGCGGTGCCGAACGGCGAGGGATGGAACCCATAGGCGAGCCACAGCCCTTCGCCGCCGGCCTTCCATTCGCCTGGCGACATCGCCTCATGGGTGACGAAGAGATCGTGCAGGCGACCAGGCCCCGACAGCCCAACCTCGTAGGCGGCATCGAGCACGCTGGCGGAGTCCCGCAACAGCTTGCGGGCATGGTCGAGGGTGAGCGCCGCGACGAATTCCTTGGGCGTCAGTCCGGCCCAGCGGCGGAATAGATGATGCAGCTCGTCGGGGGTGACGCCGCACGCGTCAGCGATTGCCCCGATATCCGGCTGTGCGCGCCAGCGCTCCGAGATGAAGGCGACGGCGCGGCGAACCACCGCGTAGTCGCCGTCGGGGCGATTCGGCGAGGGCTTCGCGACCTGCGGAACGGGTGACATCATAGGAGTGTATGACATGCTCATGCGGGCGATCTAGCGCGCAAGCAACCGCGCCGCCACCCGATTCCTGGCCCGGCGAGCAGGAGGCCGACGCCGATCACCCTACTCCAACACCGTCCGGGTCGGACCGCGCTTGGCCTCGTCAATTGCGGATCCGAGCGCCGCCGCGAAGCTCTCCTTTTCCTGCGGGCCGAGGAAGCTCGCCACCGGCAGCCGACGGCCGCGCGACACCAGGAACAGGTGCTCGATGCCGAACTCTTCATGGGTCTCGCGATCGAGCTTCACCCACAGCGGATTGACGGTCCACTCGGAGACCTTGCCGCGATGGCTGACTTTGCGCACGCGCAGCTCGGACGCCGTCACGGTGACTTCCTCATAGGCCGCCGCGGCGCGGTAATTGGCGCGAAAAGCCCAATAGATCAGGAGCACGTCGAGCCCGAAGAAGCCGAACACCGGCCACGCCCCAAGCATCAGAAACACCATCCCGGCCGCAAAGCTGATGCTGCCGATCGCCGCCATGACGATCAGGAAGCCGGCGCTGCTGAGCGAACGGTGCGGGGTCACGATCGCGGAGAACAGCGCCGTTTCGGGGTCGGTGGATTCCGGACCTTGGCCATTGCGGGGCGTCATGGGAATTCATTATAGGAGCAATATGGGGCGAAAAACCAATCCAAAGGCGAAATCCAAGGCGGGACCGAAGCCCGCCAAGGCGAAGTCCGGGCCGGCGCCCAGGCCCCCATTGAAGCCGGCGGTGAAGCCGAAATCCAAAACGACGGCTAAATCCGGCTTCAAGCCAAAGCCCTGGACCGAGGCCGAGATCGAGGAGGTATTTCGCCGATTTCGGGCCGCCAATCCGGAGCCGCGCGGCGAACTCCAGCACATCAATCCCTATACGCTCCTGGTAGCGGTGGTGCTGTCCGCGCAGGCGACCGACGCGGGAGTCAACAAGGCGACGCCGGCCCTGTTCGCCGCTGCCGACACGCCGGAAAAGATGGTGGCGCTCGGCGAGGATAAGGTGCGCGAGCTGATCAAGACCATCGGGCTGTTTCGCACCAAGGCGAAAAACGTGGTCGCACTGTCGAAGCTGCTCATCGCGGAGCACGGCGGCATGGTGCCGCCGGTGCGCGAGGCGCTCGAAGCTCTGCCCGGCGTCGGCCGCAAGACTGCGAACGTGGTGCTCAACAACGCGTTCGGCGCCGAGACCATCGCGGTCGATACCCACGTTTTCCGGGTCGGCAACCGCACCGGAATCGCGCCCGGCAAGAATCCGCTCGAGGTCGAGATGAAGCTCGAAGAGCGGGTGCCGCCGGCCTACCGGCGCCACGCCCATCATTGGCTCATCCTCCACGGCCGTTACACCTGCAAGGCGCAACGCCCGTTGTGCGAAAAATGCCTGATCAACGATCTGTGCCGTTGGCCGGAAAAGACGACGTTCGCCGGATGTTAGGGGGAGCTAAAGCGAACCCACTCGACGCGCTTCGATGAATTCACGCCGCGCGCCGCCGGTCAGCCGCTTGTGCATGTGCACCATGAGGGCGGTACCGAACAGCGGCGTCGCCAGATTGAGAATCGGGATCGATACGAACCCCGCGATGAATAGCCCGGCGGTGAAAACCGTGCCCCAGTGCATCCGGCGCAGCGCCTTGACGTCGGCGACGGAATGGAAACGCATGGCAGCGAGCTCGAAATATTCGCGGCCCAGCAGCCACGCGGTGGCGATGAAGAACAGCACCGCGCCGGCGCCGGCGAACAGCAGGAACGGCAAGGCGCAAAGGTAGACCGCGACCGCCAGCAGCGCGGTCTTCACGCCCTCGCTCGCAGCGCGCCACAGCGGCAGCGCCACGCCGGGCGGATCGGCCGGATAGTGAGTGCGCTCGACCAGGTCGGCGATTTCGTCGGCGAAAAAGCTCGCTACCAATGCCGTCACGGCCGGCATCAGCAGCACCGCCCCAGTGAACAGCCCGACGCCGAGCGCGAAAGCGATGATCCAGCCCAGCACGGCGAGCGGGCCGTGAGCCGCCGGTCCGATCGTCACCTCGAGCCAGCTCATGCCGGTGCCGGACAGCCATTCCAACACGCGGAACAACGCGATGACGATCACGATAAGCAGCGCGATCGCAAGCCCAACCGCCTTGAGGAGGACGGCGCGGAACGGCCGCGTGAACATCTGGCCCAGCGCCTTGAAGACCGCATCGAGCATATGTCCCTACCTCCAAGCATAGGCATGCGGCGAAGTGATATCTGTTCGCGCGCAAGAACGCGTCAAAAAAGCGGCCACCCCCACGATGGACCTCCTACGAAGCTCTTCCCGATGCCCTTGCCGACCCCGCCGCGGACCGGTAGATGTTAGACCCCCAACCAAAATGGATTCCGAGCGATGCTCGAACTGATACGGTTCATCGATTTCCTCCTCGAACTTTACATGTACGTACTTTTCGCGGCCGCGATTTTGAGCTGGCTGATCGTGTTCAACGTGGTGAACACCCGCAATCACGTGGTGGCGATGATTGTGGACTTCCTTTACCGGGTCACCGAGCCGCTTCTGCAACCGATTCGCAAACGGCTGCCGAATTTCGGCGGCATCGACATCTCGTTCATCGTGCTCATCCTGATCATCATTTTCATCCGCGTGGTCATCCTCCCCAATCTCGCCAAGGCCTTCATTTAGTGTCGGTTGCGGCCGCGCGGCCATGGGCGGTATCCGCCGATGGGCTGGTCGTGACGGTGCGCCTGACCCCGAAGGGCGGCCGTGACGCCATCGAGGGTGTGGAGCATCTGGCCGATGGACGTTGCGTCCTCAAGGCGCGGGTGAGGGCGGCGCCCAGCGATGGCGAGGCGAACAGCGCGCTGGCGCGTCTGCTGGCGCAAACGCTCCGCATCGCGCCGCGCGAGATTGCGCTGGTCGGCGGCGCGACCTCGCGCGTCAAGCGCATGCTGATTCGCGGTGATGTCCACGCCGTCGCGGCCGCGCTGGAGCGTATCAGGGAGACGGCGGCGAAATGACCGCAACGCTGATCGACGGAAAGGCCGCAGCGGCCGCGTTGCGCGCCAAGGTCGCCGCCGAGGTGCGGCGCCTTGCGGCTGCGCATGGCCTTAGCCCGGGGCTCGCGGTGGTACTGGTGGGACACAATCCGGCGAGCGAAGCCTACGTCGCCAGCAAGACCAAGATGACGGCGGAAGTCGGCATGCGGTCGTTCGATCATCGGCTGCCCGCGACCGCGACCGAACCCGAATTGCTAGCGCTGGTCGCGGGGCTCAACGGCGATCCGGCGGTGCACGGCATCCTGGTGCAATTGCCGCTGCCGGCGCAGATCGATCCTCACCACGTGATCGCGGCGGTCGATCCGGGCAAGGACGTCGATGGG
>Ga0209415_10019642_pt1 | contig 10563 bp, 10 predicted proteins | sample PeaSoiSIISIP2007_FD_187696 | JGI IMG/M metagenome (GOLD analysis project Ga0209415, IMG submission 187696) | Peat soil microbial communities from Weissenstadt, Germany - SII-SIP-2007 (SPAdes) (version 2) | ecosystem: Environmental > Terrestrial > Soil > Wetlands > Peat | place: Germany... | reverse complement strand
CGGACATAAGGGCCAAGGATTATATCGGCACTTTGTTGGCCATACTTGATCCCAGATGAGACCCTGCTTATGGGCTCTGCCAGCTACAACTTAGCGGGATTCAGGCCGCCGCTCGGACCGGCCAGACTACGGCCGTATGCACAGTATTGTCAAGAATCAGCGCCGCAAAAGGTCACCGAGGGCCTGCATCATGACCTGCCCGCCGACCTCGGAAATGGACTTGGTCAGCGGAATATCCTTGGGACAGACTTCAACGCAGTTCTGGGCATAGCCGCATTCCTGGATGCCGCCATCGCCCATCAGCGCCGCCAGCCGCTCGCGCTTCAGCGCCTGGCCCGTGGGATGGGTGTTGAACAGCCGCACCTGGGCGATCGTGGCCGCGCCCACGAAGCCCGTGCCCTGGTTGAACTGCGGGCAGGCCTCCATGCAGCAGGTGCAGGAAATGCAGCGCGAAAGCGGATACGCCGCCTCCTGGTCTTCGGCTGTCATGCGCGGGCCCGCGCCCAGATCATAGGTGCCGTCAATCGGAACCCACGCCTTCACGGCCTTAAGGTTTTCGAAGATCACGCTGCGGTCGGTGGCCAGATCGCGCACGATCGGAAACTTCGAAAACGGCTCCAGCCGAACCGGCTGCTCAAGATTGTCGATCAGCGCCGAGCAGGCCATGCGGGCGCGTCCGTTGATAAGCATGGCGCACGATCCGCAGACTTCCTCCAGGCAATTCGAGTCGTAAGTGATGGGCGTGGTCGCCTTACCATCGCGGGTCACGGGGTTTGCGGCGATCTCCATCAGGCAGGAGATCACGTTCATGCCTGGATGGTAAGCGAGCTCGAACTCTTCCCAATGCGACTTGGAGGTGGGAGTACCCTGGCGCTTAATCTTGATGATGACGGATTTGGAATTAGCCATTAGCTCTTAGCCTTAGCTCAAACTCTTTGTTGCGGGTGCCCCGTCCTTGTCCCTGCGTCCTTTGCAGGGACAGAGCGGGGATTTTGACCCTCAATCACCGACCTCTAAAACAAACTTCAAAGTCCCCACCCTGTCGCCAAAAACGCGACAAGGATGGGGCACCCTCAGTACTTCCTCGCCCGCGGCGGAATCAGCGACGTATCCACCGGCTCAAACTCGACCTTCGGCTCATCCGCATCCGGCGCGAAATAGGCTTTCGTCGTCTTCAGGAAATTCTTGTCGTCACGCTCGGGGAAATCCGGCTTGTAGTGCGCTCCGCGCGATTCATCACGCATACGCGCGCCCTGCGCAATCACTCGCGCCAGTTGCAGCATGTTGTAAAGCTGCCGCGTGAAGACCACGCTGGTATTCGCCCACTGCGTGCGGTCGCTCAAGTTCACTTTGCGGAAGCGCTCGATCAGTTCGACCAGTTTCGCGTCGGTCTGCTGCAGATTCTTGTTGTAACGGATGACCGTGCAATCCTTGGTCATCAGCTCGCCCAGTTCGCGCCACAGCTTGAACGGATTCTCCGTGCCCTGGTTATTCATGAGCAGGGCATTGCTCGCTTCCTGCTTCTTCTTCTCGGCCTCGAAGCAGCCGTTGCCGTCGGCAAGCGCCTGCAACCCCCGCGCATATTTCACCGCGTTCGGCCCAGCGATACCTCCGCCATAGATGCACGAAACCAGAGAATTCGCGCCGAGCCGGTTCGCGCCGTGATACTGGTACTCGCACTCACCCGCTGCGTAAATGCCCGCGATGTTCGTGGCTTGCTTGAAATCTATCCACAGCCCGCCCATGGTGTAATGCATGCCGGGGAAAATCTTCATGGGCGTGTCGCGCGGATCGTCCCCCACAAACTTCTCATAGATTTCGAGAATGCCTTCCAGCTTCTTGTCGAGAATCTTGCGGTCGATGTGGGTGAGGTCGAGGTAAACCATCGGCTTGCCGTCAATGCCGAGGTTGTGCTCGTACACAACTTTGAAGATCGCCCGCGTCGCCACATCGCGCGGCACAAGGTTTCCGTACTTCGGATACCATTCTTCCAAAAAGTACCAGCGGTCACTCTGCGGAATCGATTTCGGATCGCGCTTGTCCCCTGCAGTCTTCGGAACCCACACGCGCCCGCCCTCGCCGCGCGCCGACTCCGACATCAGGCGTAACTTGTCTTCGCCGGGAATCGAAGTGGGGTGAACCTGAATAAACTCGCCGTTGGCGTAGTAGCAGCCTTGTTGGTAGAGCGCGGACTGCGCCGAACCTGTACAGACAACCGAATTGGTCGACTTGCCGAAGATTGCGCCGATGCCACCGGTGGCGATGATGATGGCGTCGGCAGGGAACGTTCTCACTTCCATCGAGCGCAGGTCCATGGCGCAGATACCACGGCAAACGCGGTTCCCATCGAGCACGGCCGAAAGAAATTCCCAGTGCTCGTATTTCTTGACCTTGCCTTCGGATTCGTACCGGCGCACCTGCTCGTCGAGCGCGTAGAGAAGTTGCTGCCCCGTGGTCGCTCCGGCGAACGCCGTGCGGTTATACAAAGTTCCGCCGAAGCGGCGAAAGTCGAGCAGGCCCTCGGGCGTGCGATTGAAAGGAACGCCCATGCGGTCGAGCAGATCGATAATGCCCGGCGCGGCGTCGCACATATCTTTAATCGGAGGCTGGTTGCCCAGAAAGTCGCCGCCGTAGACTGTGTCATCCAGGTGCTGCCAGGTGGAGTCGCCCTCGCCCTTCAGATTCTTGGCCGCGTTGATTCCGCCCTGCGCGCATACCGAGTGCGACCGCTTCACCGGCACGATCGAGAACAGATCGACCGCGCCGCCCATCTCCGCGATCTTGATCACCGCGGACAACCCGGCCAGTCCGCCGCCAACCACTATAATTTTGGGAACCGCTGCCATGATTGCTTACCGGCTTTCTGTAATTTGACCGTTTTCTGCGGCTCCGGGCACAAAGGGCTGTTGCGGGCGGGAGCGGAGCGCGGTCAAACTGGCCAACCCCGCGCCCGCCAGCACCAAGAAGAAAGCCAGGCACAGCCCCAAAAACCGCTTCTGCGCTTTGTCGCCAGAGACGATGCCCCACTTCGCGGAGAACAGCCAGATGCCATACGCGAAGTGCCAGGAAGCCGCGATCAGGCCCACCACATAAAACAAAAAGAAGGCCGTCTGAAACACCTCATGCTGCACCTTCCCGAACGAAGCCCACGGATTGTCGTGTAGATCGACTCCCGTAAACCGCATCGTGTACGTGTGCCACAGGATGTAGGCGAAGGCGATCCCGCCCGTCCAGCGCTGCGCCGTATACATCCAGTTGCCGCTCCAGGGATAAGAGATCGTATTCCCGTCGCCGCGATACCAGATGTAGAAGCCGTAGAGCGCGTGAAACGCAATCGGCAGCCAGATCCCGAACAACTCCAGGAAAAACACCAGTGGAAGGTTTGCCAGAAAGCTCACCTGGCGTTCGTAGGCATGCGGACCACTCATCGTGGTCGAGTTAGAAATCAGAATGTGCTCGAACAGGAATGCCCCGACCGGGACGATCCCCAACAGGGAATGCAGCCGCCGCAGCGCAAATGAATATCCCTGACCAGCGCGCAGGGGCGCGACGCCGTGGTTTACAACGTGAGCGGGAGCAGTAGAACTGGCTGACGCCACGAATCGCTCCTTATGAGTTCAACCTTATGAGTTCAACAATGAGAAAATAACCTCGTATTATCCGGCGGCACGAGAAGGGAAGTCAAGGAAGACTACAGTCGGCCCGCGCCTTTGCGTCGAACCAAAAAGCTCAATCCGAATGCGATTGGCCAATACCCCACGGCGTTTGCCGCGCCAAAGACAAGATAGCCCACAAGGGGATTGTCGGGGCCTGAGTGAATTCCCCAAATGCAGGCGCAGGCAAAGAAGCCCGGAAGCTGCAGGAGAAAAAGCGCCTTCGAATTGGTCGCGCGTTCTACCACTAGCAAGAGAATAGCAGCGACTATACCGGCGATAAGCGATAAAAGAACGCGACTGCGGATCGTCACGCCATTCTCCCGCGCCCCGTTCTTCGGCGGGGCAGCTTGATTCTAAATATTCTTGCCGGCGTCGCACCAACTTAGAAACTCCCGGAACGCCGCCCCCCGATGACTGTAGCGAGATTTCTCTTCCGCCGTAAGTTCCGCGAATGTCTTCTGAATCTGTGGGAAGTAAAACAGCGGATCGTAACCAAACCCATTCGCACCCCGCGAAGCTTCCAGAATGATTCCTTCCGCCGTACCGCGGAACGTAGCCAAAGTTTTGCCGTCGCTTGCAGCAGCCAGTACGCACACAAATCTCGCCGTGCGTTTCTGCGCCGGAACATTCTTCAGTTCGCGCAGCACGCGCGCATTGTTGGCCTCGTCATCTGTGTTCGTATCCGCTTCGTGCGGCTCCGCACCCAGCAGTTCTGGAGCGGCATAGCGCGCGGAATGCACGCCGGGAGCGCCGTTCAGCGCATCCACTTCCAGCCCGGAATCGTCGGCAACGACAATTTCCCCGGGGACGTACCGACTGTATCCTTCCGCCTTCTTCCACGCATTGGCTTCGAACGTGTCTCCGTCCTCGACAACTGCGGGCAGGGAAGCAAAACCAGGGACGCCCGAGATTTCAACCCCATGCCGCGCCGCCGCGCCCGCAAAGTCGCGCAGCTTGCCGGGATTTGAAGTCGCAATCAGAATTCGCCGCATGTTAAGCCCAGAAGCGACCTCAGACCTTGGACGTCAGATCTCAGCCGTAGAGGGCGAGGACCGAGGTCCAAGGTCCAAAGTCCGACGCCGCTTTTTTTCAAGCGCTATCCAAAGCATCATCGCCATCGCCGTGATCACCGAAATCCATCCCCCCGCCGTGCGATCCCACGTCCGCACAAACCTGATCTGCACCCGATTCGCCCCCGCCTCCACCGGCACCAGCATCTGCGCCGTGCCCTCCCGCGTGCCCGCTTGAACCACGCGCCCGTTCACTTCGACCTTCCACGCCGGATAATTGAACAAATGCAGCGCCAGCTTCGCCGGCGCGGACATTTCCACCGTAAACACCTTGCTCTCCGGATCCCACTGCAGCACATGAATGGCGGCGTGTTGCGGTCCATCGACAGTCACGCGCCTCGCCTGCTTGTCAATCTCCGTGGGGTCGGCACCGGTAGGCGTGTATTCGTCAACGCCTTCATACCCCGGAGCCGTGGCCGTGTCGCTCTGCATGACGTTGTCCTGCAGGTCGTGAAGATCGTCGGCATCCTCCCACCACGGCCGCTGAATGCGATAGGCGCCGAAAACGACAAGTAAGACCGCACCCGCACACACCAATGCGCGCGCGGTCCAGCGCTGCAAACCGAACGCCACTAATAATGAGAGGATCATGCTCAGGCACAGCAGCCAGCGCCAGGGAAATTGCATGAATTGAAGTTTCGGAGCGACCTTCCAGAATAGGGCCGACACGGAAAACAACAGAATCGTGCACGCCCCTGCCCAAATAGCGAGCGTATTCCAGAGTTCTCGATAATCCTTCCGCAACGACCTGGCCGCCCACCCTGCAATCAACAACACCCCAATTTCTGCCAGCGCCAGCCACGATACGAGGCGGTTGAACGCGTTGTGCTCCGCATCCGTAGTGTGAATGAAAAGATAATTATCCTGCGGCCGCGAGCCCGCGGAAACCGCCTCCGCAATGTTGACCCAACGTTGCTCATAAACGGCGGGCACCAGATAAAACGCCGCAAGGCACGCTCCCAACGCAACCGCCGCGGCACCCATCAGCAAAAGGCGCGGAGCCCGCCGTTGCCAGGCCAGCACCACAATCAGCAGGGCGAACGAGTAATGAATCATCACCGCCGCGGGCGCGTTGATCAGCCAGGCCCCGGCCAACAGCAGCGCTAAAGGAACAATCACACGCCGCTTGCCGTCCGCCGCCCTGAGAAGAAACAGCAGCAACAGAGGCAACACGCAACTGGCCAGCAGTTCCGCAAAAGCGCTGCGCCAGTAAACGATGACCAGATGATACGGATTGACCGCGTAAAACGCTGCCGCGAAGATGGCATCGCGCCGCGGCAGCCACTGCCGCACCAGTACAAACATCGACAGGCCCGCCGTCACCAGCACTATCCAGATGTAAATGTCGGCCGCCAGAGTCCAGGGAAAGACCGCACTCAGCACCGCACCCACGGCCCACGATGCCGGCGGGTAAAACACGAACCGCGGTTCACCGTAGCCGAAGTGTGCCAGGGCCGCCCACCGCGGAAACACGATCCCCTGCTTCCACTGTCCCAGAACTTCAAGCCATGAATACAGATGGAATTCCACATCGTGGCCCGAGGGCGTCCCGAAAAAAAAGAAAGGGACTTCCGCCGCAAAGGCCGCCGCAGAAATCACCAGTAGCGGCGCCCATAACAGCCCCGACGTCGGCGGCGCGGACTTCGACCCTGACTTCGGCCCTGGGCGGGAAGTCGTTGTCTGCGTAGTGGTGGCTCGGTCCGTGTCCAGAAATTTTCCTGTCGGGCGGTGGGAAGCCCCGGGGAGATCGCTTCGAGTCTAATTTAATCGAGATTTAACATTGCTGAAATCTTCGCGCAATGCAAATCGAATACCTTTCTCCCACTGGGGTGGTACAGACCACGAAGGTCGAAGGGCCCGTGCCTGAGACGGGGCACAGGTTCTTCGATCTTTCGTTAGAACTGTATCGCTGCCGAAGCCTCTCGCTCCTGTTCGCTCTTCACTTCTCTCGCCAGTTTCAAATCCTTCCTGCACGCTCCGCCCATCATCTTCCGCACGAGGCTTCGCCCAGAATGGCTTTCGAAAAGGAAAGTCGGGGACGGTACGGCTTCAGTGGTTTCGGAAGGAAGTGAGCGACAAGAAACAGTGAACGACAAGAAACGTTGTCATCCCGAGCGAAGCGAGGGACCTGGGTTCTTGTTTGCACCACGCCTCACGCCGCAAGCAGAAACCTAGATCCCCTTCGACTTTGCTCAGGGCAGGCTCTCGCTTCGCTCGGGATGACAGAAATATTTTAGCGGGAGTAATTTAAGGAGTTATTTAGACGGAAGCTTCTTCCGGCGAGCGCTGGCGGCGAAGTTCCGCCACGAACTCTTCCTGTTGCAGAGTGGTCCCTCGGCGCAGCAGTTCGAGCAAAAGATCTTCCATTTCTTCGGAGGACTCTCCCTCCGGAATCTCGGCAGACTGGAATTGCGTGAGATCGGCCTCCAGGGCCCGTGGCTGAACATTCAACTCAGGCGTGTGGCCGGCGGAACTGCGCAGGAAATTGATCAGGTTCTCTACCTGTGCGCGCTGTTCCGGTGTGCGCGAGGGGAACTCCAGACCCATGCCATGTCCAGGATGCGCGACCCGCACCATGCCCTCGGTGTGCACTTCCATCTCTCCGGTCCTGAAACACAGGACCACCATCGAGCGCTCCGGAAATGGCGCAGCGCTTTCCACGTAGCATCCACCCAGGCTGAGGTCGGTGAGTTTGCAGTCGGGAACAGCTTCTTTCGGATCCAGGCCAATACTGGTCGCTGCCGACTTCAGCCAGCTCTTAAGTTCGGCCTTCACCGCATCATCCACATCAATGAAATGCACTCCCGTCTGGCCGTTCGGGTTGGCCCGGGCCACTTGTCCGTGCGCCTGAACTTCCAGTCCGCCCTCCGGCAGAACGAAGCGGAACCCCAGCAGAGCGCCGGGGAACTGCGGCTCCGCCAGGAGCACGTCCATCCCAGTCTCGCTAAGATCCAGAAGAATGCCTTCAACTTTGCGCTCGTCGGGAAGGGTCAACTCGACCGGAGCCTGCACCGGAACGCGCACTGCCCGCCGCCGCTCGCGATTCAGCAGCGCCGCTACCGCGCGCAGTCCAGCCCGTGCCGGTTCTTCCGCAAGCGGTTTGTAGAGTACGAAATGCGAGCCTGCGCTCAGAACCGACCGCACCTGGGTGGAGTCAGCCACTAGCGCAATCGTCAACGGCGCAGCGCCCGACCCCAGTTCCCGTGCCCGCTCGTAGATCTTGTGAGCTATTTCGGCCTCGTCGAAGTCCAGCACCACGGCGTCGAACTTCTGCTGTTGCAGCCGCTCCAGCGCCGTCTCCGGGTCGCTGAAGCGCTCCACCGTGATCCCGAAACCGGGCAAGACCCGGCACAGCAGCTCGGTAGCTGCGTCGTCGGTCGAGACCATTAGAGCCTGAAGATTCATGGCTGGATGTCAAGTCCCCGCGGCGTTCGGATTACGGCCAGCGCGGTGCTGCTGGGCGTGCGGCTTTGCTGGCTCCGGATGCGCCCGCTTTCGCGGCCATCGCGTCACTGCCACCCTGGATGTCGTCCACTTCCGCCAGGACAGCGTTGTCTTCGTCGTCGTTTTCGGCGAGCAAGGGAGCTACTTCACGCAGCTTTTCCGCTGCCTGTTGCAACGCTTCAATCTGCTTGCCCAGTGCAGAGTACTTCGCCTGCTTCTGCCGGAGCACCTCATGGATATCCTTCATCGCTAACCCCCTGCTGCTCAATCTAAGATGGCGAGATTGCAGCGTCAACGGTAATCCCCGCCAGTGCGTTACTGGGGTAATCGAGGGAAAGCGAATCGGGCTAGACCCAGCCAGAAATGCAAAAGCCCCGCAGGAAGCGGGGCTCTTGAAACGAAAGAATCACGAAAGCCTTAGGCTTTGACCTTACGCCGTACCAGCGCTCCCAGACCCAGCAGGCCAGTTCCCAGCAAGCCCAGCGTCGAGGGCTCGGGGGTAACGGATGTTTGTGTTTGCAGGCCCACGTAGCCGAACTCCACACCGCCCTTAGAGCCCACCAGCAAGTTGAAGCCGCCACTGGCAGACTGGCCGTTAGCCCAAGTGCCGTTCACAGTGCATCCGTTAAGTGTCTCGCAAGACAGGTCGTAGCCCCACTTGCCCAGGTTGATTAACTCGACTGGACCGCTAAACGTGCCAGTGAACAGCGTGCCGCTCGCAAGGGCTCCGCCGCTCCCGCTGATCGTCAGGGTGCCGCCGGAAAACATCTCAATATTTCCCCTGGTGCTTAGCAGCCCGCCGGTGGAGATGCTGAGCGTTCCCAGACTGCCCTGAACCAGCCCACCTCCGTGATACCCCAGCATGTCTGTGATCGTGCCGGTCATGCTGAGGCCAGTCGTGCTGCCTAGACCCGACAGCGTACCCTGGCCGATGTCAACAAAGTCTGTCTGGCTGTTCGCAAAGGCTGCCAAGGGCAGCGCTAAGGCCAACACAACAAGGAAAGCAATCCGCTTCATTAAACTTCCTCCCAGAACCCCAGACAGGTATAGCACCCCGAGTGCCAAAATGAGACACTTATCAAAGTACTGATATATTGGCACTTAGCTCTGTGCCAAGCCCTCAGTGGGCACAAAAACTGCAAACGGTTGCACACTAAGCTACATCCTAGTGCGCTTCCGAGAGCGCACCCTTCAGCGGATTGCCATAGCCGCCCCGTGCCACGGCATGGCACTCCAGTGGACTTCCCCGGAAAATGGTTTCCCGATAGGGTAGCAATCGAGCAGACCTGGGGGAGGGCTGTTCGGGCGCTCCGAGACTCGCAAGAGTCTCGGGGCGCTCTTAATTTCTGCCTCCAGCCCCAAAGGGGCGGCATTCCATACCCCGGCACGTGAGTGCCGATCCGTGAGACGCCGAGCCTGTCCCGGCAGGGACAGCATCGCTTCCCACCGGCACACGTCCATCGCCTATTTCTTGCCCGCCACCGCCGACGCCGGCCCAATCATATCCCGCAGCCGGCGCGAGAGATTCGCCGCCAGCGAACGGTAGAAGCGCGAAGCCAAGTGAGGAAAAAGCTCGAACATCGCCTGCAGTGTCGCACGGTCCAAGAAGTACGCCTCTACCTGCTCCAGCGCCACCACGTTCGCGGTCGCCGGCAGCTCATCCAGAAACGACACTTCGCCGCAAATTTCCCCCGGCCCAATCGCGGGAAACGAAACTCGCCGCGGAAGCTCAACCCGGGCGCTCCCTTTCAGCAGCAGGTACACACCGTTGGTGAGTTTGCCTTCCGAAACCAGCGTAGCCCCTTTTTCAAAATTGACCCGCACGGCCTTATCCGCAACCAGCGCCCAGTCATTGGCCGTGAGGTAAGCCAGGCCGCGCTTGGCCGCCGACAGTACGGACACGTCCCGCTGAATATCCTTCGACATGGTTCCCTGGAGATGGTGCGCTACTTTGGTTCCGGAGAAGCAAGGTTCCGGCAGACTGCAACAGAAAAATGCAAAGGCACAACAGGGCCGGAGTAAAGGTACCAGAAAACACGGCTCGATAGGGGAAGCGAACCTGGAGAGGGACGGTGCGAGAGATTTCACCCCTATCTCGTTTATTTCACCGCAGAGTCACAGAGAAAAACCTGAAGCCGTAAGAATCATGAAGCGGAGGGGTTTGCCAAGCCGTTAGTTTTCTCTGCGACAGAGCCTGCCCTGAGCGAAGCCGAAGGGTGACTCTGTGGTGATTGACTTATCTCAGCCAGCAGAACTGCGCTTTCGGGAACCGCCAACTTTCGCTATAATCAATTGCGGTTTTCCCCGCCACGCATCATCCGCGCCCTTAGCTCAGTTGGATAGAGCGTCTGGCTACGAACCAGAAGGTCGGGAGTTCGAATCTCTCAGGGCGC
>Ga0209415_10019641_pt1 | contig 10564 bp, 9 predicted proteins | sample PeaSoiSIISIP2007_FD_187696 | JGI IMG/M metagenome (GOLD analysis project Ga0209415, IMG submission 187696) | Peat soil microbial communities from Weissenstadt, Germany - SII-SIP-2007 (SPAdes) (version 2) | ecosystem: Environmental > Terrestrial > Soil > Wetlands > Peat | place: Germany... | reverse complement strand
AGCGCCGACCGTCAGCGGCCGCTTGCGCTCGTTAGTCTGGCGCCGACATCGGCGCCCGTCAGTGCGCCGACCAGTTGTAGGCGTCGCCCGCCTGGCATTTGATGCCGTCGATCTTCCACACGCCATCCGTCAGCTTCAACCGGTAGCCGCCGCTGGGGCTGGGCTGAGCGCCCTGTTCCGGGGGCCAGGCGGCGTCGATCACTGCGAGGCTGGGCCCGCTCTGGGTGGTCCTGACGAGGTAGCTGTCGGGGGTGTCCTGGGCGCAGATGATCGGGTCGGCGTCCATGCCGCACAGCTCGCCCGCCTTGTAGACGCCGCCGCAGGCTGCCTTCACCTGGTGGGCTTCCGCGCCGAGGATCGCGGTGGCGAGCGGCGTCGTCAGGTACTTCAGGTACGATGCGCCTGGCGCGGGCGTGGTGCGGGGCCGCCGCCCGGGCTTGCCACCGGTGGGATCGACCTGATCGGGGTTGGCGCCGTCCAGTTTCAGGATCTGCGCCAACGTCTGCTCGGCCGCCGTCTGGGCCGGGTGAAACGCCGGCTTGGCCGAGGCGGACCCGGCGGCCAACGCCGCCGTGACCGCCGTCACGCACACCACGATCGTCGCCTTCATCGCAATTGCCTCCTCTTGCGTCCGCCGCCGGAAGATCGTTGCGGCGGCTGGGCGCCGCGATCCCGAATGTCGCGATAGCGGATGTCGGGGCGCGCCGACAACGTCCGGTTTCCGGGTGAAGGCCAACGACTGAAGCACTGGGCGGGCCCAGGGGCGTCGTGACCACTCTGGGAGAGCGTTGATCCAGATCATGGCCGATCGGCCCAGGAGGGCGTCACCTCATGGGGTCGCGGCGCTTCGCCCCGATCGCAACCGTCGCCCAGCGAAAGGATCACACCATGAACACCAACAGGATCGAAGGCGCCGCCAAAGAGGTCGCAGGCTCCATCAAGGAAGTTGTCGGCAAGGTCACGGGCGATCGGAAGCTGCGCGTGCGAGGCGCCGTCGAGAAGTCGCTAGGATCCGCACAGGTCGCGATCGGCAAGGCGCAGGACAAGCTCGGCGTCGCGCTGAAGAAGTAGCCGGCGCTCGGCCCGCGGCCAGGAAGGCCCGCACTGGCGTAACGCGCGGCTCGCGCGCCTAGACTAGGCGGCTGCAGCGACCCTGGCGGCGGCCTTCGTGGTCGGACGTGGCATGCGAAGCGCGGCGCTTATCGCCAGCGGTTTGAACACCTCGGCGGACACCAGATACGCGGCCACGATTCCCACCAACGCGAGGGTCACGGGCGCCGGGGGCGCCACGAAGTCGAACCAGGCCCCTGCCGGGGTGAAGGGGATCGCCAGCGCCACGGCCAGGGCCGTCAGGGTGGAAATCACCAGCACGCGATTAGGTGCGTCCCGCCAGGGCCGTCCGCGCGTGCGGATCAGGAACACCACCAGGGTCTGAGTGGCGATGGACTCGAGGAACCAGCCGGTGCGGAACACCTCGGGGCTGGTGCGGAACAGCAGGTAGAGGACGCCGAAGGTCGCCATGTCGAAGGCCGAAGAGAGCGGCCCCATCACGGCGGCGAACCGGACGATGTCCTGCAGCCGCCAGTGTTGCGGCCCCCCGATGTCGGCGGCCCGGACGTTGTCGAACGGAATGCCGATCTCCGAGACGTCGTAGAGCAGGTTATTCAGCAGAATTTGGGTCGCCAGCATCGGCAGGAACGGCAGGAACAGCGACGCCGCCGCCATCGAGAGCATGTTGCCGAAGTTGGAGCTGGCGCCCATCCGCACGTACTTCAGGATGTTGGCGAAGGTCCGCCGGCCTTCCTCCACGCCGTCGGCGACGACGGCCAGATCGGAGTCGAGCAGGATCATGTCGGCCGCCGCGCGCGCCACGCCGGTCGCGCCGTCCACCGAGAGGCCGACGTCCGCGGCCTTGATGCCAGGCGCATCGTTGACGCCGTCGCCCATGAAACCCACCACCTCGCCGGCGGCGCGCAAGGCATGGACGATGCGCACCTTCTGATCCGGCGACAGGCGGGCAAAGACATCGGTGTCGCGGGCGCGGACCCGCAGCGCATCGACGCCGAGGCTGCCCAAGTCGGTCCCGGTGATCACCTGCTGGGCGCGCAGCCCGACGATGGCGGCCAGGCGGCCCACCACGAGCGGATCGTCGCCCGAGAGGATCACCACGCGGACGCCGGCGGCGGCCAGCCTCGCCACCGCGGCCGGGGCGCTGGCCTTCGGCGGGTCGGCGAAGGTGCAGAGCCCCTCGAGGACCAGGCCGGTCTCGTCGTCAGCCTCGGGGTCGCGCGGCGCGCCCGACCACGGCCGCGAGGCGATGGCGACGGCGCGCAGCCCCTGGCTCGCAAGCGCCTGGATACGGGTCATCGCCGCCTGCCGCGCCGCCGCATCGAAGGGCGCGCCGCCGGCGGTCGCGCAGGCGGCCAGCACCGCCTCCGGCGCGCCTTTGACGATCAGCACCAGCCCCTCGGGACCGTCGGCCAGCACGGCGCCCATGCGCCGCTGATAGTCGAACGGCAGCAGGCCTCGCCGGGTCCAGCCCTTCGCCGCGTCAGGCCGCGCCTTGGTCAGCGCATCGTCGAGGGAGCCCTTGTCGCCGCCGAGGCTGGCGCAGATCGCCGCGAGCAGGACCGGTCGTTCATCCGGCGTCCCGCCCGGCGCCAGTGATCCGGCCAGCTCGATCTGCGCGGAGGTCAAGGTGCCGGTCTTGTCCGTGCACAACACCGTCATCGCGCCCAGGTCGTGGATCGCCGCGAGCCGCTTGACGATCACCTTCTTGCGCGACATCCGCACGGCCCCGCGAGACAGCGTGACGGTGGTGATCATCGGCAGCAGCTCGGGGGTCAGGCCGACGGCGAGGGCGACGGAGAACATCAGCGACTGGATCAGCGGCCGCCCGAAGGCGACGTTGGCCGCCAGCACACCCACCACCAGCACCGCGGTCGCGCGGGCGACCAGGAACCCCAACTGGCGAAGATCGCGCTGGAACGGTGAAATCTCGGCCGCGGCGTTGAGGGACGAGGCCGCTTCGCCAAACAGGGTGTTGGCGCCGGTGCCGATCGCCAGCGCCGTCGCCTCGCCGGTCTGAGCCACGGCCCCGCGGAACAGCGCGTTGCTCGCCTCGGAGGCGGTGTCGACCTGCACATCGCCCGGCCGCTTGATCACGCCGTAGGGCTCGCCGGTCAGGGCTGCTTCGTTGGCGGTGAAGGCGCTGGCCTCCAGCACCAGCGCGTCGGCTGGGATGATGTCGCCCACGGTCACCCGGAACACGTCGCCGGGGACCACGGTCTCGGCGTCGATGGAAACGAACGCCCCGTCTCGCCTGACCTCGGCCTTGAGCGCCACCGACTTGCGCAGGGCCTCGGCGGCGCGCTTGGCCCCGCCCTCCTGGAGCGTATCCAACGTCACCGATGCGCCCAGGATCACCAGGATGATGAGGGCGCTGGGCGCATCGCCCGTCGCCGCCGACACCACGGCCGCCGCGATCAGGATCAGGCACATCGGCTCGAGCAGCCGACGCCCGACCGAAATGATCAGCCCCGCTTCGCGCGCCTTCGCGTCGGCGTTGCGGCCATATTTCGTCAGCCGGGCGGCGGCGTCGGCCGACGTCAGGCCCGCGACGCCGCACCCGAGCGCGGACGCCGCGGCGGCGGGCGGCTGCTTCCAGAACGGGCCGACGGCCATCTGTCCCTCCCCCCTTCTTCCCGCCCGCTCACTTCGATCGAGGTCTAGCCCGCAAGAACCGCAAGCCCAAGCTCGCGCCCCAGGGTTTGAGAAGGATCAATGCCGAGCCGCCGCCTTGGTGCTGTCGCTCAGTATGGCGGCTCGTTCCAACAGCTCCGGAGCGCATTGGTCGCTGGAAAGGGACTTTTGGCCATGCCCTCCAACTATACGATCGTTCAATATCGGCCTGATCCCGCTTCGGAGGAACGGCTCAATATCGGGGTCATCGCCTGGGACGCCGACGGCGCCCACGCCGTCTTCGTCGAGACCTGGGAGCGCGTGCGGTCGTTCGGGGGGTGTGACGTTGGCTTCCTTCGCGAATTCGCCCAATCGATGCAGAGTCGCCTCGCCGAGGAGGACCTGCTCGTCGACGAGTTGACGGACGAACTGGTCGGACGGCTGGTCGGAGACCTGGCCCACAGCGTCCAGCTCACGCCCGCCCGGGAGGCGCACGGGGAAGCGCCGAAGCTCATCTCCAGCCTGTCCGCCCGCTTCCTCTATTCGCCGCCGCCCAAACCCAAGGGCGTACGCAATCGACGAACGGCGACGCGTCTCGCCTATCGAGCCATCAGGGACGCCGTGGGTCCGCACGCGCCCAAGCCGGCCAGGCGGCTGGTGCACCTGCGTCGCAACCTTCAGGGCAAGCTTGGCGAACACCGCTTTGACGTCGTTCTGGCCAACGGCAAGCCCCTGGCTGCGGTGGACGCGCTATCCTTCGAGGTCGCCTCCAACGGAAACCTTCAGCGAGAGTTGGACGCCACCGCCTGGGCTTTGGACGACGTGCGCCATCTGGACGAAGACCTGCCCCTCGCCGTCTTCGCCCTCCCGCCGCCCAATGGCGACGCCGAGCGGGTGTTCCGCTCGGCTTCCAAGATATTCAGGGCTCTCGGCGCCAAGGTGTTCGTCGACGAGCGGGCCATGGGGCGCTGGGCAAAGCGCCAGGCCGGTCGGCGGCCCGCATGAAGCGAAGGCCCGCGCAGAGACCAACTGCCAGGGCCTTCTCTCGGATCGCGCCCATCCGATGGGATACTACGGCGAGGTCCTCTGGGACGAAGCCTAGTGCGGCGCCACGGAGTTGGCGTTGGCTTCGGCCGCGTTGGAGGTGGCCGTGACGGCGTTCGCATTCGCTTCGGCGGCATTGGCGGCGGCGTAGGCTGCGTTGGTCGTCGCCTCGGCGGCGTTGGCGTTCGCCTCGGCGGCATTGGCCGCAGCAGTGTTTTCCTCTGCGGTCTTCTTGCAGGCCGCGACGGAGACGGCCGCTACGGCGGCGCCGACGATGAGGATCGTGCGAAGCGTGTTGGAGCTCATGTCCGTTGTCCCTTTGGTTGAGGGTGAGACGCCTGCTATTTCGCAGCGTTCGAGGCGGCGTTGGCGCTGGCCTCGGCGGCGTTGGAACTGGCGGTGGCCGCATTGGCGGCGGCTTCGGCGGCGTTGGCGTTTTCGGTGGCCGCATTGGTGACGGCTTCGGCCGAGTTAGCTTCTGCGGCGGCGCCCGCTTCCTTCTTCTGGCAAGCCGCAACCGAGACGGCCGCCACGGCGACGGCGGCGATGACGATCTTGCGAAGCGTTTCTGAGGTCATGTTCCTGCTCCCTTCCCGTGGAAGTTCTCTGCGCCAGGGCGCAAGGGGCGGAAATCTGGCCAAGCCCAGGACGCTGAGGCCAGTATGCCGCCTTGGCGATCAAGCGCAAGCTGAGAGCTCACGAGGCTGTGACCCCCTTCCGCGGCGGCGCTGCGCCCCTCCGTCACACGTCTCCGGCTCAAGTTCGGGGGTCGGGCGCCGCCTCCCCGTTTTGCAGGGCAGTAGCGATACGCCGGCGCCCTGCGTCAGCGGGCGATCGTTGGGTAGAAGTGCTCGCGCTGCTTCATCTCGCGCACGCCGGCGAACTGGTAGTAGACCTTCGACTGCACCGGGCCGACCACGTAGGCCTTCTTCAGCGGATCCCAGTGCTTGGCGGCCGGGTCGACGAAGGTGGCGATCAGGTAGACCGTGGTCGAGGGAAAGGGATCGTGGAACGAGGCGGCGCAGATCGGGCCGTCGAACGAGTTGATCTCGCGGTTGTCGCCCCGCTGGCGGGGCTCGATCCGCGGCGGGCCCTTGCTGCAGTCGTAGACGTTGGGCTCGCCCAGCTTGTGGACGACCAGGACATGCGGCGGCGCCTTGAGCTGGCCGACGGTGCAGGTGAGCTGCTCGCGCAGGATCCCGGGCGCGCATTTGCCGACGGACCAGGGCCGGATCGGCTGCTTGTCGAAGGTGAAGGGCCGTCCGGCGCCGACCATCGAGTCGATGGTGGCGACGCGCGGCAGCTGCATGAACTCGGCGCTGACCAGCCGCAGGAACGCGCCGGGGGGCTGGAAGAAGTGGACGTTGAACGTGCCCCCGGCGTTGTCGGCGCTGCCCGCGTCATAGATCGGCAGGCGCGGGTGCAGGGCGAGCGGATTGGACCCCGCGTCGAGCAGCGTCAGGTTCTGGATGATGATCGGGTCGGGGGCGTTGAAGTCGACCCCGGTGAAGGTGGCGCCGATGTGGAACTGGCCGCCGCCGGTGACAACGCCCGAGCCGCCGCCGAAGGCCGGATTGGGCGTCGACCAGGTGATCCGGTACTTGTTGTAGGTCTGGCTGTGGAACGTCGCCGTGCCGCTCGGGCCGCTGACGGTGGGGTTGATCCAGGGGCTGGAGGCGCCGTTGTAGAACCAGCTGATGCTGATGGCCGGCAGCTGGCTGAGGAAATCCATCGTCAGGGTGCGGCCTGACTGGGCGTTGGGGTTGACCAGGTCCCAGTTGTGCATGGTCTCGATCGACAGGCCGACGTTGGTGGCGATGATGCCGAAGTCGATGTCGCTGACGTGGCGGCGGTACTGGGTGCGAGAGTCGCCGTCGAGGTAGCAGCCGGCCGGCATCAGGTGGCGGGTATAGGCGTCCTCGCCGGGGGACGGGCCCGAGCCGTTCTGGCCGCAGGTCGTGCCCGTCGGCGGGTCGTCGTCGGTATGGACGAAGCCGTAGGTGTGGCCGCCCTCGTGCGCCGCGGTGCCGCCGATCGCCAGCGCCCAGTGCTCCAGCGTATCGTTGGCGCCGGTGAGCGAGCCTTCCGCCGAGCAGCCGCCCGCGCCGTTGCCGCCCTCGCAGCCGACATAGGCGCCGGCCCAGACCCGGGCGTAGTTGACGTCGGGGTTGGCGGTGCTCTGCGTATACCCCCAGGTGCCGAAGCCCCCGCTGGTGTCGGAGCCGATGGCCACGGTGTGGCGCAGCGCCGGCGGAGAGGCCAGAGAGTCGGGGTTGGTGGTGGTCTCCAGGACCTGGACGTTGAACTCGCAATAGTCGTCGACGACGATGTCGTGGATGGCGTCGCGCAGCTGGGCCGTGGTGCCTATGCTCGCGCTGAGCTGGGCGACGTCGAAGTGGTCCGCGGGCGTGCTGCCGGTGACGAAATTCGGGTAGCTGGCGTCGTCCGTGGTCGGGAAATAGAGGTAGAGCTTGTGGCTCTTGGCCGCCTCGATCCCCGGGTCCTCGATGGGACAGGTCGGGGCCGCGTAGGCCAACGACGCCAGCGCGGCGAAGAGCCCCGCAAGGACCGCGGCGAGCGCCGCGCGAGAGAACACTCGGGTCATGGTTCCACCCCCCTGGTTCAGGCCGGCTCGGCGAAAACAAGCGCCAGCGTTGTTCATGGTACCGCTTCGACCGGGAATTGAACAAGAAGATTTTACAGGCCTGCAACATATCGCAGCGACAGCGCGATGGAGGGCGGGGATCTACCTGTCTCATCCCCAATATCGGTCACAGCCGGGCGTGAGTCCCGGCTGCCCAAGAACACTGGCCGGTGGGTAGCCGTGCTGGGCACGGCTATGCAGGGATCGGATCGCCGGGACGATGCCCGGCGATGACCGAAAGCGGGAGAGGGGACCTGTAATCCCCGACGAGTCCGCTGCGCGCCTCTCCAGGATGACAATGTATATGTATCTCCATGCCTGACCCCCCTGCCCTGCTCGACGGCGAGTACGACTACATCGTCGTCGGCGCCGGCTCGGCCGGGTGCGTCGTGGCCAATCGGCTGTCCGCAGATCCGCGCCATCGGGTGCTGCTGCTGGAAGCCGGGGGCAAGGACGACTGGATCTGGTTCCACGTACCAGTGGGCTACCTGTTCGCCATCGGCAATCCGCGCTCGGACTGGATGTTCGAGACCGAGCCGCAGGCGGGACTGAACGGGCGGGTGCTGAAGTATCCGCGCGGCAAGGTGGTCGGCGGCTCGTCGGCGATCAATGCGATGATCTCCATGCGCGGCCAGGCCGCCGACTACGACCACTGGCGCCAACTGGGGCTGGCCGGCTGGAGCTGGGAGGACGTGCGCCCGACCTTCCGGCGGCTGGACGACCATTTCCTCGGCGAGAGCGAGCACCACGGCGTCGGCGGCGAGTGGCGGGTGGAGGCGCCGAGGGTGCGCTGGGCGGTGCTGGACGCGATTGCGCAGGCGGCGACGCAGATGGGGGTGCCGACCACGGCGGACTTCAACACCGGCGACAACACCGGCGTCGGCGCCTTCCACGTCAACCAGAAGCGCGGGCTGCGCTGGTCGGCGGCGCGCGGGTTCCTGGCCCCGGCGCTGAAACGGCCGAACCTGCGGCTGGAGACCGGCGTGCTGGTGGAGCGGGTGCTGTTCGACGGGCGCCGCGCGGCGGGGGTGCGGTTTCGCCGCCAGGGGCAAGCGTTCGAGGCGCGCGCCAGCGGCGAGTTGATCCTGTGCGCCGGCTCGATCGGCTCGGTGCAGCTGCTGCAGCTGTCGGGCGTCGGGCCGGCTGACTGGCTGGGCGAGCTTGGCGTGTCGGTGGTGCTGGACAAGCCCGGCGTCGGCCGCGGGCTGCAGGATCATCTGCAGCAGCGGGCGATCTTCAAGGTGCGTGGGGTCAAGACGCTGAACGAGACCTACCACTCGCTGGTCGGCCGGGCGCTGATGGGGGCGGAGTTTGCGCTGCTGCGGCGCGGGCCGCTGACCATGGCGCCCTCGCAGCTGGGCATCTTCACCAGCTCGTCGGTCGACCGAGGTCTTGCCGATGCTGGGCGGGCCAACATCCAGTTCCACGTGCAGCCGCTGTCGCTGGACCGGTTCGGCGAGCCGCTGCACCGGTTCCCGGCGGTGACGGTTTCGGCCTGCAACCTGCGCCCGACCTCGCGCGGGACGATCCGGCTGCGCTCGGCCGATCCTGCCGACGCGCCCCGCATCGATCCGAACTATCTCGATACCGACGCCGATCGCCGCGTCGCCGCCGACGCCATCCGCGTCACCCGCCGCCTGATGGCGCAGCCGGCGCTGCGGCCGTTCCAGCCGCAGGAGTATCTGCCGGGACCCGCGGTGGGCGACGACGACGCGGCGCTGGCCAAGGCCGCCGGCGATATCGGCACGACCATCTTCCACCCGGTCGGCACGGCCAAGATGGGCCTGCCGTCCGACCCGCTGGCGGTGGTGGACGAGCGGCTGCGAGTGATGGGGCTGGAGCGCCTGCGGGTGATCGACGCCTCGGTGATGCCGACGATCACCTCCGGCAACACCAACACCCCCACCATCATGATCGCCGACCGCGGGGCGGGGATGGTGCTGGAGGATGGGTGACCGGGCGCGGACTCCCCTCCCCTACAGCTCCACTGCCCCGCGCATGCGCTCGCCGAACAGGTTGGACCACTCGGCGGGCGTCAGCACCGCGTGGCGCTGCATGTATTTGGCCGGGATCGCGCGCTCGGCGGCGAGGCCGCGGCTGACGGCCGGCCGCTCGGCGATCACGGCGGACCAGCGGTGGGTGTTGGGATACCGCTCGGCGTCGGCTGCGGCGAACCGCTGGCTTGGCCACACGGCGATGTCGGCGATCGAATACTCGTCGCCGGCGAGGTAGTCGGCTTCTCCCAAGCGGCGCTCGAGGATGCGGGTCAGCCGCGCCGCCTCTGCGGAGTAGCGCTCGATCGCGTAGTCGATGCGCTCGGGGGCATAGCGCAGGAAGTGCGCCGCCTGGCCGCCCATCGGTCCGAGGCTGGCCACCTGCCAGGTGAGCCACTGCAGCGCGACGCTGCGCTGGCGCGGATCGGCGGGCAGCAGGCGGCCGCTCTTCTCCGCGAGGTACTGCAGGATCGCGCCGGATTCGAACACCGCATGCGCGCCGCCGCCGAAGGACGGGTCGTGGTCGACGATGGCGGGCAGCTTGTGGTTGGGATTGATCCTGCCGAACTCTGCGGTGTGCTGGTCGCCCTCGAAGATGTCGTAGTTGATCAGCCGATAGGGCAGCTCGAGCTCTTCCAGCGCGATGCTGATCTTCTGCCCGTTTGGCGTGGGGGTGAAATGTAGGTCGATCACGATCCGCCCTCTATTGGCGCTGGACGCCGGCCGGCGATGCTTACCGCGCATCGCGAGCGCCGCGAAGGCGGCGCCACCGGCGACGTCGGGCTTGACCGCGATTCATTGCGCGCCCTCTCCGTCCCACGTCGCCTCGCAGCGGCGGGTCTTTGACACGGTGAATCTGGGAACAGACGGCCCGGCGGCCGCCAGCTCGTTGGCGGCGCCGCGGCGCGAGGCGCCACAGTTTGTGGTGATCTGTGGTGATCTGCGGAGCGCGGCCGGCTTGACCCCGGTCGTTGGCGCGCGGCAGCCTCCGCGCCGCCGCGATGGCCAACAACGAGGGAAGCGCCATGAGACCCGTCAATTTCGATCACCTCGCCGAGCAGCTGCGCAACTGGGGGCGCTGGGGCGAGGCCGACCAGCGCGGCACGCTGAACCACATCGGGGCGGAGACGCTGAAGAGCGCCGCAGCGGAAGTGCGCGCCGGCAAGCTGTTCAACCTCGGCCTGCGCTTCGACCGCGACGG
>Ga0209415_10019640_pt1 | contig 10564 bp, 11 predicted proteins | sample PeaSoiSIISIP2007_FD_187696 | JGI IMG/M metagenome (GOLD analysis project Ga0209415, IMG submission 187696) | Peat soil microbial communities from Weissenstadt, Germany - SII-SIP-2007 (SPAdes) (version 2) | ecosystem: Environmental > Terrestrial > Soil > Wetlands > Peat | place: Germany... | reverse complement strand
GCATCATGGGCTGCTCCGTCTCGACGGGATTCTCACCGGATGGCACCTGGCAAATCGTTCCGCAGATGTCGGACTCCCGTAGCCCTTGTGGGAGGGGCCTGGGGGGAGAGGTGCGTACATCCGCGGTCCGTCGCTGGACGCACCCCTCCCCCTGCCCCCCTCCCACAAGGGGAGGGGGAGAATGGGTCGTGCGTTTACGCCGGCAACTGATAACCGATCGCCGCTTCGATCTCGCAGGTGCGTTGCACCGCCGGACGCGTCATCATCCGCTGGTAATGCGCGGTGAGGCTGGGAAACGCGCCGGGCGCCGGATGCATCGAATTGGCGAACCGCCAGTACAGCCGGAACAGATGAATGTCGGCGATCGAATACCGCCCCAGCGCCCAATCCCTCGACCCCAGCCGCTGCTCCGCGATGGCGAACACCTCATTGCAGCGCTGCACACCCTGTCGGCGTGCCGGATGGATCGTGGCGGCGATGAACGACATCCAGGAAATCGCCTGCGCCTCGGCCTCTGCATCGCCCTCTGGCCACAGCCCCGCTTCCGGAAACCGCCTCGCCAGGTAGAACAGGATCGCGGCGACTTCGGTGAGCGGGCGACCGTCGATCAGCAAAGTCGGCACCTTGCCTTCCGAATTCAGCGCCAGATAAGCAGGCGTCCGGTTGTCGCGTCGCACCAACGACAGCGGCCGCGCCTCGAACGCCACGCCAATCTCGTGCAGCGCGATGTGCGGCGCCATCGAGCTGGAGCCGGGCGCGAAATACAATGTCAGCATGACGCTCTCCTTCTCATCAAGTGAGTCGCCGCCACCCACCGTAGCCTCATGGTGTCGCGAAAAACACCTGCGACGTGGCGAACGAGATCCACACGCGCCGGTGCATCGCCAGCCAGTCGGCGCCGAGCAACGCATCGACGAACGGCACCATGCGCACCGGCGCGACCCACAGCTCGGGATTGTGCAGTGTTTCGCTGCCGATCAGTAGACTCGCGAAGCGGTGCCGGCGCATTTCCGGTGCCTGCCGTCCGACGCCGCGTGCCATGCCACCCGGATCGCCGGCCAGCGACGCCGGCGTCAGCCCGAGCCGGATCATACCCTGCAGCGTGATCATCGACGCGGAGGCGCCGGTATCGAGCAGGGCAGTGAGTCGGTTTCCGTCCAGTGTGATCGGGAGAATAAGCGCGTGGGTCATCGGGGTCTCGGCCGGGACCGATGCATAGGGCGACGTCCATGGCAGGAAGCGGCCGCTACAGCCGTGCACGTCATAGAGCGTCAGCCGGTGTCCCGCCATATCAAGTTCAAGGTCGAACACCGACAGGAGGTCGCGGCCCAACAATCCGTCGGTCGGCGCGCCGACGCCCATCTCCGGCAGCGCGCCGACCGTCAGGCTGATATCGTGCGTGATGGTGTGCCGCCGCAACGCCACGCCGCCCAGTGTCAGCGAGCGAGGGACGGCATTCTGGTGCTCCACTACACCGCCGACGCCGCGCATCGTGGTGCCGACCCACCGGTCGAGGGCGAGATCCAGCCGCCGCACCGCATCCGGCGTCACCAGCGAGCGTTCCGCGCCAGTGTCCAGCACGAAGCTCGCCGTGATGCCATTCACCGTCAGCGGCACCAGCAGGTGTCCGCTGGTCAAGGTGAACGGCACCGCGGTGCGTTCGTCCACCTCGCAGGCCGCGCGTGCAGTCCCCTGCCATCCCAGCACGCAGGCGAAGAGCACCAGAAGTAGCAGCGGTCGTATCATTTTATTCCCGTTATCAAATCTCTCCCGCAACGCGGAAGAGGTCGGCGCCCAGCGCCGGGCAAGGGTGCGGCCAGGCGAGCCGATCGCCCTCGCCCTTGATGGTCACGCGTTTCGAGCTCTCCCGCCACAGGCGGGAAAGGTTTAGTATCCAGGCGGCATGCTCGACGCGCCAGCCCCACCGACCCTTCACGGCCTGTTCTTCGGTTTTCTGACCGTCGGCATATGCGGCTTCGGCGGCACCGGGCCTTGGGCGCGGCGCATGGTGGTAGAGCAACGGCGGTGGCTGACGGCGGCCGAGTTCGCCGACATGCTGGGCCTGTGTCAGTTCCTGCCGGGCGGCAACATCCTCAACCTCACAGTGGCGCTCGGCGCGCGGTTCCACGGCGTAGCTGGCTCAGCCGCGGCTTTCTTCGGGCTGATGGCGGCGCCGATGACGATCGTGCTGGCACTCGGCGTAGTCTATGGCCGCTATGGCGGACTGCCCGCGGTGCACGCCGCGTTCGACGGCCTGGCCGCGGCGGCGACGGCGCTGGTGCTGGCAACGGCCTTGAAGATCGCCGCGCCGTTGCGTTCGCGACCGCTTGGCATTGCCATCGCGGTGGTGACCTTCGCCGGCGTCGCCGTGCTGCGATGGCCGCTGCCGCTGGTGCTGGTGATCGCCGCGCCGCTCTCCATACTTATCGCACAGCGTTTCCGCGCATGAGCCAGGCTGGCCTGCTGGTGGCACTCGCCGCGGTGTTCGCACAAATGTCGCTGCTGGCGTTTGGCGGCGGGACCTCGGTCCTCGGCGAGATGCAGCGGCAGGTGGTCGAGGTGCATCCGTGGATGAGCGCCCAGGATTTCGCCGCGCTCTACGCCTTGGCCCAGGCGGCGCCGGGGCCGAATATGTTGGTGACGACGCTGATCGGTTGGCGCGTTGCCGGGCTGCCAGGCGCGCTGATCGCTACCGGCGCGATGTGCGCTCCGTCCTCGGTGCTGACGTTCTTCACCGCCAGTCTTTGGCACCGTTTTCGCGACGCGCCCTGGCGCCGCACTGTGCAGGCCGGCCTGTTGCCGGTGACCGTTGGACTGATCATGGGCGGCGCCGCATTGCTGGCGCGCACCACGTCGGCGGCGTGGGTTACCGGTGCGCTGACTGTTGCGGCGTTGCTGCTGTTCCTGTTCACCCGGCTGCATCCGCTGCTCGTGCTGGGCGCGGCGGCGGCGCTGGGGGCGGTGGGTGTGGTGCGGTAGGGCCGCGCCGTTGTAGGCCGTCGCGGAGCGCTTGTAGACCTGCCGTATCGTTACTGCCGTCACTCCAGAGTCGGGCGCCGCCGGCAACTTTCCTTGGCACCACTGCATTCTCCGACACGGCGACTGAGCAATACGCATCGCAGCACGGTATGCATGAAGTGGGCTGTCTCCGCGCCGGCGCCGATTATCTGTGCGCCGCCGCGGCGACGGCCCGCAATCCAGAAATCGCCAACGCCCGCAAGGTGGCCGACCAGTTCGACACCGAAGTGCAGCGTGCGGGCTATTCGGACGAATGGCGCTGGTGAGAATGCAGCGTCCCGGCCCGATCACCGTCGCCCTCGGCGCTGACGCGTCTTGACCGCTCCCGCTCCTCGGGCGAGGTGTACTTGGATGTCCACCACCCTTCCTCCCGCCGCGGACCGGCACTTTGAAGACTACCCCGTCGGTGCAGTGTTCGACCTCGGCACGTTCGCTTTGAGCGAAGATAACATCGTCGCTTTTGCCGCGCGCTACGATCCGCAGGCGATGCACATCGATCGCAATTGGGCGGCGCAGGGCCTGTTCGGCGGCGTGATCGCCAGCGGCTGGCACACCGTCGCAGCGCTGATGCGGCTGATCGTCGAGAACTTCCTGCCGCAACGCGGCCTTGCCTCGCCCGGCGTCGACGAACTCCGCTGGCTGCTCCCGGTGCGGCCGGGCGAAATGCTGCGTGTCCAGGTCACCGTCACCGAGGCCCGCCGGTCCCGCTCCCGCCCCGATCGCGGCCTGGTCACCAGCTTCGTCGAAGTGCTGAACCAGTGCGACGAGCCGGTGCTGACGATGCGGCCGATGAACTTCGTCCGCTGCCGCCCCGAATCGCTTGCGTCCTCCGGCTGACCCTCCGATCATGCCGGCATGGAGTCCAATGACAAGCTCGACTGTTTGAAATGCCGCAGCTTCTGCTGCCGCATGGCGGGCTACGTGAGCGTGAGTCGTGCCGACATACGGCGGCTGGCGAAACACCTCGGGTTGACGGTGCCGGCGTTCGAGGCGAAGCACATCGTCGAAAAGACCCGCAAGGGCGAGAAGCGCATCAAGTCCGGATACGACACCTGCCAGTTCCTGAAGAACAATCATCTCTGCGGCGTATATGAGGCCCGGCCGAAGGACTGCCGCGGCTACGTGTGCTGGAACCAGGAGGACGACACGGTGTTTCGCTTCGCCCAGGTCTATCAGATCTCGGTGACGAAACTGCGCAAGCTGGAAGCGGACGAGCGCAAGAAGGGCGAGCGCTGAGCCTCAGGCGTCCAGGACCTGCCGCCACAGCGGGTGTTGCCCCGCAAACGCCTCATGGGTGTCTGCGTGACGCGAGGCCTTTGCAGAAACTTCTGAGCGGCTTGCACGATTCCCGGCCGCGCGTAGCGTAACTCGGGCCAACCAAGGTCCGCACCGGTGGCGAACAATCAAACACCTGTCGCGGCCATTGGTCCGGGACGAACCCGCCGACGTCGAGGCTTGTTCCTGGCTAATGCTCCCCCGGTTTCTTCTCCTCATGCGCGGCTGGTGCCGGGCGTGGTGCGGGCGCCGCGTGCACTTCCGGCGGTGGAGCGGCGTGCACCTGTGGCGCGGGAGCGCGCGCTTCCGGCGGCGGAGCAGCGTGCACCTGCGGCACGGGAGCACGCACTTCCGGCGGTGGAGCGGCGTGCACCTCCGGCGCGGGAGCACGCACTTCCGGCGGCGGAGCAGCGTGCACCTGCGGCGCGGGAGCGTGCACTTCCGGCGCCGGAGCAGCGTGCACCTCCGGCGCGGGAGCACGCACTTCCGGCGGTGGAGCGACGTGTACCTGCGGCGCGGGAGCGTGCACTTCCGGCGGCGGAGCGGCGTGCACCTCCGGCGCGGGAGCATGCACTTCCGGCGGTGGAGCGGTGTGCACCTCCGGCCGTGGCGCCACGCGCGGCTCGACGGCCGGGACCGCCGGACGTTCCGCTTGTTGCGGCGGAGGAACTGACGGGTGCGCGACTTGCGGCTCGGCGGGCCGGCTCGGTTCGATCGGGGAGATTGGCGCGGGGCGCTCGGAACCAGGCGGTGGCGCTCCTGGCCGCGCCACCCCGGCCGGCGTCGCTGCGTGTGTCTCGCCCGCGCTACCCGGCGCAGCATGTTCGATTGGCGGCGGACCGCCTTCGCGCGCGCCCGGCGGTCGCAAGGCCGGCATCGCGCCCGGAGCCGCTGCTCCCGCCGGTCGCAGGCCGCCCGGCGCCGGCGCAGCACCCGGACGCTCGGCGGGATTGCGCAGCGGCGGTCGCGCGGCAACACCTTGTGCCAAGGGGGCATGGATCGTCGGACCGGGTGCCATGTGCGGCACCGCAGCGACCCCGGCCGGCGCGGGTGCGAGCTGCATTTGCCGCGCCAGCCCCGGCGTGATCCCGGCCGTCGCGGCGGTCGGGCGGATCGGCGATGCACCGATCACCGGCCGCGCCGTCGCGAGCATCTGCGGATCGACCCGCTGCGCGACCTGGCGCACCGGACGCGATGCCGTCATCGCGCTTGCCGGAACCACGGTCGCCGCGCCGCGGTTCGCGAAGTTGTTGATGGTGACGTTGCGGTTGTTGATCACCGTGACGTTGGTGACGTCGCGTCGGTTGACCGAGCGCAAATAGCCCTCCGAGGTGTGGTACCACGGATGGTAGGCCTCGCGCGGGCCGAGCGGGACCCAGCCGATCCTGCCGGAAGCGAGTGCCGCCCCGATGCCGACCCCCACGCCGAGGCCGATAAAGGCCACCAGCGCCGGCGCGTAGACCGGCGGTCCGGCGACCCTCACCTCGCCGGGGGTCCAGCCCCAGCGGCCGCGGACGTCGACCCAGCGGCCGTAATGGAACGGCGTGAAACCCCAGGGAGCAGCATCGACCCAGGTCCAACCCCAGGGCGCGATGTAGGCCCAGCGGCCATCACCATAGGGTACCCAGCCGGCAGCGACCTGCGGATACCAGACATTGCCGTAGTCCGTCGTCTCCGACCAGGTACCGTAAGCGGAGAGGTCGTCGCCGCCCGGCATCTGCGCCACCACCGGGGGCGGTGCGACGGCCGACCCGGGCGGCGGGCGCTCGGGCTGCTGCATGGCGGTCAGGAATGCATCCATCTGTGCCGGCCCGACACTGCCCTGGAAAGTGTCCGCGCCGGTGATCGTGGCGGTCTGGCCCGGCCCCACCTGCAGCGACAGGCCGGGACCGCTGACCTGTGCCGCGCCATCCAGCACCGTGACGGTGGTCGGATTCTGCGTGTCGCCGGCCGCGACGTCATAGCGGCCCGTGCCGGAAAAGGTCACCATCCCGCGCGGCGTCTGCACCGACCAGGTCTCATTCGCCGCGAGGTCACGCAGACGCAGATAGATCTCCCCCTGCGGCACGGTCGCCTGCAGTCCGTTCGGGTCGAGCGTGGCGACGTCCAGTTCGGTGCCGCCGGCGAGCGCAATGCGGCTGTCCGAGATCACGACCTGCGCCGAGCCGTTCGGTTCGGTCCAGAAGGCGTCGCCGGATGCGACCGGGTAGTTCATGGCGGCCGGACTCCACTGGTCCGTGTCCGGGGTGTGGAAAGAGACGGTGCCGCTGATCTGCGCCAGCCATCCGGCACGTTCCGGCGGGTCGCCTGTCTGCTGGTCGGGTGCGGCCAACGCGGCGCCCGGCGGCGCCGGTTGTGCCAGGGCGGGCTGGGGTATGACCTGCGCCAGCACGAGGCCGGCGACGGCCGTGGCGGCGCTCAGGCGGAAGACCAGGGAGTGCGGGCGCATCGGGATGCTCCTTCAGCCGATCGGCGACCTGTATCTTGCGCGGAAACAAGGCGAAAGCGCGACGATCCGCGCCGCAATTGCGGCAAGTAAACGACACGTTATCGCCCCGGTGAGGTCATCAAGCCGCCGCGCGGCACATCCACATATGGGGACGGTCCGTTGACACCACGCCGGAGGCAAAGACCCATGGCCAGTACCCAAGCCTGCGCAATCCGCCGAGGCGTGCTGCCGGCTCTCGCCGCGGTCGGCCTCGCCGTGCTGTTAGGCGGCTGCGTCGTTTACCCCGCATATCCAGGCTATTACGGCCCCGGTTATGCCTACACTCCCGGGTATGTCGCAGTCGGCGGCGGTTGGGGCTGGCACGGCGGCGGCGACTGGCATCGCTGAAGCCGAGACCTGAACGGGCTGCGGTGGCCTGCGGCCGGAGGCGACGCGGCAATCAATACCTCGCCAGCCACCGGCCCGCAGCGCGGCAGCGACTCCGCGGCGCGCGGGCCTGGCGGCTGCACAAAGCGTCTGTCACGGGCGGCTGTCGCCCCGGACGACTCCGCCATGTCTTGATCCAGATCAACGACGTGGATGAACCCACCCTGTACTCGAAACTGCCGGATGCGTGGCCAGGCCCCCGAGGCGCGCGCTTTCCTCCAAACCGAGGAGGGGCGCGGCGCGGTGCCCAGCCGACCGGTTGAATCTGCTCGCCCAGTGCGTGCTTCGGCAACGACCGTGGCCCTTTGTCCATGAATCAGGAGAGACGCCCATGCTGATCACCCGCCGCACGGCACTGCTGTCCGGCGCTGCCGTTTCGAGCCTTGCCGTCATCGGCCGGGCGCGCGCTCAGGACACAATGAAAATCGGTGTGGTTTCGCCGCTCACCGGCGCGGTGGCCGAACCGGGACGCATCCAGCTGAACTCAATGCGGCTAGCCGCGGAAAAAGTGAACGGGGCTGGCGGCGTGCTAGGCCGACAGATCGAGCTGATCGTGGAGGACGACCAGAGCAGCAACCCGGGTGCCGTGCTGGCGTTCTCGCGGCTGGCCGAGCGGAAGGAGATCGTCGGCTTCATCGGCTCGATCCGCTCGACGCAGATGAACGCCATGGCACCCGACATGCTGAAGGTCGCCAAGCCCGTGATGTTCGGTGGCACCGACCCGACGCTGACCAAACTCGGCAATCCGTGGCTGTTCCGCTGCCGTCCGAACGACAGCTACTCCGGCCGCGTGATTGTCGATTTCTGCACCAAGACGCTGAAGCTGAGCAAGGTTGCGCTGGTGCATTCCACCGACGCATTCGGCACCGGCGGGAAGAACGCCATCATCGCCAACCTGGACAAGCTCGATCTGAAGGCGGCGCTGGTGCAGGGCTACACCAACAACCAGTCGGACTTCTCGCCGGTGGTGCTGGCGGTGAAGCAGTCGGGCGCGGATGTGATCGTCAGCTACTTTACCAACGAGCCGGATTGCGCGGTGTTCGCCCGTCAACTGCGCCAGCTTGGCGTGCGCATCCCCTGGGTAGGCTCGCCGTCGATCATGTCGCCGGTAACGCGCGGACTGGCGAAGAATGCACTGTACGGCACCTATGCGGTCGGCGATTTCGTCGAGGACAGCAACCCGACCGCCAAAGCCTTCGCCGACGCCTATCGCGCGCGCTATAAGGAAAGCCCGGACAGCGGCTGGACCTATGACGGGCTGACCATTCTTGCCAAGGCGATCAACGACGCCAAGAGCACGGAGCCCGACAAGATCCGCGCCGCCATCCTGGCGATCAAGAAATTCCCGGGCACCGAGGGCGAATACAATTTCGACCAGTTCGGCGACGGGCTGCACGGCTACAACGTCGTCATCAACAATGACGGCAACATCGAGTACAAGCAGCACATCGAGTTCACCGACTGAACCCGGTTCGGTCTTCGTGAGCGACTTCCTTCAGCTTGTCTTCCAGGGCCTGGGCATCGGCGCGATCTACGCGCTGGTATCCCTGGGCTTCGTGCTGCTGATCCGCGCCGCCAACGTGGTGAACTTCGCGCAGGGCGAGTTCTCGATGCTCGGCGCCTATCTGCTGGTCGTGTTCTTCAACCTGCTCGGGCTGCCGTATCTGCTGGGCATGCTGCTATCGATCGTCATCATGGCCGGCTTCGGCCTGGTGTTCGCCTACACCACCTATTGGCCGCTGCGCTTTCGCGGCGGCCTGCCGGTGATCATCAGCACGATCGGCGCGTCGATCTTCCTGCAGAACATGGTGTTGTGGATCTATGGGCCGAGTTCGACCCCGATCGATGGGCTGTTCGCGTCCGACGGCATCCAGGTGGGCCAGGTGTTCCTGGCCAGCCAGTACCTGGCGATCATCGTCATCGCCACGGTCCTGGTGCTGCTGCAGTACCTGATCTTCGAGAAGACGCTGCTCGGCAAGCGGCTGCAGGCGACCAGCCAGGACAAGGAGATGGCCAGCCTGCTGGGCATCCCCGTCGTGCTGATGGTCATGATCACCTTCGCCTACAGCTCCTCGCTCGGCGGCCTGGCGGGCATGCTGGTGGCGCCGATCCTGTTCGTCTCGGTAAACATGGCCGGCATCATCACGCTGAAGGCCTTCGCGGCGAACATCATTGGCGGCTACGGCAGCATTCCGGGCGCCATCCTCGGCGGCCTGGCGCTCGGCATCACCGAGACGCTGGGCGCCGCCTACATCTCGGTGCCCTACAAGGACGCGTTCGCCTTCCTGCTGGTGCTGGGCTTCCTGATGGTGCGTCCGCAGGGGCTGTTCGGAGAAAAGATCGCGGAGAAGGCATGAGACCGGGCGCCCGAATGATTGCCTTTCCGGCGGTGCGCGTCGCAGTGGTTCAGTCTCACGGACGGCTGCTATGACAGCAAGCGGCGAAACAACCGTCGTGCCCGCCGCTTCGGGTGCTTCGGCCCCGGTTGCGTCTGGAACGCCGGCAATTGACGTGAGCGGCGCAAGGGTTCGTGGGGCAAGCCCCTGGCGCGGCCTGCCGGCGGCCTGCCTCGCTATCGCCGCGGCGGCGGTTGCCGCGTCGCTCGCACCCGATCAGGGCTACTATCTTAATATCTTCATGCAGGCTGCGACCTACGCTATCGGCGTGCTGGGCCTCGTTGTCGTGCTCGGCTATTGCGGCCAGATCAACATCGCGCAGGCGGCATTCTTCGGCATCGGCGCCTATGCGGTGGCACTCGGCACGGTCGATTATCAGCTCAATTTCTTCGCCGCCCTGGCCATTGGCGTGGCGGCGGCGGGGGTTGCGGGGCTGCTCCTTGGCCTCGCCAGCCTGCGGCTCGGCGGGCATTATCTCGGCATGGTGACGATCAGCTTCCAGCAGATCCTCACCCTCGTACTCACCAACTGGATTTCCCTGACGCATGGGCCGGACGGCGTGCGAAACGTGCCGCGGCCACGCTTGCTTGGGCTGAGCTTCGAGAACGGCCGCGCCTATCTCGGGCTTATCCTGGTGGTGACCGTACTGGTCACGCTGTTCGTCTGGCGCCTGAAAACGACCCGGCTCGGCCGCGCCATGCAGGCGGTGCGCGACAACGAGCTCGCCGCCTCCACCTGCGGCATCGACGTGTTCGTCACCAAGGTGATCAGCTTCAGCCTCTCCGCGGTGCTCGGCGCGATTGGCGGCGGGCTGTTCTGCGGCGGGTTCCGCTACATTAGCCCCGACCAGTTCAGCTTCGCCGAGTCGATCGTGATGCTCACCATGGCGCTGCTCGGCGGCGTGCAGTCGGCGTTCGGAGCATTGCTCGGCACCGTGCTGCTGGTGACGCTGCCGGAATGGCTGCGCTTCCTGCGCCAGGTCTACCTGGCGGTCTACGGC
>Ga0209415_10019639_pt1 | contig 10564 bp, 9 predicted proteins | sample PeaSoiSIISIP2007_FD_187696 | JGI IMG/M metagenome (GOLD analysis project Ga0209415, IMG submission 187696) | Peat soil microbial communities from Weissenstadt, Germany - SII-SIP-2007 (SPAdes) (version 2) | ecosystem: Environmental > Terrestrial > Soil > Wetlands > Peat | place: Germany... | reverse complement strand
GTGGAGTCCGCGACATTCCACAGCGGCGCGACGAACGTCTTCACGCCGGCGATGGTTGCGGCTCGACGCATGCCGTACACGCCATCACTCGAAGAAGGCACGCCGTCCGCCATGCGGCATTGCGATAGCACCAGCATCTCGGAGCCATCGAGATCGAGCGACTCGAGTTCCAGCGCGGTGAGCAGGCCGTCTTGCGTTGACGCGCCACCGCGGCCGTACGCTTCTTCGAGAACGATGGCCGAGAGATTCATCGCACGAGCGCCGGGGTCCATGCCAGAGAGCGCGCAGCTTGGGCTGGTACGGCTGGCAGGGTCAGTGGCGCAGTCCTCGTTCCCTCGCACCAGTCCGTGGCCGACAATGTGCAGCAATGCGGGCCGGTGCAGTTCCTTGACACGTTGCTCGGTGGCTTCGCCTTCCCCCAGAAGCTGGGAGCGCGGAAGAAGCGCCTGCAGCGATCGCGCTTCCGCCGCGGCGCCATCCAAACGTTCCAGACGATCGGAGCGAAACGCGGCGACAGACGCGGGCTGTTTGGATTCCCCGCCCGGGCTCAATGCGATCACAGGCGGTCCGAGTGGTTGGGCGCCTTGCACAGGATCGGCCAAATCGCGGCCGGCGGAGAGATAGCTGATGGCGCAGCGCTCAACTAAGAAATGTCCCGGTGAGAGGGAAAGCGCGGCGAATGGAAGCAGGGTCAACAAGCCGTCGGGCGCAATGCGCAGGCGGCGCACAGCTTTGTCCTGGTCGAGTTGGGCGACGAGTGGAGCGAGTGCCTGGGATAGTTTCCCAAGCGCTTCGCGGGCCGTCGCCTCGGCCGCCGCAGCCGGTTGTGTTTCACGATGCGCCAGAGACACGCTCCAGTCGTTGGCGCCCGCGATCAGATCGCGAACAGCGGAATCGATGGCGCGGGACGGCCCAAGATCCAGCCACCGCAAGCGGCCAGAGTGGTCCAGCAAAAACGCACCATAGTGTTTTTCGTAGGCGGCGATTTCGATTAGCAGCTCGTCAGAAGCGAGGCGCGAGCGCATGTCGTCTAAATGCGCGGGTTTCGAGGCGTTCGAGAAACCTGGAACATCGCGGCTCAGAACTGTTTCAATTGCATCGGTGCGCTCTTTGAGATCGTGCAACGCCCCGAGAGCCTGCTTGCCCAGCGCGGGGGTCCATTTGGCGCGCAGATCGGTGAGCAGACCATGGTAGCGGCCTTCGATCTCGGTATTTTCCAGGCTGCACGTCCCGGCTACCGCGGGCTTCAAATCGCGGTAACCGAGCGCGGTGGTGAGCGACCCTTCGCACTCCAGCATGTCCTGCCACTGATTCAGACGCTGGCGGATCGCCGCATCGGAATTCGCCCGCAGGTTCTGCCGCCAATCGCGCACATGATCCAGCACGCGTCCCTTGCGCCGCGCGAGCGCTTCAAAGGCGAGAACTCGCGCTTCTGGAAATCGATCGCCGGCCTTTTGCTGGAACGCCAGAAGCGCGGGAAGCGGATCGTCCAGATTCGCAAGCACACTGGCCTTGGTGCTCTCCGAACCGACATTCAGGATATCGCTCAGGACGCGGTCGTTGATCTCGAAACTGCGGCGATAGAGCGGCGTCGCTTCGCCGAACTTGCCCTGCGCCTCATAGAGGCCGGCGAGATCCTTGAGATACGCGGCAAGGTCGGGATGGTTTTCGCCCTGGCTCTCGGTGACGATCGCGATGGCTTGGCCCAACCGCTGTTCCGCTTCGGCGTATTCGTGCGCGGCCTGCTGCACCAGACCGAGGCTTGCCAGAACACTGGCGTACACCGGATGATTCGTTCCGAGCCCCTGGGCCGCGACATCCAGGGCCTTCTGGAGGGTCTCGCGCGCGCCTTGGAGATCACCGCGCTTTCGCTGGGCTTCTCCCAGGGCGAGCAGCGTATTCGCGTACTCAAACGCGGGGCGCTCCGTAGCATTCGCGTAGATGTCCACTGCTTCGCGCAGCAGTTTCTCGCCCTCTTCCGGGTTGCTCGCGTACACGAAGCGGCCATAGTTGCGAAGCGTCGCGGCCACCAGCACGTGATTCGGTCCGAAGATTTTCCTGCGCAATTCGAGAGCCGTGCGATAGTCGGATTCCGCGCCGTTTCTGTTGCCCATGGCCTGGTAGAGGACCGCGCGATGGTCCAACATCTGCACGTACATTGGATGAGTCTCGCCCAATGTACTTTTCAAGACAGGCGCCGCTTCGTTGTAGAGTTTTTCGGCGGCCGAATAATTGCCTAGCTCCGCCTCCAGACTGCCGGAGCCGATCAAGCTGGTGGCATAAATCGGATGGCTGGGGCCGATGGTTTTTCTCAGGACCTCCAACGCGGTGTCGAAATCAGTTTCGGCCTTGCGGTATTTCCCCAAGCGCTGGTAGTTTCCGGCGAGATTGACGAGCAGCGTTCCGTACTCGGGTGGCGCCGGATTCTTGGCATCGATGTGGGACTCATAGATCGAGCGGGCTCTTTCGAAGGTGGCCGCCGATTTCTCATATTCGCCTTGGCCGCTGTAGATGGAGCCGAGCGTTTCCAAGGCTTCGGCCACCGAAGGATCGTTGGCGCCCAAGACTCGCGATCGCACCGCAACCGCTTCTTCGGCTAGCGGCTGGGCTTCTTGGAAGCGGCGCGTGTCGCGGAGAAAAAGCGCCAGATCGTTCGCGCTCTGGGCGTAGTCGTCCGAATCGGCGCCGAGTTTCTCGCGGCGCAGCTCCAGACCCTGCCGGAGAAACGTCTCGCCGTCCTTCAGGTTGCCCGAGTTGTAATAGAGGAAGCCCAGGCGATCGAGGCTATGCCCGGTTTGTTTGGGACTGGAAGCCGCATCGAGCGCGAGCTTGGCCACGCGCACCGCTCCCGCCATGTCGCCTTTCAGGTAGAGCTGTTCGACTTGTTGATCCAGCGCGTCCCAATCAGGCTTTTGCCCTTGGAGGAACATCGGCCCCGCCGCCAGTAATAGCGCAAGCGAGGCTCCTTTCATGGCTGCTTCAGGTTTGCGATGCGCGCCAGGTTCTGTTGCGCGAAGGCGTGGTGCGCCACGGAACCCTTTTCGGCAAGAGCCTGGCCGTAATCGTCGCGCGCTTTGGCTAGATCGCCTTGCATCTCGGCTAGCGCGCCGAGATTGTTCAGAATCTGAACGCGAAGATCGGCATCAATGGCGGTTTGTGAGGCCGCCTGGTTCAGCGGTTTGACCGCGCTCGCAGGATCGCCACGCAGCATGTACAGCGCGGCGAGGCTATTGAGCGTAGCGGCTTGTTCGGTGGGACTGGCTGCAGGTGAGGCAAAGAAATTGTTCGCCGCCGCTTCGTAATGTTCCCGCGCGGCATCAGTCGCGCCCGCCTGATAGTCCAGCGCGGCGAGCCGTTCGAGAAGTGCTCTGGTTTCGCCTGACGATCCCGCCGCGAGAGCGCTCCGCGCGAGTATGCGCGCTTGATTCAGATTGGCAACGGCAGCCAATGCGTCCACTTCGTGCAGCACGGCAGCCACGTGCAGCGCGGGCGGAACTTGGACATGATCGTCTACATGGGCGACGGCGCCTTTTGCGATCCTGCCGCGCGCGTGATCGCGAAACACCGTAGTGATCACGATGGGACCGAGCGCGGTTCCTTTCGCCAGTCCATCCAGCGAGCCGAGATTCACGGTGGCTTCGCCATCTTCGAGGGCTGTGATGGTTCCCGTCGATTGGGGCTGGCGGTCCAGAGAGGCGTCGCCGCGAAACGCTGGAATGGTGGTGAAATTCGCGGGGCTAAGCTCACTGGCTAATAGAACGGGCCCGCCATTCTCCCCATTGAGCGAAGGAACAATCAGAGACTTAGATACCACCGCGCGGGCAGGCTCGGTGGGATTTCGCCACACGAACAGCGCGAGAAGCACCAAGGCTGCCGCAGCCGCCGCGCCAACAGCGATGGCCCAAGGCATGCGCCGGGCAGGACTCGAAACAGCCATATTTTGCAGGCTCGCTTCAGCCGCACCACTTGCCACCAGAGCATCGAACAGATCCGGATCGTCCAAGGCTTGTTGCGCCAGCTTGCGCGCCGCGACGGGCGACAAATCGCGGGCCGCAAATTCATCGATCCGGCGATCAAGTTCCGATTTCATCGTTCACCTCGCTGCGGCTCCGGCAAGGCCACCAGGGTGCTCCTCGGCCGCGTCCGCCGGCGAACGCATTGCGCCAGAGTTCGGATGCCGCGGCTGACCCATGTCGCCACGGTGTTTTCGCTGACGCCGAGGCGCACCGCGATGTCGCCGTATTTCAGCCCGCTCGCGCGCATCTTCAGCACGCGCCGGTAGTCGGCATCCAGGGCGGGCAGGCAGTCGATCACGATCTGTTCTAGTTCGCGCTGGATGAGAGCGTCGAGTTGATCGGGCGCCGGATCAGGCGGATCCAGGCGGTTTCGATCGTCTGTTCCCCGCGCCCAACCGGCCAACTCGCGCCGGTTGCTGACACGATTGTGCTCTTCAAGCACGACGAAGTGCAGCACGCCGTGCAACCACGCCATCAGCTGATCGAGCGGCCAGGCTGGAGGCGCTGCATCCGGCGGCAGTTCCTCGCTGAAGTAGTATTCGACGGCCGACTGGGAAATTGTATTTTCGAGCGAACGCTTGAGCGCTTCCTGCGCGGCGCTTTCCGGGTCTCGCGAACCCATCCTGCGGGCGCGCGATCCCAGCGCGTTGAGCAAGCGGCGATAGTCAGAGATAGCGTCGCGCGTCTCGCTCAAGATGGCCCGGCCTCCCGCGGAAAAATCGGGATTGTTCATGCGAGATCTTCATTCTCTCTTAAATTGACTGGGCATGGCAAAGTCCTCTTCCTGGCCCACGCTAGACTGAACTGATGCTTTCCTGGCTGTTTTCAAAGCCCCTTCCGGTGGGCCAAGACGCGCCCGATTTCACGCTCCATGATCAGGACGGCGCTTCGGTTTCCTTGGTTTCGCTACGGGGCAAGAACGTAGTACTGGTGTTCTATCCGGCCGACGAAACCACGCTGTGCACCAAGCAGCTTTGCGAGTTCCGCGACAAATGGACACTAGTGCAGTCCAAGGACGCAGTGGTGTTGGGAATCAATCCAGCGAGCGAATTCAAGCACGCGCGGTTTTGCGCGAACCATGGCTTTCCATTCGCGCTGCTCGCCGATCCGGGGCAGCAGGTCGGCGCGCGCTATGGCGCCAAGGGACTCATCGTGAAGCGAACGGTGTATCTGATCGGCAAGTCGGGCAAGATTCGTTATGCGCGGCGTGGCAAGCCGGCGCCTGAAGAGGTGATGGCGGCTGCGGAGTAGGCCAGGTTTCCCCGTCTATGGACGCGTCGCGAACTCCGCGGGGTGACCCACCGACTCCCTTACGGTCGCGGCTCGGTGACGGCGTGCATTCGATTCAGGCCGAGTGAACATTGCGTCAACAAGCGTGCGTTAGCTGCGGTCGGGATAGATGCTCTCGCGGCTAATGGCTTCTTCCCCTAAGAGCGGGGTCGTGCGATCGTGATTTTCAGCCCACTCTTGAAATCGACGAGCCCACTCTTGCGGGTTAGTGTTCTGCAGGTCCGCAATGGATATAGACGGCGCAAACTGCATGGTTACCGATGGGATCCTTCGTAATCAGCTGGCCTGCGAGGCCGAGGATTTTCCGCCGGCGCCGAGCGCCTGCAGAGCAGCGGCTTCGTTCGGATACATCTGGATCACCTGCGCCAGCCGCGTCAGTTCCAGCACATCACGAACGCGGCGGTTAGCATTGATGAGCGCGAATTGGCCGTTGGGGCTCTTCGTAACGCTGGTGTAGATCCCGATGAGAAACCCGATGCCGGTGGAGTCGACATAATCGACGCCGCCGAAATCCACCAGAATCTTCACGTAGCCCGAGGTCTTCAACTCCTCGGCTTTGGTGTGCAGATAAAGGGAATCCTGGCCGGTCGCAAAACGTCCCTGGAGCCGAAGGGCGCAGATGTCGCCGCGGAAGTCAAATTCGACGAGCACCTAGTAATCGTACTACAGAATGCGCCGTCAAACGCCGGCTTGTTTCTCCGCGAAGGCGCCCACCACCGGCAAGACGATCCTTTCGCCGTTGTAGGTCTTGAACATCATGTAAAGCCACAGGATGAAGCCGCCCAATCCCAGGACACTCTGCAAAACGAGAGCGATGAAGAGGCCAAGAAAAGGAATCATGCGGAACGGGATCAGCACAATCGTGATTACGATCCACAGAGCCACCCACGCGATGTTTAAGAAGATGGACTGAAAGGCATGGAAGCGGATTTCCCGGTTTTGGTTGTAAGGGGCCAGCACCAGGAAAAGGATTCCGGTGATGAACCCAAACAGGTAGCAAAGAGCACCGGCCATGTTGTCGGTCATTCCCACACTGGCGGACACTACAGGTGGAGGCAAAGGTTGGGCTCCCGGTGTGGGCGCTGGGCCGGCTCCTGGAGCGCCCGCGGGCGCGCCGCATTTCTGGCAAAACCTTCCGTCAACAGTCGCACCGCAATTTGCGCAAAAGGCCATTCTCAATCGCTCCGTTGAATCACTCTATCCGAAGTTTCAAGGATTGGCAAGGACCTGCGCTGCACGGGCACCGCGCCGAGGCCACTCAATGATGCGGTAGAATCGATGATCCTGCTGGCGATTCTACTGCTTGTTCTTGCGATCGGCGCCGCTCTCGTTCTGGCTGGCGTCGTTTACCAGGCTTTTGGGACCGCAGCCGATCAACGGCGCTATCCACCACCGGGGCGGCTGATCGATATTGGCGGCTGCCGTCTGCATCTTGTCGAGAGCGGCGATGGGCCGGCCGTGATCTTCGAGTCAGGCATCTCCGCCACATGCCTGAATTGGACCCAGGTGCGTGGCGATGTGGAGCGTTTCGCTCGCGCGTACACGTACGATCGGGCGTGGCTGGGATGGAGCGACCCGGCGAAGGCGCCGCGCACGACGTCCAATATCTTGGAGGAGCTGCATGCGCTGCTCGAACGGGCACGGGTTCCTCCGCCGTACATACTAGCTGGGCATTCCTTCGGCGGCATGTTGGTACGCGCGTACGCGGCAAAATATCCCGATCACGTCGCGGGCTTGGTTTTGGTGGACCCGCTCTCGCCGACCGAATGGTTAAGCGTCTCACCTGCGCTCGGACGGATGCTCCGTAGGGGCGTGAGGCTCTCGAGGCGTGGAGCACTGCTGGCACGGATCGGCGTGGTGCGGCCATCGCTCGCGCTATTGATGGCCGGCGGACGCCGGGTCCCGCAGTGGATCGCCAAGCTCAGCAGCGGGCGCCGCGAATCGACCATCTCGCGGCTGGTGGGCGAAGTCAGCAAAATGCCTCCCCAAACATGGCCGATGGTGCGAGCGCATTGGTGCCAAACCAAGAGTTTTCAGGGGATGGCGGCGTATCTGGAATCGCTTCCTGCCAGTGCGCGGGAAGCTGAAGCGCTCGGTGAGCCAGCGGCGATTCCGATCATCATTCTCTCGGCAGCGAACGCGACGCCACAACAACTGAGCGAGCGGGATGCCCTGGCGCGCCGCTCTCCGCACGGCAAGCACATCATTGCGGCGGAGAGCGGGCATTGGATCCAACTCGACGAACCGGAACTGGTGGTGGAAGCTGTCCGGGAGATGGTGGAGTTAACTAAGCCTTCTTGATCAGCTCGATATCGAGATGAATGTGCACCTCGTCGCTGAGCATCACGCCGCCGGTTTCGAGCGGAGCATTGAACTTGAGTCCGAAGTCGCTGCGCTTAATGGTAGTGGTTGCCTCGGCGCCCGTTCTAAGGTTGCCCCAAGGATCCTTGGATTCGACCCCCGCGCTTTCAACAACCAGAGTGGCTTCTTTCGTCACGCCGCGCATAGTAAGATCGCCGGTGACCTTCCACTGATTCTTGCCCTCCGAAGTCACTTTCTTGGACACAAAGCTGATCTTGGGATACATTGCAGTGTCCAGAAAATCGGCGCCCTTCACGTGCGCGTCGCGCTTCTCGTCGTGGGTATGCAGGCTGGTCGCATCGATCGTGGCGTTGACCTTCGTATTGCCGGGGTTGGACGGATCGAAGATCACGTCGCCGGTGACGCCGCTGAATCCTCCTCGAATGTAAGCGATCATCAGGTGCCTGATCTTGAAGCCGGCGCCCGAGTGGGCGGGGTCGATGGTGTAAGCGACGGCAGTTGCCGCGGTGCTGGCGGTACTCATGCTGATTCTCCTTTTTTCGCGGACGACAGCCCGCAACTTTATGTTTTGATGCATCTGCCTGGCAGACCGATGCAGCCCATTATGGGCCGGGAACCGCCGCGAACCGGCGTCCTCATGTAGTTTACAACGAAGGCGGGTATCGGCTCCCGTTAGATTACAAAGTGGTGTGTATACTGGCTCTGAAGCAGGAGCCATGCAGAGCACCCGAATCGCGTTCACCTTATTGTTAATTGCCCTTCCCGGAGCGGCCCAGCAAGCGCCGCCGTTCATCCCCGTTACCGATCAGATGCTTGCCAATCCAGATCCGGCCGACTGGCTGATGTGGCGGCGAACGTTGAACAGCTGGGGCTACAGTCCTCTGAATCAGATCACCAAGGCGAACGTCGGAAAACTGAGGATGGTCTGGACGCGCGGCCTGGGACCTGGCATCCAGGAAGGCACGCCGCTGGTTTACAAAGGCATCCTGTATTTCCCCAACCCGAGCGATCTGATGCAGGCCATCAACGCGGCCACAGGCGATCTGGTGTGGGAGTATCGTCGGAAACTGCCGGACGATCTCAACAAGCACATGCCGGTGCCTAGCATCAACCGCAACCTGGCGATTTACGGCGACAACATCATCGATACCAGCGGGGACGATTTCGTGGTGGCCGTGGACGCGAACACGGGGAAACTGGCGTGGGAGAACCGAATTACGGACTATCGCGAGAATCCCGCGCAGGAAACGTCGGGCCCGATCACTGCCGCCGGGAAAATCTTCTCCACGCGCGGCTGCGAACCGAGAGGCGGCCCGGACGCGTGCATCATCACAGCTCACGACGCCAAGACCGGGAAGGAATTGTGGCGTCTTCACACCATCCCGAAGCCTGGTGAACCGGGCGACGAGAGTTGGGGCGGCATCCCTTATGAGAATCGCTGGCACGTGGGCGCATGGATGGTGCCGAGCTACGACGCGGAGCTGAATCTGCTGTATGTGGGAACGTCGGTCACTTCGCCCGCGCCAAAATTCATGCTGGCGGGCAACGACAAGAAGTACCTGTATCACAACTGCACGCTGGCCATTAATCCCGACACGGGCAAGATCGTCTGGTATTACCAGCACATCGTGGATCACTGGGATTTCGATCATCCCTTTGAGCGACTGCTGGTGGATACGGTGGTGGCGCCGGATCCCAGCCAGGTGACGTGGATCAATCCCAGGTTGAAGCCGGGGGAAATGCGCAAAGTGCTGACGGGAATTCCGGGGAAAACCGGGATCATCTACACGCTGGATCGCAAAACGGGCGAGTTCCTGTGGGCCACGACTACGGTAAAGCAAAACGTGGTCAGCAAGATCGACGGCGCCACGGGCGAGGTGACCGTGAATCCGGAGACGACATTTACCCACGCCGGAGAAACGCGCTTTGTTTGTCCCACCGCCAACGGTGGAAAGGATTTCCAGGCGGGCACCTACAGCCCTCTCACCAACACCATGTATTACGGGCTTCAGAATACCTGCGCGAACGTGACCGCACTCGCCGAGAAACCGCAGCTCGGCGTGCTTTATGCAATCAAGTATCAGGATCAGATCGCTCCGGGGACGGACAAGATTGGCTCGCTGTTCGCGATCTCAGCCGAGACCGGCAAGATCACCTGGAAGTACGATCAGCGCGCGGGGATCATGTCGCTAGTGGCCACCGGCGGCGGGCTCATCTTCGCGGGCGACACCAACGGGCGGTTCCGCGCGTTCGATCAGGATAACGGCAAGATCCTGTGGGAGGTCAACCTCGGGTCGCCGGTCACGGGCTACCCGGTGACGTATTCGGTCGCCGGAAAACAATACGTCGCGGTGAGCACCGGCAACTCGCTGGCGAGTGGGGGATTGAACCGGCTGGCGCCCGACTTGAAGCCGAGCGCGGCCAGCAACCTTTTCGTGTTCGCGTTGGGCGAGTGAGCATAACGCTCCGGCCCTCCAGTTGCACTAAGAAAGACCAGAAGGTGGGATCTTTCGATGTTAGCCGGAGCCATAGCCGCGGTTTTACTAGTGTTTGCACTGTTTTTGTCCATGCTGTCGTCGTCGCCAAAAGACGATGCCGAGTGGCATCCTGACACAGACGCGTGAACATTTGTCCACTGTCGGTCACCCGCCGTTAACGTAGCGGCGCCAGCGTGAACGTCAGCAGGAAAATCGCGAGCGCTGCCAGTCCCAGGGCCGTACGGTTCTTATCCAGCTTCGTCGTGTCGTAAATCACCGGATGCCGCAGCGCGAAGAAGAATAGCAGAGCGGCCCACACCAGCCAACTGTAGCTGTGCGCAAAGAACGCAAGCGGCACCAACGCCACTACAAAGATTCGCGATAGCAGCTTGTGCCACCTGCCGGCAAATGCGTAGAGGATGTGCCCGCCGTCCAATTGGCCGATGGGCAGCAGGTTGA